>Ga0209176_10000001_pt1 | contig 119462 bp, 110 predicted proteins | sample NGEPer11B_FD_184511 | JGI IMG/M metagenome (GOLD analysis project Ga0209176, IMG submission 184511) | Arctic peat soil microbial communities from the Barrow Environmental Observatory site, Barrow, Alaska, USA - NGEE Permafrost305-11B... | ecosystem: Environmental > Terrestrial > Soil >...
CCTCCTGACTGCCGGTATCATCCTCCTGCACAAGAACTTTTGTCAATCTGCTTAGATCGATTTCACGCCTCCAGTACCAATTGAAGCTACAACTGGAGCGAGTGAAATGCTTGCCTGGATCGTACGACAAAGCTTTCGATCAGCGCGTGATCCTTTTCGCCATCGATCTCCACGCCACTGCTCACATCCACACCCCACGGATGCACAGTGCGAATTCCCTCCCCAACATTGCCAGGCATCAATCCTCCCGCGAGGAACAGCGGGTAATCCGCGCCCAGCCCAGCGATCAGCGACCAGTCGGCACGCACACCGGTACCTCCATAGTGGCCAGGCACCTTGGTGTCAATCAAAAGCGCGCACACGGGTTTCGATTGATCCAGCCATTCCGACGCTTTCCGCCTGAGGTCATCAATCGTTGTCGTGGATTCAACGTGCACTGTCTTGATAACCGGGATGTCAATTTCACTCAGCAATTCAGGTCGTTCGTCGCCGCTGAGCTGAATGGCATCCATCTGTGTCTGCGCGATGAGATCGGCAATCTTTTCAGCACGGAGATTCACCGTCACCCCAACCAGTAATGGACGCACTTCATCGAGCGTCTCAAGGGCATCTCGGACCTCGATCATCAGTCGAGGTTCGACCTTTCTCCTGCTCTCCGCGAACATAAACCCAAGCAGGTCGGCACCGGCGCGCGTGGCGACTGTCGCGGCGGATACATCGCGGACACCACAGATCTTGACAAGCGGGCGGTTCCTGTCTGGCACTATCATTGCTGAGACTCCTGTGAAATGAATTTCCGCGGCACGCGTACAAGCGCTCTTACCGCCGCTTCGCGATCCTGTTGCAAGATCAATGACTCTCCGACAAGCACGGCATCCGCTCCCCGCATTGCGACTCGCGCAACATCCTCCGGTGTAAAAATCCCGGACTCCGACACAAGAAGCGTCTTTGCCGGAACCATTGACGAAATGCGGTCAGTCACAGCCAGGTCCACATCGAATGTCTTCAGGTTTCGATTGTTCACACCAAGTACCGGTGGATCCAATCGCATGGCCCGCTCGGTTTCACGCTCGTCGTGGACTTCCACCAGCGTGGAGAGGCCAAGCTCCCCAGACTGATCATAGAGCTGACAAAGCAGGTCATCGTCGAGCGCTCCGACAATCAGCAACACGGCGTCCGCTCCCCATGCTTTCGACTCGACCAGTTGATATGGGTCGATGATGAAGTCCTTGCGGAGCACGGGAATCGTTCGGTTGCCTCGATGTGCGATCTTCCCGACCTTCTCAAGGTCCTCCAGCGATCCATGAAAGAACGGACCATCCGTCAGGCAGGATATCGCGGAAGCACCTCCGCGTTTGTATGCCGCGGCGACGAGCTCTGGATCCACCTCGACCGGGAACACTCCCCTTGACGGAGACCCGCGCTTCATCTCACCGATAACCGCTACGTGCTCACCCTCCAGTGCACCCGCGAGATTCAGCGGTTGCCGCTTGGATCGCTCTATCCGCAACGTCAGCATTTCAGCCGGTGCGAGACGCATGCGCGCAGGCAAATCCTTCGCGGTCTGCGCAAGAATCCGATCAAGAACGGTGTCGGTTTGAATCACGCCTCTCGACATCAGGAAACCTTGCCGCTTGACGATGTCACTTCACGGGAAACGCTGATCAGTTCCTCGAGCTTGCCGGCAGCCGCGCCCGAATCGATTGCCTTCGCCGCCATTTCGATACCATCCTTCAGGTTTGGCGCCGCCTCGGCGGCATAGATACCCGCTCCGGCGTTGAGGAGGGTAATCGTTCGCCGCGGTCCGTCCTCTCCGGCCAGGATCGCCTTCGTGATCGCCACGTTCTGGGCAACATCGCCCCCGACGATATCACCCATGACTCCAGTAGCAAGCCCGAAGTCCCGTGGAGACACTACGGAGTGCTCCACCGTACCTCGCTTCGCATCCCACTCCGTGAATGCCGTCTCGCCGACGATCCCAACTTCATCGAGTCCCTCTTCGGCATGCACCAGTACCGCTCGCTTGCTGCCCAGGCGCGCCAGCACCTCAGCCAGCTTGCCGGCGATCTCAGGGTGCCCAACGCCGATCAGCTGGTGGCTGGCTCCCGCCGGATTGGTGAGCGGCCCCAGCACATTGAACACGGTTCGAATCCCGATTTCGCGACGGGTTGGACCGACATAGCGCATGGCGGGATGAAACGCCGGCGCATACATGAATCCGATCCCGACTCGCTCGACGCATTCAGCGACCTGTGCTGGTGTGAGCTCGACCTGAACTCCGAGCCCTTCCAGCAAATCCGCTGAACCGCACAAGCTGCTCGCGGCCCGGTTGCCATGCTTTGCGATCCGCACTCCCGCCGCCCCGATCACAAAGGTCGCAGTCGTCGAGATGTTGAATGAATTTGAATAGTCACCTCCAGTGCCACAGGTGTCCAGCAACGGCTCTCCGTCGGACGCGATCTCAACCTTGAGCGCATGATCTCGCATCGCCGAGGCGAATCCCGCGATCTCTTCAATTGTCTCGCCGCGCATGCGCAATGCCGTCACCAGCGCGCCGATCTGTGCACCGGTGATATCCCCGGACATGATCGCGTCCATCGTCTGAGCGGCGATCGCCTGCGTGAGAGTGTCGCCTTCCACCACCCGTTGAATCACTGACTTGATCTCGATCATCACGTTTCGATCCTCACACGGTGAGCACGATTAGTAACCCAGAATTCGTTCCTCAGCTGCCGTCACCAGCTGACGAGGACCGGTACGCTCGACAAAATTGCGCAAAAGTTCGGGCCCGGATGTCGTCAAGATAGACTCGGGGTGAAACTGCACACCTTCCATGTCCAACTCGCGGTGGCGGATCCCCTGAATCACACCGTCATCAGACGTCGCCGTGACCACAAACGACCCTGGCAGCGTTTCCGGATCAATGGCCAACGAGTGGTACCTGGTTCCGGGGAATGGATTCGGCAGCCCCGTAAATACACCCTTGCCGTCGTGGTGAATCTCGGATGTCTTGCCATGCATCAGGGAAGGAGCATGAACGATCGTCGCTCCAAACGCGGCAGCCATGGCCTGGAGTCCGAGGCACACACCAAGAACCGGTCGTACCCCAGCCATCCGCCGGGTCAGCTCGACAGAGATCCCAGCCTCTTTGGGAGTGCAGGGACCGGGGGAGACAACCAGGCCATCGATTTGATCGATCCGGGTCATCACTTCGTGGACCGTGATCTTGTCGTTGCGAACCACCTCGACATCCGCGCCGAGCCCGGTAAATGCCTGATAAAGATTGAACGTAAACGAGTCATAGTTGTCAAGCAAAAAGATCATGTCGCCACTCCTCCCTGGGAGCTTGCGGCTTCCTGCCGCTCAAGCTCCTCCGCCCGCTCGATCGCCTTGATCAGCGCTCGCATCTTGTGAAAGCTCTCGGCGTATTCACCTTCCGGTGTACTGTCCGCGACGATACCGCCTCCGGCCTGGAGCGATGCCACACCATCATGAAAGACCATCGTTCGAAGCGCGATGCAGGTATCGAGTCCTCCTGAGAAATCGACATACCCTACCGCGCCGCTGTACACGCCACGCGCATCGGTTTCCAGCTCCGCTATGATCTCCATCGCCCGCACTTTCGGCGCACCCGACACCGTACCGGCCGGAAAACACGCCCGGAGTGCATCGAGCCCGGTCAGGTCGTCCCGAAGATCGCCCTCGACATGTGAGACCAGGTGCATGACATGGGAAAACCGCTCGACGTCCATGAGCTTTGGAACCCGCACCCGACCGGGTTTGCTCACGCGCCCAACATCGTTCCGTCCCAGATCAACAAGCATGATGTGCTCGGCGCGTTCCTTGGCATCATTTTTCAGCTCGGCGGCCAGCTCCGCATCCTGTGCTGGCGTTTCGCCTCGCGGTCGTGTACCCGCGATGGGGTGGTTGGTCACCACACCATCCTCCAATCGAACCAGCAACTCCGGAGACGCGCCGACCACCTGATGATCCTCGAAGTCCAGGTAGAACATGTACGGGCTGGGATTGACCATCCGTAACGCCCGGTACAGCGAGAACGGATGGGCCGGTGTGGGAACGTCAACACGTTGCGACAACACCACCTGGATCACATCTCCATCGTAGATGTATTGCTTGCCACGTTGCACAATCTCCCGGTATCGCTCGGGCGTGGTGTTGAGCTGATATCTGCTGATGACGGGTGACGGGTCCTCCCGAGCCGGAGACGTCTTCGGCATTGGCACCGAACCTCTCAGCGCATCGACCAGTGACTCGATCCGCCCGACCGCGGCGTCATATTCGGCATCGATCCGATCGCGATGCTCGATGTTCACATGGCTCACGATTTTCATTACACGTTCCAGGTGATCGAATACAACCAGCGTCTCAGCAATGTGGTACCTCGCATCTGGTGCTCCCAGACCTTCTCCAGCCGCTCGTGGCACGCGCGGTTCGAAACGGGAAATCGCTTCGTATCCCAGATAGCCGACTGCGCCTCCCGTAAATCGCGGCAGATCGCCGGAGTCCTCGGAACGAAACTGTTCGAGGATCTCACCCAGCGCTTCAAGGGGATCATGGTAGTCGCGCGGGAAAAGCCCTTCGTCCGGCAGCCCGCTGATCGTGCCATCGCGCATCGTGATCGAATGGACTGGCTCACTGCCGATGAACGAATATCTGGCAATCCGCACCCCGCCTTCGATGGACTCCAGCAAGAACCCAGGCGCGGCGGCTCCATTGGTCAACTTGAGATACACCGACACCGGCGTTTCGAGATCGGCCGGCAGCTCCTGATAGATCGCGACACGGCGCAGGGTTGAATCCGACTTGCTGGCTATCTGCCGTACCTCGTCGACAGTGGGAACAGATGTGTTTCGGTGAGCAATTGATTCGCTGGTCGCTTGCATTTGCTTTGCCTCCCGGTGGCACAAGACAACAAAAAGACCCCATCCCTGGAAAGGGACGGAGTCTGGTCCGCGGTGCCACCCTCGTTGATGCCGTGTATCGGCATCCGCTCAATCGTACGGGCACGAACAGGTTCGTACCGATACGCGGCTCCCGCTAACGGTGGAGATCCGATGCCGTCTACCAGCCGCGGTCACCCGCGGCGTTTGGGGCATTGCTCACAGATCCATTCGGCACATGCTTCACACCGGCATCTCACCACACCCGGCTCGCTACGATCCACATTCATGCATACTCGTTCTGATCGACGCAAATCACTAGGTTGTTGACATCAAACTACCCGAGATGGACACGGTATGTCAAGATACACGCTGATAACTTGGCCCCAAGCTGCCAGAACAGGAGATTCAATGGCATTGACCGAATCACAGCGATCATTCCTCTTCGACCTGCTCACCACTCCGTCACCTTCTGGTTTCGAAGCGCACGCCGCGAGCCGGTGGCGAGAAGAAGCGGAGTCGGTTCACGCAGTGGTTGATCACGACATCGCCGGGAACTCGTGGGCATCGAATCGCGAAGGAAATGGACTCCACGTGGTTGTGGAGGGGCACATCGACGAGATCGGATTTATCGTGACGTCGATCGACAAGGACGGATTCCTCTGGATCGATCGCATTGGGGGTTGGGATGACCAGGTGGTCGTCGGTCAGCGCATCGTGCTGGCGAGCCGAAATGGACCCGTCCATGGCGTGATCGGCAAGAAAGCCGCGCATCTCTTGAAGCCGGAGGACAGGGAAAGGGTCACAACACTGTCTGACCTGTGGATCGATATTGGGGCAGCCGATCGCGAAGCGGCCCAACAGATGGTGGAAGTCGGCGATTCCGCGGTCATCGACGTCGTCCCGCGCGAGCTGACTGATGATCTCCTGGTCTCCCGCAGCATCGACAACAGGATCGGGTCATTCATTGCGCTGGAAGTCTTGCGAAACGTGATGCAATCCAGCACAAAGCACCGCGTCACCGCTCTGGTGGCAAGCCAGGAAGAAATCACCATGGCGGGCGCGATCAATGCCGCCCACAATCTCAAGCCTGACGTCCTCATTGCGCTCGACGTCACACACTCCACCGACTATCCGGGCGCGAATGCCAAGTCGGACAACGATGTCTGCTTGGGGGGCGGACCTGTCCTGACTCGAGGCGCGGCCGTCAATCAGCGCATGTTCGAGGAGCTACGGCAAGCCGCGTCCGCGGCCAATGTACCAATCCTGGTTCAGGCCGCGGGACGAAGTACCGGCACCGATGCTGACGGCTTCCGACGCTCTGGCATTCCTTCGGCCATCGGTCTGGTGTCGATCCCAAACAGGTATATGCATAGCCCGAACGAAATGATCAGCATGAAAGATGTCGAGGGCGCGGTCAAACTCATCTCAACCTTCGTGGCACGACTGGGGGATTCGGTCGATTTCCGAAGCTAGATTGCTGGTGGATGCGTCAGGGCATTGGCTGGCAGTTCGGGCAGAAATAGGTCCCTCTGCCCGCCACCCTGATTTTGACGATCCCTGTCCCGCACCGGGTACAGCGCTCCCCTTCCCTGCCATGAACAGCAGGTATCCCGTTGTCCGGAAATGCCTTGCTATGCACGATCCTGACGCCACCTTGCCGGATTCCTTCCTCCAGCACGGGAGGGATCGCCTCAATAAGGGACGCAATCTCAGCGGCGCTTAGGGAATTTGCGGATCGGCCGGGATAAATCCTGGCGGCATGAAGCGCTTCGTCCGCATAGATGTTGCCGAGTCCAGCGAGTACCTTCTGATCCAGCAATACCGCCTTCACAGGAACAGTACGCCGGGCAAACAACGATGACATGCGCCGCTCGTCGATCGGCCCAGTGGCCTCTGGACCCAGCGCCAGCGCCGCCAACGCCTCGTCGACGTCGTCAGCCGGCAGGAGATTGAACCAGCCAAACTGCCGAATATCGGTGTACCACACCATCCGTCCGTCATCGAACTGCATGGATGCGTGAGTGGATTTGTGAGGAAAGGCGCCGTCGGGCGCCGGTACTGGATGGCCGGCCACGAAACGATCACCGTCTGGGAGGATGACCGCCCATTGGCCCGCGAGTTTGAAATGAATGAGCAGGTTCACGCCTTCGGAAAATTCGAGATTAAGTACCTTGCCTCGTCGACCAGCGGAGATGAGCGTCCGACCGACAAGCTGGGCTGGCGTCTTGATGACCGATTGCCGCAGCAACTTGGGAAGCGTGATCTCTACGGCGCGAACGCAATGCCCAACCAGGTGATCAGCACTGATACGCCGGATCGTTTCGACTTCCGGAAGTTCGGGCACACGATGCTCCCGTCAGCCGGATATCCGGCGCATCCACTTGGCCGCCATGCTGGCAGCCTCAACACCTTCTTGCTCGTCCCGGCTCACGTTGATCACGCGCGCCATCATGTCCCAGGCGGCATGCTTCGCGACACGATGCCGCGCTTCATAAACACAGTGGGGCGGGCCAAGCAACCGTCCAGCGGTGCGATAACACACGTGCCAACTGTCCCCGTCCTGCCGGAGAATGACGGAGTCGCGACCATGTCGCCAGACGAATGAATCGCCGTCCTCCATTGTGTGCTCAGCCATGAATAAACCTCGTAGCGCGAACCACCAGGTCGATCGTCGGTTTCGGGCTAAAGGACGCGTCGTGACATGATTTAACGTCGCCATGCCCAACCTTTCCCGAACCTATTCGGGACTTGAGATGCACGCAACGTGCGTTGGAGACGATCAGGATTCATAGCAGTCTCCTGAATGTCGTTAAAAGGTTGAGGTGAACTCATGCAGGCATCGAACGTTGTCCACGGAAAGACGCTCTGGTCAGGTCAGGACATTCGTGATGGTGCCCGCGATCGGCTCATGGTACCCTCCGCCACATGCGCCATCCCAAGTGTACTCGATTCATACTGAGTCCACCGCACGATCCTGCTCGTTCGACGCCCCAGGCAACACCTTCCCGAGCCATTCGGGAAGCCACCAGTTCGCCCCGCCAAGCAGCTCCATGGTGGCCGGAACCAGAAGCCCCCGCACAATGGTCGCATCGACGGTCACCGCAATCGCTATCCCGAGACCCAACGCCTTGATCAAGACTACATCAGCGGTGACGAACGATCCTGTCACGACCACCACAATCAGCGCCGCACTCGTGATGATCCGACCGCTCCGTTCAAGTCCCAACGCCACGCTCTCCCTGTTATCACCAGTTCGATCCCACTCCTCGCGAATGCGGGAGAGCAGAAACACCTCGTAATCCATTGACAGACCAAACAACACGCAGAACATGATGACCGGTAGCGACGCCTCGACAAACCCCTGAGGAGTGAACCCCAATGCATCGGAGAAGTGTCCCTCCTGAAAAATCCAGACGAGCGCGCCGTATGAGGCCAGGATCGACAACACATTGAGCAGGATAGCCTTGAGCGGCAGAATCACCGATCGAAACAAAACCATCAGGATCAGGTAGGTCGTGACAACGATCATGCTCGCCGCCCAGGGGAACCGGTCATAGATTTCGTCAACGACATCCACGATCTCCGCGGTGCCTCCGCCGACGAGAATCCGCATCCCCTCGGTGTCGGGAATGGTGCGAAGTGATGCCAGCAGCTCCTTGTTCTCCGGCTGGTTGGGAGGTGCAATCGGTAATGCGAGGATTGCGGCTGTATCACCGGACCACACGCGATCGAGCTGTGTCTCGATCCCTGAGTTCTCAAGAAGCTGTCTCCCCTGAAATCGCACAATCGGCGAGAGGCCAGACACTTCATTGGCAAACACGGTCGGTCCTTGCACTCGCTCGATCCTGCTGTCCGAAAGCAACAGTGATTCGAGATGGTTCGTCGCCGCGATCCGATCTCGCAACTCCATCTGGTCGCTGAATTGCAGGACGACGACGAACGGAGAAATTTCCCCACCCGAGAATTCGCTGCTGAGCAGGTCGAAACCCTGCCTGCTTGGCAGATCCTGAGGCAGGATGGTGGCGTCAGGTGACGAGATATTCGCGTTACGGAACGGCAGCCCCAACCCAACAAGTACGGTCATCGTCAAAACGGCAATGATCACGGGGCGCTTCATGACCACCACCGCAACTCGATGCCAGGCGCCGCCATGCGCCGCATTTCCAACGGATATTCCGCCTAACCTTCCGATTGACAGTGCTTCTACCCGCCTGCCCGTGATCGCCAGCAGGGCGGGCAGAAGCGTCACCGATGCCACTGTCGAGATCGCCACGACGATCACACCGGCATACCCCACAGACTGCAGGAACATCATGGGAAACAGCATGAGCCCGGACAACCCGATGAGCACGGTCAATCCGGAAAAGAACACCGCACGTCCCGCCGTTTCAACCGCAACAATGACGGCCCCATTGACGTCATTGTCGAGCCGGTGCAGCTCTTCGCGAAACCTGCTCGTGATAAACAGCGCATAGTCGACCGCCAACCCGAGCCCGAGCATGCTGGCGAGATTGAGCACAAAAATGCTCAGGTTCGTGACGTGAGCGAGCCAGTACAACACAAAGAGGATCACGGCGACCCCCGCGCCTCCCGTCACCATCGGGATGGCTGCGGAAACCACGGTGCCAAACACGATCAGCAATGCCACCAGCGCAATCGGCAGCGCGATCATCTCGGCACGTTGCAGATCGCGCTGACTGGCTGTTTCGATATCGGCATAAAACGCTGGCCCGCCAGCGACAAGAAACGAAATGTCCGGTTGCGAGATGAGCGCGCGTTTGAACTCGGGTACATCCCGTTGTGCTTCCGCGGGCGGCAAATCGAGTCCGACAATTGCGTAAGCGACCTCTCCAGACGATGAAATCAGCGAATCGTCGATCGAAGGCGTGACAACGTCTTCGACGAATGGGAGATCGGTGACATTGGCCAACGACGCGATCAACTGATCTTGAAACGCTGGATCGTCCGACTTGAGGGTGCCACTTTCGTACACTACGATCAGCGACGATGGACTGTAGGCAAGTTCTCGCTCGATCACCGCCCGGACCTGGCTCGCCTCGGTGTCATCCGACGAGAATCCACCGACTTTCAGCGGTTCATCTGCGTTCAGTGCGAATGGGATCGATACTGCCACCAGCACCAACCACACGGCGATCATCAGGCGTGCGTGGCCGATCGCAAATCGTGCGAGATGCTCAAACACCAGTCATCTCAGTCAAGGGACGCGCTCGCGGCGACAAATCGCAGGAATGCCCCGTCACTATCTCGCTCCGCTACGAGCCTTCCGGTGACCGCGGAGGTGTTCAGCGATCCATAGATATGCGGGAACGCCTTTTCCGGATCGTCAAATCGAACGTTGGAGTAAATGCGATCCACATCGAGCACGAGCACGTCATACTCGCGCTCATCGCCCCGATAAAACATGTTGGCGACGTCAACAAGTGTGCTCAAACCGTTCGTGCAATGAATGAATCCATCTGTTTCAAATGCTTCGGGTACATATTCGGCGGACGTTCCGCACGCCTGCCACACCGCTGCTGGCACAAGGTGATAGGTAATTTTCGCCTGGCGACTTTCTTCCGGCGATTGATAGTGCATTCCCACATTGACCTTTCGGAATACTGCACCGTCGCGTCAGTCCCGACGGTCTGCCGTTACAATCATGACATGATCCCAACCGGGGGATTGTCCGAATGATTTCAACAGCAGGTTTATCATGCCCGACCGTGAACAAATACGGCTAACGTCCTTAGCCCGCTGCGCAGGCTGAGCCTCCAAGCTCGAGCCCGGAGCACTGGCGCAGGTTCTGCAGCCACTGACCATTCCATCACATCCAGACATCATTGTTGGATTGCACACTTCTGACGATGCAGCCGTGCTGCGCCTGGACGACGATCACGCCATTATCCAGACCGTCGATTTCTTCGCGCCAGTCGTCGATGATCCGTACGAATATGGCGCCATTGCGGCCGCCAACAGCATGAGTGACGTTTTTGCCATGGGCGGAACCGTGCTTTTGGGCCTGAACATCGCGGCGTTTCCGGATGATATGGACACGGCAATCTTGAGCGAGATATTCCGTGGCGGCTCGGACAAGATGCAGGAAGCGGGCGGCGTCATCGCCGGTGGCCACACCATCACCGATGACGAGCCCAAATACGGTATTGCGGTGACCGGCTCCATTCATCCAGATCGCATCTGGACCAAGGCGGGGGCCAGCGTGGGCGACCGGCTTTACCTCACCAAACCGCTCGGCACCGGTGTGCTCACCACCGCCGCCAAGGAGTCGGTCATAGATCGAGCGATCCTGCTCCCCGCGCTCGACATCATGATGCAGCTCAATCTCCATGCGCGTAATGCCGCTGTAGGGCTCCCCATCTCGGCCGCAACAGACATCACTGGATTCGGATTGCTCGGCCACGCTCACGAGATCGCTGAACGCAGTGGGGTGCAGCTCCAGATCGAAGCATCTTCCCTGCCCGTCCTGCCGCATGTAGAGGAGCTCATTCTCAACGGCGTTGTGGCGGGAGGGCTGCATCGCAATCGAGCCCATTACACCGGGGATGGTTCGAATGTAGCAATCGATAGTGGATGCACTCCGGCCAGGATCGCACTGGGATTCGATCCGCAGACATCCGGAGGGCTCCTGTTTTCCGTGCCTGAGACTGCCGCTCCGACGTTCGAACGGTCATTTTCCGACAATGGGCTCATGTATTGGAATATCGGGCGTGTCACCGCCGGCGCTGGCGTGCGGCTCGTCGCAGGCAGGCGCATTTGACAACGGATGGAGCCCAACATGGCTGACAGTACTTCCAGCCAAATGTCTCCCGAAGACTGGATCAGGCGGCTGCGTGACTGGGGTGTGCGACCATCCCGTTCCAAAGGTCAGAACTTCCTGTTCGACGATCTCCTGGTTCACCGGATCGTTGACGTGGCGAACATCGATCCTGGGGATGTGGTGATCGAGATCGGCCCCGGAATGGGCATCCTCACGTCAGAGCTTCTCAATCGAGGTGCGCGAGTTTACGCGATCGAGCTTGATGATACCCTGGCGCCACGGCTCAGCCAGCACTTTCACGCATGTGCCGGCTTCACAATGATCCACGGCAATGCCGCCCTCGTCGATCCGGAGGAGATTGTCGGCGATCAGCCGTACAAGATTGTGGCAAACCTGCCATACAGTGTCGCCAATGTCATTGTGCGCCACTTCCTTGAGTCGTCACATCCGCCGGCACAACTCACGGTTATGGTCCAAAAGGAAGTCGCGGAGCGGATGTCGGCCGACACGGGCGAGTTATCGCTTCTCACCCTCGCTATAGGCATCTATGCCACATCGAGGGTGCTGTTCGACCTACCAAAAGAAGCGTTCCACCCTGTACCAAAAGTGACCTCCAGCGTGGTCCAGCTCGACGTGCTGGATGCTCCACTGCTCGACGCGAGAAACCGGGAGAGACTGTTTACGATCGCCACAATGGCATTCCAGCAACGACGTAAAACGCTTCTCAACTCTCTGTCCCGCGGATTGGCATTGGAGAAATCGGTCGTTTCTGAAGAGTTGACTCGTCTCTCGATCGACCCCTCCGCGCGACCGCAGGCAGTCTCGCTCGATCATTGGCTCACGCTCTCGACATCCCCAGTGTTGCTTCCATGAATTCCATCTCCGTCACGGCACCGGCGAAGATCAACATGGGCCTGGAAATCCTCGGACTTCGCAATGACGGGTTTCATGAGATTCGCTCCGTGATTGCCACAATCTCCCTCTTCGACACCCTGACCTTTGCCTCCAACGCGGGTCCGTCAGACCAGATTGCAATCGGTGGCGTCGACCAGGACATCCCTCGGGAGCAGAATCTTGTCCTGTTGGCGTTGAAGGCACTGCGCGAATCTGGCGCCAGGATTCCTCCTCAGCACATCACCCTCACCAAACGAATTCCAGTCGCTTCGGGATTGGGCGGGGCCAGCAGCGACGCCGCCGCCACGCTTCGCCACTTCGCTTTCCAACTCGACGTGCCCCAAGTCGAAATATCCAGGATCGCGGCGACTCTGGGTAGCGATGTGCCATTCTTCCTGGGTGCCCCATTTGCCATTGCTCGAGGTCGCGGCGATCAATTGACCGCGCTACCTCCACCCAACATAGCCAGATGGGTGGTCACGGTCACGCCTGACATTTCAGTTTCAACCAAGACCGCAACGATGTACCGGGAGATCAATCGCGGCAGGTGGACGTCCGGAGAGCGCGTTGAGCAGTTTGCCGCGTCGTTCCCCACACCGCCACGGCATCTGCCACCCAATACCTTTGCGCGAGTCCTGTTCTCCCGGTTCCCTAAAACAGCCGACAACCGCGATAAACTGCTCCGGGCAGGATTTCCTTTCGTGGCCGTGACCGGGGCGGGGCCCACATTGTTCACGATCTGCGAATCAGAATTGGATGCCATCGACTTCTCGCAACGCGCGACAGCGGTGCTGCCATCGGGAATTGTTCATGCGTCACAGGTAGGCGCGGCCCCGATCTCTTCGGAGGTCAAGATTGATCGGCAGGTTGGGTTATGATGGAGGATGGGCTTTCCATCACGAATCGTCGGCAGTTCCTCGTGTCTTCAGCAATCGGTGCGCTCGCGGGCGCCGCATGGGGAATGAGCTTCCTCACAGCGGAAACGAAATCCGAGCATCCGGTCCTCACCCTCTACCGGACGTCAGGTCTCTTCTCGATGATGATCGACTTCCAACCGGCGCGACTCCTCCTGCTCGATGGAGACGACGCCGACGTATTGTCCAGGGCGGTCGAGAGCACCACCGGGTTTCTGCGGCAGAGACTTGACATCGTCATCGCCACCAGCCAGGCGCTGCAAATGCTTCCCACCGGGTTCATGAAACGTTGGAACGTATCGGCGATCTACGCGCTGCCGGACAACGATCGTCCACTGGCAGAGCCCCTCGCCGGTCGTTCCATTGCTGTCGGCGAACTCCGTATCACCGCCGACAGCATTCCATTTGGCGCGTGGCGAACGGCAGTCCCATCCGGATCCCGCTCCTGGTACCTGGAGATTCGCTATCCTGGCGTCCGCTGTCTCTACAGCAGCTCGCTGGAGGCCCTGCGCAGGTTGGTGCCGGGGAATGGGTCGAGTCTCACACTTTTGGCAACCAACGACCCGAACCCGGGATCGCCTGAAAGAATCGCAGCCGATGTGATTGCCGTGCCTTCGGAGTCTGTCGAATCGACTCCAACCGACGCGGATGCACGAATCCTGAGACTTTATCGTGACTACCCGATCTCAATTCGGCTCACTCCCGGCTCGATCATCGTTCCGCACGAGTTCCAGGTTCGCTAAATGTGACATGAGTTCCTGGACATCAGGCACGTTGCACGGTCGAGATCATGATTCCTGCCCACCGTCCGATTGATCCTCTCGTCCCCGGCGGCGTTCCCTGGCCTGTCGCACATCGCTGGTAGAGCGCACATGGCGCTCAGGTTCAATTCCTGGCGCGTCGCTCGGCCATGTGTTCGACCAAAGCCGATCCTTGCGCGAAGGCATGGTGCCTGACTGATCATCCCAATGTTGGGATTCCCGCACCCGGACAGGCGTGGTTCGGTGCCTTGAATCCACCCCTGCAGGCTCGACTTTTTCAGGAAGTTCACTGGTGATTTCAGGTCCGTGTGGACGTGCCACAGAGGCACCGATTGGCGCGAATGGAGCGTCAGTTTCACTGTCGCGCTCGCGCACGAACGACCCAAACAGCGATGTACCCACAATCAGGACACTGACGATAAGCAGCACCAATCCGGCGTCCCCGTCCAGGAATTGCGCAATGTAGGTGTTCTGAATTACCTCAGGATCATCACCGTCGAACAAAAACTCGCGCAGCCAGGTGAGCACATACGAAATCGCGACAAGCGCGGACCCCGCGGCGAGCACGACGCCGAACATGCGACCACCCGGACCGGGGTGGTAATTGAAGGATGAGCCAACTCCATATCCCACAGCAATCGACACCAGGATCATGATCCCGACGGCAGTCAGGAATTTTCCGCCGCCATCCGACAGGCTTGTATTGTCCGCGAGCCAGTCTCCCCATGGCGTCTGCCACTCAGTCGCGATCAGCACTCCGAGTACGACGCCAGCAGCCGAGAAAGCTTCCCGCAGTCCGCCACGATACGCGCCGATCGCCATCATCAGGAACACGACGAGCACCAGCAAAATGTCCAGGACTATGCTCTCGATCATGGAGGATTCTCAGTCTCGTGAGACACGCGATGCTCGCCTATCCTGAATTCACTGCCAGGCGACGAAGCCCTCGCAATGGAATGTCGACCCAGTCCGGTCGATTGCCCAGTTCATAGCGAACTTCGTAGAGCGCCTTGTACACCTCGAATGCCGCTACGATACGCTCCCAGCTTCCAGGGTCAAACCCTTGAGCCAATGTGGGCGATGCACCCACTGCTGTAGTGTACCCGTCGGTGAACGCGGTTCGCGCTGACTCCCTCCAGAATGTGTATCCGTCCGGGGTAGCCGCCGGAGCTCGACGACGCGCTGCCTCCGCCAGGTACTCGATCGATCGAAGCATGCCCGCAACATCGCGCAACGGTGACGCTTTCTCCCGGCGTTCTTCAATCGACCTGGTGGGTTCCCCTTCGAAGTCGAGGATCGCAAAGTCATCCTGCTCTGTCCGCAGCACCTGACCCAAATGAAAGTCGCCATGAATCCGGGTTCGATGTGTGCCATCCAGCAAGCGCAGAGCCTCGAGCGTCTGCGCGAGAACGCCTCGCAAATCTCCAACTCCACTCGAGCCATGGTATTCGAGCTGCAGGATTGTTTCGTCCAGTTCTTGCACCATCGTTTCTAACAATGATCCAGCGAAAGCCGAGTCGATCGGCTCAGGCGCAAAAGCGGGATCAGTGCCGAGGGCCAATGCGGTGTGGAGCTCTGCCGTTCTCCGCCCGAGTACGTGCATGGACTGGATCGCCTCCCTAGCGAAGGCGGCATCGTCGAGACGATCCAGCATCCATGTCCACGCATCTCCCTTGCTTGATATGAATTGCTGAACGCAGGCAATGGTCGAGTTCTCAACGGTCTCAACGAGATCGATTGTCCCAAGCAATCTGGGAAATGCGGTGAAGCCGGTGTTCAACGTGAGGTGTTTGCCAATCTCCACCTCCGGGTTGCGTCCTCGTTGCACCTTTCGGAACAGCTTGAGCATCACCTGATCGTCAAAGACTACCGATGTATTGCTTTGCTCACCACGAAACACGCGCGACTCCGCGGTAGCGCCCTCGCCTTGGGCGAGCAGCTCCTCCGATCCCGTCCAGCGAAGCTGTCCAGTCGATCCGTTCAGGACGCGACCAATGTGAAATCCGTTCATCAGCCATGAACGAACGCTTTCATCCTCGATGCCATCATGCGCGAAATCACCAGCGTCATGAACCAGGTGATACGTCGATGACTGGCCAGCCAGGAACTCAATGCGCACCAGCTCGATCTGCACGTCTCGGCCAGCGATTGACGCGTCGGCGCGGAAGGTTGATTTCAGGTCGCGGATTTCACGACCTTTATCACCGTACCACCGGCGCTTGTCAAACCAGCCGGCCGCCTGATCGCAAGTCGCAAAGTGAGCATTGTGTTCCATGGGTTGCGACGCACCTTTCTGCCTGGCTCCCGGCATGATGATTCTGCTCAGTCCGTCGCTCGTTCAATGCGGAACCAGAAGAATGCGTGCGGACCCATCGTCAACAAATACGGAAGCGTCCCGATATCCGGAAATCGGGTCTCACCCATAAGCTCAACGGGGTGATGCCCTTCGAACTCACTGAGATCGAGCTCGGCGAACTGCGCGAATCGGCTCAAATTGACAACACAGAGCAGCACTTCATCTTCGTATTCGCGCAGGTAACCCAACATCTTGGTGTTGTCAGGGTGCAGGAATCGTATCGATCCTCGGCCAAATGCCCGGTAGCGCTTTCGCACCGCGATCATGCGCTTCATCCAGTTGAGAAGTGATGTTGGAAGTCGATTTTGCGCTTCGACATTGACCGCCTGATACCCGTACACAGGGTCCATGATCACCGGTGAATACAGGCGGGCCCAGTCCGCCCGGCTGAATCCAGCATTGCGATCGCCGTTCCACTGCATCGGAGTGCGCACACCATTGCGATCCCCGAGGTATATGTTGTCGCCCATACCGATCTCATCGCCGTAATACAACACCGGCGTCCCTGGCATCGAAAGCAGAAGGGAATTCATCATCTCGATCTGGCGGCGTCCGTTATCCAGCAGTGGCGCGAGTCGTCGTCGGATTCCGACGTTGATCCGCATCCTGGGATCCTTGGCGTACTCGAAGTACATGTAGTCACGTTCGGCATCGCTCACCATCTCCAGGGTGAGCTCATCGTGATTTCGCAGGAAAATAGCCCATTGATTGTCAGCACGGCCCTCCGGAGTGGACTCCATGATCTCGACGATCGGCGTGCGCTGTTCCCGCCTCATCGCCATGAACATGCGTGGCATTAAGGGGAAGTGGAACGCCATATGGAATTCCGGTTCTTCTTCCGTGCCGAAGTATTCGACCACGTCAGATGGCCACTGATTCGCCTCCGCCAGCAACACGGTTCCCGGAAACTCTTCGTCAACAACACGTCGCAGGTTCGCCAGAAACTGGTGGGTTTCAGGCAGATTCTCGCAGTTTGTCCCCTCTCGCTCGTAAAGGTATGGCACCGCATCGCATCGAAACCCATCAAGGCCCAGGTTCAGCCAGAACCGAACGATTTCCAGCATCTCACGATGCACATCGGGATTGTCATAATTCAAATCAGGCTGATGGCTGAAAAATCGATGCCAGTAGTGTTTTCCCGCGACCTGATCATACGTCCAGTTCGATACCTCCGAATCGGTGAAGATTATGCGGACGTCGCTGTACTGCTCCGGATCGTCCGACCATACATAGTAATCGTGTTTGGGGGATGTCGGATTCTCGCGCGCCTCCTGAAACCATGGATGCTGGTCCGACGTGTGGTTCATCACCATATCCGCAACCACTCGCAGCCCGCGGGAATGCGCGGTATCAAGGAATTCCTTGAAGTCCTCGATCGTGCCGTAGTCGGAATGAATCGAGTAGAAGTCCGAGATGTCGTACCCATCGTCCTGACCAGGAGATGGGTATATTGGCAACAACCAGATACAGTCCACGCCAAGATCACGAATATGATCGAGGCGTTCGGTCATTCCCCGAAAGTCGCCCATACCATCGCCGGAGGCGTCAAAGAATGACTTCACCGGTACCTCATACAATACGGCGTCCTTGAACCACAGCTCATCGCGGTTCAGCATTCCTGCACCTCACTTCACGATCAATAGCTGATCACGATACGACCGACCTCTGGCTAGAAGCAAGGCTCCTCATAGTCCTTCTTCCGCCAGACCGTGAGCGCGAATATCATCGCGGGATTCACGTTGGGATCAAGATACACAGTCTGGTACGTTCCCTGCCAAAGGTAGGACGCATCGGTGAACAACTCCGTGACCCGAATATGATCGTCCGCTCCCGTCCCCAGAATGTGGTGAGGCATCTCAATCGTACTCTCCTGCGCCTGGAACGGGTCAAGATTCACCACCATCAACACGTAGCTGTCAAGCTCGGGCAGCGCCTTGATGTAGCACAGCACATTGTCGTTCCCTGCGCGCAGGAACGTGAGATTATCGTATTCCTGCAGGGCTGTATGTTCCCGCCGGATCTGATTCAGGCGGGTGATGTCGTCGATGATGTTCCCTGGACGATCCCAGTCCCAAACCTTGTGTTCGTATTTTTCGGAATTGAGATACTCTTCCCTCCCTTCCAGGGCCGTGTTCTCGCACAACTCGTAACCACTGTAGATTCCGTAAACGGATGACAGCGTCGCGGCGAGCACAACTCGAATCCGGAACGCGGGCCGTCCTCCCTCCTGCAGGATATACGGCAGGATATCGTGCGTGTTGGTGAACAGGTTCCCGCGGAAGTATTCCTTCATCTCGCTTTGCGTCAATTCGGTGAAATACTCCGTGATCTCGTGCTTGAAGTTTCGCCATGTGAAATATGTGTAGCTTTGGGTGAACCCAACCTTCGCCAGCGTCCGCATCACCTTGGGGCGAGTGAACGCCTCCGACAGGAAGATCGCATCGGGGTGATCGCGTTGCACCTCAGCGATCAGCCACTCCCAAAACGCCATGGGTTTGGTGTGGGGATTATCAACCCGGAACGTTTTCACGCCATTGTCGATCCAATACAGGACAACGCGCCTGAGCTCGTTCCACAAGCCCTGCCAATCCTCTGTCTGGAAGTTGATCGGATAGATGTCTTCGTATTTTTTGGGCGGATTCTCGGCATACTTGATGGAGCCATCGGGTCGGATGTGAAACCAGTCAGGATGTTCGCTGGCCCACGGATGATCCGGCGAGGCCTGGAACGCGAGATCGAGCGCAATTTCAAGCCCATGATCTTTTGCGGAACCGACCAGGACGCGGAAATCCTCAATCGTGCCAAGATCCGGATCAATAGCGTCATGGCCGCCCGAGCTGCTCCCGATCGCGTACGGTACTCCAGGGTCATCCGGCGCGGGATCGAGCGTATTGTTCCGTCCCTTGCGGTTTGTCGTCCCGATCGGATGAATTGGCGTGAAGTACAGGACATCGAAGCCCATGTCACGAATGCGCGGCAGGTGCTCGATCACATCCCGGAAGGTTCCGCTCTTGCCTCCTTCGGAACCGGCAGATCGAGGAAACATCTCGTACCATGCCGCGAATCGCGCCCGCACTCGATCCACGGTCACCTTGCGAAACGGCGTGAATTCGATCGCCGCTTTCCGTGACCGGTAGCGATTCACCACATCGACCACCTGTGGATCGACCATGTGTGCAATCGCGCCAGCTTGCGTTGCCGCGGTCGAAGAACCGTGGGTCGCTGATCGAATCACGTGGGTGTCGTCGCCGTTATCCGCCCGGGCTAGTACGTCTTCCAACAATACAAGGCCCTCGCGAAGTTCGAGCGCGACATCGAGACCGGCCTCATGCTTCTTGCCAATTTCGTCTCTCCATGTTTCGAAATAGTCGGGAAATGCTTCGACCGTATAGATGTACTGAACGTTTTCTGTTAATGCGAACGAACCTTCCCAACGGTCATTGTCGACGAAATGCATCTCCGCATCTCGCCATTCCGTGTCTTGCCATCGACGATACTTGACCATTGCCGCCAGCTTGTCGTGCCCTTCGCGGAAGATGTCTGCCGAAACCGTCAACACATCACCGACTTCTCGCTTGACCGGATAGCGCCCACTGTCCACTGCTGGCTCGACATGTTCGATAACGATCGGTGAAGGTGGCGCTGCGCCAGGTGCAAGCCTGACTGACGTTGGCCTCATTCTGGTACTCCTTCCCGGTTGGTTGGTCGCATTCTGGCACTATTGTCATATAAATGCACCGCGTTCACGATCACGAAATGCGATCCAGGCAGCAAACCATACGCCATCATAAAAAACACTAGCAAGGACGTGACCACGTGCATCTACTGCGCCACTATTGGAACCTTCTCCTGGGGTTGGTGGTTCTCACCGTTATTGGAGTCGCCATCGTTCCCCTTACGTCGATCTCTCCCATCATGAATGATGGTGCAGGCGAAGAGTTCCGAGACTATGTCTATCCACGCCTGGTTTCATTGGCGGAAACGGTCGACGCTGTAAAGTCAATGGTGGCCGATCATTCGCGTAACGTGCTGGCGCTTCAGGCCCACGCCGAGAAAATCGAGACCCTTGCAGGTCAGATTGACGATTTTCTCGCATCGCCGAACTATCACAGCGACTTTGCCACCGTTGTGGAACACTCTCGAGACGGAAGGTCCGCCATTCTCACGGCAATTTCCCGCGCGAGGGACGCGCTTCAATCGTTCGACTTTGCAGAACTTCCGGAGCTCATCACGCTGTTTGACGATGGTTCGGACCAATTGGATCTAGCGCTGTCACTGCTGCCGCGTACGTGACTTGCTCCGTTGGCAGTACAATCTCCGTGTGATCGAGATCGCCTGATCGTACAGGCAGCCGCGGACCGGCACGCTTAGAGCATCGGCACGAACCCGCGGATTGTCGATCCACATGGAGTCAACTGAATGAATGGATACACTGTGCGCTATCAACTCGGCGGCGAAGAGTTCACCGTCAGCCTCGAAGCGGAAAACGCCGCCTCTGCCGCTCGCATCGTTGAAGATCAGCACATTGAAGAAGAAGCGCGCTTTGAGCTCATCGAAGTACACCTGGTGGAGGAATCCGACCCGGATCTCGACGTGCCGCCACTCGAGCACGTCAACTAGCCTTCCTCGCAAATGTTGTTTTCTGCAAGGATTCATCAATGAATCAACCTGAGACGATCGGGGCGCTACGGCCAGGTCGTCCCGCACCTCTTGGCGCAACCTGGGATGGGGAAGGCACCAACTTCGCCGTCTATTCCGAGGGTGCCAGGGCGGTCACATTGTGCCTGCTTGGTTCCAGCGAAAACAGCTCTGAACGCACGGTGACTCTGGAAGAACGCAACCATCACGTCTGGCATGTCTATGTCCCCGGCATTCATCCGGGCGCACGCTATGGATACCGGGTGGACGGCGACTACGATCCCCACAAGGGATTCCGGTTCAACCCTGCCAAGCTCCTGCTCGATCCATACGCACGAGCCGTCGAGGGCGCTGTTTCCTGGGATTCAACGGTGTCTGGATATGATCCTTCGGGCAAGGAGGATCTCAAGATCGACAAGCGGCCAAACGACGCCTTTGTACCCAGGTCCGTAGTGACGGGAGCAGCCTATGACTGGGAGAGTGATCGTCGTCCCAGTACGCCCTGGGAAGACACGGTCATTTACGAACTGCATGCCAAGGGTTTCAGTATCGGCAATCCCGCGATTCCTGAATCCATCCGGGGGACCTGGTTGGGACTCGCCCACCACACCAGCATTGACTACCTCAGGAAGCTTGGTGTCACAGCCATCGAGTTGCTTCCGGTCCACGCCTTCGTCGACGATGAGTTTCTCACGAGCATCGGACTGCGAAATTACTGGGGGTATAGCACCCTGAACTACTTCACACCTGAGCCTCGATATGGTCATACGCCTGATCCGTTGGGCCAGATCGGTGAGTTCAGGCACATGGTCAAGTCAATGCACGCAGCTGGAATCGAAGTGATCCTGGATGTTGTGTTCAACCACACTTGTGAAGGGAATCATCTCGGTCCCATGCTCAGCTGGAAAGGTATCGACAACCGCACATACTATCGACTGGAGCCGAAGAAGCCTCGCTTTTATACCGACTTTACCGGCACTGGCAACACGATCGACCTGTCACATCCGCAAGTGGTCAAGATGGTTTTGGACAGCATGCGCTACTGGGTCAGCGAAATGCGTGTTGATGGTTTCCGATTCGATCTCGCCGTCACGCTGGGACGGGAGCATCCACACTTCTCACCGGAATCTGGATTCTTCGACGCGGTGCATCAGGACCCGCTGCTTGGCGGCGTCAAGCTTATCGCGGAACCGTGGGATCTGGGCCCAGAAGGACACCAGTCCGGCCACTTCCCTACACTTTGGTCGGAGTGGAATGACTCCTACCGCGATGATGTGCGCGGATGGTGGCTTCAGGCAAACCATGATCGCGGCGAGCTGGCTAACAGGGTCGCAGGCTCTTCGGATATTTTCGAAGCAAGTGGTCGCGGCCCACGTGCGAGCGTAAATTTCGTCGTGGCGCACGACGGATACACGCTCAGGGACCTCGTTTCGTACAACGACAAGCACAACGAGGCTAACGGCGAGAACAATGAGGATGGACACAACCACAACCAGTCCACCAACTTTGGCGTTGAGGGTCCCACCGACGATCCGGCGATTCAGCAGCTTCGCCGGCGAACCCAGCGAAATATGTTGGCGACGCTCATGGTCTCGCAAGGCGTCCCAATGTTGGCGCATGGGGATGAAATCAATCGCACCCAGGCTGGCAATAACAATGGCTATGCGCAGGACAATGAGACCACCTGGATCGATTGGGATCTCAGCGACGATGATCGGGAGCTCCTGAGATTCACCCAGCACCTCATCGCCTTGCGCAAGGAAGAACCGCTGCTCAGCCGGCGGCGCTATTTCCGTGGCCGCCCCGACACGCCGGACAGTCTGAAGGATGTTGCATGGCTCCAGCCTGACGGCGCGGAAATGACGCACCAGGATTGGACTAACGAAAACTCGGACCCTTTGATTTTCAGGCTCTCGGGCAGTGCGATCGACGAGACGGATGAGTTTGGTGAACGCATCGCCACCTCATCATTGCTGATCATCCTGCACGCGGCGGAACACGACATCGATGTCGTCTTGCCTCATCCGAACGGCGACACGGGCCAACAGTCCTGGACACCGATCTTGTCAACCGACAAATCCACCGGCATGCCAGACGAATCCAGCATTCCGGCGGGTTCCACTCTCGGCGTTCCTTCCCGTACAGTGCTCGTGCTACGGGGCAGCAGTGATTCCTGATCGCTAGACGCGACTCTCCACCATGATCTGTCCCAGCAACTGACGAAGGCGTTCCGCCTGCACGGGGGAGATGTCGCCGAGCAACTCCGCCAGCCTGCTTTGGTACTTCACGCCATCCCGGGCAAGCAGCTCCTTGCCCGGTTCACTCAACCGAGCGAGCACCATCCGACGGTCGACGGGATGTGCTTCGCGAACCGCCCAACCATGTTTGGTCAGAATATCCACATAGAGGGTTGCGGTTCGCCGCGCCACAGCAAGCCTGCGCGCGAGTTCGGACGGCGCGATACCCTCTTCTCCGACCTTGCCCAACTCCACAAGGGCATTGAATGCGCCCGCCGTCAAGTTGAGTTCTTCCAGCGCGTCCGATGCGTTCCGGTCCAATGCACCGGCGATCTTGATAATCTGCGTGAACACATCGAACAGGACGTCGGGTGATGGTGTCCTCTCTGCTTCGAGAACGTCCGTTCCCGGTGCAAACCAGCCCGGATGCACCCGAGCGTTCATTGCGGCAGGGTTGCCCGCCACCTCCCGGTCAAGTAGTGAATGGTTGCGCATTGCCATGACTTTTACCTCGCATTCCCAGCTCAGACCGGTTCATAATGCGGTCAGCGATTGCGTCATCCAGGGGCGTGCCGGCTATTGGCCGCTACCGATGCACGTCTCCCGTTCTACGTTCAAGCCTAGTCAATTCCAGCCCGATCATCGGACAGGGAAGATTTGCGAATACCGTCATTGAGCCGCGGAATCTTCCCGACAGGCTGTCGGGAAACCCCTTACACACTTTCTTCAGATAACAGCCCCGCGCGAAGCGCGTAGCGAACCAGCTCGGCGCGATTGGTGAGCCCAAGCTTCTGCATGGCACGATGCCGGTAGGTTTCAACCGTTTTCGGCGAAAGAGAAAGCAGCTCAGCGCCTTGCTGTGCCGTGTATCCCTCCGCGGTGAGCTTGACGACCTCCCGCTCCCGGTCAGACAACACCTCGCCGATGTCGAGCTCGTCTCCGGTGCGAACCCGCCCCAGGTATCCGCGCAGCAACGTCTTGGTCGCAGCCGGATCAAGAAAGACTTCGCCGCGACACACGGTCCTTATCGCATCGAGAAGATCGGTGTGCGCGCTCGATTTGCGCACGTACCCCGAACCACCAGCCTCAAGCACCGGCAAGAGATATCGCTCTTCGGCGTGCACCGTGAGAACCAATACGCGAATGCCCAGGTCGAGGGACGTGATTTCACTAATTGTCTTCATCCCGCCATGTGGCATGGACAAATCGGCGATCACGACATTTGGCCGAATCTCGAACGCCAGGTTCACGGCCTGCAATCCATCTTCGGCCTCCCCCACCACCGTCATGTCCGCCTGTGCGTCGAGCAATGCACGCAGCCCCGCGCGAACCACGCCATGATCGTCGGCCAGCAGGATTCGAGTACGGGAGGTTTCGCGGTCAGGCATGGCTGAATTCCTGTTCATTCGAGCTCTGAGGCTCATGCGGTCCCTTCGAACGATCCATGAATTTGTGCACGTGGGCAATTGGCACGGTCGCAATGACGATGACCCCCGAAGGGCTCGCCGGCTTGATTTTGAGATTCCCGCCAACCAGTGACGTCCGTTCCGCCATGCCGAATACACCCAGTCCCAACCCTCGCACATCACGCTGCAACACGGACTGGGGGTTGAGTCCACGACCGTCGTCAACAATCGTGAGTACCATGTCACGCCCAAGTTGATCGATCGTGATATCTGCGTGACGAGCATTTGAGTGCTTCGCCACATTCGTCATTGCTTCTTGCGCGATTCGATACAAGACCAGTTCCAGCTCCGCCGGAAGTCGTTCACGTGGTCCGTTCCAGTGATACCCAACGGGAATATCGGACTGCTCCGAATATCGCTGTGCCAGGTCCGCCAGCGCCTCTCGCAGTCCAAGATCGTCCAGTGCCGGAGGGCGCAATTCGAGAGCAAGTCTCCGGACGCCCTCGATCGCCTCAACCGTGGATGCTTCCAGTGTACCCGCCGCCTTCTGTACATCCGGATTTCCGGATGACTTCATCGCGGTAATCGTCAGGAGTTGCGCAAACAGGACCTGTGCCGTGTCGTCGTGCAGCTCTCTCGCAATTCTCTTTCGTTCTTCTTCCTGCGCATGAATGACCTGGCTCGTGAGCCGCCGCAATTGATTCCTGTCCTGCTCCAGCTCATCAAGCGTTTCATTGAACGACTCGGCTAGTCGGGCCAGTTGGGGATCAGAAAACAAAGCCGACCGAACCCGAGTGGAAAAGTCTCCGGTACGGATGACTTCGGCAACCTCGGCAAGCCGGTCAAGCGGCTGAAAGGCCGCTCGAAGCACGATAAAGTTCACAACGATGCTCAAACCACCGCCGATCACCACGAACGCCACGATCAGGCCAGCACTGCGCGTTTCCTCGTGCGGTTGCAAGGTCGAGGACGTCACCACCGTGCCGACAACCGCGCCGAGGGCAACAATGAGGGCGTTGGCAACAAGCACCTTGTAGAGAAGTGGAACCCCGAGTATTCGATGGAAGAACGATTTGATCACAGAACCGGAATTTCCTCATTGATCGGCACGCGGAGAGCGAAGACAGCCCGAACTCCGTGCCTTCTGATGGTTTACACTCCGAAAAAACGAAATGCAGGATTCACACAAGGAACGCGCTATGGCAAGCACAGCATCATTTGACATTGTCTCACGGTTTGATCGACAGGAGCTTCGAAATGCGCTCGATCAGGCGGGCCGAGAGATTCGGAATCGGTACGACCTCAAGGACACCAACACCGAAATCGATGAAGCCGAAGATCAGTTCACCATTACAACCGCGTCCGAATACAGCCTGACCGCGGTCAGGGACATCATCGAATCGAAGCTCATTGGCCGAAAGCTTTCGCTGAAGATCCTCGACTATCAGGATGAAGAAGAAGCCTCCGGCGCCCGAGCTCGTCAGGTGGTCAAGCTCCGGGAGGGAATTCCCGAGGACATCGCCAAGCAAATCTCGAAGCACATCCGGGACAACTTCAAGAAGGCGAAACCGCAAATCCAGGCGGACACAGTCCGGGTACAGGCCAAAAGCCGCGACGAGCTTCAGGAGGTCATTCAGGAGCTCAAATCCGAAAACTGGCCAGTTGCGCTGCAGTTCGTGAACTACCGATAGGCCGACTACTCGTTTTCGGCAGGACGCCGTCGCGCTTTTCTGCCCCTGCCTTGCCTGGATTCGCGTTCTGGCAGCGCGGATGCCACCCGCTCCAGTAGCTCACTTTCGAGCGGCGACCCGACTGGGAATACACGAACCGGCACGCGTTCGACATCGGTCCAGACTTTCTGGAACATCACCCACTGGTTCAGCGACGCACTGATTCCAGATTCAAGTTCGCGCACCAGCTCGTTCATCCCATCCTCGAGGTCGCGTCGCATTTCCTGGGACTTGGTCACAAAAAATGGCTTCCCGATACTCATCTCATGCCCGGATTTGACCCGTCGCGTGAAAACCGATATCAGTGGCGCGCCTGTTTCGCGGGCGATCCGGATCGGGCCTGGCGGAAGCGTCGTTTCTTCGCCCATAAACATGGTGTCCATACCATTCTGGAAATAGTCGCGATCGGCCACGAGCACGGCGAATTCGTTCCTTCGAAGCGCCCGCATGACCTTCCGCACACCAGATGGGGTCGGTTCTACCATCGTGGCTCCTCGCGTTCCCCGCAGGTGGGTCACACCATCGAAGATGAATCTCGACGTGGTGCGGCCGGTAACCACTGTGAGCTTGTACGGCTTCGCGGATATTGCCTGGCCGAGAAAGTCAAAACACCCGACATGCCCCGTGACAAGAATCCCTCCCTTTCCGGCCGCAAGAACCTCATCCAGCGTGCTCCATGATCCTTCAACCAACTTCACTGACCGAAGCAGCCGTTGATCCGATAAGCGCGGCATCGTGATCAGATCCATGAAGTTCCGAGCCGACTCTCGAAAGATCGAGCGGACAGTAGCCTCGGTGTCGTCCATCAATCCAGCGTATGCCTTCACCGTCTCAACGTTGGAGCGCACATTGCTCGGATAGGTATGTCCAAATCGATAAAAAAGTTCCCCAAAACGATCCGCTACCCAACCTCGCAGGGGACCGGGAATCAACCAGAATGCCCACGAAAAGATGACAGCTATGGCAATGCTGAGCCGATACCGAAACTCGGGGCGGTCTTCCTTTCGGAATTGGGGACGCGTGCGCGATGAAAGCGTCCGGATTGTTCGCCCGGGTTTGCGATCCTCTGTTTCATGGTTGTCAGGTTCCCGGTTGGCCATCGGCATCCTTGAAGTATCCAACCGCATCGATCATCACCGGAATACCGCGCACCACGGTCAGCACTACAGCTGACCACACAAGCGCCCAGCCAATCCACGTGTACCAATCGATTGCATAGAGATCACCAAGCATCGTGCCATCCGTATCGAGCGTTTCGTACCCGGCAAGCCCGGTCAGGAAGACAAATCCCGCGGCTTTCGCCCATCCAAAGAACCCACGCATGAAGCGGCCAGCTGTGAGCCATTCCGTCAATGCGGATTTCATCATGTTGTTCTCGCCGAATGGCGTCTTGCCCTCCGAATAGGAAAGTGACCTCAGGCCATCCACGATAAATCCCCGGGTCAACACCAGGAGCGGCACCCAGACCGGAACAAGCTCCAGGTCCGCGAAGACCACCCAAAGCGCGTTTTCCACAATCCTGTCACCAAGAATGTCGAACACGGCCCCGAACGTCGACGTGGACCCTCGCCTCCGGGCCACCCATCCATCAAGGCCGTCGCTCGCAAAGACGATCCCGATGAACACCATGCAGCTCGTGACGATTGGCACGTCCCCCACATAGATCAGCCAAATGACAATAAAAAGCACAACGAGGCGTGCCACGGTGATCAGGTTGGCCAAGATGCACTCGTCTCCTCGTGTTCAGTCTGAACAGATCCGCCCGGCACTCAATGCCTGGCGCTCACCAAAGCGGCAAGGCGCCGGTGTCGTGTCGTGCGATTATCCATCAATGAACCCGATCGGCTCAACCGGTCGAATCAGCGCTCGTCGTTTGCCAGGCCAAAATCAGGTCAACCTTGACATGAATCGTATCAAGAAGTATTATTCGTGTAGCTTGTTTTCGTTTGGGAGAAGAGTTGTGATGACTGCACGATACTCAGAACCGTTGTTCGTGATAAGCGTGGCGGCCAGGCTGGTGGAAATGCACCCCCAGACCCTCCGCAAGTATGAACGCGAAGGACTGATCGCGCCGTCGCGCACCTCCGGTAATCTCAGGCTGTATTCCGATGAAGACATCGAACGGCTCCGTCAGGTAAAGTACCTCGTCGAGCACAGGGGGCTTAATCTCGCTGGGGTGCAGCTCGTGCTGGAGCTGACCCGGGCACTTCGTTTGCTGCGCCTCAATATGAGGCAAACCTCCTCCGGAAAATCGTGGGTGACTGAAGTTGACGACCTCCTGATCGAGCTTGGCTTCGTGGATGAGCAGCAAGTTCGAGACTCGTCCCGGCGATAATCCGCTCCATACAATCATCGAAATACCGCGCATAACTCACACTTAATATGCAAACCAAGGGGTTCAGGACAAATGGCGACCAACCAGAATTACACCGAAAAGGCGCGTCAGGCAATCATTGCCGGCCAGCAGCTCACCCAGCAAAAGTCACTTGCGCAGTACGAGCCGGAAGCATTGCTGGTTGCGCTGGTCGAACAGGACGACGGCATTGTGCCCCAAATCCTGCAACGACTGGATGCAGATCCGGCAATCATTCTCAAAGAATCGAATGCCCTGGTGGATCGCGCTCCAAAGCTTCAAATCAGCGCGGAAGCTGTCGTCAGCCCGGCGCTGCGCAAGGCGCTGCAAGCTGCCGAAAGCGAGGCGCGGCAGTTCGGCGACGAGTACCTCAGTACAGAGCATCTGTTCCTTGGCATTCTCTCCGTGGAACGCTCGGAAACGTCCTCGATGCTGGGGCGCCATGGCATTACCAGCGATCGCGTCTATGGAGCGTTGACCGAAATCCGCGGTAACCAGCGCGTCACCAATGAAAATCCGGAATCAACCTACCAGGCGCTGGAGAAGTACGGTCGCGACCTGACGGAGATGGCGCGGTCCGGAAAGCTCGATCCGGTCATCGGTCGTGATGACGAGATCCGCCGGGTCATTCAGGTGCTCTCCCGCCGTACGAAAAATAATCCGGTGTTGATAGGCGAGCCCGGCGTGGGCAAAACGGCGATCGCCGAAGGACTCGCCCAACGGATTGTGCGAGGGGATGTCCCTGAAGGTCTGAAGGACAAACGCATCGTATCACTCGACCTCGGCGCGCTTATTGCCGGTGCCAAGTTCCGCGGAGAGTTCGAAGAACGACTCAAGGCTGTGCTCAAGGAAGTCCAATCCGCGGCGGGTCAGGTCATTCTCTTTATAGACGAGCTGCACACGGTCGTTGGCGCTGGCGCCGCCGAAGGCGCCATGGACGCGTCCAACATGCTCAAGCCAATGCTCGCTCGCGGTGAGCTGCATGCAATCGGAGCCACCACACTCGATGAATACCGAAAACATATCGAGAAGGACGCCGCCCTGGAGCGACGCTTCCAGCCGATTCAGGTAGGCGAGCCGACAGTGGAAGATACGATCTCGATCCTGCGCGGCCTGCGCGAGCGCTACGAAGTTCACCACAAGGTCAAGATCCTCGACACGGCGCTCGTGGCGGCAGCGACCCTTTCCGATCGCTATATCACGGATCGATTCCTGCCGGACAAGGCCATCGATCTGGTCGACGAAGCCGCCTCGAGACTCCGCATGGAGATCACCTCCATGCCCGTGGAACTGGACGAAGCCGAACGACGCATCATGCAGCTCGAGATCGAGCGCGAGGCGCTCCGGAACGAGTCCGATCCCAATTCCCAGCAGCGACTGAAGGCGATCGAGGAAGAGCTCGCCAGCCGCAAGGAAGCACGCGACGCGTTGCGATCCAAATGGGACCAGGAACGCCAGTCGATCAACAGCATTTCTGAGCTCCGCGACAGGATGGATCAGCTTCGAGTCGAGATAGAACAGGCGCAACGGAGTTACGACTACAACAAGGCCGCCGAGCTGCAATACGGTCGGGCCAAGGAGCTTGATGAACAGCTAAGGCAGGAGGAGGAAAAGCTGGCGCGGTTGCAGGCCAGTGGAAAACTGCTGAAGGAAGAGGTGGACAGCGACGATATCGCCGACGTCGTCAGCCGATGGACGGGTGTTCCGGTCAACCGGCTTATGGAGGGCGAAATCGAAAAGCTCATCCAGATGGAATCCCGGCTGCATGCCCGTGTGATCGGGCAGGACGAAGCTATTCAGGCCGTTTCGGATGCGATTCGGCGATCTCGAGCGGGTCTGGCCGATCCCAATCGCCCAATCGGCAGTTTCATCTTTCTCGGTCCGACGGGAGTCGGCAAGACAGAGTTGGCGAGGGCCCTTGCCGAGTTCATGTTCGACAGCGATCAGGCCATGGTTCGCATTGACATGTCGGAATACATGGAGAAGCACGCCGTAAGCCGGCTCATCGGAGCTCCTCCAGGATACGTGGGCTACGAAGAAGGCGGGCAATTGTCGGAAGCGATCCGGCGACGCCCATACAGCGTCATCCTGCTGGACGAGGTCGAAAAGGCTCACCCGGATGTCTTCAATATCCTCCTGCAGGTGCTCGACGATGGACGCCTGACCGATGGTCATGGTCGGGTGGTTGACTTCCGAAATACGGTGGTCATCATGACCAGCAATCTGGGTTCGCAGGCGATATTCGGCATGACCGAATCCAATGTCTCGGAAATCCGGGCAAAGGTCATGGAGGCGCTTCGCGCAAACTTCAGACCGGAGTTTCTTAATCGGGTCGACGAGACGATCATCTTCACTCAGCTGTCTCGTGATCAAATCGGTGAAATCGTGGACCTGCAATTGACGCTCGTTGCGGAACGGCTTGCCGATCGCGGAATGTCGCTCCACGCCACACCTGAAGCCCGAATGCTCCTCGTTTCGTTGGGATACGACCCAACCTATGGAGCCCGACCCCTCAAGCGTGTCATTCAGAAGCGGCTCCTCGACCCTCTTGCGCTGAAACTCCTCGGCGGAGAGATTCACGAAGGCGAGGAAGTCGAGCTCTCTGTCGTCGACGGCGAGTTCGTGATCAAGGGCCAGCTGTCGTCCGCCCAGGTCGTCGCCTGATTCCAACTTTGCCAGTTAACCGCGAAGCCGGACATCGTGACGTCCGGCTTCGCGGTGTCCCTTGCGGCACTGGTTGCGGCAGCGGCTATACTCGTGCCAAGTGCCTTGAACATGGCGGACCAGTCATTCGGCTATCATGTGGAGAGAGTCAGTGGAGATCCTGCTTGAATTAGTGAAGTCGGCAATCACTCTGGCCGCTATTGTCGTCGTGGGTCTCATCATGGCCGGCCTGTTCATCGCCGTCCTGGCACTCGCAACCGGAATCGATAGCAATATTCAACAGGAGGATGATCGTTCGGCGAAGTGATCGCTGCTTTCGTGCGAGAAGCATCGCCGCTATTCCCCAGCATAGGTCCTCGGAGACATCACAAGACCGTAGGTTGATTTCGTCAGTGAACGTCGCTCGCGAAATCCATGCAAAGGAGCACACACGTGCACGTAGTCCGAGTTCAAGCCATCGAAGTCCCAACATTCCGTTGGCTCGCGCTTGCAATGATCACCGCGCTCGTCGCCATGGCATCGGCGCCCATCGTTGCCGTTCATGCGCAGTCTGACTCCACTTCTGAATCAGCGGCTGTCGAAGAGATTGTTCCTGACTCCGCACTGTTCTTTGCCCATGTCAATCTCGATCAGGAATCACCCCAGATGCAGCTCGCTCTGTCGCTCGCGGAGCGAGCAGGTCTTTCGGAATTCGTTGGTGAAGAGACAACCGGCGAAATCCCCGCCGGAGCATCGGTGTCGGTTGTCGTCACGTCCATCCCAGAGGCCTCTGGCATCGATGTCGCCGAAGTTTCCGTCGATCCGCTCTCCGCTACCGAAAACCTCGAAAACGGTGGCTACGCGATGATCCTCAGCAGCGACACGCCACAAACCGTGTACGATATGTTGCTGGCTGATCTTGAATTGAATGCTGACTCCTCCGGTGGCGAAATCACGACGGCTGACTACAACGGCGCCACGATTACGTCCTTCGTGCCGGCAGGCGATGATGACGTCACGGCGCCCACGTCCCTGGCAATGGTCGGAGACTACGTGGTGCAGGCGGCGCGCGCCGAAGACATCCAGCCAATCATCGACACGGCCGCGGGCTCGATTCCGACACTGTCCGAGAACGAGAACTTTCAGGCGTTGACAGGATCGTTCCCCGAGGAACGCCTCGCCATTGGATTCGTCAACGGGCCGGCTACGCTCGAAGCGCTCCAGGCATCTTCACCGGAAATCGTCGAGGGTCTCGACGCAAGTACGACATCGCTACTCGATAGCTGGACCGCGTTCAGCTTCTCCGCGGAGGAAAGCGGATTCCGATTCGAAACCAGGTCGATGGCCAATGCTGAAGCGTTCGCCGAGATGACACCAATTGACGGTTCTTTCCTCGATCATGTCTCATCGGACGCGCTCCTCGTAGTCAACGGTACCAACATCGACGCCACCGGTATCCTCACGACGATCGCCCTGTTCTTCGCCAGTTCGTTCATGGGTCAGGATTTGATGTCGACTCCGATCGCCGGCACCCCTGCGCCGCTGGATCAGGACGCTGTCTTCGCGCAGGCCGAATCACTGCTTGGATTCAATCTCAAGTCCGACTTCATTGATCACCTGGTCGGTGAGTTCGGTCTGGCGGTAAGTGTGACGGGTTCAGATTCTGATCCGGAAAATCTTCCGTCGGTAGACGCCATCCTTTTCTCCGATGTGGATAACGCAGTTGCCGTGCAGGATGTGATGTCAAAAATCGCGTTCATCGTTGGCGCGGCACTTGGCGAATCTGGAACCGTCGAAACACGCGAAGTGAACGATTCCCAGGTCAATGTGGTCGACCTCAGCCAAACCGGCGTGGCCGACAAGGCAGAATTCGGCGTGGTCGACGATCAGTTCGTATTGTCCGTGGGATCGGGCCTGGATGACTACCTGAACGTCCCCGAATCTCCCATGTCCGCCGATCCGAACTTCAACGCGGTCATGGAGCATCTCCCATCCGACTACGGAAGTGTTGCCTACATCAACATGCCAGCGGTGTTGACACTTGTAAGCGATTTCTCGGGGTCGATGAGTGTCAGTGTTGAGGATAGCGACCCATCCTGCGGGGAGTACGCGACCCAGGAAGAAGCCCAGGCCGCATACGATGCCGACCAGTTCGAGAACTTCTTGCTCGATCAGGACTTTGATGGTCAAGCCTGCGAGGATTTCTTCGGTGACGCAGCCGCGACCCCGGAGGCAACTGCGAATCCGTACCCGAATGTTGTAGGGCTGGGGTCAGTGTCCACACAGGAAGACGGAATCAACGCTACGTCTACCTTCCTGCTCATCGCCGGCGAATAACCGGTTTGAAATGAGCAAGGTGACCGTGAGCAGGCGTTCTCATTAGCCGGCGACAGGGCGGTTGCAGGAGCTGCAACCGCCCTGGTTGGCGCCCGAAAATCCAGGGAAAGGACTCCAATCCATGAATCTGCAGTTACTTGAGCGGCTCTGTCAGGCTCCGGGAATCGCCTCACGGGAATCCGCCGTGCGTGCTGTCGTGGAGAGCGAGCTCCGGCCGCTTGTCAACGACATCAGCGTCGACAAGCTTGGAAATCTCATTGCCAAGCGTTCAGGCAGCGGTCCGCGAATCATGATCGCCGCTCATATGGACGAGATCGGATTCCTCGTCAGGCACATCGATGACAACGGATTCATCAGGATCCAACCGGTTGGCGGGTTCGATCCGCGCGTGCTCGTCGCTCAGCGCGTCCTCATTCATCGACGTTCGGGTGATCCCATTCCCGGCCTGCTGCAACCAGCAAGCAAGCCGATCCACCTTATGCTGGCGGGTGACTCGAAAGAGCTCAAGCTCGACGATCTTTTCATCGACACTGGTGCGTCTCCTGACTCAGTGCGCGATGCAGTTTCCATTGGCGACATGATCACGCTCGATCGACCCACGATCCAATTGGGTGACCACGTAGTCAGCAAGGCGCTCGATGACCGCCTCGGGCTCTATGTCATGATCGAGGCCGTCCGGGCAGCCACCTCGGGTAGCGCCGGAATTGTCGCGGTGGCAACGACACAGGAGGAGGTCGGACTCAGGGGCGCGCAAACCGCCGCATTCGACATCGAGCCCGATATCGCCATCGCTCTCGACGTCACGTTGGCGGGGGATATTCCTGGCACACCTCCCGAATCAGCGGTCACAAGGCTCGGCGAAGGCGCAGCCATCAAGGTGTTCGACAGCTCGCAGCTTCCCCACCAGGCGATCATCGAATCACTTCGTTCCATTGCGGAGCAGGAGCACATCCCGCATCAGCTGGAAATCCTCCCTCGCGGCGGCACGGACGCCGGGGCAATTCAGCGATCTCGGTCCGGGGTCTATACTGGCACCATCTCGATGCCCTGCCGGTATGTGCACACGGTCAACGAAATGGCCAATATCAGCGACATCGAAGGGTGCGTCACCCTGCTTGCCCGGTTCATCGAGCAGATATCTGTCGAACAGCTCCAGCACACCTGATCGGTGAGCGTAACCTAACGAGCGGCTCATGCGTCTCAATCGGCAGAGGTCATTGGACTATCGGCATGAACGCGCGTCCAAAAGGAGGCTGCATGATCACGAACCAATCCGCTTTCGATCGAACGCGCCCTGTTCGGCCGCAACAGAATGTCTCCAGGCGAGCGTTGCTTGCGGCCAGTGTCACCGGTGTGACGTCCGCCTCGCTTTACGGGGGGCTTCCGGCCATCGCGGCCCGACAGAAGGACGACTCACCAAATCAGCGGCAATCACTGTCGCTGCCCCTCTATCCTTACGGACAGCCAACGTTTCTCGATCCTCATCGGGCGACCAATTGGGGTTTGCACTGGATACTTCTGCCTCATGTGTGGGCTGGCCTCTTGCGCTTCGATGAAAATGGAGCGGTCACTACTGACCTGGCAATGTCGATCGAGCCTGAACAGGAAGGTCAGACCTGGGTCGCTGAGCTTCGGTCCGATATCGCCTTTGCGTCGGGCAACCCCATCACCGCCCAGGCGCTGATCGACTGCTGGACCAATGCCCTGGATCCTCAGCACCTGGCGCCAATGGCCGAGTTCATGGCCCGCGTGGAAGGATTCGATGCCTTTATCGCCGGTGAATCTCAGGAGATTGGCTTTGAGGCGCGTAGCGAGACGACCATCGCCATTCACCTGACGGAACCATACGCCCACTTTCCCGAAGACCTCGCTACGTTCGTCTGGGCCGCGGTGGATGTCGCGGCGCTGGAAGGTGTACCGGGAAGTGAAGTCCCGTACGCCGACGCTGGAGCGGGCTTGTGGCGATTTGTGGCATCGGAGGACGCATCAGTCATCCGCATGGTTCCGAACCCCAATTCACCCGACGGCCTCCCCAATACGTTCACCGAAGTCCATTGGCGTATCGTCTCGGGGGCTCAGTCCGCCCAATCAGCATTCGACCTGTTCCAGGACAACGAGCTTGCCATCGCCGATATCCCGCTTTCCCTGAAAGAATTGGCGCAGCAGAGTGCCGAACTCGCAGCGCAGTTACACACGGTACGGCTTTCCGGGTCCACAATGATGATCGGAATGGATTTCAACCAGGTGCCATTTGACGATCTGCGCGTTCGCCAGGCAGTCGCTGCCTCGATTGATCGCGACACCTGGGCGACCGAAATTCAGGGTGATTCATTCACCGGAGCAACGTCGATCACTCCACCTGTCCTTTCGGAAACAGCCAACTATGCTGCTCCAGAGCCCCTCCCCTTTGATCCCGAAAAAGCGCGGACACTGCTCGCCGAGGCTGGTGTCGACGAATCGAGCCAACCTCCCGTCACCTACTACCTTCGGGCGGACGCTGCGCAGACGGAGCGTGAGCAAGCAGTCGAACTGCTCACAATGATTCAGGACAATTCTGGGCTGGTCATCGAGCTCGACACCACCTTGACCGCGGAGCAGATAGAGGCGATGCGTTCTGACAATGGCGGTTTGCAGTTCGATCTGCGCTGGTGGTGGCCCTTCACCAACTCGCCTTCAGGTCTCACCGGGCTGGCCTCACCAGATTCAGACGATATGGCAGGTTGGTTCAACTGGTCCGCCGATCTCGAAGATGAGGATGCCGCCGCAGCCGCGGAGTTGTTCACGTCACTGACAGACGAAGCCGCGACAATGATGGAAAAAACCGAACGCGTCCAGACATATGCGGAAGCGGAGAAGCTGCTCATAGACTACGCGGTCTACATTCCATTGGGCCACGGCGTGCAGACGTACGTCCAATCAGCATCGCTCACGGGAACCCGCCAAGGCGCCTTCACCGGATACGCACCAGCGCGCCTGGACAGCGAGGTCGTGTTCGACCCGGTTGAAGCAACACCAACCACCTGAGGTCACCAGCGAATACGTCGAAACCTGTTGCAAAGACGAACCTCCGTATCACTGGGTGTTGTGCCCGATGATACGGAGGTTCGCATATTATCTCGACCCCGTATAACCGCAATGAGGTTACCGCGCGATCATTCTGATCTTGCGTGGGATCCCTTCTCGGGTATTCGCCCGTTCCATTTGTCACGCGGTCCGGAGCGAATCACACTATTGAACGCCAGCGTTCCCTTGCCGCTCGGCAAAGTCGTGGTATTCAATGCCGGCAAATGGATTGTCTTGCCGCTCCAGGGCCTCAAGCCGTTCACGCCCATCGGCGCCTGGCGTGCCCGCGTCCGCCATGTCCGCCAGCTCATCGAACCGTTCAACATGTTCCCGAAACCGCTTGATCGCGTATTCCCTGGCTTGCCCGGTGGTCACCAGGAACGGCCAATCGCTGCTTTGGAGCAACAAGAGCTCCCGCGTTGCCTGAGACAGCACTCGCGTCATGTCGTCATCCGCGCTTGGATACTGGGATACCAGCGACTCCATGCGCCGTTCCGCACGGTGAATCACTGGCCACATCCACTCCGTCTCGGCATTCATCCATGTAGAATGATTGCCTCCAGCACCCCAGCTTGACTCAGGCAGCTCTACGACACGATCGGGCGGATAGGCGTCGATCATCTCCGTGGCCGATAGCATTTCGACCGAATTGCTGCCGGCCAGCCGGCGAAGGACCGCCTTGAGCCATCCCACTCCTTCAAACCACCAGTGCCCAAACAGTTCCGTGTCATAGTTCGATGCGATCACTCCCGCCTCGCCTGTGTCACTGTGGTATTGGTCCAGCAATTCCTCGACAAGATCCGCGAAATGATCAGCATGCGACGTCACGCGATCCTCTGCAATCTCGGGATTGTAGACGGGTTTCTCTCCGAGATCAGTGTTCGGCGCGCCGATCGCCCAGTACTGCATGCCGGAGACGCCATCCTTGCGATGAAACTCCCGATAGGCTGCGTCTCCTGGGTATCCAAAGGTTCCCGACCACACTTGCTGACTCGTCCGGTTGTTCCTCGCCAGCACTGCGACGTCGCCTGCGGCATCGCCCACCCAATACGCCTTGTAGGTCGTTCCCGGTTCGTCCTGAAGGTCGTCCGACGGCTCAACCGTGATGCGCCGGTACACCTCACCATAGGGACCGATCGCCTCGCCCGCCGCCTTTCCCACTGGACGACCACCCACCACTGTATGGGTTTCGCTGAAAAACACCCGGATATCCTGTGCCTTCAGGAACGACTCGATCGCGGGACGCGGGATGCCATCAGCGGTCTCTTCTGCCGACCGCGCTGGACGATATGCGCACTCTGGCAGCCAGATAGCCGTCGGTTTGCGGCCGAACGCGTGTTCATAGGATCGAATGCCCGTGCATATCTGCCCGTAGATGGAGGAATCCCGACCTAGTAGCGGAAGGTATCCATGGGTGGCGGCGCTTGTGGAGATTTCAACCAACCCCTCATCCTGCAGGGTTTTCAGGGCACCGAGAAGATCACGGTTGTAACGCGACCGAAACGCCTTCAGGGTGGAGGTGTACCAATCATGATAGTACTCGGCGAGATGCCGCATTCCAGGGTCATCCGCCTCGGTAAATCGCTCGATATCAGCCGCCGCCCACGTGGCCCGCTCTTCGGCGAACGTTTCGAAGTGCGAGGCAATCAGCGGATCGCCAAGTTGCTCCGCCAGGATCGGTGTGACGCTCACCGTAATGCGAAAGGCGACACCCTCCTCACGCAAGTCGTAAAGGGCGTTCAGGAGCGGCAGGTACGTTTCGGATATCGCTTCGTGCACCCATTCCTCGCCATGCGGCCACATCCCGGCTTCTCGCGCATAGGGAAGATGACTGTGAAGAACAAAGGTGAATGCGCCGTTAGTCAACTCATCTCTCCTTCGCTTAGTAACTCCACTACGAACTCGGAATCATCACGAGTACTGGGACATTCAGGCAAATGGGTCCAAGGCTGGATGTTCACTATTGGGCACAGTGTAATCCCATTGATTCCGAGCCTGGCGCGTTTCATGTCCTGCCCGTCCGTAGGTTTCGGTAAGCTCACGAAGTCCATTGGCAAGGTTGCGATCCATGTGTGCCCAGCTCATTCGCCACGACCAGTTGCCGATCGGTTGGCCCGGCACATTCATCCGTGCTTCATCACCAAGTCGCAGGACATCCTGCATCGGAACGATTGCGGTGTTGGCAACCGATGCCAACGCGGTTCGAATAAGATCCCACGCAATATCTGAACCATCCCGCCCCAGGTATGCCTGAATCGAGCGCCGCTCGTCCTCTCCCCGGCTTTGAAACCAGCCGACGGTGGTCTGGTTGTCGTGCGTGGCTGAATACACGACAGCGTGGCGATCGTGGTTGTGAGGCAGATACATGTTCGCCGGATCATTTTCGAAGGCAAACTGCAATACTTTCATGCCAGGGAAACCCATCGCTTCCCTGAGTGATACGACATCCGGTGTGATTACGCCCAAATCTTCGATGATGATCGGTATCTCACCCAACGCTCGCTGGATCGCCGCGAACACCTCTCCACCCGGCGACCGCACCCAGTGACCCGAAACCGCACTCTCCGCATCCGCGGGCACGACCCACGCGGCGGCAAATCCCCTGAAATGATCGATCCGCACGATGTCAACCGTTTTCAGCACGACCCGGATTCGATCGACCCACCATCGATAGTCGTTTTCCCGCATGACCTCCCAGTCATAAACCGGATTGCCCCAGATTTGCCCCGTGGCGGAAAACGGATCGGGCGGCACGCCAGCAACTTCCATGGATCGGCCCGCTTCATCGATCTTGAATTCACGCTGGTTTGTCCAAACATCAGCGCTATCGCCGGAGACGAAGATGGGAATATCGCCGACGATCCGGATACCGCGCTCATTGGCATACTGCCTGAGCGTAGTCCACTGGCGCCGAAAGTGAAACTGAATGAACTTGTGAAAGCGGATCTCCGTGGCAAGGTCCACCGCGGCATTTTCGAGAGCCTCTGGATTCCGGAGTCGCACATCGATCGGCCAATCCTGCCAGGCGATGCCATCATGATGATCCTTCAGCGCCTGGAATAACGCGTAATCGTCTAGCCAGCGTTGTTCCTGCTCGCAAAACGTCGCGAACGGCTGGCGAAACTGCGTGCCCGCACCGCGACGGAATCGACCGAACGCCTTTTTCAGCATCGCCAGCCTGAACGGAACGACCTCACCGAACTCAACGGCGTGTTCGGGGAATGGCGGAACGTCGCCCCAATCCCCCTCAGCCAGCAGGCCGTCACCACCGAGCCATGAAAGTGACACGAGCATGGGATTGCCCGCAAACGCCGATGGCGACGCGTATGGGGAGTCTCCGTATCCGGTTGGACCAAGCGGCATCACCTGCCACAGTCGCTGTCCGGCGGCATGCAGCCAATCCACAAATCGGAACGCCGCATCGCCAAGGTCGCCGATGCCATGCGGTCCGGGGAGCGACGTGGGATGCAGCAGAACTCCACTTTCCCGGGGGAAGTCAGACGTCACAGAAGCCCCACTTTCGTACCTCTCCTCATCGAGCCGATAGTCTTCATCTCAGGCATCTGGACAAAATCGCAGGATGCGATTGGCTATTCCCCAGCAACGGGCTCGAGCAGCTCGGTGGTCAACCACCCCTCGGTCCCGTCGATCGACACACGTACCCAGAGGAACTCATCGTCACCGTCCCGCTGGACTGGGTCACTCAATTGCTGAACGGTGACGCCCGCCGATATCGGTTCGCCGATCATCTCGCAATCCTGACCTGGCCCGGCGCGGAAATTGACATCGACCGTTGTTACCTGCTCGGCGGAGTCACCAGTGAACGGTGGGGAATCAGAGAATTCACAGGTTGTAGCCGTTATCACATCGCTCACTGGCGACGCGGCGGGTGAGCCACTCAAAGGGGGTTGGGATCCATTTTCTGCGCCAGGCGCCGTGGCAACCGCGCCACCAGTACCGTCACCAACCGATACATCCGAAGAAATGACGGATTGAGGCGTTGCAGCGCCACCGGATGGTGTGGCCCGCGGCGTTTGAGCAGATGGTGTTATGGTCGGCATCGCGATCGGGGGCGCGGAGACGACAATACCTGGCGTAGGAGTTGCCTCTTCACCACCTGGAGTGCCCGGCAGCTGCCCATCGGAGGTTGCCGGTGTGGAATCTTCAGCGGTGGTGGGAGGCAAGCTGGCGCTGGTATCCGGCTCTGCCTGCGTCGATAGCTCCCCGGAGTCCGAGGTCGCGGTGACATCCGGATCGCTGTCGTCGTCGCCAATGCCACAAGACGACAGGACAAGCATCACCACGACCGCAAGGCCCAGCCCGACGATGTTCCGAATCCTTGTTCGATCAAGCAATGCGCTCATTCGTGTCCCCCTGCCCCAGCGCGACCACCAACATCGGACTTCATCTACGATATCGAATCAGGACTCCTCAAGACTATCCCTTAGAATGTCCATATGTTCGAGCGCAAGCCCGGTGCCGATTGCCACACAGGATAATGGATCGTCAGCGACATAACATGGAACTCCGGTCACTTCGGTGAGCAACTCAGGCAGGTTTCGCAACATCGCTCCCCCGCCGGTCAAAATCATACCCTTGTCGATAATATCGGAAGAAAGCTCCGGCGGTGTCTCCTCGAGGACCGCACGAACCGCACCGATGATCGATTCCAGTGGCTCGGTGATAGCGTCGGATATCTCGTTGGCGCCGATCTGGATTGTCCGCGGCAACCCCGCCACCTCATCCCGCCCACGAACTTCCATTGTCATGTCTTCCTCCAGCGGCATCGCTGTCCCGATCGCGATTTTCACTTCCTCCGCCGTTCGCTCGCCGATGCGAAGGTTGAATTTTCGCTTAACATGACTGCTGATCGCCTCGTCGAATTTGTTCCCGCCAACCCGCAACGACCGCGCGACAACAATCCCGTTCAGCGAGATCACGGCAACTTCGGTCGTGCCGCCGCCGATGTCGATAATCATGTTGCCGCTGGGATCGGCCACCGGGATTTTGGCGCCAATCGCCGCGGCCAACGGCTCGCTGATCAGGTAGGCACGCCGGGCGCCAGCGTTCAACGCAGCATCCCTCACCGCTCGGCGCTCCACACCGGTCACCCCCGCTGGCACGCTAATCATCACTTCGGGCCTGACAAACGAAAAGCGACCGCACGCCTTGCTAATGAAGTATTCCAGCATCTTTTGCGTAACCACGTAGTCGGCGATAACGCCCTCACGCATTGGCCGAACCACCTCAATTGTCTCACGAGGCTCACGACCAAGCATGTCCCGGGCTTCAAGTCCGACCGCCTTGACCTTTGCGTCCCGTGCTGAAATTGCCACCACTGATGGCTCATTGATCACTATCCCCCGACCGCGGAGATAAACAAGCACGTTCGCGGTCCCGAGGTCGATCCCGATTTGTTTTGGCACGAAAAACCCTCCCGATCTTCGATCGGTGGCTCAAACAGGAAGTTGCTCTAAACCGGCTTCTTCTTGATAGGGTGCGGTTGGACACCACGCCTTTCTGTCAAGCATAGCATTCAGGCATCTGGTGATGTCGCTTCGCGCCAGGATTACTGACGTTCCAGCGCCAACCGTCCAGCCTCCACCAACTGCAGGTAGTCGTCATCGCGCTCTTCCCCGACGACACATCGCAGGACCGGATGATCGAACTGCCGAAGAAACGGGATCAACCCATCGGCCGCGTCCTCGACCGATGTGGCGGCCACCGATGTTTCGAACGCTGATACACCCATCTCCGCAAAATGCCTGGCGTAGCTGGGAAAGGACTCGTATTTGGACGCCTCGTGCCGCAGCCGCTTGATTGCCGCATCCCCGATCGCCACGCGCACAAACGCCGCGTTCAAAAACGGCTCGGTTTGCCCTGCGTTCTCGCGAAGGACCGCCATTTCCTGCTGACGCTGCATCGCATGGTCCGGTGTGAGCCAGTTCAGCAGCACACCATCGGCCTGCTCCGCGGCGAGGCGGCGCATCCTGGTGCGCAATGCGCCAAGCACGACAGGCAGGCCGGTCTCCGCCCGGATCACTCCAATCGCATCGCTGAGCGGATCGATCGGTCTGGCGATCTTTCCACTTCCGATGCCCGCATACATCCGGTCGCCACCGAGGCCAGCGTGGTCCATTCGCCGTTTCCATTCGCTCGCTGGTAGCCTGTCGATCGGTACGATGCCATTTGCCAGCTTGATCCTTGCGGTCATGCCTGCGCACGCAGCCAGCACATCGAAGGAAGACCCGCCAGGAATGTCGTTCGACCAAAAAATGCTGAAACCGGCCTCTTCGATATGTGGCGCCAGCCGCTGCACCAATTCCGGGTCGATCGTGCTGGTCACACCGAATCCTAACGACATGCGATTTCCCTTCTTTCATTCGGTTCTCAGGCCTTGCTGAATCCGAGTCCGAGCCGCTTCAACGAAACCCACCGTCCCTGGCCGATGACAAGGTGGTCAAGCACCGCGATATCCAGCAACTTTCCACAGTGCACGGCGTCCGCCGTTAGCGAGATGTCCGCCGCGGATGGCGCGGGATCACCGGAGGGATGATTGTGTACCAGTATCTGCGCTGTCGCATTCGCGCGCACGGCATCCCGGAACAGCTCTCCGACCCTCACCTGAGCCTGATTGACACTGCCCTTGTAGACGGTCCGCACCGAGAGAACTCGATGCCGGGTGTCGAGCAGCACCACCCGAAGTTGCTCGTGATCCAGTGCCGCCAGTTCGACGCCGAGGAGCTGGAAGAGATCCTCAGGACCGTGTACGGTGAGTCGCTCTTCGGGAGACGCCGCCGCCAGCCGGCGTCCAAGCTCGAGGGCAGCCTTGATCTTGCTTGCTTTCGACTCGCCAATGCCCCTCGTGTGCGCCAGCTCTTCGAAATCAAGGCGGTAGAGTCCCGGTAATCCACCGTGCTCCACCAGCAGCCGCTGCGACATGGAGAGCACGCTCTCACCCTTGATCCCGGTATTCAGGATAATAGCGATCAGCTCGGCGGTCTGGAGCGTATTCTCCCCATACGTTCGCAAACGCTCACGCGGACGCTCTTCGGGAGACATTTCCAGGATCCTGGGCGAATAGGCCGGAGTCATCTGGCGATCAGCGTCCATCGGGCATTGCCGTCGCCACAATCATTCCGTAGTACGCCGGCGCCTCGTAGCTCAGCACTTCGATCGTCATTGGCACGATCTCCTGCACTCCCGCAAGCATCAAGGTTTGCCACAGTCCGTCGATCGCCGCATGCTGCACGTCCCCCGGATCGAGGTGAAGCAAGTCAGCGGGAGCGTTTCGGCGCAGGGCATCAACGACAAATGCGTCCACCCGCGCCGCCGATTCATGAAAACCATATGGTCCATCCTCACGATGGGTATGCGCCCAATCGCACGACGCAATGAATCCAACGTTTCGTGGATCACCCTCCAGCACCGTGCCAATGGTTCGTCCGAAGTCAACCATGGCGCTCCAACTCAAGGATCGCGATGGTGTGACGAGCACCGTGGTGGGAGCGCCAGTGTCATGTGGCGCGGCTGCAAGCACGTCGCCACTGCCAACGGAGTTCTGATCGTGTCCAAGAAACCACAACGGCACCATTGCGCCCCAATCGAGTGGCGTCACTGCCTGATCAGCACGGTTGCCAGCGTAACTCACCCGCGCCACTGGCAGCTTATCCTTCGTTGCCTCCGACGCGAGTGCCTCGATCAGTCCGCGGTCGCACGGTGCGTTGACCTCGGCGGTACGATCGTTCCACCGCAATGTCCCCGCTACCCGCGCCGCATCAACAATTGCAAAAGTGCCGTCCACGCGTATTCCGTGCGGACCCGCAATGATGACAGCCTCAACTCCGGCCTTCCGGAATGCGCAACCTAGCCGTTCCATCTGTTTGCGGGTCTCTAGCGCTCCGTCGGCGTCGTCGCTCAAGACCGGAATGATCGGGAATCCGTGCGGGGCGATTCCCGCCGCGACCAGTGTCATGCTATTCAACCTCCCTGCTTCTGTACATTGATGGGACTTGCACTGCGTGGTTCCAGTTTATCCTCAGCGCTCCGCTCGACACGAGTCTCCCGGACAAGCAGGAGCATCATCAGGGAACACACCATGGCGCATCCCGCGAGCGCCCAGGCACTTTGGCGCAATGTAAACGTCTGGGCAACCACCCCCACCAGAAGTGGCCCCGCGACCTGCCCGGTATCGCCAACGAATCTCCAAAGGCTCAGGAAAGTATGCGTCATCCCCGCGGGCGCAAAGTCCGCGCCAAGCGTCATCATCGTCCCAGATCCCAGACCGTTACCCAGCCCGATCACCAGGCTGGCGATCAGCAGGCCGCTGAAAGATTCCGCAAACGGAATCATGGCAATCCCGATCGCCATCAGGGTAAAACTTGGCACGGTGGCATATTTTCGTCCGAGTCGATCCATGAGCAGGCCCGCGGGTCCGAACATGGTCATGTCGAGCACCGCCGCCACCGTCATCACCACACCGATCTGAAACGCCTCAAGCCCGACCACCTCCAAACCGTAAAGCGGGATCAGGAACAGCCGCCCCTTGCGCACCAGCTGGGCAAGGATTTGCGCCAACGAGGCGAACACGACGTCGGACCTCTTTCCGGCAATTGCGTCCCAGGTTGCCATGATCGCGCCCCGGTTCGGGACCTTGGGTCCAGTCGACGTTTCTGCTTTTGCCTCAACCGGAATCCACGCCCACGCCGCCACAAACGCAAACGTTGCCAGCATCCCGGCAAGAACAAAGGATGAGCCAAGGCCGAGTACATCGATCATCCAGCCAGCAATCAGCGGACCAGCAAATACTCCAGCCCGGTTGATCCCGCCAAAACCCGCGATCGTACGACCGCGGAGCGCAACTGGCACCTCCTGTGTAATGAATGTGTAACGGGAGAGCCCCCAGAATGCCGTGCCGATACCAGCCAACAGGCGAAGCACGATCATGACCTCTGAACCGAGCGGCAGAGCGAGCGCAACCGTCGAACATGCCACCAGCGCGGAACCCAGCAGCATCGTCGTGCGTAGCCCCAACCTGATCATCAGCGTCCCGGTCGGGACATCGGCCACCAGGGTGCCGAATGCCGCCGCCGCGACGATCAGGCTGGCAAAACCGTAGGCGTCACTGGTTTCCGTTGCCAGGAGCGGCAGGGATAGCACCATCACCCCCTGCGCAAACGCAAGAAACACCGTAGGAACGTATACGGCAAGCATCAGCTCCCGTCGCTTCACCGCATGCTCCTCCAATCAAATGCAGAAAATCCGATGATCGTCACGGCATCGTAGCAACATTTCCCCTTGCTGTCGCTATCCCAGGCTGCAAAAACACGCCGTTGTATACTTGAACTGTGCCTGAATGCTGGCATTTCTGACTGTCGCGACACCCCTTCATTCCCGAATATCCCATTGCGACGCAACTCTCGACATGAGGTTTTACCTGTGATTCTCAGACGCATGTTCAAGCGCCGGTCTGAACCCGACGCACTAATGGATCAGGGGCTCGAGAAGACCCGGCGCGGCGTCTTCCGCGAGATCACCCGGCTGTTCGATCGGTCCGAGCTCGACGAGGAGCTGTTCGAAGACCTCGAGATGCTGCTCATCCAGGCGGATGTGGGCTGGGATGTCAGCCAACAACTCGTGGCGGAGCTCCAGGTTCGGATCCGGGAAGATTCCATCACAAGTCCGTCCGATGCCCGCGAGGTCCTCCGGCTCGAAATGATCAAGCTTCTGGAGCTGGCCACCCGCAACCGCAAGGTAAAAATCCTGCAGCGAGGCACACCATTCGTAATTCTGGTCACCGGGGTAAACGGCACCGGCAAGACGACCGGAATCGCAAAGCTGGCGGCGTTTCATCAGGGCTTTGGCCGGTCCGTGATGCTGGCGGCGGGAGATACCTTCCGTGCCGCCGCGATCGACCAGCTCAAGGTTTGGGGCGAGCGGCTCAAGGTCCCGGTCGTCGCACACCAGCAAGGCGCTGATCCTGGCGCGGTCGTGTTCGACGCCGTTCAGGCAGCGAAACAGCGGTCGGTGGACATCCTTATCATTGATACCGCCGGTCGATTGCAGACCAAGCACAACCTGATGGCAGAATTGCGGAAGCTGCGACGCATTATCGAAAAACAGATTCCCGAAGCACCGCAGGAATCCCTGCTGGTGATCGACGCCACCACCGGTCAGAATGGTCTTGTCCAGGCGGCGGAGTTCACCAATGTGGTCGAGATCACCGATCTCATGATCACCAAGCTCGACAGTACGGCCAAGGGCGGGATCGCGTTTTCCGTCGCCAAGGAAATCGGGACACCCATCGCCTATATCGGCACCGGTGAACGCGCCACCGATCTGGCCGAGTTCAACCCTGAAACCTACGTCGACTCGCTCTTCTTCGGTGAAGGGGAAGGATTCTGACTCATGTTCGAGACCCTGTCCGATCGTCTCAACGACACATTTGGAAAACTCGGCAAGAAGGGCCGCCTCACTGAAGGTGATGTCGATTCGGCAATGCGCGATGTGCGCCGCGCGCTGCTGGAAGCGGACGTCAATTTCAAGGTCGTGAAACAGTTCGTCGCCTCTGTGAAGGAACGCGCGCTCGGTCAGGATGTCCTCGGATCGCTGACTCCCGCCCAGACCGCCATTGGCATCGTCAACGAAGAGTTGGTCAGGATCCTTGGCGAAGAGCAGGTTCCGCTCAACACCCCGTCGCAACCCCCTCAGATCATCCTGATGGTCGGGCTCAATGGCGCCGGAAAAACCACGCACACCGGAAAGCTCGCGCTGCACCTCAGGAAGCAGGGACGGAATCCGTTGATGGTCGCGGCTGACATCTATCGCCCTGCCGCGATCAATCAGCTACAGGCGCTCGGCCGCCAGATCGAAATGCCGGTCTACGAAGAAGGCACCGATAAATCGCCGATCAGGATCGCCGAAAACGCGATCAGGTTCGCAAATGAGCGCGGACACAATCCAGTCATTATCGATACCGCCGGACGCCTTCAAATCGATGAACGGCTGATGCAGGAGCTGGTCGACATCAGCAAGGCGGTCTCACCAACTGAAATCCTGCTTGTCGCCGACGCAATGACCGGTCAGGAAGCGGTGGGCGTCGCCGAAGCATTCCACGAAAAACTCGATGTCACCGGACTCATTCTCACCAAGATGGATGGCGACGCCCGCGGCGGCGCTGCACTATCGATCCGTTCAGTGACCGGCATCCCGATCAAATTCATCGGCACGGGCGAGAAGCTCGACGCGCTCGAACCGTTCTATCCCGACCGGCTCGCTGGGCGTATTCTCGGTATGGGCGATGTCCTCTCACTTGTGGAGCGCGCTCAGGAACAAACCACCGAAGAGGATGCTGAGCGCCTCCAGAATCGAATGATGAAGGGGCAGTTCGACCTCGAGGATTTTCTGGACCAACTCCAGAAGATCAAGCAGATGGGCCCGCTCAGCCAGCTCATGGAGATGATTCCTGGCGTCGGCAAGCAGCTTCGCGACGCCAAGACCCAGATTTCGGACGATGATTACAAGCGGATCGAGGCAATTATCCAGTCGATGACCCCTTGGGAACGACGCCATCCGGAACGCATCAACAATCCCCGGCGCCGACGCATCGCCCGCGGCTCCGGTCGTGAACGCCAGGAAGTCAACCAGATTTTGTCGCAATTCAAGGATATGCAGAAAATGATGGGACAGTTCAGCCAGATGGCGAAGAAAGGTAAAATGCCCAAGAATCTTCCATTCGACCTTGGATAGCGGCGTCTCACTCGCACCGAACCGGTTTGCAACCTGGTGACAATGTCGCCGGGTATCCACGGGAGGCGCGTCATGACAGAAACAATCTCGGGTGACAATCACGCCAGACGTGTTGATAGTGACGCCACCATCAGTGCCGCCATGCAGGACTATCTGAAGGCGATCTATCGCCTCCAGCAAGGTGAGGATCGTGTCACGACGCTAAACCTGGCGGCAGAGCTCGGTTTGTCCGGCCCATCCGTCACGAACATGATCAAGCGCCTGGCCGATCTTTCCTTTGTGCAACATAACCGCTATCATGGCGTGCGGCTCACGCCGTCTGGCGAAAGAGTCGCACTGGAAGTCGTCCGCCATCACCGCCTGCTCGAACTCTACCTGGCAGAGGCGATGGGATTCGACTGGGACAAGGTACACGAAGAGGCGGAACGGCTCGAGCATCATGTTTCATCAGAGTTTGAGTCGCGCATGGACGAGCTCCTCGGTCATCCGGAGTTCGACCCTCATGGAGACCCGATCCCGTCACGGCGCGGCGATCTCCCTCCCACATCGTGGGTCCTCCTGTCGGAGCTACCAGCAGGTTCCCGAGCGATCCTGCGCCGCGTCAGTGACCGCGATTCCGAGCATCTGCGGCGCCTCGCGGAAATCAACCTTCTCCCTGGGGCTCTGGTGGAGGTCACTGACCAGGGAATCGCTGGTGAAACCTTCAGCATACGTGTCGCCAACCGGCGTCACATCATCCCGATCCTCCTCGCCGCCAGCATGCAGGTTGAACCGACCAGGTAGGTCGGCGTGCTACTTTCGCGACCACTCCTTCTCAAGCGCCTCGATTGTTGATGGGGAAAGTGACGGATGGTCGTAGGCGCCAGCAACACGACGCTGTCGCATGGCTTCGTAAAGGGAGACCGCACACGCGACCGAGATATTGAGACTTTCAACCATGCCCTGCATCGGTATGAACACGGTCGCATCGGCGAGATCCATCGCGCGTTCGGACACTCCGCGCATCTCATTTCCAAACACAAGGGCCGACGGCGGCGTCAGGTTCAGGTCGTACAGATCGACACTTTCCTTGCCGAGCGCCGTCGCATAGATCCGCATGCCCGCGGCTCTCAACACACCGAAGCACTCCTCGATCGAATCATGGTAATGCAGGCGAATCCACTTGGCCGCTGATGCCGATGTCGTCCGGGCAAACGATCGTTTCGGTGGCATCTCATTCACGTAGACAAGGTGAACATCGAGTACGCCCACCCCATCACAACTTCGGAGTACAGCACTCGCGTTGTGGGGATCATGAACGTCCTCAAGTACCACTGCGAGATCAGCCTGCCGGCGCGCCAGCACCGACCGAATACGTTCCCGCCGGCGAGGGGTTCGATCCAATTCCACCAGCGCGCCGCCATTCTCATCCGAACATTCGCCATCAACTGGGTCCGAAAGCTCCCGGCTCATCGCGTGCCTCGCTTTTCACTTCGCGCCCGACCAAGGAATCGTTTGAACCCGTCATCGGTGTCGATGCCGCGAGACCGCTCGTCCGCTCGCTCGGTTGTCGGCTTGTTGGGATCGATCACCTCGATACCGTATCCGTCCAGCGCGAATCGATTGATCACCGATGCCGTCACGGCCGGGCCAAACAGGATGAGCGGCAACACCAGCACGGCAAAGATCGACATCACCACAAACAGCATCAGCACCAGCAATGCGGAGCTGAATGGTCGCATCACCAGCAGATAGGTCGCTCCGCGAAACGAATTGCGAACCTTCGATTCCATCGTGGCGACGGTTGCGAACGCATATAACATAAGCACCCAGGCGATGAACACCATCACAACCCACAGCGGCACCATGATGGCAAGGGTTGAGTTTGTTCCACGGAAAAAGAGCGTGTTCCAGATCAGGACCAGGATGACGGGTACCGTGAATGCCGCCACACCCCACGCCGTGCGAAGAGAATCGCGCATGATGCGAAAGAACTCCCGCAGCTCCGGAAGTTCCGTCTGGTTTCGCGGGTCGGCCATCCGGAATAACGCCACCGTTGCTGGAGGGCCGGGCACGATAAGAACAACGCTCAGCCACCACAAAACAGACACCATCATCAACAGGACAAACTGGTCGTAAACGTCCTTTAAACCGCGCAGGAATAGCGTGAAAAATCGCACATCAACCTCGTAACCGATAACTCGAACGTCTGGGCACCATGTCAGCGACAGGGTCTGCGACCAGTGTACGGTGCCGCATCGCCTACAGCCCATTCATCGTGCGCGTCCCATGCTGCGTCCTGATGCGATCACCGGCATGGCGTCCATGCCGGTGGGTCGGACCACTCACAGGGACGTCGCCTTGTGCCTGTGCGCTCGGTAGCGGCCAGTCACGAGCAGTGATGATGTGTCCGCCCTTGCTTCAGCCAGGCATCCGAACCAAAATCCACATCACAGCGCCAGTCATCACGAATCCAGGTATTCCACGACCCGGAGCTCGAATCGTGGATCGAAGCTATCAGCACAGCGCGAGCAGCTCCATCGCCCCTTTCGCCGCCTCGGCACCTTCCTCCCACATGATGGACACCCATACATATATCGGTACGGGCGGCGGCTCACGGGGAGGAGAGGCGATCGAACCTCTTCGATACTTGCCCCCGTGAGCTCTTTGACTTTCCGGGCGATGCGATCATGACCATGGTGAGCGTGCCGGCGCCGGTCACCGTCAAGCCAGTCGCGCATGTGGATCAATTCTTCCGCAACCACGATCTCCAGCGCGCGAGGCCTGGACAGATCGATCCGTGGCAGATTGATCAGCACGGCGTGGCATTTCTGGCGGGAAAGGAAGACATAGGCGCCGCCAATGGCCGATGACACCCGCCGACCAAGCCACTGCTCGAACTCCCTCCGATCCACCGTGATCCACAACCTGTCGACGGGGAGGCACAGTCGTTCCTGATACGTTTCCACCAGCCGTCTTACATCCTCAGGCAACGTCGCCATCGTCAATCATCCACCCCACCGTACCCAAAATTTGTGCAAGAATTTGCCCAGCGCCACGTCTTGAAGCGCGTCCCAGTCATACCAAAGGTACACACAGAATGGATCGCTTTCATCCTGAATCGTGGTTTACTCCAGCGCCAGGCACGACAGGAACGATCCATTCCCGACCGACAATCAGGGATTGGTATACCGGGCTTGAAACGACAAGTAACCGGATTCGCGGCGAGACGATCGGGGTCTCCACCGAAGGCAACCCGATTGACGCGCTGTTTATCGCCGATGACATGTCGGACACATCATTCACCAAGCACTGGAAGTCACGCTCCCGGGAGGTGAGCGCCCTGGTTGCGGGCAAGACTGACAACATCGCTCAGGTTGACGAACGCCCCATCATCCTGGTCACCTCGGGTATCCATGCCACCGAAATCGGCGGTCCCCAATCAATCCCCGCTCTTGTCCATTGGCTCGTCGCATCCGACGATACCCAGGCGGCGATGATTCGCGACCGCCTTATCACAATAATCATACCCACCCTGAACCCCGATGGAATGGATCTCGTGCATCGATGGCATGTCGCCACGCTCGGTACAGATCAGGAAGGTACCTCCCCTCCCCTGCTGTATCATCGGTTCGCCGGACACGACAACAATCGCGATTGGGTTTTTCGCAATCTCACCGAAACTCGTGTGCTGCTCGATGCAATCCATCGAACCTGGCTGCCGCACGTCACGCTCGATCAACACCAGATGGGGAAATTCGGACCTCGCTTCGTCCTGCCGCCGTATTGCGATCCCTGGAATCCATGGGTACCAGGTGAGATCATCGCGGCCAGCACGATGCTCGGTCAGACCATCGCGTCGGACTTGACGATCCAGGGTTTCAAGGGTGTCCAGACCAATCGGTATTTCGATGCCTGGGAGCCGTCTCGTGCCATCCAGCACTTCCGTGGTGGCATACGGATTCTCACCGAAGCGGCAAGCGCCAATCTTGCACAACCGATCGTGATATCGGATGAACAATTGCGCGCGTGCCCGATGCCACTACCACAGCGGCCCACTCAGGGACAGCCGTCACCATGGCCGGGCGGAACCTGGTCCCTGGAGGATATTGTCGAGTATCATCTTGCCGCCGCGAAATCCCTTCTCGTCACCGTAGCCGCCAACCCGGAACTATACGTAAACGTGCAACGCCAGGCACTCTCGCCCGACCGCCAATCGCGCACGCCACTGCACTATTCACTTGAGTTGAGTGCCACGGTCGGAGACGCCGGTGCCCAGGACCGCCTGGCACAGATGATGAGCGCCGTGGACGCCACGACACATGACAGGCGATCCCCGCTCGATGGCGGCGGCTCGCTGTCGGCGATTGCCCATGCGGTGCTTCAACCGACCGACTTTCCCGCTGAACACGGTCCAACCTCCTACGATCTGACCTCGCATCAATTGCCACTCATGATGGGCGCGAAGGTCCAAGCCACGACGCCAACCCAGCAACCGTCATCAGGCAGGCGCCCTCAATCAATTGCCGGGCACGGCCCAATGCTCTCGATAGACGCCCGCTCTCATCAGGCGCCGAGGGCGCTTGAAGACGCTATCTCTTCCGGTCGGCCTGTGTGGCGAACGACTCGGACCCAGTTGGTCGACGGCGTTCTGGTCCAGCCCGGGAGCTGGATCGTCGAAGGAAGCGAATCCGACCTGAAACGCTCCGGGGCAGTGGTTACGGTGAGCAGGATTGCGTCAGTGCCAGCCAACGCGCGACCTGTTGAACGACGCGATATCCTGTTGCTGTCAATGTCCGACGAGCCAACGGCAGATTATGGCTGGACCCGTTACTGGCTCCATTCCCAACGCATTCCCTTTCTCGAAACTTCCGCGCACCAGGTCGCCAGGTTGCACCCTGCCGCCGACGGCACGACGCTTCTGATTCCAGAGGATTCGACGCTGCCCCCGTCAGATGCGGTACTCGCCATGCTGAAAAGCTGGTTGCACGACGGAGGCAACATCCTGACATTTGGGAAGACATCGCGAAGCATTGTCCCAACTCTCGCGAACGACGTGAGCATGATCGATGGAGATTCCAATCCAGAGATCAAGGCGCCGGGGGCGTTGGTGTCAATTCACCCGAATCGATCCCATCCCGCCAGTTGGGGACTCGACCGTTCGATGCCCGCTGTGTACGCGCGTGATGGTGCGTTCAACATCAGCGCCGCCAGCGACACCACATCGATTGCCACCTTCGCTCAGCGGGATACCGTTCTCAGTGGCTGGATGGCGGGCGCTCAACACATCGCGGGGCAGGCCGCCATTGTCGAGACTCGCAAGGGGCCTGGCACATTGTGGGCATTCACCTTTCGACCGTTGTTCCGAGCTCAGTCGCTGGCAACCTCCACCCTGGTCCACAATCTGCTGTACCAGGTCCATCAAGGTCAGGAACGCCAATGAGTTCGCCGCGACCCCGCGAAGACGCCCGACGGCGGCAGGAACGTCCGCATGTGCTTATCATTTCGGACGATCAGTCACTCTCCACCTTTCTGGGTGAAGGGCTCGTCATGGGTGGATTCTGGACATCTGTCATAAGTCACGGGTTACAGGTGCTTGAAGTCTTCCGCCTGCGGCAGTTCGACCTCGTCGTGCTGGACTTCGAGCTCGGCAACTTCGACGCGCTGGAGCTGCTGCATCGGCTCCGCGGCGTTTCCGTGGAACCCTCAGAATCCACTCCCAGAACCAATGCCCCGGTCGTGATCATGTCATCAGTGAATGTGCCGCTGTCGCACCACGAACGTCAGACCCTCGGCATTCCAGCGGTGCTTCAGGCTCCCGTTGAGCTTGAGGAAGTGGTTAAAACACTCCATCGCGCGTTCTCGACGTGGCGTGAAGATCACCCAGATGCTCTACTGGCCGATGAATCACCGGATGGCTGAGCCATCGGAAGACCGTCCATCTCTTCAAATGACCCTGTGACGGTGAAGACCGTGCGTTCGCAGATGTTGGTCACGCGGTCGCCGATTCGCTCGATATTGTGCGCCGCCCACAGCAGATGAGTAGCACGATTGATGGTCGACGGGTCGGCCATCATATACGTGAGCAACTCGCGGTAGATCTGGTCGTACAGCGTGTCGATCTCTTCGTCGCGGCTCGCGACCATCCATGCACGCTCGTCGTCTTGCTCGATGAATGCCGAAATGGAATCGCTGAGCATCTCGCGTGAGATCAATGCCATGCGCGGAATGTCGACCAGTGGCTTCAGCAGCTCTTCGTCGGCCGTCTGCACCACGATCTTTGCAATTCCCGAGGCGTGATCTCCCATCCGCTCCAAATCGGTAAAGATCTGCATTGCGGCGGTTATGAGCCGAAGATCGCCCGCCATTGGTCCCTGTGTCGCGATGAGGGTGAGCGCTTGCCCTTCACCGGCCCAGCGACGATCATTGATCTCCTGATCCCCCTCACGCACAAGTTGAGCGAGCTGAACATCCTGCGCCAGCATCGCGTCCATCGCCCGCGCAATAGCCTTGTCAACCATGCTCGCCATCGATACGACTGAGTCTTGCAATTCCTGAATCTGGTGAGCGTACGCTGCTCGAGTCATGATCTCATCCCTTTGTCGAAGTGCCGTGGTACGGGCTCGAATCGTCGTGGAAGGCTGCGCTCCGTTCCTGTCTCCCACCAGAGGCAGGCTGCTTGCAACCCCCACAGTCATTTGCAGGTTGGTTGGACTGACGACCACGAACAAACCCGGTAGGGGTCGAGCTTGTGTCGTCCTGAACAAGTGCCACTCCTTCGACGTTCAGGACATGTTCCAGGTCCGACCTTGCCGACCAGGCCGCAAACCGTTCTAACCGAATCGGCCTGTAATGTAATCCTCTGTCCTGGGATCGCCCGGATTGGTAAAGATCTGCTGGGTTGGGCCTGCTTCCACAAGGATTCCTTGCCGTTGCTCGCTCAGTGAAAAGAAGACGGTCTGGTCCGAAACACGCGCGGCCTGCTGCATATTGTGCGTAACGATCACAATCGTGTAGCTTCGCTCTAGCTCGCGAAGCAGCTCCTCGATCTTCAGTGTGGAAATTGGATCAAGCGCCGAAGCAGGCTCATCCAGCAAGATGACATCCGGCTCGGTCGCAAGCGCCCGCGCAATGCACAGGCGTTGCTGCTGACCACCGGAAAGCGCCATCCCACTTTCCTTGAGCTTGTCCTTGACTTCGTCCCAAAGTGCGGCCTGGCGCAGGCATCGTTCAACGTGCTCGTCCATATTGCCCTTGAATCCATTGATGCGCGCGCCCCATGCCACGTTCTCGTAGATGCTCTTGGGGAATGGGTTCGGCTTTTGGAACACCATGCCGATGTGTCGTCGCACTTCGACCGGATCGACTTTTGGCGAGAGGATTTCAGTCCCGAAGTACATGATGCTTCCTTCGACACGAGCCGATGGCACCAGGTCGCTCATCCGGTTGATACATCGCAAGACAGTGCTCTTGCCACAACCCGACGGGCCGATGAATGCCGTGATCCTGTTTCTGGGCACATCGATCGTCACTCCAGCAACCGCTTGAAAGTCGCCGTAATAGACATCGAGGTCCCGGATGTTGATCACTGAATCTTCAACGTCAAACTCATCACTGTCCTTGAAATGTGATGCGGAGGCAGCACTTCGTGATCGTTGTTGCACCTCGGTTGCCATGTTCGTTACCACCTGTCCTTGCCGAGTTTCTGCCGTAGGTAAATCGCGATTCCGTTCATTGTCAAAAGCACCACCATCAGGACGATGATCGCCGCGGCGGCAAGGTCCTTGAACTCACTCTGTGGCTGCTTTGTCCATTGATAGATCTGCATTGGCATTGCAGTGTAATGATCGAAAAATCCGGACGGATTGGTGAACACGACCGCGGATGCGCCGACCACGATAAGCGGAGCGGTCTCACCGATTGCGCGAGACACCGCCAGGATCGTGCCGGTCAAGATACCGGGAATCGCCGCGGGCAACACATGGTGCCACACCACTTGCCAACGCGTCGCGCCCACGCTGTAGGCCGCCTGCCGCAGCCCCAACGGTACATTCCGGATCGCTTCCTGCGATGCAATGATCACAATGGGGAGAATCAGCAGCCCCATCGTGAGGGCGCCGGCCAGCAGCACTCGGCCAAGACTCAACATCTCGACGAAAAGCGCAAGTCCGAGCAATCCGTACACCACCGACGGAACTCCCGAAAGGTTGGAGATATTGGTCTGTAAAAAGTCCGTGACCCCGCCCCTTGGCGCGTACTCTTCGAGGAAGATCGCGGTGCCAACCCCCATTACAAACGACATCACGCCAGCACCCGCAACCAACCAGATCGACCCGAAGATCGCAGCCTGAAATCCCGACTCTTCCGGGTGACGGGAGTACTGATTGAGGATCAGGTCGAGCGTCAGCCAATCCCACCCCCTCACCAGCAACACGCCGAACAGGAGGACCAACAACAGGACGGCCGACAGCGTTGCTCCCATGAACACAAGAGAAAAGCCCTTCGAAGCCCTGTTGCGGGAGGAAATGCGCGGTCTCCAGTGATGCTGGGTGACCGTGGACTGGGTGGTTCCCAGCTCGCTGTTCGCGCTCATTGGTATTCCTTCCGGAATCGTCGGGCAACCCACTGGCTCAACACATTCATGGACAGCGTCATCAGGAACAACAGCAGTCCCACCGCAAACAGTGACTGGAACTCAATGCTGCCGTACACGACATCGCCAGTGAAAACGGCCACGATATATCCAGTCATGGTCTGCATGCCATCAAGCGGCGACCAGCCCGCGACCGGGCGCGCGCCAGAAGCGAGAGCCACGATCATTGTTTCGCCGATTGCCCGTGACATGGACAGAATGAACGCGGCGATAATCCCCGAAACCGCCGCGGGCACCACCACGCGAGTGGATGTCTCGAACTTCGTGGCGCCGAGCGCGTAGGCCGCTTCTCGCAGAGAACCGGGTACGCTTCGGATCGCGTCTTCCGATAGCGACGCCATCAGCGGAAGGATCATGATCCCCATGGCAATCCCGGCAGCCAGCCCATTGAGGACCTGGATCTCGCTGCCGAACAGGGGTTTCAGGAGCTCTGGTGAGATAAATGTCAGCGCGAAGTAACCATAGACAATGGTGGGCACCCCGGCGAGCAGCTCCAACGCAGGCTTCAACACGCTACGAGCTGAAGGTTTCGCGTACTCGCTCAAATAGATCGCGCTCATCAGGCCAAGTGGCACGGCCAAGACCATTGCGATGAACGTGGTCATAAGCGTTCCTCGCACAAGCGGCAGGACACCCCATTGTTTCTCCATGAACAGCGCCGACCACTCGTTTCCAAACAGGAAATCAGTGACCGGAACCACTCGAAAGAAGGTGATTGCCTCGAATAGGAGGACCAGCACAATGCCTAGCGTGACGAGCACGGAGAAAGCCGCAAACAGAAACAGCACCACACCAATCACTCGTTCGCCGGTATTGCGTTTGCCGGAAAGATCGATCGGCGCACGACCATTGCCTCCAGGCATCGAAACTCTCTCGGCTGCCATCTTCATTCCTCCGAGCATAAACGGCCACCTGGAGATCGTGGACCACTGGGCCATGCGCCAAACCAGGACATTGCACGTTTCCCAATATCACCGCTCGAAAGCTCCCGAACCGGAGCCGATCACCTCGGCTCCGGATTCCAGGTTCTCGAGCTATCGCTTATGAAGCGGGGGTTGCCTCAGGAGTGGCGCTGCCGCCCTTGCTATCTGGTGCAACAGACCCGTCGATCGCACCTTCCAGCTTGGCCTGCTGTTGAGCCGTCAACTCCGCTGGCAGTCCGATGTACCCAACGTCGCTGGCAAGCGTCGCTGAGTTGGCAAGGTAGAAGCGCATGAACTCCTGCACTTCAGCACGATCGAGCGAGTCAGCCCGGACATAGACGTACAGTGGTCGCGAGAGCGGCGCGTACGTACCATCGGCAATAGTCTCTTCGCTTGGGGCGATACAGCCACCGCCACTGTCGACTTCAACTGCCTTCAGCACTTCCTGGTTTTCGAAGTAGTAGGCGAAGCCGAAGTACCCGAGGGCATACTGGTCGTTCGCGACGCCCTGGACGGTCACATTGTCATCTTCGCTCGGCTGGAAGTCGGTACGCGATGCGCCTTCTTCACCGTTGATCTCGTCAGTGAAGTAGTCGAAGGTGCCTGAATCCGCTCCAGGACCATAGAGATAGATCGTTTCCTCCGGCCAATCTGGGTTGAGCTGGTTCCAGGTGGTGATCTCCGAATCGGGAGCCCACAACTGGTTGAGCTGGTCCGTCGTGAGGCAGGTGACGAAGTCATTCTCGCCATTCACCACCACGGTGATTCCGTCGAAAGCAACTTCGAATTCGTAATAATCGTACCCGCCTTCCTGGCACAGCGCGATTTCTTCTTCCTTGATCGCCCGTGACGCGTTGGAAATGTCCGTGTCACCAGAGCAGAAGCGCTCGAATCCACCACCTGTTCCAGAGATATCCACCGTTACCTGTATATTCGGCGCAAAACTCAGGAATTCTTCGGCCACAGCCGCCGTCATCGGACCAACCGTCGATGATCCATCGGTGGAGATAGCGCCAGAGAGCTCGTCGATGTTGTCAGGCGCCGTATACGGCGTCACGTCCTGTGCGGTGACCACCTGGGTTGCGATGAACGCACCCACAATCGCGATCGCAACTGCTCGTTTGAACAATGCTGTTCCGAAACCCATCAGATCTCTCCTTCTATGTCGGAAAAATCAATTGAAAGGCGAAGCTGCCTTCCGACATTGGCGCTTCCGGCTGGCTCCAACGCCTTGCCAAAACCACACAGTCATTCATCCCGCGCTCAAACCGTCATCTTCGACACCGGTGTCGGTGGATCTACGCTAACCTCGAAGCAGTATCCCGCCCCATAGACCGTGCGAATGCGGGTGCCTTCCAGACCGGCGTCCTGCAACTTTCCGCGCAACCAGGAGATGTGAACATCGACCGTTCGGTCATCCACAATCACGTCGTTTCCCCAGATGTGGTCCAGAAGCTCTTGCCGGCCAAACACGCGACCAGGCTCCGACGCCATTGCCGCGAGCAGCCCGAACTCCTTCGGCCTCAGGTGTAGAACGTGCTCTTCGACCAAAGCTCGGCGTCGTTCCGGCTCGATCCGGAGCCTGCCTCTGTGCAGAACACTGGGTGGTCGAGCCGCTGGCACAGCCCGTCGTCGCAATGCGGCTCTCACCCGCGCCATCAGCTCCCGCGGGGCGAAGGGCTTGACAACATAGTCGTCAGCGCCAAATTCAAGACCGTCGATCCTGTCTTGCTCTTCGCCTCGGGCGGAGAGCATCAGCACAGGAATCTGCATTCCCCGCCGGCGAACGTTTTGCAGCACCTGGAATCCGTTTATTCCCGGCGGCATCACGTCGAGAATCAGCAGGTCAAGTCTTTCACAATGGACCCGGATAGCCTCCAGTGCCCGCTCTCCATCGTCCGCGGTCACGACATCGCACCCCTCACGACCGAGATTGATAGCCAACGTGCTCCGGAGCACCGCATCATCCTCAACCAGCAATACGCGCGGCTGCTCCGTTCGATCCAATGGAAACGACACCTTTCCTGACCAGTCAGATGGGGCCCGCAAGCACTGCTCAGCAGCGATCCACGATCTTCATGGTAAGAGGTGCCGGTTAATCTTCGGTTAGGCCCGTGTTAAATCCTCGCCAAATCCCGCATGCAGTGTGTTAAGCACATCGAGCCCGGCGCGCTTCCAACCTCACGGCGCGCTCACTGGCGTGGATTCGGGCGATGCAACGGGTGTCCCAATCGTCAGAGGATCGCCGCCATCGAACACCGGCGCCACCATCGCGACCAGCTCCTCGGTCGAAACGTCGGCCGGCACGAGCACATCTGGTTCGATTCCTGCATCCTGCAGCCTGCGACCATCCGGCGTAAACCACTCCGCAATGGTCAACCGGAGTGACTCACCGTCGGGGAACTCATAAACGCGCTGAACCGAGCCCTTGCCAAAGCTCGGCTGCCCCGCAATCGTCGCCCGGTTATGGTCCTGTAATGCTCCGGCGACGATCTCCGCGGCGCTGGCCGAGTTCTCATCCACGATCACGATCAATTCACCATCGAATACCATCGAGTCACCATTGATGATCGGCAGGTCAATCATGCTTCCACCGGCTGGACGAGTATCTTCCCGCAACGCGGGGCCGACAGCCTCATTCAGGAAGTGCCCGATCACGCCCTGCGTCGCGGAAACCCAACCGCCGGGGTTCCCGCGCAGATCGAGCACCAGCCGATCCGCGCCGTCTTCCCTCGCCTTTGCCAGCGCGTCATCAAGCTCGCCAACTGTCGTGGTCGCGAACAGGCTGATCTGGATGACCCCGACATCAACATCCGGGAAATACCGGTACCCAACCGTCTTCTCGCCGGTCTCGATCTCCTCGCGGGTCAGCTTCAGCCGAACCGGCTCGCCACCTGGCCGTTCGAGCATGAGGGACACCTCGGTACCGGCATCCCCACGCAACAGCTCCGCCGCCAAACCCGTATCCCCGACCGGTATCGACGTTGAATTGACGGAGGCAATCACATCACCAACCCGCACGTCGGCCCGGTCGGCTGGTGAATCCAGCGACACGCTCACCACCTGGACGTCCCCGCCGTCACTCGCTCCGATCGAGACACCGATTCCTTCATATTTCCCGGTGAGTCGTGCCGACGACCTGGCGGCTTCCGCCGGGGGCATGAACTGCGCGTGGACATCGCCGGAGGCGTCCAGCAAACCATTGATGGCGCCATTCTCCAGTTCTTCCTGCCAGGCGACAATCGCTTCGGGCTCCGTTGGTCGATAATACGAATCGGTTTCGAGAAACGAAATGACCTCTCCAAGCTCACGCCACTCCGCTCCTAGAACCACCTTGTCCTCGTACGAGTTGCGTTCGATCAGCATACCGACCACAATCCCCACGAGAAAGATGATCAGCAGCACTCCCGCCGCCCACAGTGCACGAAGCCACAAGGGCATCCACGATCGCCTGGAGGACGGTACCACCGGTTCGACGGTCGACGCGGACTCAGCCATACGAGAAACTCCAGTTAGCAATGTTGAGAACGAGAAACGACCTGTGCATGCTTCGTTCGGCGGGAGGCCAACCGTGTTACTCACTGTGGATGTCGGGAACACCAACACACTCTTCGGGCTGTTCGCCGATCATGCGGAGCAGCCGCACGTCATCGTCAGGGCATCCTCCCGGCGCGATCGAATGCCCGATGAATGGTACGCCATCCTCGAACCTGGCCTTCGCCGCCAGGATGTCAAGCCGGACCAGGTTTCCGCGATGGTGATCTCGAGCGTTGTCCCAGGAGTGACCCAATGGCTTCGGGAAATGGGAACTGGCATCCTTCAGGCAGGCACAACAGTGGTCACCTCCACCGTTGACCTGGGCATCCCGGTCGTGACGGACTCTCCCGCCGAAGTGGGTACCGACCGCATCGTCAACTCGCTGGCGGCCAGGCACCGGTTTGGCTCACCGGTCATCGTGATCGATTTCGGCACGGCCACCAACTTCGACGTGGTCGATCCTGATGGCCGGTATGTAGGCGGCGCGCTCGCACCGGGTCTCGTGGTCGCGCTCGACGCCATGGCCGCCAGGGCAGCGCGCCTGTTCAGCGTCGAGCTGGAATTCCCCGACCACGCCCTCGCCACCAATACCGTGCATGCCATGCAGTCCGGATTGATGTTCGGCTACCTCTCACTCATCGAAGGCATGATCTCCCGCCTGGCTTCGGAGCTGGGCGCCACACCGGTGGTGGTCTCCACCGGCGGGATCGGACAGGCGTTTGCCGACCATTCTGACATGATTCACCATCACGATGAGTTCCTGACCCTGCTTGGCCTGAAGCTGGCATTCGATCATTTATCCACCAAGAAATGACAGATCGACATCCTTGCCAAAGCTCAGCGCCGCTGCCGTGAGGATGCCGAATGCGCCCCGCGCATCGTTGAGATCGAGCATTTCCACGGGCGAATGTGAATACCGGCGAGCAAGGTTCAGGATTCCCACCGGTACACCAGATCGCACCAGATGCATCGATGCCGCATCGGAATTCCCACCGTAAAACAATCCGCGTTGCATCGCCACTCCTGTGGATTGCGCGCACGACTCCAGAAATCGCACCATGCCTGGTTGCGCCAGCGCGCCGCCACTTCCGCTCCTGCTCGCCAGCGTCAGCACCGGGCCATCCCCAATCGTCATGGTCAGATCCTTCGTGTCCGAGACATCCGGGGTACCACCCGCCGGCATCGTATCTACCGCAATCGCCGCCGTCGGATTCAGGCGGTGCGTGATCATCTTTGCGCCTCGCAAACCCACCTCTTCCTGTACCGTTATCACGAAATGGACAGTCGATGGCAATGGCACAGACTTCAGGGCACGCGCCAGCAATACCAGCAACGCGCAGGAAATTCGGTTGTCCACCGCCTTGCCCGATATCCGATCCGGATTGGCCAGCCGCCGCACCGGCGCATGGTAGGCAACCGGATCGCCGACACGAATTCCTGCTCCAAGGACGTCGCTTGCGGAGTCGAATCCAAAATCGACATACAGGTCGCGCATGGATGGTGCCGTGCGGCGTTCTTCAGGCGTCGAGATGTGGCCGGCCTTGTTTCCAATCACACCCGCGTTTCTTCCCGCTCGCACTGGCCGTCCCACGAGGAGGGCTTCGGAAACTCCTCCGATCGGTGCGACACGGACCATTCCGGTCGACTCGATCGATTTCACCAGGAGGCCAATTTCGTCAGAATGCGCGGCGAGCATGAGCGACGTGTCACGATCAGTTCCGTACCGGGTGCCGGCCACATTGCCGAAGGCATCGACAAATACCTCATCCACATTCGGTTCCAGGTCATCGATCAACCGCCGTACCAGCGCCTGCTCATGCCCCGAAATAGCATCTATGCCGGCATAGTCCGAAGTAAGCTCGAACAACTCGTCGTTCGTGACCGAGCTGGAGAGAGTTGATACCGTTTGCCCTTGATGCCGCATGACCACCTTCACGCTTTCTTTACGAGTCGCCCTGCCGTATCTATACTGTGCTTCACAACGACAATCAAATCGTCGAACCGGCAAGATGGGCCTTCGACTTCTCGAAAGCGCAAATCGATGCCGTAGCAAGAGGGAGACGGTAGATGCGAACCTATTCAGCCGATCGTATCCACAATGTTGGACTCTTTTCCCACGCCCGCGCCGGAAAGACAACCCTCGCCGAAGCGATGTTGTTCGATACCGGCGCAATCACCCGAATGGGGAGAGTGGAGGATGGCACGACAGTCAGCGACTTCGAACAGGACGAGATCGATCATCACACCTCAATCCACATGAGCCTGATCCCGCTCGAGTGGAAAGATTACAAGATCAATGTGATCGACGCTCCGGGCTACGCCGAATTCCAGGCGGAAGCACACGCCGCCATGCGAGCCGTGGATGCCGCCATGATCGTCGTCGACGCATCATCCGGCGTCGAAGTCGGTACGTCCCAGGTGTGGGGCATCGCGGATGAGCACGAGTTGCCACGCCTGATCTTCGTCAACAAGATGAATCGGGAACACGCCGACTTCCTGAGAACGCTGACCGAGCTCAGGGAGACGTTCGGCAAACAGATCGCCCCGATCCAGTTCCCGATTGGCGCCGCCGGGACGTTCCGCGGCATTGTCGACCTGCTTGAAGGCGACGCATTGATCTTCCACGAGAATGGAGATGGCGGCTACGATCGGCAACCGATCCCGGCGGATCTCACCGAGGAGAGTGAAACCTACCGGAGGGCGCTGATCGAATCCATCGCCGAACACAACGAAGAGCTCCTGATGCGATATCTCGACGATCAGCCCATCGGCAACGAGGAGCTCGCCGCCGAGCTCCATGCCTGCGTCGACGATGGATCAGTCGTCCCGCTGTTGTGCGGTGCGGCGGACGGCAATCTCGGCGTGACTCCACTACTCGAAGCCATCGCCCGTCATCTGCCGACTGCCGCTGAACGAGTTGAAAAAGTCGAAAATGGATCCGAAACCACCACCCTTGAGCCATCAGCTGACACGCCAACCGCCGCCCTGGTGTTCAAATCCGTAAGTGATCCACATGTGGGTCGTCTCTCACTCATACGGGTGTTCTCTGGATGCGTGAACGGGCACGACACGCTTGTCGACACCCGTACTGGCGCTCGTGAGCGAATTGGGAAGCCGTTCACCTTGCGAGGCAAGAATCAGGTCGATCAGGAGGTCATTCCCGCCGGAGACATTGGCGCCCTCAACAAGTTGGGCGATGTCCACACTGGGGACACGCTGGTTTCGGACGATGCATTGCCGGCATTGCGACCGATGATCTCACCAGAGCCGACAATCGCGATGGCTGTCCACGCCGAGTCAAATGCCGATGCCGACAAGCTTGCTGTCGCGCTGGAACGCATGGTCAGTGAAGATGCGGGGATTCGCGTCAGTCGCGACGATGGCACCGGGGAAACCCTCATTCAGGGCCAGGGCGAACAGCACATCAACCTGGCCGCGGAACGCCTGATGAAACGCTCCGGTGTGACCATTTCTCTCACCACCCCACGAGTTGCCTATCGGGAGACGATCACCAACCCTACCAGGGCGGAGTACAAGCACAAGAAGCAAACTGGCGGCGCCGGGCAATACGGCCACGTCTTTCTGGAAGTCTCGCCTTCCGAGGAGGAATTCGCGTTCGACACCAAGGTTGTTGGCGGCTCGGTGCCCAGGGGCTACTTCCCGGCCGTCGAAAAGGGCGTGCGCGATGGCATCGAAAGCGGACCTCTCGCCGGATATCCGGTCGTCAACGTTCAGGCCACCCTCACGGACGGCACCTACCATGATGTTGATTCGAATGAGATGGCGTTCCGGATCGCCGCACGAGAATGCTTTCGCAAGGCGATTCAGCAGGGCAACCCGGTCTTGCTTGAGCCGATTCACACCCTGCGCGTCACTGTGCCGGACGACCAGATGGGAGACATCCTCGGTCACCTCAACAGTAAGCGCGGGCAGGTGGTGGGAGTCGAACCCGTTCGAGAAGGCTGGACCCAGGTCATTGCCGAGGTGCCAGCCGCGGAAACCAGGAAGTACGCCACCGAGCTCCGCTCGATGACGCAGGGACGCGGTACCTTCAATGCCACCTTCGCGCGCTATCAGCAGGTGCCGGATCAGATCGCCGAGCAGGTCAAGCGCGAATCCGGGGACACTGACGAGGCCGCCTGATCATTGCATCACGAAAGACGTTGTACCATCCTTGCGGAACGATCTGTTGGCCCAACGCAAGGATGGCTCAGTGTCAGAAACCTACGAAATCGTATTTGACGGAGGGGCAAAGGGAAATCCCGGACTAGGATATGGTAGCTACGAAATTACCCAAGACAGTGAAGTCGTAGCGCACAATACTGAGGAATATGGCGACAAGGTAACCAACAACCAGGCCGAATACCGAACGCTGGTGCTTGCGCTGAGCTGGCTTGCCGACTCTCTCGGCGATGAGGCGAAATCTTCCCTGGTCGTGGTGCATGGCGACAGCCGGCTCGTCATCAATCAGCTAAAGGGCGAATGGAAGATCAAGGACGCCATCCTGCGCCGCATCGCGATGGACGCACGAAGCCAGATGAACCGATTCGCAAACGTCGAGCTCAATTGGCATCCCCGCGCGAAGTCGGTGAAGATACTCGGGCACTGAAACCCAGTAGAAATCGCCGGCCAAGTACCCAACGCTACCACAATGACCTGGAGTCACGTTATGAAAAACTTCTACCTTGCGTCGCCGCTCGGATTCGCCGCTTCCACCGTGCCATTCATGAACGACCTGGCCGAGCGCCTGCGCAAGCACATCGAGGTCTGCAACCCGTGGGATGACACCTCGCTCGACCACCTGTACCGGCGATATGCTCGCAAGGAAAAGGTCTACTGGCGAGACACGGAAATGGCAAGGCTCAATCGACAGGTCGGGGAGCGGAACCAGAAAGCAATCGACAACGCCGATGGCATGATCGCCGTCCTGGATGGCGCCGATGTCGATTCCGGCACCGCCGCCGAGGTCGGCTATGCGTTTGCCAGGGAAAAGCTGATCTTTGGACTCCGTACCGACTTTCGACTCGCGGGCGACAACCCCGGCGCGATCGTCAACCTGCAGGTGGAGCATTTTATCCTGGAGAGCGGTGGCGAGATCGCGCTCAGCACGGATTACCTCGTGAAGCTCATAAACGAGTATGCCGGGATGGCAGAGGCGATAGCCCGCTCCAGCGATTCTTGACCGCCAGCGTTGCCGCCATCTATACTTCTCCTGCTGTCGGGCGATTAGCTCAGTTGGTTAGAGCGCCACGTTGACATCGTGGAGGTCACTGGTTCGAGTCCAGTATCGCCCACCCACGACGAGCCAGTACCCTGAACGGTACTGGCTCGTCTCATTTCCCGCTTCGTCGCACGATTGAGGGATAGTCCCCCTGGTATGCCCAAACTTCTCGTCAGTCTGTTCATGATCGCAACGATGCTGCCCGCCCTTCCCGCGATCGCTCAGGAAGTCCCGGAGCTACTAGTGAACTCCAGGCGATATGTCGTAATTGACGCTGAAACGGGCCACGTTTACGCGCAGAAGAATGCTCACGAAGAAGTCGCGATCGCCAGCCTCACCAAGATTTTCACCGCCGTCCAGGCACTCGAAATGGCCACCCCTGAAACGCCGATCACAACAGGTGAATTCGACCTGTTCGGACCGTCCGCAACAACCATGGGATTCGGGCCTGGCGAAACCTACACCCTTATGGACATGATCTATGGCATGTTGCTGCCGTCCGGCAACGACGCCGCTCATGCCATCGCCAGGAATCTCGGCGCTCAGCCGGGTGACAGCTCGGACGAGGCAGTCGAACGGTTCATGGCTCTGCTCAACCAGCGCGTCGCCGATATGGGACTGGAGCACACCCACCTCATCACTCCATCTGGCTGGGGCGTGCCGGGTCATTACTCTTCCGCATGGGATGTCGCCGCCATGATGCAACATGCGCTGGAATATCCGCTCATCGTCGATGCGATCAGCAGCACCAATTACACGACATCCAACGGCTATCTGTCGCTCACCAACACCAACAAGCTCCTGCGAACGTACAGCGCCTTGTTAGGTGGAAAAACCGGTTATGACGACGATGCCGGCTGGTGCCTGATCGAAGTCGCCGAAAAGGGCGACCGCCGCATGATCTCCGTCACGCTTGACGGCATCGCCCCTGGTGACTGGTACGACGACAACCGCGTCCTGCTCGAATATGGCTTCGATCAGGAGGCAGCCGGTCCAACCGCATCATGGAGCGGTGATATCGTGCAGTGGCAGAATCCGTCGATCGCCCGCGTCAGCAGATCAGCCGAACCTGAAGCGCGCGTCGCCGGGAGCAAGCTCCTGGACACATCCGGCCAATCGGCACTCCCCGATCTGGAACGTTCCGGGAATTCAGGCAATGTCGCCGGTCACGTCGCCACCGGCAGTGTCGCCGGAACCATCCTGGTGCTGGCGCTGCTCCTTGCCGCCAGGGGGGCGATCGCCTTCCGCCGCTGGCCACTCGGGCGGCGGCAACCCATTGACGCGGGACCGAACGCGATCTAGACTATGGTCAACATATCGATAGGCGTCGATCGGAACGAGTACGTCTGGATATCGCCCCAGAGAGATCACACATTGGTGAAAGTGATCGGAAGACACCAGGCGGAAAACCATCCGTGAGCCGAGCCGGGAACCCGCATGTCGCGGTACTAACGTGCTCCGGTTGCCACCGTTACCTGGCTCCATGAGCGATTCTCGCGTCCTGTCAAGGCACGAGCATTGAAATGAGGGTGGAACCACGCCAGTCCGGCGTCCCTTTTCGGGGACGTCGTTTTTTGTGCGTTTTTTCAGGACTTGTCCGACCACACGATAGGGGAATCACATGGCAGGCAATGGTGCCGCAATCGAAGAGATGGACATCGCCGTCGACACGGAAGACACGCGTCAATACGAGCTGGCCCGCATGCGGCACTCCGCCGCCCACCTCATGGCGGAAGCAGTCCAGGAGTTTTTCCCGGAGGCCAAATTCGGTATCGGACCCGCCATCGACAACGGTTTCTATTACGATTTCGACCTCCCGCGCCCGCTCACTCCTGATGACCTGGCCAGGATCGATAAGCGCATGCGCAAGAACCAGAACCGGAACGATGCGTTTGAACGCAAGGAAGTCTCCCGCGAAGTGGCACTCGATATCTTCGGCGACAACCCCTATAAGGTCGAGATCATCAACGAGCTTCCTGAGGACGAAACGATCTCCACCTACCAGCAGGGACACTTCCTCGATCTCTGCCGCGGCCCTCATGTTGAGTCCACCAGGCAGATCGGTCCTTTCAAGCTGCAGAGCGTGGCTGGCGCCTACTGGCGCGGCGACGAACATCGCCCCATGCTCCAGCGCATTTATGGCACGGCCTGGGAAACCCAGGAAGAGCTCGATGCCTACCTGGAGCGGCTGGAAGAAGCCCAGCGTAGAGATCATCGGCGCCTGGGCAAGGACCTCGATCTGTTCTCGGTCTCCGAGGAAATCGGGCCCGGCCTAATCCTGTGGCATCCCAAGGGAGGGATGGTCCGCTATCTGGTCGAGCAGTTCGAACAGCAGGAACAACTCCGGCGCGGGTACGACCTGGTCTACACGCCGCACATCGCCTCGGAGAAGATCTACCAGCGCTCCGGTCACCTGCAGACCTATCGCGAGAACATGTACTCACCCATGAGCATTGAGGACGTCGACTACTACCTCAAACCCATGAACTGCCCTGGCCACATCATGATTTACAAGAGCCAGGTGCACTCCTATCGAGAGCTGCCGGTGCGGCTTGCCGAGCTCGGCACAGTCTATCGCTATGAGCGCTCCGGCACGCTGCACGGCATGCTGCGCGTTCGAGGCTTCACGCAGGATGATGCCCATATCTTCTGCACACATGACCAGGTTGTGGACGAAGTCGGCAGGACGATCGATCTCGCGCTGCACATGGCCGATGTCTTTGGCTACGGATTCGAGGTGTATCTCGGCACGCGTCCGGAAAAGGCCATTGGCGACGAAGCAACCTGGGACGACGCCACGAAAAAGCTCAAGGAAGCCCTCAATGAGCGAAATCTCGATTTCGTTTTGGACGAAGGCGAAGGTGCGTTCTACGGTCCGAAGATCGATATCAAGTGGCTCGATGCGCTCGGAAGAGCCTGGACCGGCCCGACGATCCAGGTGGACTTCAATCTCCCCGAACGATTCGAAGTCAACTTCATCGCCGAAGATGGCGAGCGCCATCGCGTCGCCATGATTCACCGCACCTTGCTCGGTTCGATGGAGCGATTCGTCGGCGGGCTGGTGGAGCACTACGCCGGCGCCTTTCCCGCATGGTTGGCGCCGGTGCAGGCGAAGATCATCCCTATCACGGACAAGCAAACGGACTTCGCAAATGATGTCGCACAACGCTTGAAAGACCAGGAAATCCGGGTCGAAGTTGACAACTCCCGCGATCGCATGCAGGCCAAAATCCGCAACGCCCAACTTCAAAAGGTGCCGTACATGCTCGTTGTCGGCGGGCGAGAAGCCGAAGGAGACTCCGTCGCCGTGCGATTGCGCTCTGGAGAAGACCTCGGTGCGATGAAGATCGACGCCTTCGTCGATCTGGTCAAGCCGGTCATCGAATCGAAGTCACTGAACCTCCAGGTCCCACGATAACGATACTGCGCCCCACTTGTAGGGGAGAACTTGAACGCGCTTCGCATCGTGATTGCCAAACCACGTCGGCGCGTTCAATGTCCTCCCGTTTCACTCCCGCCGCATCGTCTTTTGGTGGAATCACGAAGGTCGCGGCATGAGGGCTTTCCAGACACCCTCTTACCCATGTCTCCGACCAGGTGTTACCGATGTCCCCGGTCCGTACAGCAGGGTCCGGCACTACGTTGCCGATTCGTTCCCGCTGCTCGCGAAGCGATCCATGATCGCGCAAATGTGCTTGATCCCAAGCACAAAATCAGTGACGAAGATATTCTCGTTCGGTGCGTGCGCCTGCGACTTGGCGTGACCAACTCCCGCCGTACAGGCATCGATGCCGAACTGGGCGCAAAGCTGGTACCAGGGTCCGGACCCAGGCGAGGTCGGGTAGATCACCGGCTGCTGCCCAAACACCTCTTCATATGTTTCGGCCACCACACCCACGATCGGCGCGTCGATACGCGTGCGAGCCGGGAACTGGCCCCCCAGCAGCTCAGTCTCGATGTCGTCGAACCCGTTGTCATCGAGGAAAGTGCGCAAGGACGCGTAAACCTTGAACGGATCCTGATCAGCCACCAGCCGCATGTCCAGCTTCGCCTTCGCCCGCGAAGGCAGCACGGTTTTGGCGCCTTCCCCGGTGTATCCGCTGACAAATCCAGACACGGTGCAGGTCGGCTGAAAATAATCCTCCAGGTTCAGCTCCAGGCCGGTACGTCCCCCGAGGAACGCAGGGATATCCAGGTCTTCCAGGCGCATCTCTTCGTAATCTGGCAGGTTCCGGAGCGTGTCGACCTCTTCGTCAGTTGGAGGGATCAGGGCATCGTAGAATCCCGGAATGTTGACTCGTCCATCCTGCCCCTTAATCGCTTCGAGTGCCCAGACCAGTCGCCATGCCGGATTCGGGACATTCGTGGCAACCGACGAGTGCCAATCCTGACGGGCTCCCTTCACGCGTAACTCGACGTAGCAGATGCCCTTCAACCCGAGATGGATTTGTGGACGCCCATCAATCCCTCGTCCTCCAAACTCCCAAATGCATGCGTCGGCAGCACACAAATCCCTGTTGGCGAGTGCGAAGTCCATCAGGCTCGGTGAGCTGATCTCCTCCTCCCCCTCGATGATGAACTTGACGTTCAGCGGCAGGTCACCGCGCACGGCTTTCCATGCCCGAATCGCCGCCACTCGCGCCGCAATATTGCCCTTGTTGTCAGCCACACCCCTGGCAATGATTCGACCGTCCCGGATTGCCGCCGCCCAGGGATCAGAATCCCACTCGTCCAGAGGATCGGCCGGTTGAACGTCATAGTGGTTGTAAAAACTCAGCACCTTGTCGGACACGCCGGGTTGCAGACCATAGATCACCGGATACCCGGCCGTGTCGATCTGCCTCGGGTTCATTCCGATCCCGTCCAGCATTTCCTCCACCATCGAAGCAGTTTCACGCATGCCGTGGTTCTGGGCGGCAACACTCGGTTGCCGCAGTAGCCGCTGGAGCTCAACAATTGATTCGCCGGCATGCTCGTCGATAAACGCGAAGACATCGGAAAGTTCTTGCGTCACCTGCTCTACCCTTCTGTGCCAGGATAATCACCAACCAATCGCACCGCGGCGATTGCATAGGCCCTCGTTGCCTCCAGGATTTCGTTGATCCCGACCCACTCGTCTGGAATATGCGCGAGTTTCGGATCACCGGGACCGTAGATGATGGTCGGAAAACCTTGTGCCGCGAAGAACCGACCGTCGGTCGCCATGCTGAATCCGGTCGGCTCCGTCGAAAGCCCCAGACGCTCGTTCGCGCCTATCATCGCCTGAACCAATGGATCGTCAACAGCACTCGGGTTGGAGGATACGCCGGGAAGGGCCGCCCTCACCTCAACGGAGATGCCGGGCAGCGGAGCGATGGCATCCAATGCAATTCGCTCGATCTCAGCCACGCTTTCCTCTGGAGTTTCGCCGGGCACGATTCGACGATCGACATAGAACGAGGCGCGATCCGGCACCACATTTGCCTTGACGCCTCCCTCCATCATGTTGATCGACGCCGACGACGGGTGAAACAATTCGTGCGTGCGACCTGCGAGCTTCGGCCACAATTCTCGTCGAAGCGCCACGATCACCTCGGCCATCGCCTCTATCGCGTTGGCGCCCTCCCAAGGCAACGCGCCGTGGGCTGTGCGGCCATGCAGGATAACCTGAGTTGCGGCGCTCCCTTTCTCACCAACCGCCACCCGGTTGAGCGTCTGCTCTCCGACAATCACCCACGTCGGGGTGATGTAGCCTTCAGCAACGACAAACCCCGCGCCGTGGATTCCGCCAACTTCTTCGTCCGCCACCTCATTGACCACCAGGTTACCCCGCAGTGGGATACCTGACGCGGCCAGAGCCAGGCCCGCCATCACCTGAGCCGTGACGCTCGCCTTGTCGTCACCGGCCCCACGCCCATAAATGCGACCATCGTGGATTTCAGCGCCGAAGGGCTCGTGGGCCCATGCCGCCCGCTCACCGACTGGCACGACATCCAGATGTGCATTGAAACAAAGCGTCGGTCCGTCCAGGTTGCCGTACGTCGCGATCAGGTTGGGCATCTCCTCAAGATCGCCGACCGACGCAGTAGCAAAGCCACCATCTCGCATTGCCTGATCGCATATCTCAAACGCCGCCCGAACATCGCCCGGTGGGTTTACCGATGGCACGCGCACCAGCGCCTGATGGAATGCCACAACGGTTGCTTCGTCGATTTTGTTGAGAACAGATTCCTCGAGCGCCTGCAAAGCGTGTACGGATTCTCCTTGCGTCATGCTTCGTCCCCTTGATCATTCCCGCCGTGGCAGGCATGATGCGTACTATTGTGCAAAGGCGTGGCAGATGTCGCGCTGTCGATTACTGCAAGGAGCATGCACCAAATGAGTAGTTCTGGAAAGCGGGTGGCCGTCGTGCTGGCCCGCAATTTCGAAGACATCGAAGCCACTGACCCGATCTCTGCTGTCAACAAGGCTGGTGCCGAAACAACGGTGATTGGCATCGAAAAGGGCAACATTGAGGGCAAGAAGGGTGCGGTGATCGAGGCAACCGAAACCTTTGACTCGGCCAATCCCGCCGATTATGACGTGCTGCTGATCCCAGGCGGTGGTTCGCCCGAGAACCTGCGAATCAATGACAAGGCTGTCGCCTTCACAAGGACATTCACCGGGTCAGGAAAGCCGGTCGCCGCGATCTGCCACGGTGCCCAGCTCCTGATTTCCGCCGAAGTGCTCGATGGCCGAAAACTCACAGCGGTCAACAAGATTCGCGACGATGTCAGGAATGCGGGCGGAAACTATGTGGATGAGCCACTGGTGATCGACGGCAACCTCATCACCTCTCGCGTGCCAGACGACCTGCCAGTGTTCAACGAAGCACTTGTCAAGGCGCTCGACAGCCGCTAGCGCGGTATCAGGCAGGAGCGAGTTACGGTGGTGAACCAGTCTGCGGCGTTGTCCGCGCCGAATTCGGACTCTCCCGTCAGGATCCGCGAGGCCGAGGCGTTCATTTTCGACATGGATGGCGTGCTCTACCGGGGTCAACAACCCCTGCCTGGCGTGGTGGAGATATTCGATGCACTCGAGGCTCGGGGAATTCCGTATCTCCTCGCCACCAACAATTCGGCCGCATCCCCTGCCGATTACGTCAAGCGAATGGCGGGGCATGGCGTCACGGTTTCCGAAGACCTGATCCAGACCTCCGCCACCGCCACGCGAGACTTTCTTCAGGCTGAGCTGCCAGCTGGTTCGCGCCTGCTCGTGGTGGGAGCGCCAGCGCTGGGAACCCAGCTCAGCGATGGGACCGGCTTCGTCATCACTGACGACCCGGATGACGATGTCGCGGCGGTAGTGGCGGGCATCGATCAGCGATTCAACTACGACACCCTCACCCGCGCCTCGGCAGCCATCCGCAGGGGCGCACGATTCATTGCAACCAATACGGACGCGACGCTGCCAGTGGAGGGCGGGTTCCTGCCGGGCGCGGGCAGCGTGGTCGCCGCCATTGCCACCGCTGGTGGAGCGGCGCCAACAGTCGTCGGGAAGCCAGAGACCATCATGATGACGGACGGCGTGATGCGACTTGGCACGTCCCTTCGGGGGACTATCATGATCGGTGACCGGCTGGACACGGACATCCTCGCCGCACACCGGGCTGGCTTGACAACCGCAATGGTTCTGACCGGTGTCAGCACGCGGGATGACCTGGCGACATCGGAAGTCCTGCCGGACTACGTCTTCACGGACCTGCCCGCACTGCTCCGAGAGCTCGTCGGCGACGACTAGCGCGACTCTCCGGGCGATTGTTCCAGGGAAGGTCGCGCCCCCAACGTCAGCAACGGCTCAAGATCGCGCAACAATAGGTCCAACTCTCGCCGGCTCTCCGCATCCAAATGTCCTGCCCCCGCCACCCGAGTTCGCGCCGACGCGATGACGCCACGTCGCAGCAGCACCTCCTTGTACACGGTAAACGAGTACATCGCCTCGAAGTTGAGCAAGGGCAGAAGCCGCGTGTGCAGGCGGCGCGCTTCAGTCTCGTCCCTGCGCTCCAGCGCTTCCCACACCAGCACATGCGCATCGGCCACCTCGCAGGCCGGCATCGTCCCGCACGCGCCCCGGCGATACTCCTCCAGCAGGTACCGTCCGGCCATACCCCCCATCACTCCTTTCAGCTTATCGCCGGCCAGCTCGCGCACTTCTGTAATCACTTGTGGCGCATGGACCGACTCTTCCTTCAGAAAGTCCGCCCCCGGCACATCTTCCAGCACCCGCGCCAGCAGCGCCGCCGGCATTGGCGTGCCCACCGGAGCCACGTAGTCCTGGATCCACACCGGGATGTCGTGAGCGCCACGGGCCACCTCGGCATAAAAAGCCACAATCTCGCTTGCTGGCGGATGCCGCACATACGGCGGCATCGCCATCACCGCGTCAGCGCCGGCCCGCGATGCATGCCGCGCATAGGCCACAGACGATGCAGTCGACACCCCTGAGACGCCGATAATGACCGGCACCCGACCGGATGCCTGCTCGACCACGACCTCAGCGGCGCGACATCGTTCTTCGTCGGTCAAAGCTACTGCTTCGCTGGCATTGACGCCCATCACCAGCCCATGCACCCCCGCCGCCAGGCAGAAATCGACACATCGCCGCAGGGAAAACTCGTCTATCGCGCCGGTGTCGTCGAATGGAGTAGGCGGGATCGCGAACACCCCTCGAAAGCGTCCCTCGGGTCGGGACGCTCCGTCTTGCGTGGTCGATGGCATTTCCAGTTCTGGTGATCCATCACGTCGTCCAGAATCACGTGGCGAAAAATCGGTCACGAATCAATGCCTCTCTGGTTCCACATTGCCTGAAGCCGTTCATTCGCTCGAAGCGCTTCTTTTGTTCCGTCTTGATCTCCCTGAATACCCCTTGATGCCGGCGCTGAACAGCGCCACTTCGGCAAAGCTCTCACCAGATCCCCAGCGTTTGGACGGACAGCGCGCCGGCAGAGACTGTTTCGGTCGAACCGACCCGATCATGACACGCCTGCCCTTGCGGCGGAAACGCCAATGTCAGGAAGTATGTGCTCCGCAAGCCGATCCTCATCAAACGTCACACCCAGGCCAGGACCTTCGGGCACGTGCAGCACACCACCCTTCGGGTGCAGTGATGATTGCAGCAACACGTCCCCGATCGGATTCGGCGTGCTGGAAAACTCGAATATGAGGAAATTCCCACTCGCCGCGGCCAGGTGAGCGGCTGCCGCCACGTGGATCGAGCTGCCCATGCTGACGTGCGCCGCCCACCGGACATTGTGCAGCCTGGCGACATCAGCGATTCGGCGGCCCTCGCTAATTCCCCCCGCCCGGCACACATCGGGCAGGAGAATGTCGAACGCCCCTTCCCGCAAGCGTGCCTGCACCTGCCACCTGGTGCATGCTGTCTCACCAGCGGCAACCGGCATATCGAGGGCATTCGCCAACCGCACATAGCCAGCGATATCTTCCGGCGGCAATGGATCCTCAAACCACACCACACCAAGCGCCTCCAGTTGACGCCCGACGGTGAGTGCCTGATCGGTTGAATATGCACCGTGCCCGTCGACAAGCACATCGGCTTCAACCGCGACGGCATCCACGATGGCGGCAACACCGGCCAGGTCGGAGTCGATATCCCCGCGCCCAATTGAAGCCTTCACCGCCGTGTAACCGTCCGAAACGAATTGTGCTGCGTTTTGGGCACGTTCTTCCGCGGTGGCGCCGGGTACCCCCGATGCATAAGCTGGAAGCTCAGTGATGAATGGGCCACCCAGGAGTTGATACACCGGCACATCGAAGAGCTTCCCAGCCAAATCCCAAAGCGCGATATCCACCCCGGCAATAGCCTCCATCTGGTAGCCAGCGACATGACCACGCAGACGCTGGCTACCGTACATGTATTCCCAGTGCCGTTCGATGGCCAGTGGATCCTGCCCGACCAACAGAGGCGCCAGCACCTCGTCGACCACGGTCCTTGTCGCGCCCGGTCCGAGCGGCGCATGCGCTTCGCCCCACCCGACCGTGCCATCCTCCGTGGTGATTTTGACGAGACAGGTCTGTGCCTGTGGCGGATAGGCACAGATGTGCAGATCGTTGAGCGCCGCGAGAGCCCGCACCGGTCTGTCCAGCACCTGCTGCTGATCTGGTGTGTCCAATCCAGCTCCCGTGGCGTAGTTCTTGTCCCCGACAAGGACCAACCCTTCAACCGAGGCGATACGGGTCGTTGGTTTGCTCATGTACGGCTTCCTCCTTCAGAAAGAGCTGATGACGTTGAAGTCGCGCCCGGAATGTCCGTCCGCCTCTTGCCGAACCGATGTGGATTGAGCCGGTCGAAGACGCGGCCCGAGGTGTTGTGGGAGGGAATCCCGTCCTCCAGCTGGAACCACACGGTGAGACACGCCTGTTTGGTCACCGACCACGCGGCAATCTCGACCCGGTTCTCAGCGCCGGAGAGCACGCCACAGAGGGTGATCGTCAGGATATCGTGCAGACGATGGCGTTTGGTGCGCTCGACACGAGGGTCGACGAGATCTGCAAAGGCATCGGCAATCGGCTGGGCGGCGAAAGACGTGGCGGGCATGGCACACTCCGTGAGGCGGGCAGCGGGACGACGCAGCTATCCCCTGCGTACCGTCAGTATCCACCCCTGCCACTCGGCCCACAACGCCTGAATGTAGTTGCAATCGCCCTGTGACGCACACTCGATCGGTTGCGATCAGAAATTTCTCAGGTTATACGCGCTTCGGAATAATTGTGTGCGGATGGGTATCGCATCATCGTCACCGTAGGGCATCGATCCACTCCCGCGACGCCTTCTGCGCCTGAACAGCATGGCCCGGCAGTTGCTTCCATAGATGGATGTCAAGGATGGGGTGCGTGTGCCAATTCGTCCCCGGCCAGCGTATCGCCCGTTCAGCACACAAAAACGCCCGGCACCTGACGGTACCGGGCGAATGCATCCGCGGAAGTGACGGGATTCGAACCCGCGATCTCAGCCTTGACAGGGCTGCATGTTAGGCCGCTACACCACACCTCCAACGCCATGGATACTACCATGAGCCCCTTGGAGCGTCAACATTTCGCCGACCGTTGACTATAACCCTTCGACCGGCACACGATCGATGATTTCCCGGATCATGAGATCGGAATCCATGCCCTCGGCCTGCGCCGCATATGAGAGTTGAATCCTGTGCCGCAGTGCCGCCGGCGCAACCTGCTGAATGTCCTCGTAGGCGATATTCGCCCGTCCGTCAAGCAATGCCGCCACCTTCGCCCCAAGAATCAGCGCCTGTGCCCCTCGCGGGCTCGCGCCGTACCGAACATGTTCTCGTACCGCATCTGGCGCTCGCTCGTCGGTTGGGTGCGACGCCAGCACGAGCCGGGAGGCATAGTCAAGCGTAAATCCCGCTGCCACGACGGCCCGCACCGTATGCTGCATTACTTCAACCGTCGCCCGGTCAACCACACGTGCGGCATCCTGGTCCATCGCTCCAACCGTTCGTCGCAATATCTCCTGCATGTCATTCAGGTCAGGAAACACCACCAAGCTCTTGAAAAAGAACCGGTCCAGTTGGGCTTCGGGCAGCGGGTACGTTCCTTCCATTTCCAGCGGGTTCTGTGTTGCCAGCACGGCGAACGGTGTCGGCAATCGATGCACGGTAGTCAGGACGGAAACCGTGCCTTCCTGCATCGCTTCCAGCAGAGCCGACTGTGTTTTCGGTGTGGCACGGTTGATTTCATCGGCAAGCACCACATTGGCGAACACCGGACCCCGCTGAAACGAGAACTGTCGCCCAGTTTCGTGGGAATCGCTCAGGATCGATGTTCCCGTGATGTCCGCCGGCATCAGGTCTGGTGTGAACTGTATACGGGAAAAGTCGAGATCGAGCGCATGGGCGAAAGCGTGGACGAGCCGCGTCTTTCCCAATCCAGGCACGCCTTCCAACAGTACGTGTCCACCGGCAAGAAACGCAATGAGGATCTCGTCGACCAGCGATCGCTGACCGACAATGACCTTGCCAACCTCATCCGATATCCGCCGGGCAGCATCCTGAAACGCATTCGGTGACATCGGTGCGTCAGTTGCCGTTGCAACCATCTGATTCGTCTCCCTGGAATGGCTCCGGCTATCGAAGGTAAATCACCAATAGCCAGACGCCAATGAGCACGATGTTGATCATCACACAGACCCCAAGGATCAGCAGGATCTGCATTTTTGGAGGGGGCGGCCAGCCCAATATTCGCTGACTCTCCCTGTTCTCGTCGGGGTTCTCTTCTGTCAACCACTAATTCCTTGTCATGCTGTCGATAATCTCAATCAGCCGTCGAGCCGCCTCGTCCCAACTATACTTCGCTGCATGTTCTCTGCGCGCGACCACCTCACTCGCCGAATCATGCCACTCTTCCAGCATCAAGATTGCGCCAAGCAGCTCGTCATCGTCGGCTGGGTCTACTCGCACCGCGAACGGGCCCGCAACCTCCTCGAAAACCGGATCGCTGCCGGACACCACAGGCTTTCCCGCCGCCAGCGCCTCCAGCACTGGCAAGCCGAACCCTTCGGTCCAGGAAGGGTACAAAACCCCCTTCGCTCCCGCGTAGACCGCGGGCAAATCCGCATCATCCAACCCGTCCAGCCAGACGACCTTTCCAGAAGCCTGATACTCCGCGATCTTTGGCATCAGATGGTCAGTACCCCACCCCCGGCGCCCAACCAGCACCAACGGTCGACCACCCTGACTCCGACGACCAATGGCGCGAAGCACGGCGTCATGATTCTTCCGCGGCTCCAGTGTTCCGACCATCAACAGATAGGATTCGGGCAGGCCAAGCGCTTCCCGTTCGACAGTTGACGGTGATTCAGTTCGAAAGAAGCGTTGATCAACTCCGTTCGGCACGACAGGGATTCGATCGGGATGTATGCCGAAGAAGCTCGACAACCGATCCTTGGTGGCCTGCGAAACGGTGGCAATACAGGATCCCGCTTTCACCTCGCGTTCGACAATCCGGGTCAGGTATCGTCGCATACCATCGGTGATGAGTTGCGGATGGGTCACGAACGCCAGGTCATGAACCGTGACGATCCGAGGCACGTTCCGCGGCATGGGCGCGCTGAAATCAGGACTGTACACAAGATCCTGCGCGCCGGTCACCGCTCTGATCGGCAACGGCAGTCCCAGCCGGTGATGCAGCTGGTCGAACCGCTTCCGAGGCATCGGATACCTGGCAATCCGAGTGTTACCGGGGGCGGACCAGAATGCCGCCGCACCACGCATCGACTCGGGCACATGAAACATCGTCAACTGATGATCAGGCAAACCAGGCGCCAATCGATCGAGTAAATTCCTCGCATAACGACCGATACCGGCTCCCTGGTCAAATGCGGCGGATGCTTCAACCAGTATCCTGCTCATGCAGTCGATGATTCCTCCCGCACCGGCCTGGCCACACCGCGGCGGACATAATGGATGTACAAGGGAAGACCCACCACGATCAGGCTTGCGTATGAAATGACCCGGTCCAGGATCGCGATCGCGGCGGCGACATCCTCTTCGACCCCAACCAGCGGCAAGATCGAAATTATCAGCGCCTCGACCACACCGAGCCCGGCGGGAGTCAGCGGCGACACGGTCGCCAGCGAGCTGATCAGGGCAATGAACAATGCCGTCGACCCAGGTAGCATCGCATCCAGCGACCAGGCCACGAAAAACACCCGCGTCCCTTCCGCGGACCAGATGCCGATGGAGATAAGCACGCTGCGCCACGGTCGTTGCAGGTTCGCAAACAATCCCAGTTGTAGCCGGTCGAAGTGTGACGTAAATCGCTCCGGAACCCGAGCGAGCAGGGAATCTCGAAATATCCAGACAGCAATGACGCCGAGCAAACCAGCAAGCACGGTCGCGCCACCGTAATACAGAACGTTTTGAGCACCGCTCGGAAAGTGACGTCCAAAGACAACAAGCCCGCTGGCCAGCAACAAGACGACCAGCACGACGAGGTCGATCAATCGTTCCGCCGCAATCGTACCCATCGTGGTCGTGAACGGCGCGCCAGTACGTTGCTTCAGGAGGAACCCGCGATAGACGTCGCCAAGCTTCGCGGGAACCACGCAGTTGGCGAACCAGGAGAGCAGCATGATCTCCAGCAGACCTTCATTCGATGGAAGGCGCACACCGTTCGCTGGGGTGAGTCCGGCCAGAGTCAGCATCATCCGCCAGCGAATCACCCGCAGCACAAACCCGGCGTAGAAGACAACCAGCCCAGCGCTGAACAGCAACACATTCGCCTGTCTGATGTGTTGCCATACTTCACCAGGATCGATATCGAGGCGCAGAATGAGGAAGGTAACGATCACTATCGCGAAGAGGAATGAGAGAATGGTTTGTGGTTGCCGAAATCGTTCACCAAGGGAAACCGGTCCCTGGACATCACGATCCGAATGTGGTGTTGTGTCTGCTGGTATGTCTTGTTGCGTCACTCGCACCCACCAGTTGCCAAGGGAAGCTCACTCTCACCCGGTCCGTACCGGTCGTGTTGGGCCGACGGTAACGCGATGGCTATCACGACTGCCAGGAGAATGGGCAAACTCAGTCCACCCAGGTATTCGAAGATGCTATGCACGAGGTATGCAACCATGCATCCCGTTGCGCCAATAGCCAGCACGCGCCTGGCGCCGATAGCGCCAAGCGCCGCCCGGTGAAGCGCGAAAAGAATTGTACCAATCCACAGGAGGTACATTGCCAATCCCGGATACCCCGCCTGGGATGCCATGTGCAGATACCCGTTATGCGCCTGCCCGCGAGGTATGCGAAATCGCCACTGCGTCGTGAAATTACGAAAATGCTCATTGAACTGGCCAGCGCCCACCCCCAGCCAGGGATACTCCCGAAGCATAGCGGAGGCGGCGCCCCAATGTGCCTCTCGTTCGAGCTGCCCCCAACGCTCGGTGGTCACCTGGATGTATGGATCCAGGACACTGGACATCGACCCAAACCGCGCCAGACCTGGGACAATTCCGGGGCCACTCACCGCCATCAGTCCAAGTGCCGCAGCCGCACAGATGAAAACAGTCCATCGCTGCGCGGACCTGTGGGAAAACAGCAAAACGAACCCGATGGCGCATCCACTGGCGAGCCAACCTCCTCGGGACTGCGTCATCACAAGGACGGCGCATCCCATCGCGGCCGCGATTGGAATCGCAATCCCTATCGTGCCACCCAGATGAAACGTTCCGCTCAAGGCGATGGCAAGCATGAGTGGCACAGACAATCCAAGAAACGCCGCCAGGGTGTTCGGATGGCCAAACATGCCAAACACCCGTGTCATCCCGCCGACCTCATACGATTCGGGACCAGCGGAAACTACTGCTTGCCGGAACGCGATGACAGCACTGCAAATAACCCCTCCCCCTGCGGCGGCCGCGATGAACACCCTGTCGCGCATGCCAAGCGGCAGGGACCTGCACATCAGGTAGACGACCAGGGGTAGAGACCATCGATATACCTCACCGAGCCAGCGCTCAAGGTGCACGGCCTGTCCGTAGGTTGCGATCAGCGTGACGATAATCAGCGCATGCGTCAGCGCAATCCCATCCACGTGGATGCGCAATCCACCGAGCATGTGAATCAGGAACGCCACCATAAGCGCCACGATTACAAACCGGGTAAACGTTGAGTCGTCGAGGAAGGACGGTATTCGTATCTGTTCCTGGAACGGAATGGAAAAGGCAACTGAGGCAATACCCGTTGCCGGTGAATACCAAAAAAGCACACACGAGCACACCCAAAGCGCGCTTCCCACACCCACCCATCCGGGCGCTGCCGCCATCGCCCAGGCTGCAGCCGCCGCGACCACAATCGACGCTCCGACCAGCCAGCCATCATTTGAGAACCGAAATCGACCAGCCATTGCGCTTGTCACGGTAACTCGTCCTCTTGTTGTAGTCTGGGATCGAGCCACAAGAGGGCAAGCAATGTCCATGTCAGCAGCGCGAGATCGGGCAGGAAGTAGACGTTATCGAACATGCCATGCAGCAGTGCCGCCACCAGAGCCGAAAGCGCGCCGAGACGAATCCAGTCAGCTTGCAACGTCGTTCCGTAGCGGCCCACAGCCCGTGCGGCGGAATAGATCATCATGCCGAGCGCGATGAGCCCACCTGCACCAAGCCGTAGCCAAAAATCAAGAACCGCGTTGTGAGGATGAGAGGTATACCGCTCCGCCCAACCCGCTGGCTCCACATACCGCCTACCGTAATGGTACAGGAACTGGTCAGGACCTACCCCGGTCCATGGATGATCCTGAACCATGTGCCAGGCTGATCGCCAGATGGCAAACCTGGTTGGTTCTTTGCCCGTTCCTCCGAGGTCGAAAAGTCGATCCCGAAATAGCGCCAATGCGGGAATCGACGCCACCGCCGCGAGGATCGCCCCGTACACTATCCACCTGATTCGGTGGAGGAATACGAGCATCACCACACCGCCCGCACCAAAGCCAAGCCAGCCACCACGCGAAAAGGTCAACAGGAGCGCTGTTGCCATCAAGCCTGTCGCGGCAATTACCAGGACTTTCCAGAATCCCTTGAGGAAGAACACAGCGGGCAATGCCAGGAGCGCGACCCGCTCGAGGAAAAGCGCAAGGTTATTCGGATGACTGTACGGACCAGTCAGTCGCGTCACACCGTCTGCAAAGACACCATTGCCGAAGCCCAGCACCTGTCCAACTGCACCAATGGACGCCATGACTCCCCCTACGACGATTCCGGCCACAAGCCAGCGCCTCTCATTGGTGGTCCGTACGGACAGCATCATGGCAAGCACAAACGCTATCGGCTCGAGGATGACCAGTCGGATCTCGCGCAAAGCCTCCGGCTCCATTGCGCCTTCCGGCATCGATATGAACGCCAGTACCGCTGACACGACCATCACTATCGCCGCTACGATCAGCGTTGGAAATCTCGTGACCATGTCTCCGATATCGCGCGCCATGCGGGCCGGACGGATCAGTGCCCGCGCTCCCGTACCAAGTACCGTCCAGACAATGCCCAGCTCGAGCAAACTGAAGCTGCCCCCTGGCATGTCATACAAGTGGAACGCAAAAGGTGTCATGGCCAGCGTGAACGTCGACGCCCCCAACGGAGAAAACATGGCCGCGGCAAGGCCCGTCAGAAGAAGCACGATACCGATTGCGGCAATTTCTCCTGTTCCGAAAACGACACACATTGCCACGAGCCCGAGCAACGCGACGGTATACCAGGGTTTGGAGGTTCCGGACCATTCCGCGCGTCCCATGGCTATGAAGGCCTGCCTGGACGCCAATCCGGCATGCTGGGCAATGCCGGCCATGGGTCTTCATCAGCTCTCGGCAGATGACCGGAACGCCGTCCGACGAGCATGATCATGGACCTAATTCCGAAGAACATGGCAATAAGCGCGCCTACGGTGAGGAGGATGATTGGCCAAACAAATGGCTGGTCCCGCTCAACGATGAGCCCACCGAGTGTGAGCGTCCCTTCGCTGACGAGCCGAATGGTTAGCTCATGCTCTCCGTAATCCAGCCCACTCACCAGGTCCGTGGACAGGTCAAGTGTTTCGAACCAGCTCATATCCCACTCGTCTCCGGATTCCCCATCACCGCCAGGTATGACCTTGCCATCCACTTCGACAATGACATTTCCAGATTCCGGCCCGATTCGCATAACCGCGTCGACGCCCGTGCCGCGAAACGAAAATGTGAGCTCAGCATCGATCTGATCAGTCGTGCGAAACGTGCGCCCTTCGAGATGCTGGTTCTCCCATGCCCCACCTGTATAGGAAACGCTGGGCGAATCCATCGGCGCAAAACCCGTTTCGTCGGCGCTGACGCGTTCCTGAAACTCGGCGCTCGCCAACCTCCGGTAGAGCTCGGTGGCCGTGCCGTCAGCCCTGACGAGCGCATAAGGCTCAGACCCGCTTCCTGACGAAGCGAGGAACGCCCATTGAAACATCGGCCCCATCCACGGCCACTCCGCCCAGGCACGCTCAATCGCCCTGATCACGAATTCCGCCTGCTCCGACTCCGACGTCGAGCCGCCTCTCGCCCACCCAAAGGAGGTTGCCCAGATCGGCGCGGACGTGTCGCCATATCGAATCATGAGCTCCCGCATGAGCACGGCGCGCGAAAAGTTCCGCCGCGTTGGAGATATTCGGCGATCATCAGGCGACGTTGTCCCACCATCGAGCTGGAGCGCCACGATATCGAAGAACGCATCTCCGTCGATCTCATAGAGCGATTCGGTAAAGGCGAGGTCGGCATTCTCCTCGCTTTCACTCGTGCTGACGGAGAGCTCCGGCGTGATGATGCTGACCTCGGGATTGCCGGCATGTGCGCCATTGTAGGCAGCGGCAAGGTAGGGAAGGAATTCGGCCGCGGTTGCGGGACTCCCACCCCAACGATCCGCGACATTTGGCTTGTCCCAAAACTGGATGAATGGAACAGCATCGCCATAACGGGATGTGAATGCCTGTAGGAAGCTTCCGACCAGGGAGGAATCCACGGGCGGCCCATCCGACGCTGCCAAACTCCCTGATGCACGACTCCAGGCAGGAGCCTCCAGGATCACCGCCACCATGCGGATATCGCGCCGGGAAAGCTCATCCACGATTCTGTCATAAAGCGACCAGTCATAGTCGCCCTCCGAGATCTCGATTTCCGACCACACAACCGGCTGTCTGACGAGCTGAAAACCACCTCGATCCAGTGCATCCGCGACCGCGGAGAGATCCCCTCCGGCGAACACTCGCAAATCCGCGTTGGCGGCCAGTACGTCACCTGTCGGCTGCACCACAAACGGCTCTTCGTCTCCTTGTTCAACACCGCGATGCAGGTAGGTGTCGGCGGCGAGCGCTCCGAAGGCGAGTGACACTCCAAGCACGAGGAGGAGGATTCCGGATACCGCCGCGTTGATGTCGACATGGCGCCGTCGCCATGCGCCGATCTCCACCAGCCAGCCGGCCGCGACCCGCGCGGAACGCATCGTGAACCCGCCTCGCTGCTGGGGCAACGATCCCTGGTTGGGCGTGTTGGGCTCTTCGACTGGTTCGATCGGATAGCGACGAGACAAGATGCGGCACTAACTCCGGAGTGTTGGTCCCAACCTGGGCGATCATCATCGCATTGTGCAATGAGACAGGCTGAAGTATAGGGGACAGCAATTCCTCAATACCCTATGCTACCTGCTATGACTCTTCCGTTTCGACACGAGGTGGTCGATCCGGTGACGTATCTTCAGGAGGTCTGTGTTCACATGCCCAGCTCAAACGTCCGTCCGCTGGAAATTGATGATCTGTTTGCGATGACGCTTGTCAGCGACCCTGCCATCTCGCTGGACGAGCAACGAATCGTTTGGGTTGAAACCCGCATGCACAAGGACGATGACATCTACAAGGCTTCACTCTGGATTGCCGATGTAGACGGCAAGAACCCGAGACAGCTAACTTCCGGAGCGTACAGGGATACCAGTCCCGTTTGGTCTCCAAAGGGCGACAGCATCGTCTTCGTTTCCAATCGACCTGGCAAAACGCAAAAGGAGGGCCATCCAGATCAGGAACAGAAGACATCGACTCCGGTTCCTCAGCTTTGGACGATCAATCCGGATGGTGGCGAAGCGCTCCAGCTGACTGACCATCCCAACGGCGCCTCCTCCCCCGCCTGGTCCCCTGATGGCAGGAAGGTGGCGTTCGTCGCAAACGACAATGTCGGGGAAGATGACAACTTCGAAGCAGCTGTGACGGTCGGTACCCATGCCGATGAAATCGTCGTCAATGATCTTCGCTATCGATTCGACGGGCGGGGTTTCCTCAAGCAGTTCTCGCACATCTGGGCCGTGGATGTGACATCGAAAGACATGGTGCAGGTCACCACCGGCGATGTTCAGGACAGCAACCCTGCATGGTCGCCGGATGGACGAACCATCGCGTTTCTCGGTAATCGACGAAGCGATCGCCGCTCACGATCGGCGAAAACTGTGCAGATCATCTCGGCGAACGGCGGCGATGTTCGCACCATCGCCCCCGATGACGCCATATTCGGATCGCTATCCTGGTCACCGAACGGCAAGAAGATCGCATTCATCGGACACGAAGACGCGGCAACGGGCCTGACCCGAAACAATGCCGTTTGGACAGTGACGACCGAAGGGTCGAAGCTCAAGAACCACACGGCCAAAGTCGACATCTCTTTTACCGATGCTGGCATGAGCGATCTGTCCACGGGCACTGGAGGCGCGCCGCTCTGGCTCGACGCGGACACTTTGCTCGTGCATGGTTCCCGTCGCGGCGCCACCCAGTTGTATCATGTCCCTCTCGGCGGCGGCAAGCCAACCGCGATCAGCCGAGACCAGGAGCGCGTGACTCAGTCTCACGCCGTGTCGAACGGCAAGGTGATAATCTTCGTGGCTGGCTCAACCGACCAGCCGTTCGAGCTGCGCACATGCACGGTGAAAGGGAAACGCGCCAAAACCATCCGCAACCCGAACGCAACGTTCGCAAAGAGCGTGTATCTCGCTTCTCCCCAGGAGCTTGAAGTGACCGCTCCTGACGGCAAGGCTGTCCAAACCTGGCTGCTGCCACCGCACGGACTGGATCCAAAAAGCAGCGTGAAGTATCCCCTGATTGTACAAATCCATGGCGGTCCACACGCGATGTACGGATATGCAATGTTCCACGAAATGCAGGTGATGGCCTCACGAGGTTATGGTGTGTTGTATTGCAACCCGCGAGGTTCAGCCGGATACGGTGAGAAATTCACCGGAATCACACGTGGCATTTGGGGTGACAGTGACATGCCGGATGTCATCGCCGCCGTCGACGCCGCCGTAAAATTACCCTGGGTCGACCAGGACCGGCTTGGCGTGACGGGCGGATCGTATGGAGGGTTCCTCACCAACTGGATTATCGGACACGACACTCGGTTCAAGGCGGCGGTGACCCAGCGATGCGTATCGAACTTCCATTCCTTTGTGGGCACCAGCGATATCGGATACGACTTCGGTATCTACGAGTTCGAGGGCACACCTTGGGCTGACGCCGAAAAACTGCTGAATCAGTCACCGATCAGCTACGTTGAAAAGATCGAAACGCCTCTGCTCATCATCCACGGCGAGCAGGACTTGCGCTGTCCCATCGAACAGGCGGAACAGATGTACACCGCATTGAAATATCTTGGCAAGGAGGTTGCCTTTGTACGCGTGCCGGGCGAATCCCATGAACTTTCCCGATCCGGCACCCCGAGCCGTCGAGTTGCCCGGTTGCGTCACCTCATCGGCTGGTTCGACAACCACCTCTAAGGCGAGGGACCAATGGCAAACCACGCACCTGCCTTGAAGACCACTGTTGAGAAGTTGGCCACCCTCCTGACATCGGTGCCGGATGTCACTGAGTCACGTCAGGTTGAAAGCAGTGTCCAGGAGTTCGCGACTCAGATGGCCACCCTTGCCAGGTCGAAAAACGGGTCGAGGGACGAGCTTATCGGCGAGATTGCCCTGTTACTTGCCGGCTCTGGAGCGAGCCCCGAAGCGGTCGGCCTCGTGTCTCGGCATGTCGTGGCGGCACTGAACGAACCGAATGGCAGACGGGCGACCGAAGCAAGAGCAACCCACCCAATCCACTTCCTTCAGCCAATCTCCCGCGCCGCCGCTTCTGACAACTCGCTTGCGGACCGGCTGGCAACGATCGCCGAGCTCGTCGCCAGGGCCATGGAAACGGATGCGTGCACGATCTTTCTGCACGATGAAGCCACTCACACGCTGGCGCTCCGCGCCGCATGGGGCATGGACCCGGCGACGATTGGCGCGGTGACACTGAGGCCCGGTTCAGGTATCGCGGGGCAGGCGGCTGTGGAACAACGTACGATTGTTGCAACCGATGCTCGAAAACATCGTCATTTCCTTGACCACCCCCGACTTGGGGACGAGCAATTCACATCCCAAATCTCGACTCCCATGCTGGTGAACGGTCAGGGACGACTGGCCGGGGTGCTCAGCATTCACGCGTTGCGGAAGCACGAAGCATCCCGGTTTGAGCTTGATTTTCTCGAGACAGTGGCGGGCCTGATCACCGTCACGATCGACAACGAGCGACACGCCAGTCAGACGGACAATGAGCTCGAGCGAAAGATCACCGAGCTTGCTACCCTGCAACGGGTATCTCGCATGGTGGCATCCACCCTCGACCTCTCCGAGGTCCTGAAGTTGATTACTGAGCAGGCAGTGGAGTTGATCAATGCGGAGGCCGCCGCGATCTTTCGACTGCCTCAGGATCAGTCCTCCGCCGATGCACCTCGCCCAACGATCGAATATCGGATCGGTCGCATGCGGAGTCATGAGGACGAGTCCTCCAGGGACACTGTCGTACGAGACGTCCTGCGTTCAGGGGTGGCTCGCACGCGGGATATCGCCTACCTCGACGGCGTCAGCAGTGTCTTCTGCCTGCCTCTCAACACGGCGCGGGAAACAGTCGGCGCGCTCTGCTTTCGCATGCGGCGTGGCACCTTGCTGGACGAGGAACAGCTGGGACTCCTGCAGGCGTTCGGCGACGCCGCCGCGCTGGCCATCGACAACGCGCGTCTGTATCAAGAAGCGATCAAGGCCATCCAGACGCAGTCAGCCCTCGTCCAGGAGATGCACCACCGTGTGCGAAACAACCTGCAGACTGTAGCGGCGCTCCTCTCCCTTCAGCTTCGCTCGGAGGAAGATGCGCCCTGGACGCATGAGCTGCGCGAAGCGATCAGTCGCATTCAGTCGATCGCCGCTGTCCATGACCTTATGAGCGATGCTTCCAGAATGGCGGGCACGACCGTCGATGTTATCGCCCGCATGGTGGCGGAAGACGCGCACAGCACGCTCATTCCGCCAGGACTCGGGATCAAGTTTGATATTCCGGTATCGACGCTGATGGTGCCGAGCCGTCAGGCGACCATCATCGCTTTGTTGATCAATGAGCTTGCCGCGAACGCAATTCATCATGGATTCGCGGAAAGGACGCAAGGAACAATTACGATTACCGCACGACGGGATGGAGATATGGCGGTCATCGAAGTCGCCAACGATGGCGCAAGGATTCCGGAAGGATTCGAGCCTGCCGCAAGCAGTGGGCTCGGCATGCGTATCACCCAGCGACTGGTCACATCCGACCTGCGGGGCCAATTTTTCATCGTGCCGACCGAACACGGTACGCTGGCCACGATTCGTTTCCCAATCCCACCGGATGACCTGATCGATCCAGATACGCCGGGAAGCTATTCAACCGGCGTCGCCGGTCGCTGAAACGCCCAGCTGCCGTCGCGAGCAGACTTCGCACCACCATACCCCTGGTCGAGCACTTCGGCGATGTGCCTGACGTCGACCTCGATCCCGTTTCGGCGGAGCGACGTGCGTAGCTGCATGGCGCAACCCGGATTCGCTGTCACCACGATCGAGGCGCCGGTGTCTCCAATATGCTGAGCCTTGCGATCCCCAAGCTCATCCGCCATGTCACGACGGATGATGTTATAGATTCCGGCACTTCCGCAACACAGCGATGATTCCCTCATCTCGGTGAGCTCGAGTCCCGGCACAGAATTGAGCATGGTGCGTGGTTGCTCGGTGATGCGCTGGGCATGGGCGAGATGGCATGGTTCCTGGTAGGTCACCTGCCGGGCAATCTCCATGGTAGGAGCTGACATTTCATCAGTTCCGATCAGCTCGGTCAGGTCAACCACTCGCTCGGCAAACGCCATGGCTCGGTCCATATAGGCGGGGTCATCGGCGAGAAGGTGGTCGTATTCCTTCAGCGCCGCCCCGCAACCCGCAGCAGTCACAACCACCGATCCCTCTCCCGCCTTTTCGAATGCATCGATGTTGATCCGCGCCAATCGTCGCGCCTCGTCCATCATGCCGGCATGCACATACAACGCTCCGCAACACTGCTGGGTGGGCGGTACGTCGACGAAGTACCCGTTGTGCGCCATCACTCGACCAGCGGCACGATTGACATTGGAGAACACTGTGCTCATCACGCAGCCATTGAACAGGTGAGCCCGGGATATCGCACCATCCGGTCGCCAGGATTCTCGACCGGACACGAGGGCTGGCTCCCGCATCGGCGGCACCATCGCTTCGAGCGTTTCAAGACCCAGGCGGCGCAGGATGCCTGTTCTCCGCAACAGCCCGGATAACCCGCTTCGCTGATAAAGGCGCAACCCGCCTGTCATCAACCGCATGCGGCGAACGTCATCGAACGGCACGCGCATGCCCACCGTCCGCGCAACTCGCTGCCACAACGGACGTGGCCTGTGTTGTTCGAGCTGCGCGCGGGATGCCTCCACCAGTGGACCGTACTGCACACCGGAGGGACACACCGCCTCGCAGGCACGGCAATTGAGGCATTGGTACATCTGCTCGTCAAACGCGGGATCCAGCAGGCCCATGCGACCGTCCGCGACGGCCTTCATCATCCAGAGCCTTCCCCTGGGCGACGACGCCTCACTCCCAGTCAGCCGGTAGGTGGGACACGTTGGCAGGCACATGCCGCAATGCACGCAGTCTTGCAACAGCTTGTCATCGGGGGTATCGGGACCTGAAAACCCTTGCATCGGGCGAGACGCTTCCGCGATCACCTTTTCGATCGGCGATGCCTGTGTAGCCATTACAGCCTCCTCCCACTGCTGGCGACTGACTCTTCCGCCGCACGGTCCCACAGGCGACCTCGGTTCAGTCGCTGCTGGGGATCGAACTGCTGTTTCAGCGCAGTCATGAGCATTCGCTGGCTTTCAGGAACCGACCAAATCTGAACACCCGAGCGCCATGCTCGCGGCGCATCCAGCACGACGAACCGAGCCTTGCTCTCGATTTCGGATCGTTGCCAGAACTCCCGCCACTGGGCCAGGCTCAATGTGCTCGCGGCGAGCGCAAGAGTGATCGAACCGGTGCCCGGCGAAATCGAGTAGCCGATACCCGCGTCACGGTCGAACTGTTCTCTAATCTGACGGACTATCGATGAGGTATCCGCGGGACCGCATCCTACTTCAATTGTCACACGATCGTCACTTGCCGTGGCCAGCCCGTCCCCATGCCGCTGCCAGAACGTCGCGCTTTCGACATCGTCCAGGCTTTCGCCGAGGAGGGGGCCATTGAAACTGGCGCGGATATTGTCCGCAAGCTCCCGGATCGGATTGCGCCGACCGGACAGCCGAATCGCAATCACCCCTTCGGCACCGTCACCGTCGACGACCGCGGCCGCAATGGACGGTTGTTCGCGAGTCAACCTGAGCACGCTGTCGATCGCATCCAGCAATGGCATTTCACCTGTTCGAAGCGTGAGCTCGGCCTCGTGCGAAGGGACAACCTTGAGATTGACCGATGTGATCACGGCCAGCGATCCATAGGACCCGTGTAGCAATCTGGGAATCTCAAACCCGCTCACGTTTTTGACGACCATGCCTCCGGCCTTCGCCATCAAACCGTCGCCCCGCACAAACGAGGCTCCGATCAGCAAGTCTTTCATCGTGCCGTCTCGAAGCCGGCGCGGACCGACCCACCCGGCGGCCACCACCCCACCGACCGTGGCCGAATCCGAAAACGGAACGTCGACAGGAATTGTCTGACCGTTTTCGCCCAGGGCAGCAATCAGCTCGCTCCATCGTGTCCCTGCCCTGACAGACACGGTGAGATCAGCCGGCTCATACTCCAGGATGCCACTGAGACCGCTCAAATCCATCAGCGTCGGGACCCGATCGACCGCATTCCCGGTTGTGACCGCCGTAGCGCCACCAACAGGAAGCACCCATTCGCTGGCGACTTTGCCCCGCAGGATATCGGCAATCTCATCGTCACTGGTGGGCGTCACTACCCGGTCTGGCTCCACACCATCCGCGAGACGATGATTCATCATGAAATTCCATTTCTCTCACATCGGGTGAATACCATGCTTCTGTGCCATCGCCTGATTGTGAAGAGCCCTGACTTCCCCACACATGTAGCCCTTGGGCAAAACCTTTTCGGGATTGAACATCTCCCTCGGGTCGAACGCCAGCTTGATGCCGGCCATTGCCGCGAGATCCTCACCGGTATAGATCAACTCCATATATCCCTGCTTTTCCGAACCAATGCCATGCTCGCCCGACAGCGTGCCGCCCATGCTCACGCATGTCTTGATCAGCTCATGGCTGGCTTCGAGAATGCGCTCGACGTCGCCAGGTTGCCGCCGATCAAACAGCATCAAGGGGTGCAGGTTTCCGTCTCCGGCGTGGAAGACGTTCGCGATGCTCAACCGAAACTCGTGGGATATGTCACTTACAGCCCGCAGCGTCTCCGTCAATCGCGTCCGTGGCACCACCGTATCATGCAGGTAATAGTTCGGCGCGAGGCGTCCCATCGCGGCGAGCGCCATCTTGCGACCCTTCCACAGCAAGTCCTGTTGCGCCTTCGAATCCGCTGATCGGAACGAGGTTGCTCCGCTCTCCCTGGCAATTCGAGCGATGTGATCGCTCGTTTCGTCGACGTCGGCCCGCGTGCCATCGACTTCGACCAACAACACCGCCGCGGCGTCCATCGGATAGCCCGCATGATACGCCGGTTCAACCGCCTCAATTGTGAGCTGATCCATCATCTCGAGGGATGCCGGCAGGATACCCGCGCCAATGATGTTGGTTACACAGGCGGCGGCATCGTCCATCGTGCCGAAGGCCGCGAGGTGCACGTGCACCGCTTCCGGGTTCGGCATCAGCCGCACCAGGATTTTGGTGGTGATTCCGAGCATGCCCTCGGAACCCACCAGGATCGCCGCCAGGTCGAGTCCGCCAACGCCGGGACCATGGGCATCGATCCACGTCACGGTGCCGTCCGGCAGCACCACTTCAAGCCCAAGAATGTGATTGGTGGTCACGCCGTATTTCAGGCAGTGCGGACCACCGGAGTTCTCCGCGACATTCCCGCCGATTGTGCATGCCTTCTGGCTGGAAGGATCGGGTGCGAAGAACATCCCGTCACCGTGGACCGACTGAGACAACTCCAGGTTGATCACACCCGGCTCGACCAGCGCCGTGCGATTGACCGGATCGACGCGCAGCATGCGGTCCATCCTGGTCAGGGCGATGATAATGCCGCCACCGCGTGCCACCGCCCCGCCGGAAAGCCCGGTCCCCGCGCCACGCGCCACAACAGGCACGCCATGTTGCCAGGCAAGGCGCACCACCGCCGACACCTGTTCGGTTGACGTCGGCAGCACCGCCGCCATGGGGCGCTCGGTGTCGACCGCGCCATCGACCGACCCGTCGTATTCATAGACAATCAGGTCTGCAGGCTCGTGCAGCACCCCTCGCTCACCGCAGATATTCTTCAGTTCCGCGAGAAATGCCTTGCGATCCATGCCTTTCTCCACTCTTAAACGGGTATGCAATTGAAATCCGAGTATCTGCATGCCTGTCGCGTTCGTCAATGCCTGAATGCCTGTTTCATTCAACGCAAGCATATGATGTCATTGTCCCACCTATTGGTTGGGTACACTGTTTGGAGATGAAACGCCTGAACACTGGAGGTTCCCAACGTGGCCGAACGACAATACTGGATTCTCGTCAGCTCCCCCGACAACCTGGAAGCAACCAAGGCTCGGGACTTCACCATTCAGGGCATGAAATCCCGCCATCGCAAAAAGGCCGAGCAGATGAAGCCTGGCGACAAGCTCATCTTCTACCTCACCGGCAAGAAGATGTTCGCGGCCACCGCCACGGTGACGTCCGATTATTTCGAGGGCGACGACCTGATCTGGACCAGCAAGAACACGAAATCAAACGGCGAGCCGGAGAACTATCCATGGCGAGTTCACATCGAGCCGGAGCTCGTCGCGGACGAAGACGCCTGGATCGACGCGGAACCGGTGGCGCGGCAAATGACTTATGCCCGAAAATGGCCGGAAAAGAACTGGACGCTCGCCTTCCAGGGAAATGTCCACAACGTCCCCGAGGAAGATTACAAGCTGATCCGCGGACTGCTCGAAGCCTCTATCGCCGAGCGCAGCAACGCGGCTGACTGATCGATGCTCAGTAGCCTCGCGCCGAAAGTGCCCGAGGTTCCAGCAATCAGCCGATGCGAATCGGCCTCGCACCTGCCGTCGCTCAATCGAGCCCAGCAATGCCGCGAGGGCGCCCCGACTGGAGCGCCCCTTCGTCATGCGGTGGAGATGGGGGGAATCGAACCCCCGTCCAGAACCGATCATCGGACATGTACTACACGTTTAGTCGATGTTTTGGTTTCCCGCCTGAACACCCCATCGACAGGGCAAACAGACGGTAAGTCAGACTGTCTTGGGTGATCGCGCACTGACAAACTAGATCACAGCACCCCATCTTGGTGACGCCCACATCCGATCCCGATGGAGGGAGGTCCGGGTGAACGCGCTACTTAGAGGTCGTGGACTTAAGCAGCGTAAGCGAGTTGGGTGTTATCCGCAACTGCAGGTTTTGCCCGTTGTTAACGAGGCCTCGGGCACCTCGACGTGCAATGGCCTGACATCCGACCCTGTCGAAACCGGACATCCCCATAGGTGTCCTCTCAACGCGGTGCGTTTCGGGACACCTGAAGTATACACAAATGGGAACATCTGTGCTACCCGCGATCTCGCAGCGCCCGATCGATCGACCGCTTTGCATCCCTGGCCATCTCGGTCTGCCGCTTGTCGTACAGCCGCTTCCCCCGAGCCACACCAATCTCAACCTTGGCCCGACCTCGCCGTAGCCGCACCCGCAACGGCACCACAGTCATCCCTTTGCGATCCACCTCGGATGCCAGCGCCTCGATCTGCCGTCGATGGGCGAGCAGCTTCCTGGATCGATCCGGGTCATGGTTCGCATACGCGCCATGCTCGTACGGATTGATATGGGCACCGATCAGCCACAGCTCTCCGTTCAGCACGCGCACGTACGCCTCGCTGATGGTAATCTTGCCATCGCGAATCGACTTGATCTCGGAACCGGTCAAAACGATGCCGGTTTCCAGCGTGTCGCTGATTTCATAGTCATGGAACGCGCGTCGGTTTTGCGTGATGATCCGGTCTCCTCGCGGAGATTGCTGATCGGACGCGCCACGTCTCTTCTTTGCCATGTGCCAAAGTATACCGATCCGTCAGGTTTCGTCACCAACTTGTCCGCATCTGACCGACCAAGGCTTCCGCACCATGCCGCTCGAACTCGACAATTCCTCGCCATATGACGAAATCGCCGAATTGTACGATCTCGAACATGCCCATCATGGCGAGGACATCGCTCTGATTCGCAACATTGTCTCGATCGTCGGCGATCCAGTGGTGGAATTCGGCTGCGGGTCTGGGCGACTGCTGATACCTGTCGCTCAGGATGGATTTTCAATCACCGGCGTGGACTGCTCGTCCGCGATGCTGGATCGCGCTCGCGCCGCGGTGCGGGAAGCAAACCTGTCCGATGCTGTTCACCTCGTTCAGGGCCGGATGGAGACCGAGCTTCCACTTCCATCCGATACATTCGGTGTCGGCATTTTTTCACTGAATGGGCTGATGCATCTCCGGACCCAACATGACCAGATCGCGGCGCTGACCGAGGCGTGTCGCCTGCTCGACCCCAGGGGTCAGCTTGTCGTTGACCTGTTCAACCCGACGCCCGAATACCTGACACACCTCGGATCGCACGCCCATCTGGAGGGCGTTTGGTCGACTGGTAACGGCGAGGAAATCGAAAAATGGTCGCATCGTATTGTCAGGGCATCACAGCAGCAAATCGACACGCGCATCTGGTACGACTCTGTTGACATCGAAGGGATAGTACACAGGCGCCGGTCGGCATTCACCCTTCGATACATTCATGCCGCCGAGCTGACAATGATGCTGAATCGTGCCGGCTTCGTCGAGTGGCAGCTGTATGGTTCCTACGATCTCGACCCGTATGACGACTCCTCCGAGCGGCTTATCGCCCTGACCGAACGCACGCCATCCTAATTTCCAACGGTGACTGCCGTTCGTGGTAGGGTGACGTGTGACGGGCACATCTGTCCTTCTTCATCTCTTCTGAAACACAGTTGGTAGCGTCATGAAGCAACTCTCAATCATCTCCTATCTCATCACGGCACTCGGATTGCTTTGCATTGCCGCAAGCGCGGTGGCCGACCTCGATCCGATGTGGACGCTGGTTGGCGCATTGCTGACACTTGCCGGAGTCGTCAAGATCGCCGTGGTGCAATTATGGCGGCGGGTTGCCCACCTCTAGCCTGAAGATCCCTCGATTGCACCTGCCGCGTACCGGCCATTCCATCGATCGGAGCCATAACATGTCCCAATCCTACGATCCAGATCAGGTCGAACGAATCCGCTCTTCCCGCCAGGTCCTCGCGGGAAATGACGTCGAGCCACTCAAGGATCCGTGGGCGCGTCCCACAGGTCCTCTTGGCCTGACGCCACTCCAACTCAACTACGTCGCTGGCGTGCTGATCCTGCTCGTGATCGCCGCCATCCTGATTCCCCTGACTGGCATCGGCGTGGCCAGCGTCCCACTGTTCCTGCTGGGCCTGGCACTCCTTGCGGGCTGGCTGTTCCTCTAGCTCGCTGATTGGTCAACGGGCGCTGTTGGCACAACCTGCTCGTTACCCGCGGGTGTCCATGTTGCACCGAGTTCGTCCACACCATACGTCGCCGTCAGGTTCCAAAGCGCAATCACCGGTGGATCGTTGTACATGGCGGAAGCGACATGCTCCAGAATCCCCCTGCGCGCATCAGGATCGGGTTCCACCGATGCCTCTGCAATGAGCGCATCCACCTCATCGCTCGAATACCTGCTCAGGAAGCCGTCCGAGGTAAAAACTAGGTCCAGCAAGGAGTGCGGCTCGTACAGTGGACTCCATGTCACCATGCGAAGCACAGGTCGCTCCGGATCCTTCCATCCCTCGTTGAAGGTCGTAATGTCGTTCGCTTCCACTGTCACCGAAAAGCCGGCATCACCGAGGTTCGCGGCTATGGCTTCGGCGATATCCTGCCGAGCCGCCGCGGTTGTTTCGAGAACCAGCTCGAAGCCTTCCGCCACACCGGCCTCCGCAAGCAGCGCCCGCGCTTGCTCTGTGTCGTAGGCAAACGGTTCCAGCGCATCATTGAACCCTGGTGCTCGCTCATCCGGAAAGATCGTGGCGAGCCGTTGCGTTCCCGGAGCCAGCAGCGCCTTCGAGATCGTCTCCACATCGACCGCAAGGTTCAGTGCCTTGCGCACCCGCACATCGTCAAACGGCACCACGTCCGTCGCAATTCGTATCCACTGCGATCCGACGATGGGGTCGTCCAACACGGTCGCTCCCTGGGACTCGACCTCCTCACGAAAGTCCTTCGGGACCGCCACCACGATGTTCGCCGTGCTGGTCGCCACATCGGCCACTCGCGTCGTTGCATCCGGCACGATACGAAAGCTCGCCTCTTCCGCCAGCGCCCTACCCTTGACCGCACTCAACGCATAGTCCGGGTTTCGCTTCAGTACCACATCCTCACCAGCGGCATGGCTCTCGAACGCATAAGGGCCTGTCCCGACCGGTGCATTCAACGCCTGTTCATCGGTATACCCGTCCGGCACGAGCATCAACCACGTGGCGATCTGCGCGGGAAGCCAGGGCGACGGAGCGGAACAGATGATGTTCGCCTCCAGATCGCTCACCACCTCGATATCCGTGATCACCTGAAACACATCCGCCGCGGATGATCCCGACTCCATCAGGAACCTCCACGAATTGCGAAGCGTCTCCGCGATCACTTCACTTCCGTCATGGAATGTGAGTCCTGGTCGCAGCACCGTGGTGAATGTCACCGCGTTCTCCGTTGTGAACGACTCGGCGGCGAGCGGCACAATGGCGCCTTCACGATTGATCATGACAATCGAGTCGTACAGCGAGTTCACAATCGACCAATCCCGGCCCGAATAGGCCAGTGATGGGTGAATGCTTTCCAGCTCGCCGGCGAGGTCGATCACAAGGCGCTCCGGCATCATTTCCTGTGCAATGGCTGAACGCGTGCCGATCCAGGCCGGTCCCGCCATCAATGTTCCGGCAAGCGCCCCCAACCCCAGCCCGAGTGTCCTTCGATCAAACGGTTCAGCATCAAGCCATCGTGTCTTCATCTCGTCACTCCTTCGATCACATTGCTGCATGGCGGCACAGTCCCGTCAGTCACGCCGCGTGTCGGTCAACACGATATAGTCGTCACCGCGCGGCTCCCAATCCGATAGCTCAGGCTCAACGCCGTACCGTGTCACGGCATTCCACAGGTAGATCGCCGCCGGGTCGTCCTGTAACACCCGCCCCAGCTGCTGGTACACCGCATTCCTCGCTTCCGTATCCGGCTCGGAGGCGGCTGCAGTGATCAGGGAATCGACATCGGGATTGCTATACCGGGAAAGAAAACCCTTGCTTGCGATGACAAGGCTCAGGAATGTGTTCGGGTCAAACATCGGTCGCCACGACGCATACCGCAACGGTGGCGCTTCTGGATCGCCCCAACCGGCATTGAAGGAACCGCTCTCCGCCACGACGATCTCGACATCGATGCCCACCGCTTCCAGATAGGACGAGATCGCCTCCGCATAGATCGCCCGAGGCGCTTGCGACACTTCAAGTGATGTGCTGAATCCGTTCGGGTAACCGGCCTCGGCAAGGAGCTCACGCGCCAGGTCGGGGTCGTAGGCAAACGGCGCAAGTTCAGGGTCGAATCCCATGGCACGTTCGTCCGGGTAGAACGATGCCAGCCGGTGACTGGTCGATGCCTCCAGCGCCGTTGCTATCGTCTGTACATCGACTGCGTGGTTGAGCGCCCGGCGGACGAGCGGATCGTCGAACGGAGCGACATCGGTGGCGATCCGCACGAACGCGGTAGCGAGAATCTCCGCGACGATCACGGTACCGCCAGAGCCTTCGATCCCCGCCTCCTGCTCCAGGGGAATCCGAGCAATGATGTCCGCCTGACCTGTCGCCAGGTCGGCCACCCTCGTCGCAGACTCCGGCACAAAGCGATATACCACTTCCTCCGCCATCGCCGCTCCCTTGGGCGAACCCCAGGTGTAGTCCGGGTTACGCTCCAGCACGATCTGGTTGCCCGGTTCATATGTGCCCCATCGGTAGGGACCCGAACCCACCGGACTGCTTTCGAGCGAGTCGAGCGTAAAGGATTCCGGCAACAGCACCTGCCAGACCGCTAGCTGGCTCGGAAGCCAGGCAGCCTGCACCGAACAGACGATCCTGGCGTGCAGGTCATCGATCTCATCCACCCGGTCGACCACCTGGATGAGATCCGCCACTTGCGACTCCGAGACGCGCATGTGCTCGATCGATCGGGTGATCGCCGCGGTCGTCACCGGGGTTCCGTCGTGAAATGTCATGCCGGCGCGCAGCCTGACATCGAACGTCACAGCATCCTCGGTGCTAAATGACTCCGCCGCCAGTGGCACAATCGAGCCATCAGGACCGAAATCCACAAGCGCGTCGTAGATTGAATGCACGATCGACCAGCCGCGCGTGGTGTACGTCTGGGCGGGGTCGAAAACATTCACATCTCCGTCAAGATCCACCACGATCCGATCCCGCGGTTGGTCCATTTCCTGGGCCGAGACGCCAGTGGTGAGGATGTCCCAGCCGATGATGCTCCCGGCCAGCGCCAGGCCGCTCCCCTGAAGGACCGCCCGACGGCTTATCTTGTTGACCTGTCTATTGTTCATGAATGCTCCTGCTTTCCTCGTGCGCTAAACGTCCGAGATACGGTCAATCCGCATCCTTGCCTGAATCCAGTCCGCCAAAAAGTTGAATCCCACGATGGCGAGGGCAATCATCAAACCGGGGAAAAGCCCGGCCCACCACGCCGAAAACAGCACCTGTTGCCCCTCACGCACCAGGCTGCCAAGCGTGACGTCCTCTATCGAGAGCCCCAATCCGAGATAGGTGAGCGTTGCCTCAAAGACCATCACCGCCGCGATACCCTGCGCAAACAACACCAGGATGGTCGGCGCCAGGTTCGGCAACATATGCCTCCGCAATACGTGATATTTCCCCGCGCCGAGCGAATAGGCGGCTTCCACGAACTCGGATTGGCGGAGCGCCAGTGCCTGAAGCCGCACAATCCGCGCGTAGATGATCCAGCCGCCAAGCAGCAGGATCACAACCAGGTTCAGAAGCCCCTGCCCGAGAGTTGCGGTTATCACAATCCCAATCACGATGCCGGGAATCGCCATGCTCACGGTGACGAACGAGGTAATGATGCGATCCGTCCAGCCGCCGGCCAACCCTGCGAACGCCCCGAGCAGCACACCAACCAGACCGGCGTTGATGGCCGCAATCATCCCGATGAACAACGAAAATCTGGCGCCAATGGCAAGCCGCGCCAAAAGGTCGCGCCCCAGGCCATCGGTGCCAAGTGGATGCGACCATGTACCTCCTGCCCAAACAGGCGGCTGAAGTCGACGCAGGAGATTCTGCTGCTCAGGGTCAGCCGGCGTCAGGTATGGACCGGCCAGGGCGATCACGAGAAACAGCGCTAGCGGTACAAGCGGAAGGAGATTGAGCACCGAGCTGAAGCGCAGGCGCGTTCGTGGCGGGCGAGTTTCTCGATGCGCATCACTCGGAGCGCGTGCCACGGTGGGGTCCAGGCGGATCGCGTCATCAGGTTGCATGGGACGCCACCTGAGACGCTCGCAGTCGCGGATCGATCACCATCGCTGTCAGGTCGACCAGGACGTTGATCAGCACCACCATCGCGGCGGACAACACGACAAATGCGTGAATGACCGGCAAGTCGCGCTCAAGCGCTGCCTGCAACGCCATTCGGCCCACACCGGGATAGGCAAACACCGACTCGATCACGATTGCGCCACCGATCAGCCCCGCGGCATGCAGCCCCACATAGGCGACGGCAGGCAGGATCGCGTTCGGCAACATGTGACGCCACTGGACCACGAACAGTGGCAACCCCTTGGCGCGAGCGGTGCGAATATAGGTCGTGCTCTCGACCTCCCGCATGTTTGCCCGAACCAGGCGGGCGATCATCGATGCGGGATGCAGCGTCAACGCCACCACGGGCAACACCATCGAGCGCCAGCCGCTGCTCCCGGATGACGGAAACCACCCGAGCTGGACCGCGAACAGGAGGATAAGAAGCGTTCCCAGCCAAAAACCGGGAATCGCCAGCCCCACCAGGGTTGTGGCGGAAAGCAGCCATTCCGCCGGGCCCGAGCGCCGTGCACTGGTGACAACACCAACTGCCACACCCAACAACACCGCCGTGACGGTTCCGGTCAGCGCCAGCTGCATGGTCTTTGGGAACCCGTTCATGACCGCGTCTACGGCTGGTTGGCGCATGCTCCAGGAATACCCAAAGTCCAACGTGAATGAATCTTGCAGGAACAGGAGATATTGCTCAACGAGCGGTCGATCGAGACCGAGTCGTTCGCGAACAGCGTCTCGAACTTCGGGTGATGTCGTAACGGGCAGGAATCCGTATGTGGGATCGCCGGAAAGATGGATCAGGAAGAATATCCCGCTCGAGGCCAGGAATATCGTGCCCGCAAGAATTGCCATTGCCCGGAGTGCCAAGCGCGCCATAGGTCGGCTCCCGAGAGCCAAAGGTCCTGTCGTCACGTGGACAAAGCATGACGCGGGACCCAGAGGTCCGCTGTCACCCCATTCCTCGTGATCGACAAGGACCTCCGGCGTCCATGATGCGAACCCGGGATACAAAAAACCCCGGAGCCAGAGGCCCTCGGGATCTCAAGAGTTGCGGAGCGGCAATCGACAACTATCCCCTTTCGGGAATTCTTCGTCAACTGAACGCCTTCTCCCATCCGGACTTTACCGTCGGCCCCGGAGTTTCACCGGATCATGTGTGCGTGCTCTCACGTCCACTTGCGGGCTATACCGCCGGTCAGGACTTGACCGTCATCACTCGACGGCCTCACCAATCCCCGAAGGCTATGTTGGTTCAATGGTAATCCGGAACCACCCCACCGTCAATACTTCCGATCGGAAAGGGCTAGGCTTTCGCGCCAAGCGCGTCCTTCACGCGACCAAAAAATCCCTTGCTGTTGGGCTGCTGCTGGACATCGCTGCCAAGGTTCGAAGCGAGCTCTTCGAACAGCGAACGCTGCACCTCGGTAAGCTTCTTCGGCGTGATCACCTGGATCGTCACTATCTGGTCGCCCCGGTTCCCACCTCGCAGATCGGGTACGCCTTTCTCGCGCAACCGGAACTGCTGGCCGGACTGTGTTCCTGACGGTATGCGAAACATGACCGTGCCGTCGATCGTTTCGATCTCTACTTCGTCACCGAGTGCCGCCTGTGCGACATTGATCCCGACCTGGGAGTGGACGGCCTTGCCGTGTCGCTCAAAGATCTTGTGTGGTTTCACCCGTATCTTCACGTACAGGTTGCCCGGTAGCCCGCCCTTGCCACCTGGCGCATCCTCGCCCTGTCCCGTGAGCCTCAACGTCGCATTGTCGTCGACACCCGCGGGCACGCTGACCGAAATCGTGCGGTACTGGCGCCGTCGTCCCCGGCCCCGGCAGGCGTCACATGGATCGGTGATTGTCACACCTTCACCCTGGCACACCTGGCACGGACCCGAAGTCATGAACTGGCCAAGGATGGTCTGCTGAACCCGGCGCACTTCACCAGAACCACCACAGTTGCCACATGTCGGTGGCGTCTTGCCACCCTTCATGCGGTTTCCGTGGCAGACGTCACAGGTTTCGAGCCGGTCAACTTCGACATCCTTTTCAGCGCCGAACACCGCCTCTTCGAATGACAGCGAAATGCTGATCTGAATGTCGGATCCGCGCGGTGGAGCAGCCGTTCTGGCGCGCCCATTCCCACCGCCGAAAAAGCTGTCGAACAGGTCGGAGAACGGAGAGCCTCCACCGAATCCACCGAATGGATCCCCGGCACCCGCTCCGGCCCCCGCCGCGGCATGGCCAAACCGGTCATAGGCAGCCCGACGCTCAGGATTGGACAACACCTCGTAGGCTTCATTAACCTCCTTGAAGCGTTCCTCGGCGTGGTCTTCCCTGTTGATATCCGGATGATATTTTCGCGCCATCTTGCGATAGGCGCTCTTGACCTCGACCGAGGTCGAGGTTCGGGTGATCTCAAGGACTGCGTAGTAATCTCGTTTCTCAGCCATAAATCAGTTTATCGCCTGGCATGCATAGTCGGATGCGCCATGGCGATCACCACAGCGTGCTCTCACATAGTATAGCGGGAGTGACAAGGTGATTGGCACTCCCATTTTTGGACTGCCAGTCTTTCGTGGTGCCTTGCTGAACAATAGAAGTAGCCCATAGCGCAATCCTCGTATCCACTGTGGATCATGATCAGTCTCACCCTGCGCCAGAACCTCGCGAAGGTTCCATCTCCCGCCTTCGAGAGCGAATGCTGACCGTCACCCGCTTACAGCTTCAAACTTGCCACCAAAACCCCGCCCGGGCGAGTTCCCGCATCAATGCTGGCCCCTGCGTGCAACACCCAATTGTCCATCGGACGCAACCGGACACGTGTCATTCCAGGCCCGGGTGATCCATCGACAAGTGGACAGGCGTCGCCCGCGGCCGGGCCGCGGACCGCGCCGCAGGTCCGCCCATTGTCGCCCGTGAGGTTAATCTCGTGATCAGGCGAACGTGATATCAATCATCAACAACCTGGCAGCGCCGCTACGTCTGGCGCAGATCAATCACCAGCCCGGCTCGCCTCGTCGCCGTCCGATAGAACCAAGGAGCGGCTAGCGTCAGGTATACACGAGCTTCCAGCCCATCAATCAACCATTGTGGAATCCCGCTCGCGCCGAATCGTGCCCCCGCCAACGCGCCGGCAACTGCGCCAGCACTGTCCGCTGGACGGCGGCGGTTGACCGTCTCGAACACCACTTCATCGAACGACTTTGCGTTGGCAACATCGCCCACGATCGCCGCGACATCCTCGCCAGGGCCGCCAGTCGCTCCGACCTCTTCCCCGACGAGTTTCGGCAATTCCCCTCGAGCGATACCCGCCACCATTGTCGCTATCTGTGTTGTCACCTGTCGCTGGTCCGGGTTTGCGTTGGTCAACCTGGCGATGAGGTTCAGGTCGTGCCCAAAGGCATCCTGATCGAATCCCCCAACGCTGTGCATCAGCCCAATCGGCACACCCACCACGCCTTCCGCCAGCGACGGAGGTCGACTGAATCCCTCCGGGACGATACCGCCGTTCTCCGACGCGGCGATGATCCCTTCTCGGGTGCCGGTCGGCATCCAGTGTTGCGAAGCGCCTTCGGCCAGGTGAAGCAACCGGGCATTGATATTCTCGGTGTCGACCTGGCCATTGTTCGTCGTCATCGACTCGACAATGCAAAGCGTCGTTTCGGTTTCGTCCGTGATCTCACCGGCGGGGATTTCCCGGTCAGTCCCCTCGTCACGCGGCAGGTAGGTACCGATTCGCCCGTATTTCGCCTGCGTCTCCTCGATCGTCATCGATCCGACCGGCATGCCCAGGGCATCACCAATCGCCAACCCGAGCAGGCTGCCCAGAAACCTGTTTTCGATATCACGTGCGGCCACGACACCTTGCCTTCCGGCATCAGTTGATGCTCAACCAAGCACGACGTCAGCTCGGGCAGTCCCGGCCTTCGTCGCTTCCACTTCGAGAGACACTACCGCACCCGTCGTACCCTTGACGATCCATGACACTCGCTGACGGGTGGTGTTGCCGTATCGCGCGAAGAAGCTGAACGATTCATATTGACTGGCTCGGCCATCGAGTTGACCGATTTCCAGCTCGCTCCTGTCCGATAGTAATTCAACACCCTCACCCACCGTAATCCTGGCCCTCATCGGCTTGATCTGACGAGCCTTCTTGCCGGCTTCACTGATCCAGGTCGGCAAGAAACCGGCGTTCTGCACAAGGGCGCTCACACGATACACACCGTCCGACACTTCCTCGGCAACACAATCATTGAGCTCGAGGCGCGGGCCCGTTCCAAGCAGTCTCAACACCGAACGCCCGTTCTGGCTGGCGACCTGCTCAAGCATCGGTCCTGGTGGATTCTGCAATGAGAACTTGAACTCGAATCCACCGAGCTCGACATCGCCAAGTTGCGGATGCCTGAATGGGCGCCAGTCCTGAAAGCCATGACCTTCCGCACGTTCATCGAGCACTTTCAGCATCGCGGTCAGGTCGTCATGGCGATGGTAGCGGTCGGCCCGGAACCCGGATCCTTCTGCAAGCCAGTATTGCGGTGTTGCGGTCATTCCCTGTTGTCTCCCCATTCGCGTGAAAACGCGCCGTCAGTCCGTCCAAACGGAAATGAATGCGGCATGCATGTTTCCCGAAACGGACCGATCCTGCGACAATGCGGTCAGTCGTTCGCTCCCATCGTGCAATGCGCCGGAGGTTTTCGCAATTGGCTCGCAACTCACGTCCCCCACTCACATGGAGTGTTGAATCACAGGCGGTGCATGCCGGGGAGTCCGGTTACCGCCTGGCGCCGGCATCGACATCGACACCGATCTTCATGACGTCTTCGTTCCACTACGACACGGCAGACGAGCTCGAGCGGGTGCTCGCCAATGAAGAACCGGGTTTTGTGTACACGCGCTATGGCAATCCCACAACACGAGCATTCGAAACCGCCGTCGCTCAACTCGAACACACCGACGACGCGCTGGCATTTTCATCTGGCATGGCGGCAATCTTCGCCGCCCTGGCGCTCTGCGTGTCAGCGGGGACCACGGTCGTTGCATCCCGAGACATCTACGGCGCCAGTTTTTCCGTGCTGCGGGATCATTTCCAGAAGCTCGGTGTGACGCCGCTATTTGTTGATATCACCGATCTCAAGGAGGTTGCGTCCTCCGTTGCGCAGCATCAACCGTGTGCAATCCTCGCCGAAACGATTTCCAACCCGCTGCTGCGCGTCGCCGACATTCGCGCGCTCGCGAAGATCGCGCATGCATCAGATGCGAAGCTCTTGATTGACAACACCTTCGCAACCCCACTGCTTGTGATGCCATGTGAGCTCGGCGCCGACATGTCGATCCATTCATCAACCAAGTACATCGGCGGTCACGGTGACCTTACCGGTGGAGTGATCGCCGCCAGCGCTGACCTGATCGCCGGCCTGCGCGAGCAATCCAAGATGCTCGGCGCCATTCCTTCGCCGATGGATGCATGGCTTTCGTTGCGGGGCATCAAGACGCTGCCACTCCGCTTCGAGCGGCAGTGTACATCGGCGAAAATCATCGCTGATGCGCTCAGGGAGGATTCTCGCTTCGCGAACGTGCTGTACCCTGATCATGGTTCCGCTCCAGAGGGGCAGTTCCTGACGGCCCACCGTGGCGCGATGGTGTCGTTCGAGGTGAAACACGCGGATCGGGAAAAGGTATTCCGTCTCTTGAGTGAGCTAAAACTTGTCGTGCCGGCAACGACCCTGGGCGATGTGTTTAGCCTTATGCTCTATCCCGCGATGGCGTCACATCGGGCGCTGACTCCCGAAGAGCGGCAGAGCATCGGCATTTCGGATCAGCTCGTTCGGCTGTCGGTGGGTATCGAATCGCCACGCGATATCCTTGAGGACGTTCGACAGGCCGTATCGCGCGCGCTTGAATAGAGTTGAGTGAATCGTTCGGCAAATGCGTACAAGGGGATACAGTCGTGTTGGAAGTTGCAAGCAAGATCGATGCTCTTCGGGAACAGTTGCCGGCGGCAACGGCGACCGGGTACTTCAACGCCGGCACAAACGGGCCGATTTCCAGGGCGGCGCACAAGGCCATTGTGGATGCGGCGACTGATGAGTTGAATGTGGGCCGGATCGTCCCCGGTGTGTACCAGGGGCATGCGGAGAATGTTGAGCGGGTCCGCGGATTGCTCTCACGGTTGTTTGGCGGTCAACCGAACGAGTTTGCCCTGACCAGGAGCTCCAACGACGGACTGAGCATCGCGCTCAATGGCCTCGATTGGGCGCCCGGAGACGAGGTCGTCACCACCAATCTCGAACATCCGCTCCTGTTCGCGCCACTCGGAATGCTCGCTCATCGATACGGCATCAAGATTCGCATCGCGGATATCGGCAATGGAAGTGGCGACATTACGGCCGCGCTGGAACGGCAGATGACAAGCCGCACAAGGGTAATCGCGCTCTCGCACGTAATGTGGTCCTCTGGGGCGATCATCGACCTGGCGTCAGTATCCGACCTGGCTCATGACCACGAGGCGCTGGTGATCGTTGATGCGGCCCAGTCGGCGGGGCAGGTTCCCATCAACCTGCCTGAGACAAACGTCGACGCCTACGCCATGCCCGGCCAGAAATGGCTTGGGTGTCCCGAAGGTACCGGCGCTCTCTGGATTCCCAGCCATCGGCTCACCGACTTCGTGCCCACCTATGTGCGATATTGCAGTTGCGACCAGACAGGGTTCGTCGTACCCGCCCCTGGCTCACGTCGCTATGAGATGGGAGAAGCGTATGCGCCCGCTGTGCTGGGCATGGAAGCCCAGCTCACATTCCTGCTCGATGAGGTCGGTCCCGAGTGGATGTACGAGCGCACCAGGACCCTGGCGGATCATTTCCTGACCCGCATCAGCACGATCCACGGGATCACGGTATGCTCCCCAAGAGGCCAGATCGGCGGCCTGGTCTGCTTCAATGTCGATGGCGCGACACCGCAGGATGTCACTGCCGCGCTCTACGAAAAAAACTACACGATTCGATTCGTGGCCTACTCGCCGGGACCCACAGTGGCCCGCGCGTCGATCGCCTGGTGGAACAGCGACGAGGACGTCGACGGGTTGATCGAGGAGCTACGCAGGATCGCCGCGGATCCCGCGGCGATCTCCACTATGGGAGACGCATAACGACCAGGGAGGCAACCATGCCCAAACCCACGCGCACGCTCCTGAAACCGGAATCCTGGCCAGCGGGACATCGCGCCGCATTGGCGGTGTTCGTCGATCTCGATCCAGAGGAGACACCCTGGAATATCTCGTCACCGATCGCCAATGAGGCGGCCGTGGAACGGTTGCTGGCGACCCTTGCCGATTTGGACATCGTGCCGACGACCATCGTCGATCCAGACGCGGAAGACAGTTTTCCACTTCCCAAGGGGAATCAGTTCGATCCAGCCGCGCACTTATTCGAGGCTCCAGCAGACCTTTCGGCTGCACGCACAAGCTGCAAGGAACGGCTGGGTGTGTCACCACGAGGCATCGTCATGCTGGCCGGCCTGCCTACGCTTGGTATGGAAAACCAGAATCTGTGGTTTGTCGATGGCTCTGGCGGCCCGTTTCCCATGGCAACCGCCAAAGGCAAGGTCGTCATTCCATACTCCGTGTGGTGGCATGATTCGACATGGCTGTCGACCGTCAGCCCATCTCCACCGAGCGCCCTGCTCGAATCCTGGTCGCTCAGCCTGGCATCGATCCGTAGCCGGGGTGAGCTCATGACTATTATCCTGTCTGGACAGGTATCGGGTCATCCGGGTCATCTCGAGACAATTCAGCGATTTCTGGACGAGACAATTGCGGCTGGCGATGTCTGGATCACCAATGGCTCCGGAATCGTCGATCTGGTTGCGAAACCGGCTGTTCATTAGAACGGCGATCGGATCAGTTGGGCCGTCGTGGCGGACCGTCTGACTGGTCGTCGCGAAACGGCCACAAAAGCCAGCCCAACACATCTGGGAAACGTGGCACGTCGCTGGGGAGATACATGGCGAATAGCATCATCATCCACGGCGGTCCGATTCTCACCATGAACCCGGAAATGCCAGTCGTGGACGCAGTGGGAGTCGATCACGGGATCGTCATTGCATCAGGCACCGAGGCGGAAGTCCGCGAACAACTCCCCGCGCGCACCGAATCCATTTACCTTGATGGCAGGCTGGCAACGCCCGGTCTGTACGACGCCCACGCCCACACCTTCATGACCGGATTCGCGCTCGGCGAGGTCGACGTGTCTGCCACCGAAGTGACATCCATCACCGAAATTGTCCGGAGCGTGAGGCACCGCAAGCAGCGCCTGGGCGAAAGCGAATGGATCATCGGTCAGGGGTACGACCAAGCCTCGCTGGAAGAACAGCGACATCCCAACCGCCATGACCTCGACATCGCAACCACAACCAATCCGGTTGCGCTTTGGCGTAGCTGTCATCACATCCTCGCGGTCAATTCCCGCGCCTTGCGGCTCGCCGGTATCGACCGAAACACCCCCGATCCCGACGGCGGCGCAATTGATCGTGACGAACACGGGGAACCGACCGGAGTCCTTCGCGAACGCGCCACCAGCCTCATTCAGGCTGCTCAATCCGCCCCAACCCGTACGCAAATCGAACAGGCAATTTCCGCCGGCGGAGCAGAGTTCGTCCGTCATGGCGTGACCGCGGTCGGTGAAGCTGGCATTCGCCGTCCGGACGAGCTTCGCGCCTATCAGTCGCTTCGCCATGACGGCAAGCTGCCCGTGCGCACCTATCTCATGATGATCATCGACGACACCCTTGATAACCTGATCGAGCTGGGGATCAGCACCGGATTTGGCGATGAGTGGCTCCGGATCGGGCCAGCGAAACTCTTCAGTGACGGATCGATCGGCGGTCGCACAGCTCGGATGCGCCTTCCATACGAAGGAGAGCCAGACAATGTTGGGCTGTGGATGTTGGATCCCGACGATCTCAGGGCCAAGGTGCGACGCGCCCACGATGCCGGCTTCCAGCTTGGCATTCATGCCATTGGTGATGCCGCCATCGACCTCGTGCTGGACGCCTACGAGGAAGCGCAGATGGCGACACCGCGCGCCGACACTCGCCATCGCATCGAACATTGCTCGATAGTCGACATCAACACCCTTCACCGGATCAGGCAATTGGGCGTTGTCCCGATACCAGGTACCAGCTTTCTCCATTACACCCGACCCGCCTATGAACAGAACCTGGGCCGGGAACGATACCGCTTCGCCTATGCCATGAAGTCCTATGCGGAGCTTGGCATTGTTGGCGCCGCCAGCAGCGACGCCCCCGTCGTCCCGGTCGATCCACTCATCGGTATCCAGACCATGGTCACCCGCAAGGACCGTCTGGGTGTCGACGCCTGGTCGCAAGAACGGATTTCTGTGGAGGATGCGATCAGGGCATACACCGTCAACTCGGCGTTCGCGTCGTTCGCGGAACGCACGCGCGGCATGCTGAAGCCCGGGTACGTCGGTGACATCACCATTTTCAATCAGGATTTGCGAACGACAGACCCGGATCATCTTGTCGACGCCCAGGTTGACTTCACCATCGCGGATGGACAGGTCGTGTGGGATCGCACCGCACAACAGGGCGAGCTTCCCGCATAGGGGCCAACTAATCACCACGTATTCATCAGCTTCGGAAAGCGAATCTACCTGAAAATGCTCGAAGCGATAATCATGGCATTTCTGTTGCTGTCATCATTCCGAGAGCGGTATCGAATCTATCACGAAAGGGCTCCTCATGAATCTTACCTGGTTTGGTCATTCCGCATTCCTCCTCGACGACGGCAGTCACACCGTACTGATTGACCCATTCCTGACGGGCAACCCCGCGAACACCGTCGACCCGCGGTCGCTCTCTCCCGACACGATCCTTCTCACCCACGCCCACAATGATCATGTGGGCGACACAATCGCCATTGCGAAGCGTGCGAACTCCAGGGTCATTACCACATTCGAGCTTGGAGAATGGCTGCTACAACAGGGAGTGGACGGCGCAGTTCCCGCAAATCACGGTGGCACCGTCAACTTTCCCGGCGGCACTGTGAAGCTCACGCCAGCGTGGCATACATCGTCGTACCAGATGGAAGACGGAGCATTCGTGGCGCCTGGCTTGCCGGCGGGCCTTGTGATCCGATTCGGGGGAAGCACGATCTACGCGGCCGGAGACACCGCCCTCTTTCTCGACATGCAGCTCATTGCCGAGGAGGAGCTCGAAGTTGCGATTTTGCCGATAGGCGATCACTACACCATGGGCCCAGACGATGCGCTCCGGGCAGTGAGCATGCTCCGGCCCGGCATCGTGGTCCCGTGCCACTACAACACCTTTCCGGCAATCGAGCAGGACGCTGAAGCATTCCGCGCGATGGTCGAGTCCAAAACTGCCTCGCGCGTGTTGATCCTGAAAGGTGGCAAGCCACTCGATCTTGCCAGCGTTTAGACCAATGACCGATCAACCTGACCCACGCGCCGATTTCAATACGGAGATGGAGCGAACCGCCTTCCATCGAAAAGCAGTGAGCCGGGCACCGATGGCCGAGGTGTTCGACACGGCCAAAGGTTGGTTTCAGGCGCGAGGTTATCGTGTGCTGCCGTCGGGACGTCCCAATCAGCTCTTTATCATGGGCGGCCCCGAAGGACGGCTGCCAAGGGTGAACGGCGACATCCTTGCCGTGTCGAATGTGGGCAAGAGGAAGATTACGATGCTCACCTTCAACGCGGTTGGCGAAAACCTCTCACCACGTATGGCGGAGTTCGTGGAGGAGCTGCGAGCCAAGGCAAAGACGGCCCGGCGCGAACCTACCAGCGAGGAACATGAAGCCAGTGGTGGCTGATTCCCTGACCTTTGCAGAACACTGTTGCGGTCAGCTGTCTACCCGGAGGACGGGATTGTACGCAATCAATCTCCCACAGGTGGCCGTCTGGATCGCGAAAGTACGACATGTACCCTCCCCATTCGGTGGAATGCGGCTCCTTCACGATCTGGGCACCGGCACCCCGCACCTTGTCTGTCGCTTCATCCACGGCGACAACGTCATTCACATTGTAGCCAAGACTGAATTCCAGGGGATTCGACTCAGCATCTTGCAATCCCGATGCAAAGGCAAGGTTTTTCCGAGGAAATAGTGCCAGCATCTGGCCGTGTTCAAGCGCAAAAAAGGCCACTTCCCCATGGTCGAACTCGGCCCCAACGATCCCTTCCGTATTCCAGCCAAGACCATCACGATAAAACCTGACGGACCGTTCGAGATCGCCTGTCGCCAACGTGATGACATTGATACGAGGAAGCATGGTTGCACTCCACCTGGAAATTGCGTGCTGAACAATCCCGAGGGATCACGGGGACCAGCCTCCGATAAGATAGATGAATGACGCACCTGTTGGGGCGCTCATTGAACCGTCACCATTGAGATGGCCGGCGGCACTTCCTGGTCCCGCTGCTGGGAGTCCTGACACCTGTGTATGGGCCGGCTCCGATGGCGAAACCGGGATGCGGACATCAACGACCGCGGCCACCAGTACCGTTACGGCGAAAAACACCAAAGCCACGGCTACGACCGCGACCAATCCGGGAAACCGCCCCGTCCCTTGACTGTCTTGGTGCTTGTGCATCTTGGTGTTCGCTGTCATTCCAGGCTCTGTTTCACGTCGCTCCGGCTCAGCCACGATGCCGCCCCGAATGAGCGATGATAACACGCTGCGCCCGCCGTCAGGCGCCACGAAAAACGGACAGCTCCGGTACCAAAAAACCGCCCCTGTTCCTGCGTGCTTGAAGCACATCTCACTGCCGAGTTTGATCAGGCATCAGCCGACCAGCTCATAGCGCACGCCTTGCCGGTTTTCGAGGTGACAATTGTCACCGCGCCCGATCCCACCCAGAACGAAAGCGATTGACCCGCCGAATGCGAGAATCGCCTGTCTCCATCATGAGCGTGGCAATGTCGCGATGAACTCAGCGCCACCAGTCGGCCGATTGGAAACAATCAGCTCTCCACCATGCGCGCGCACGATCCGCCGGGCGATGGTCAACCCCAGGCCGGCTCCACCCGTGCGCCGGTTCCTCGATACCTCGCCTCGGAACAACGGTGAGAATATCTGCGGCATGTCACTTTCCGGGATGCCTGGCCCCGTGTCCGCCACACAAAACGTCACACTCTTCGAATCCTGGCGACTCGACACCTCGATTTTTCCATTTGGCGGCGTGTGACGAATGGCATTGTCGAGGAGGTTCTCAACCACTCGGGTCAACAGCCGCGGGTCACCCTGAATGACGCAATCATCTTCAGGAGCATCAACCTTGAGCGAGACCGGCTTGTTCGCCGCAAGCGGTTTGACACCTTCCACGACCTGTACCAGCAATGCGCCGAGATCCAGCGATTCGCGATCTGGGGTTTGCTCCAGGTACTCAAGCCGGGTGAATTCGAATAGCTCGGCAATGAGATACTCAAGCGCGTTGGCTTTTTCCTGCGCGACATTGAGATAGTGTTGACGCTTTTCCTCGGTGTCCGCGACTCCTTCCCGCAGCCCATCCAGATAACCACGCAGCGAGAAAAGCGGCGTCCTCAGATCGTGGGCGATCGCGCCAATGAAGAAGCGTCGCTCCTCCTCCAGCGCCGCCTGCTGGCGAAGCGACTCGCGCAGTCCAGCGCCCATCGCCTCGAACGCGGTGTTCACCTCAGCGACTTCGCGCACGCGAGAATTCGGCAAGGTGATATCAAGCTCACCACGAGCGACGCTTCGGGCCGCCTCACTGGTGGCGGCGAGCGGACGAAGAATGGTCCGGCCGAAAAACACGGCAATGCCTGCCAATGTCAGGCCGAGTGTACCCAGGCCGACAATTGGCAGGAGCTCGACGGGCACCTCTTCCGGAGGCCCAAGCTGTTCGTCGGCATAGACAAGCGCAGTTTGTTGGGGACTGGTATCAGCAATGACAACCTTTTCCACGACCCGCGTGCCGCCTTCCCCGGGGTCCTCTGAAATCGGATCGCTTGCAGTCCGAAAAAGCTCGCTATCCCCCTGGAACAGGACGAAGTCCACATTGTCACTGGCCACGCGGGTGGCGATCGCTGCCTGCCAGTCCGGCTCGCTCCAGCGATCAGCATCTTGTTGCAGCAATTCAATTGCATCCTCTCGTGGATTATGCGGCTCTTCGCCCACCCAGAGTATGGCGAACAGTACTGTGACGGACACCGGCACGACAAACACCGTGACCAATGCCAGGGCAAGCCAGCGACGGATCGGCATCACTGCGTGTCGTGACTCAGCACTCATGAACGACGTTCCCCTTCAAACCGGTATCCCACGCCCCAAACGGTGACGATAAGCCGCGGCGTGGCAGGATCTTCCTCGATCTTTTCCCTGAGACGGCGAATGTGAACCGTCAACGTATGGCGATCGCCGTACGTGCCCCAGAATCGCTCGTAGAGATTCTCCCGCGTGAAGACCTGGCGAGGGTATTCGGCGAGAAGCTGGAGCAGCTCGAATTCGCGAGGAGTGAATTCGACCGTTGCTCCATCGACCGTGACCTCATGCGCACGCGGATCGATCACAAGCCGACCATAGTCGATCGTTGGCGCCACAGCAGGTTCACTCCGCTGGACCCGGCGCAACACCGCCTTGATGCGCGCAATGATTTCGGTGGGGGTTGCTGACTTGACGATGTAATCATCGGCGCCAATTCCAAGTCCACGAATCTTGTCGCTGTCCTCCTGGCGCGCGCTCAGAATCAGCACCGGTACATCGCTGGAATCCCTGATTTTTCTCAACACCTCGAACCCCGAAATGCCCGGCATCATCAAGTCGAGCAACACACAATCCACATCCGTCCTGTTGATGACGCCTAGTGCGGCAGCACCGTCAGGCGCCATGTCGACATGAAATCCATCTGCCTCCAGGAAATCCCGCATCAGCTCCACAATGCTGTCATCGTCGTCGACAACCAATACCCGTTTAGGATTCTGCACGCGAAATCACCTCCGAGTGTGTTCGTATCCATCATCTCTTGCTCATTATCGTCAACGGGCTCCCCGGATTCACCCCGTTTTGGCGTGCCGGAGCATGTTGCAATGATGTGTTGAGCCTTTGTTGACCATTCCATCCACAACCTGTTGAGATCGCATCCCTAGACTCGGCAATGCGCATTCCGGAGCAGTTCTACCGGGCCCTTTGCGCATGGTGTCAATTGATGAGCCAGTGTCCGGGTACATGACGACATCAGATTGCTCCGAGGACAGGCAACGCTTGCGAGACCAGGCAGCGTACCTGGAAATATCAGGCGTTTCACCATCAACACGGGAAGGTCTCACAAATGTTCATGAGAAATCTCTCGCAATTCGTATTACGCCACAAATTGCTGGTTGGGCTCGTATGGGTCGGAGTAGCGGTCGGCGCCATCGTCTCCATGGGCTCAGCAACTGGTTCGCTGTCAAACAGGTTCGAGCTTCCAGGCAGCGAGAGTAGCGAAGCAAACAACACCATCCTGGACACGTATGGCAATGGCGGCGCCGCTGCGCCCTTTGTCGTCATGGTGACACTTCCCGATGGCACGACGGTCGACTCACCAGGCGTCAAGGAGCACTTGGCGGACGCATTCGGCACAATCAAGCGCAATGCGCCGTCGGTCCGGATTGCTCATTGGGCATCGACTGGCGATCGCGTCTTTGTGTCCGACGATGGGCGAACGACCTATGGGTTGATATTTGCTACGAACTCAGAGGTGATGGGGGAGAGTTCGCCAGACACTGACACGATCAGGTCGACCATCGCAACCCTCGAAGTTGCGGGCTCTCCCATGCAGTTGACCGGCATGCAGGAGCTCCAGTCCGGGGAAGACGATGACGGCGGCGATAGTGGTGTCCTGATCGAGACCATTGTCGGGGGTGTTGGAGCCCTCGTTGTGCTCCTCTGGGCATTCGGATCGTTCCTTGCCATCCTGCCCGTACTGATGGCGGCGATTGCAATTCCCACCACCTTCCTGATGATCTGGGCGCTGACGACTGTCACTGACATAAGCGGCGTGATCCTGTTCCTGGTGTCCCTGATCGGGCTTGGAGTCGCAATCGATTACTCATTGCTTGTCGTCACGCGCTGGCGGGAAGAACGTTCAACCGGCGTGAGTAACGAAGCCGCGATACAACGGGCAATGGAGACAGCAGGACACTCGGTCATGTTCAGCGGAGTTGCCGTTGCAATCGGCCTGATCGGGCTCGTGGCGGTGCCTGTCCCCATGCTGCGAAGCATGGGATTTGGTGGCATCCTGATTCCACTTGTCAGTGTGGTGGTCTCTATCACACTCTTGCCTGTGCTTCTGGCCACAATTGGCCCTCGCCTGGATTGGCCGCGGTTCCGACGAGGTAACCAGGTCAGTCATTTCTGGGAGCGCTGGTCGCGGTTCGTGATCGATCGGAGATGGGCGGGAACCGTGGTCGCGCTGGCACTCCTCGGTGCACTCATCATTCCCGCCTTTGCCATCAACGTGGGATTCCCCAGCGGCGACTCACTGGCATCAGCAGGACCGGCCCAGAGTGCGCTCAATGATCTGCAAGAAGCCGAAATTGGCTCAGGAGCATTGACCCCATTCGAGGTTCTGGTCGAAAACGGTGATCCGGAACAGACAGCCGCCACCTACCGGAAACTCGACGGAGTTGCGGGTGTAGTCGCACCAGTCACCGAAGAGTGGCGCCAGGGTGAAAGTGCCGTCATCGTCGTGATTCCTGAAGAGGAAGCGAACGGCAATACCGGACGTGAGCTGCTCGACCAGCTCCGGTCAGCCGCAAATGAGATGCCCGGAACTGTACGCGTGGGTGGCCCGTCCGCCATCCAGGCAGACTTCATCGACGCGGTCTACAGCAATTTCCCGTTGGCACTTGGGATCATCCTGATCGTAACGTTTGTGGTTCTCGTGCGCGCATTCCGATCGATTCTGCTTCCGCTCAAGGCTGTGCTGCTCAACGTTCTGTCCATCGGCGCGGCATACGGCGTAATCGTGATGTTCTGGCAATTCGGTTGGGGTTCAGAAACACTCTTGAACATCGAAGCAACCGGAGCAATCACGAACTGGCTGCCGGTCGCTGTGTTCGCTTTCCTTTACGGACTTTCGATGGACTATGAGGTCTTCATTCTGGCCCGCATGCGGGAAGAATACGATCGAACGGGCTCTACCGATGAAGGCATTGTGCGGGGCATGAGTCACACCGGACGGCTGGTCACGACCGCGGCGATCATCCTGTTCCTGGCATTCATGTCGATGATGGCCGTACCAGACACCAACGCCAAGATCATGGCGACGGGTTTGGCGGCTGGCCTGCTGATTGACGCGACTATCGTCCGGGCGCTGTTGGTACCGGCAGTCGTCTCCCTGATGGGCGACTGGAACTGGTGGGTGCCGGGCTGGCTGAACCGGTTCGTTCCCGATCCAGCGTTGAAACACGTGCCCCAATCACGATCCGACGTGACTCCAGCCACAACGCATTGATTGCGGTTCAGGGGGTAGCGGGATCGTAGCAACAACCTGGCTACCACGAGCCGGCTTTGATTGAACCGGCTCCCGGTCAGACCTGTTGAGATATCACTCTCAGACCGGCACAGAGCTAATCAAGCGTTTCCCATCCCGCGAAAGGCACATCACATGTCCGACTCAGTAGAAGCAACATCCCATGCCAGTCCGGTCAGCCGTCCGTCATCCTGGATCCGAATGGCGCTTGCCGTCGTTGCCCTGATTTTCGGAATCGGCGCGATCACCCAGGTATTTCTTGTCGGGCTGAGCCTGTTTGAATCAGCTGAATACTGGACGAATCATGTTGACCTCGGGCGCATGCTCGGGCCACTTGCGCTCCTGTTGCCTGTCTTTGCCCTGCTGGGGCGCGTCGACCGGAGAATCTTCGGCAGGGCAGCGCTGGTCACCGTCCTGTATATCCTGCAATTCGCGTTGGCAAATATCGACGTGGGGTTCATTGCCGCGTTCCACGCGCTGAATGCATTCGCGCTGATCGGCATGTCCATGAGCCTTGGCGTGAGCGTGCTCGGGGGTGTCAGGGACAACAAGCACGAGTGAGATTTGCGGAAGCGAGCAGAATTCGTCCATTTCGGGACATCCCGCACACGCTCGAAATACCCCGCGGGCATTGCCAGGCGGAAGGCGCCGGCTACGTCGCGTCGAGCACATCGACCAGATTGACCCGCTCGACGTGATGCTGAATCCCAAAGACGAGAGTCGCCGGAGCGACCGCCTCCGCGCCCAAATCCACAACCGGATGCAGACAAGCTTGCGGACCGCGAATCGTTGGCCAGGGTTCCAGGTCTGCCATACCTGCCGCCTGAGGCTAGGTTCGGTTCATTGTGGCCGACAAGCAACCGCCGCATCGCTGCTACAATTGAGCACGGAAATGGTACATCGCAATCAGTGCGGTGGCGAAGTGTCAACAACCGGCGTCGTTTTTCGCCACGCCATGCCCCAGTAGCTCAGTGGATAGAGCAGTCGCCTTCTAAGCGAAAGGTCGCAGGTTCGAGTCCCGCCTGGGGTACCACCCTCCAAAACCCACCAAAAACGACCACGCGTGTGGTCTAGAGCCCAATTAAGACCAATCGCCTCATCGAATCAGAGGCGTGTGGTTTAGCTGCAGCGAGACATGTGGTCAAGCTGGGTCTGCCAGACGCTTACGCGAGAGGCAG
>Ga0209176_10000002_pt1 | contig 112183 bp, 105 predicted proteins | sample NGEPer11B_FD_184511 | JGI IMG/M metagenome (GOLD analysis project Ga0209176, IMG submission 184511) | Arctic peat soil microbial communities from the Barrow Environmental Observatory site, Barrow, Alaska, USA - NGEE Permafrost305-11B... | ecosystem: Environmental > Terrestrial > Soil >...
CCAACGCCGATAAGCCTTGTATCCTCCTTCCATCTGCCTGGCCCTGACTCCAACCAATCCCAGAAGCAGGATCACATTGCGGCTACGCTCCCCGCCCCTCCAGCACATCACTACCAGATCACGGCCCCTCTGGGAAAGGGTTTCAATAGACCGGAGATAGAAAGGCAGACCACCGCTGACCGCATCCACAGCCCGGAACCTCGCCTGTCTGGATCCCTCCTTCTGGTAGGCAATACCTACTTCCGCACGCTGACGATCATCCAGCAAGGGTAGGTTGATGGCACCTGGGACGGACCCGTCCGCAAACTCCTTGGGAGAACGAACATCCACAATCACGTATGGGCCGCGAACGGCCCTTTCCGGAATGATCTTCTCCGTCTGCGGGAAACCCTGCACTCAGAGCCTACTCGGAATCCAAGTTGACTTGATCAGTGGAGGTTTCATCATCCTCAGCACCGGCAGTCCCACCGCGAAGTTCCTCCAAGACCCGATCCCTGTCCCCCGCCTCTATCATGACCTCGCGTGGCTTACTACCCTCGTGCGGCCCCACGACACCGCGGCGCTCCAGCATGTCCATTAACCGTCCTGCACGCGTGTACCCCACCCGTAATCTCCGCTGCAACATCGAAACCGATGCGCTCCCCGTTCCCATCACCAGTTCCGCTGCGTCAACCAGAAGTTCGTCACTGTCAGCCGATGCCCTATTCGGCACCGGCGTCTCAGGAACTTCCAGCAGCTCGTCGCGAAAAGTGGGTTCTGCCTGCGCCTTGCATCTATTCACCAGCAGCTGTATCTCCTCTTCACTGATGAATGCGCCCTGAACCCGCTGAATACGGCTGGATCCCAGAGGCCTGAAGAGCATGTCCCCCAACCCGAGGAGGGATTCTGCCCCGTTTTCGTCAAGTATCACCCGAGAATCGGTCTGACTTGAGACGGCGAATGCTATACGAGATGGGATGTTGGCCTTGATCATGCCGGTTATGACGTCTGCCGAAGGGCGTTGGGTGGCGACGACAAGATGTATCCCGACTGCGCGGGCCTTCTGGGCGAGACGGATTATTTGCTCCTCAACCTCAGTAGGCGCCACCATCATCAGATCTGCCAATTCGTCGATGACCACCAGAATGTAGGGCACGGGATCTTCTCCTCTCTTCCGCCTGACCCGATTCATCTCGTCCAGATGTCTGGCCCTGTCCAGCTGCATCAACTCGTACCGGCTGTCCATTTCCTTCACAACGTTCTGCAGCACGCCGGAAGCATTCTTCATGTTGGTCACTACCGGAACCAGCAGGTGTGGTATGCGATCATAGTGAGAGAGTTCCACCCTTTTTGGATCAATAAGGATCATACGCACATTCTGCGGCGCCGCCCGCAGCAATATGGAGGAGATCAGGCAGTTGATGCATCCGCTCTTGCCTGAGCCGGTCGTCCCGGCAATGAGGAGGTGCGGCAGCTTGGTGAGGTCCGCATATACAGCATTCCCAGAGATATCCTTACCCAGCCACACCATCAAGGGACCTGCATCCGACGGGAAATCTCTATAGATGTCACCCAGAGTGACAAAGTATGCCTGGGCGTTGGGCACTTCCACGCCCACAGCTGACTTGCCCGGGATTGGAGCGAGGATCCTTATCTCAGTACTGGCAAGCGCATACGCCAGATCATCTCGCAGAGCGGTAACCTTCGAAACTTTGGTCCCTGGAGCCAACCGGAGTTCATATCTAGTAACCCGGGGACCCGTCACCACGCCTCCCAGCTCAGCCTCCACGCCGAACTGCAGGAGAGCATCCAGCAAGACCGCCGCTATCTGTTCTTCGGTGGGGCCATCCTTGCCGCTTCTGGCAGAGCTCTTGCGGAGAACGTCCGCACCAGGCAGGACATAATCCACAACTCCCTCCGTTCCCGTTTCCCCGTCTCCCTCTGACTCGAAGAGAGTAGTCTGCTCCTGTTCTTTTGCCGACTCCTCCGGCGAGCCAAGATCCGCCGGTCCGGAATCCTGCCCATACATGTCTGGAAAGACCTCCGCCCCGTCAAGAAGTCCCCGTCCCGGGTAGGCATCGCCATCAGCTGGAAGGGCTGGCGAAGAAGTGACCAGGGTCGGCTCCTCTGGAGAATCCCCAAGGCCCCTCTGCCCATCACTGCCGAATCCGTTGAGATAGGGATCGTCAAGCGGGCCTCCCTCCATCTGAGTCCGCCCTTCCCTCATCTTCCGCGTGGTCTCCTCCGCACCGTCCTTGACAGCGGATGCGACACTCCCGGTGCGCGCGAGGACACGCCTGAGAGTCAGTCCTGTGATCAGGCTGATCCCTGCCAACAGCAGCAGCCACCCCAGGATAGCCGCACCGAAAGACCCCACAAGCTTAGTAGTCGCACCATACAGGACCTCCCCCAGCCAGCCGGCCCTATTCTGGTAGGCCTCACGCACAAATAGTGGTTCGCCGTGTTCTGCGCCCAGGGGAGGGAAGCCGGAAGCAGTCAGAATGAAGACGCTAAGGAAAAGCGCGGCCAATCCACCGCCCATTGCGGAGGCAGGCCGAGGACGGAGTTCCAGAATCAAAGCCACTGCAAATGTCAGGAACAAGAGAGGGACGACCGGCGCCAGGCGGCCAAGGGTTGTACGCATCGCGGTCTGGGCCCACTCCCCAAGTATCCCTGCTCCGTCAGCGGAGAACAGGACATATCCCAAGAATACAGAAACACCAATAGCAGCTAGGGAAACTAGTTCTTTCCCGTGTCGACCTTCAGAAGGACCCGAGACGACTCTCCGCTTGCGTCCCGGTTTGACCCGAGTGGGTTCCTCAGTAGCGTCCTTGCCGCGCCGCCGCCCTGATTCCTTGCGCGCCATCAGACCTCAACTATCACCGGCATGATCATCGGTCGCCTCCGTGTCTCTTTACGAATGAAACGCTGCAGCCGATCGTGCACATGGGACTTCAACACGCTTGCGTCAGTCATGTGGCGCGCCCCGTCTGAACGTAACGCATCCACCACCTCCTGTCGAGAAGCGTCCGCGAGGTCTTCAAGGTCCCCGGAGTGGACGAATCCCCGGAACGTTACTTCTGGCTCCGCAGCGAGTGTACCGTCCTGCGCCCTGACCACCACCACCACCGTAACAATTCCGTCCGTCGAAAGATGGTGTCGGTCTCTGAGCACTACATCTCTGAAATCTCCCGTAGCCAAACCGTCCACAAATATCATACCGGCCTCCACACGATCTCCAATAGTGGCCGTCTGACCGTCAGTCTCCAACACATCCCCGTTCTGCATCACAAAGATATGCTCTTCCCGCATTCCGGCGGACATTGCAATCTCCGCGTGAAAGTGTTGATGGCGATACTCGCCATGGACTGGCATGAAGAACCGTGGTTTCACCACCTCAAGAATTGTGCGCAGTTCTTCTGCGGCCGCGTGACCCGACACATGGACGTCCGCTCTCGACTCATATATCACTTCAGCGCCCGCGGCAAAAAGCCTGTTAATGGTTCTGGAAACACTCTTTTCATTCCCCGGTACGGGGCGTGCAGATATGACAACCGTATCTCCCTTGCCCACGTCCATCCATTGATGATCATGAGCTGCCATGCGGGCGAGTGCCGACATCGGCTCCCCTTGACTTCCCGTACTGAGAACCGCCAGCGCTTCCGGCGGTATTTGGGCAATGTGCTGAGGCTTCACTATCAATCCCTCAGGCACGGAGAGATAGCCCAGATTCTGGGCAATATTGACATTCCGAGTCATACTTCTACCAACAACGGCCAGGTTGCGACCATGCGCTGCCGCAGTATCAACTACCTGCTGGATCCGATGTATGTGACTAGCAAACGACGCCACAATGACCCGACCCGGCGCCTGCGCAAAGATCTTGTCCAGCGTGTCACCAACTGACCGCTCCGGCTTCGTGCGGCCGGGGCTTTCTGCGTTCGTGGAATCCGACAGAAGAAGGAGAACCCCCTCTTCTCCCAGCTCAGCAAGGCGTTTGACATCTGTCGGCCGCCCGTCAATGGGATTCCGGTCCAGCTTGAAATCCCCAGTGTGCACAACCATGCCCACCGGCGTACGAATGGCCAACCCTACTCCATCCGGAATACTGTGACATGCTGACATGAATTCCACCTGGAAAGGCCCTACGGTTCTCTTTGATCCCGCGGATACCTCCTCCGTCTGGACTTTCCCCTGCATTCCATGCTCACCGAGTTTTCCATTCACAAGTCCCAGAGTGAGCCGGGTGCCCATGACAGGCGCATGCACCTCCCGCAACAGATACGGCAACGCGCCAACATGGTCTTCATGCCCATGGGTGAGGATGATACCCTTCAGCTTCTCTTTGTTCTCAATCACATAGGTGAAATCGGGAAGGACAAGATCTATTCCCAGCATCTCTTCATCCGGGAACATCAATCCTGCATCAATGAGCAGCATCGAATCACCGTACTCGACGACGGTCATATTCTTACCTATTGCCCCCAACCCACCCAGGGGTACTACCTTAAGTTTGTTCAAGGTCATGGGCAGCGACAAAACCTCCGGTTGCCTACAGACATCTGATTTGCATGATTCATTATCCGGGCGTCGTCCAAGATCCTATACGCTGTCCGAGACCCTATAGGATGTTCTCCAATCCAACGGTGAGTCCTTGGAGTTCCGAGACTCGTTTCGCAGCCAAGACTACTCCGGGCATGAAGGACTCCCTGGAGAGTGAGTCATGGCGAATGGTCAGTGTCTCACCCAGCCCGCCAAAGATCACTTCCTGGTGAGCAACCAGTCCCGGCAGACGTACACTGTGCGTGGAGACTTGCTTGGCCCCTTGGCCGGCAGCCTCCCAGATATCACCAATCAGGTCCGCCGTTCGGCGAGCCGTACCGGAGGGCGCATCCAGCTTGGCGGGGTGATGCAGCTCTATGATCTCGCAATCACTGTAGTGCCGAGCCGCTTGGCGGGCAAATTCCATCATCAATACGGCACCTAGCGCAAAGTTCGGAGCAACCAGTACGGGAATTCCCTTTTCCTTGGCCCGCCTGCGTATTTCTTCCAGTCCCTCCGCGGTCAGACCAGTGGTCCCCACGACTGCTGGCACCCGGTGAGCGATGCAGGTGAGCACGTTCTCCAACACTGAGGATGGAACCGTGAAATCTATGACCACCTGGATGCCTTCCCTAGCAAGCGCCTCACTCAGCTCACTATAGTACGGCACTCCCTGAAAAGCATGGGGAGGATCACTACAATTGGGGTCCACCCGAGCAGCGAGAACAAGCTCATCGTCATTCTCCACGGCGGCACATACATACTTCCCCATGCTCCCACATGCCCCGGAGACCGCTATCCTTAGCCCTGTTGCTCCGGTGTCATCCTCATTCATGCGCCCCCTCCTTCTTGTCCTCCTTCAGAAGATGCGGCTCCGAGTTCCAAACCGACGACCTGAAACGAGACTCATCAGAGCCTATACCCACCACTGACAACCTCTCTGGATCATAATACTCTTTGGCGAGCTCCAGGACGTCTTCGGCTCGCACGGAATCCACACGTTCAGCCACTTCATCCAAAGTCAGTATCTCCATGTCCGCGAGCAAGGAGCGCCCTAGGCGGGACATCCTACTCTGAGTACTCTCCAGACTAAGTATCACTCTACCCTTGAGGTGTAGTTTGGCCCTCTCCAGCTCATCTTCAGGCACCTTCTCCCTACCCAGATCTTCTAGTACTGGAGAAATAGTATTCATCACTTCATCTAGACGTTCCGGACGGCAGCCAAAATAGACGCCACACAACCCGGTCTCTTCGTAAAGGTGGTTGAAACTGTAAACGCTGTAAACCAGTCCCCGCTTCTCACGAACCTCTTGGAACAGGCGGGAACTCACAGACCCACCCAGTAGGCTATCCAGGACGCTCAAGACGTATCTGCGATCATCGCCTCGCGCAATGCCTTCGCCTCCGAGACACACGTGCATCTGCTCCGTCTCTTTGGTCACGAACTCCGTCCGAGTGCTTATGGCGGACTGAGCCGGTTCACGCGAGACTCCGGGTCCGTTTCCCAATGGGTATCGCTCCAACAGCAGATCCTTGACTAGCTCAGCATCCACGTTTCCTGCCGCCGCGACCACCATATCTTCAAACCGGAAGGAGTCTGAGTGATATGCGCGGATTGTGTCTTCAGAGACGTCTCCCACACTCTCCCGGAATCCCAGCACAGGATGACCGAGCGGATGATTGCCAAACACGGTTCCCATCAAGACGTCATGAATCAATTCCTGGGGAGAATCCTCATACATAGCGATCTCCTCAAGCACCACCTCACGTTCACGATCCAGGTCAGAGAAAGAAGGAGCCAGCAGCATATCCATGAGGACATCCATGGCTTTAGGAAGCTCCTGATCCACAACACGCCCGTATAGGAGGACGTATTCCTTGGACGTAGCGGCGTTGACTTCTCCACCAAGCACATCGAACGCCTGGGCGATCTCCTTGGTGGTATACCGTTCTGATCCCTTGAACAGGAGATGCTCCATGAAATGCGTTATCCCGGCAAGGTTCCTGGGCTCATCACGGGATCCTACCGGAATCCAGAAGCCCAGACACACGGAGCGCACGTGATCCATGCGCTCCGTGATGAGACGCTGCCCGTTAGGCAACCGCTCCAAGCTGTATTCTTGGATTGCCTACTCTCCCGGGGTTAGGTCTTTCTCCAGGAGCTTGAGGCTGACTTTCTCCTTGCCGCCCTGAACGGTCACATCCAGAACCTCCACCTTGACCAGATCGCCACGGTTCACAACGTCTTCAACCTTGTCTACGCGATGATCAGCCAACTTGGAGATATGGACAAGACCATCTAGTCCCGGCTTCAAGTTCACGAAAGCACCGAAATTGGTGGTAGAAGCCACGCGACCGACTATGATCTCACCTGCTTCGATGTCTTTGGTCAGGCTGCGGATCTTCTCCAAGCACGCCTCGCCCTGGACTCCGTCTTCCGCAAACACCTTCACAATACCCTCGTCATCGACCTCAATGGTGCACTCGTGCTCGGCCTCGAGTCCACGGATGGTTTCTCCACCCTTACCGATGACGGCACCAATCTTCTCTGGATCTATGGTTACGGTACCGATGCGCGGAGCATACTTGGACAGTTCACTGCGTGGTTCGCTGAGCGCCCCCGCCATCTTGTCCAATATGAACATCCGAGCCCGGTTAGCCCTAGCGAGTGCATCCCGTAGAATAGTGAAGCTCACACCCTTGATCTTGATATCCATCTGCAGGGCGGTGATGCCATCGCTGGTACCGGCAACTTTGAAATCCATGTCACCAAGATGATCTTCCACCCCAGCAATGTCAGTCAGCACGATATAGTCATCCATCTCTTTGATCAGTCCCATGGCAATGCCGGCGACTGGTTGCTTAACCGGAACACCTGCATCCATCAGAGCCAACGCGGAAGCACATACACTGGCCATCGAACTTGAGCCGTTCGACTCCAAGGTTTCTGACACCAGCCGCATGGTGTATGGAAAATCTTCATGATCCGGAACGATAGGACGCAGCGCCCGCTCTGCGAGGGCACCGTGCCCAATCTCCCGACGTCCGGGACCACGCATGAAGCCGGTCTCGCCCACACAGAAAGGCGGAAACTTGTAGTGGTGCATGAACCGCTTGGACGCTTCCCCACTGATCCCGTCAACGCGCTGTTCGTCCCTGCCCGCGCCCAGGGTGAGCAACGACAATACCTGAGTCTGTCCACGGGTGAACAGCCCAGAGCCGTGCGTCCGCGGCGCGATACCCGTATCCACGGATATTGGCCTTATCTCATCCTCTGCCCGCCCATCGGGGCGCACCTTGTCCACTGCTATGCGGCGTCTTATGACCTGCTTCTCTACAGCATCAAAGGCTTTTGCAATATTGGCTGCCTGCTCAGTTGCCTCCGGCAGATCCTCAGCCGGGCTGAGGGCCGCGATTACTTGTTCCTTGACGCCACCGACCGCTTCCGAGCGCTCCTTCTTCTCAAGCTTGGATACAGCAGTCAATATCTCCTCGGCAAAACTAGCCTTGATCTTGTCTACCAAGAGCGGGTCCGCAGTCCGGGGCGCAAATTCCATCTTAGGTACCCCTACTTCTCGCACCCATTCTTCGATTGCGGCTACCTGCTTCTTGATTGCTTCATGCGCCACCTCAAGTCCAGCAACTACTTCTTCTTCCGAAACTTCGAGGCATCCCGCTTCAACCATGCTTATGGCTTCAGCCGAACCCGACACTATGATATCGATAGGACTGACTTCCCTATCCGCCTCAGTGGGATTGACCACCCAGGATCCCTCAACCTTGCCGACCCTAACCGTCCCGAGCGGACCCTGGAAGGGCGCTTTGGAGATGGACAGAGCCGCAGACGCTCCCAGCATGGCCAGCGTGTCATACGGATTCACGCCGTCCACAGAAAGCACTGTGGCCACGATATGCGTTTCCTTATTGAACCCTTCCGGCCACATCGGGCGGATTGGCCTGTCAATCAAACGGGCATTCAGGATGGCATCATCGCTGGGGCGCCCTTCTTTCTTCATGAACCCACCCGGGATCTTCCCGGCCGCGTACATGCCCTCTTCGATATCCACAGTCAGAGGGAAGAAGTCCACATTCCTCTCAGACTTGGAAACGACTGCGGTGACCAGAACCATAGTGTCACCGGATCTGACCACCACCGAACCACTGGCCTGCTTAGCCAGGCGCCCGGTTTCCAGTGTTATCTCCTTGTCACCAACGGTAATCTTCTTAGTACTCACCTGCGAGCCACCAACTACATTCATCGTCGTCTCGTCACTCATTCAGCATTCACTCCATTCCGCACCCCGAGTCCTTCTCGAGGCGCACCATATCGTACGATATCTTACCTCTACTCATTACAACTACTCATTCCAACTACTTGCGCAGACCCAACTACTTGCGCAGACCCAACTCCTTGACCAGCGTCCGATACCTCCCCACATCTTCACTCTGCAGATAGCCGAGGAGGCGGCGACGCTTCCCCACCATCTTCAACAACCCTCTTCGAGAGTGATGGTCCTTCTTGTGTTCCTTAAGGTGCTCTGTCAGAATGTTAATCTGTTCTGTGAGGAGTGCAGCCTGTACCTCTGGAGAGCCGGTATCGCCCTCATGCTTACTGAACTGATCAATGAGTTCCTGCTTGCGTTCCTTGCTTAACATGTTCTTCCTCCCAGTTTCCGTACCCCCAGCCTGGATTGTGCCATCCGGGCCGAGTTGCAGGTCTGTGCCAGTCAGTACCGACACGCAACAAAGGTTACCACATAGCAACCACCGCAATTGCGAACAGTGGTTACCTCATCAATGTCTACCTCCTCGACATGAACCCCACGGAACCACCCCCGCGGGCAAAGTACTCTGCGGCCTCCCGTACATCCTCACGGATCCGGTCTACCAAAACCGCCGGATCATTGAACTTGATCTGCTCTCTCAGATGCACCAGAAACTCCGCCTCCAACGTAGAACCGTACACACCGCGTGAGAAATCCAAAATATGGGTCTCTACCCGCACGTGGCCGTGTTCCTCGAATGTGGGGTTCGTGCCGACGCTGGTGACGGAGGGTAGCACAGGCTCCCCGTCCACAGAGCTGCGTGTCACGTAGGCCCCAAGTGCGGGAGTCGCCACCTCAGGCCCAACTTCCACATTCGCGGTGGGGATTCCCAGGTCCCTGCCCCGTCCTGCGCCGCGGACAACACGGCCTTCCAGAGCATACGGGCGGCCCAGCAGGTTGGCCACCTCCTCAACTCTCCCCTCCTGCACATATTGTCTTATGCGCGTGCTGGAGACGACCCCACCACCATCCTCAATCATCCGGAGCACAGTCACGGAGAACCCATACTCCTCTCCCAACGACAGTAAATCAGCGGGCCCTCCGGTTCCTCCCTTTCCAAATCTGAAATTCTCCCCCACCATGACCTGCCGGCTACCCAAACCCTCAGACAAGAGCTCCTTGCAGAATTCCGCGGGCGACAACGCAGCCAGCCGTAAATCAAAGGGAATCACGGCCATCTCATGCACACCAATCTCTTCCAGAAGGCGAGCCTTCCGGCCCAGACCGGTCAATATCCTGGGTGCCTCGCCCGGCCTGAGCACTTGGCGTGGGTGTGGGTCGAAAGTAACGACGGTGGCTATGCCCTCAAGCTCCGCAGCGGCGTCGACCGCCATGCGGATGATCCGCCTGTGCCCCAGGTGGACACCATCGAAGGTGCCGATGGCTATGACTCTGGCCCGGTCCGGTACAGCAGCAATCTCCTCAAGCGATCTGTAGATCCGCACTATCGTGCCTCCGGTTCAGGAAAGACGACCAGAGGGCGTGCAGGATCAGATTCAGCCCCCGGCTTCCGCGCGTACACGGCAAGGAGGCCGTCAGGGCCAAATACACAGAAACGTCCTTGGGGGCCGGTAAGCAGTTCATTTCCATTCTTCGCCCTGACGGCCTCCTTGCCGCTGACTTCAATCCTCGGAAGAAACGACAAGGCCTGTGGAACTGACAGCACACCTTCCCCTGCCCCGCCCGCTTCCCACACTCTCTTGATGTCTGCCGGCGGGCGGGAGTCATGGACGTTAAAGACACCTGAGCGCGTACGCCGCAGCGCTGCGGCGTACGCGCCGGTCTCCAGAGCCTTGCCCAGCTCATGGACAATCGTCCGTACGTAGGTTCCTTTGCCCGTACGCGCCACAATAGTAGCCACCTGTCTCTCCTGGTCAAACCGTGTCATGCTCAAATCATATACCTTCACCTCACGGACCGGACGCTCCGCTGTCTCACCGCGGTGAGCTCGCTTGTATAGAGGCTCCCCATCTACCTTCACTGCAGAGGTGAGAGGAACACGTTGCCGGATGTCCCCGCGGAACTGATCCAACGCCGCGTTGACCTGGAGGGAGGTGACTCTGGCGGACTCCGTATCTATCAATACCCCGGTTGAATCCTGAGTAGAGGACACAAAGCCGAACTGAGCCTCGGTAACATATTCTTTGGGAAGGTTCATCAGCAACTCAGATAGTCGGGTCGCCTGCCCTGCAAGGACCAGTAGCAAGCCCGTGGCGAAAGGATCCAGCGTACCAGCATGGCCCACCTTAGTTCGGGCGCCACGCCGCACCTCACGTACTACATCAAAACTCGTACACCCTGCGGGCTTGTCCACCAGCATCACTGCGGATGGACGGCTCCCGACAGACGTCACAGCCTGGCCCCCACCTCATCATCCAGCGCGTTGAGAAGGGATTCCAGATCCATTTCTGCGGAGAAACCGGCTGCAGCTACGTGCCCGCCGCCTCCATATAGATGAGCAACAGAGGCTACATCGACACTGCCGTCACTTGCGCGCAGACTAACCCTGTGCTTCCGCTTTCCGTCTACCTCACGCTCACGGATCAATACTCCAACCCTGACGCCCGCGATAGCCCGCAGATTGTCCACAAGCCCTTCCACATGGCTCTCATCAGCCTCAGAATCCGCAAAGTCCTCAGCGGTCAGCCAGGAGATAGCCATCGCTCCCTCCAGGCGTATCTGCATCCGCTCCAGAACACGCTGGAGCAACCGCAGTTTGGGAAGGGGAACCGTCTGATAGAGATGACGAGAGATGCTCGCCACATCCACGCCTGACTTCAGCAGCTCGGCCGCAACCTCATGAGATCTATAAGAGGTAGACGAATACTGGAATCCGCCCGTATCTGTGATCAAACCAACGTACAAGGCAGTGGCAATGTCTCTGGTCATGCCGAGATGCCCTGCTGCGAAAACCTCATACAAGATCTGAGTGGTTGAACCTGCAGCAGGGTCCAGTAGGTTCAGATCCCCGAATGCGGTGTTGTCTTGGTGATGGTCTACGTTGACACACACGCCAAAGCCATCAATCTTGGAGGAATCCATCCTCTTAATGCTCGCACAATCCAACACGTATACCGTGGTCTCCTCCTGGCCGACCGGCAGTGGCCCACGCCTGATGCGGTCCACCCCCGGAAGAAAGCAATACTCCGCGGGAAAACCACCCTCCCCCGGGATGTGCAAACTGCAGGCAACCCCAAGGGAGTCAGCCATGAGCCCCAAGGCGAGCACGCATCCCAACGCGTCACCGTCCGCGCTTTCGTGAGAGACAATGACCATCCGGCTCTCTTGCTTGATCCGCTCCGCCAGCTCTTGTGGAGTGACCTGTGTCAACCCTCATTCCTTTCCGAGTCAGCATCCACGGACATAGAGTTCTTCTCCGCCTTCAATATGGCTTCTATCTTCATACCCTCGTCGACGCTGGAGTCATAGACGAACTCAAGGACGGGCGTCCTCTTCATGCGCAGGTGCTCATTGATCTCTTGCTGCAGGAATCCTTCAGACGAGCGCAGGCCTTCCAGAGTCTCCTCTTTCTCTGACTGTTTCCCGTAGACGGAGACGAACACCTTGGCTCCACTCAGGTCAGGGGACGTCTCCACTCCTGTCACGGTCACAAAACCAATCCTAGGATCCTTCAGGCCCTTCCCAATCGAGGCACTCAGCACCTCCTTGATGGCCTCATTGATCCTTCTCATCCTTATCGATCCATCACCCATCTACTTCCACCACTTCCTCTTCCAGCGAAATCAGCTCCCAATCTCCGCTATCCAAAGCCTCCCGAGCACGCTGGAGATCTTGCTCCAAGACGGTGGGACTGGAGGCAGCGATAGCAAGAACCAACCGTGAACGTCGCCATAGGTCCTGGAAACCTACCTCAGCGACTGTTGCACCATGCCTACGTTGGAGCCGTTGCTTGATACTCCGGAGATACATACGCTTGTCCTTCAGAGAATTGCTTCCTGCAAAGAACAGTTCCGCAGATACCACTCCAACGAAACCCCGCGAAGAATCTCTATCCTGTCCGGGCAACTTCCTTTACCTCATAGGCCTCGATGACATCACCTACTCTTATGTCGTCAAAGCCTTCGACACGCAAACCACACTCGTAACCCGCCAATACCTCTTTGGCGTCATCCGAGAATCTGCGGAGAGACCCGACGGGGCCCTCAAACACGATGCTGCCGTCGCGGATGACACGAAGTAGGGCTGAGCGTGTAATCTTGCCCTCAGAGACATGGCATCCCGCGATAGTACCGAATTTGGAGGAGCGGAAGACTTCACGAACTTCAGCCATGCCCAGATCCTCCTCCACCTTCTCGGGCTCCAGCATGCCGACCAGCGCCGCTTGCACTTCCTCTATGGCCTTGTAGATTACGCGATGTGTACGGATCTCCACACCCTCATTCTCCGCCAGATTCTTCGCGGCGGAAGACGGACGTACGTTGTATCCGATCACCACGGCTTTGGAGGCGGTTGCCAGCATGACGTCCGACTCATTGATGGCACCCACACCGGAATGGACCACTCGGACCTTCACTTCTGGATGCGAGACATTGGTCAGTGCTTCCTCCAGAGCCTCAACGGAACCGTCAACATCACCTTTTATGACCAAAGCCAGTTCCTTTACTGCGCCTTCCTGAACACGGTCAAAGAAGTCCTCCAGGCTGGCCACGGCAATCTTGCCTTTGGCCAGGTCCTCCATGCGGACACGGACCGCGCGCTTGTCAGCCATCTGGCGAGCAGTGCGCTCATCCGCCACGGCCTCCACAAACTCACCTGCTGTAGGAACCGACCCAAATCCAAGGATCTGTGCGGGTGTGCCGGGCACGGCCTTGCGAATCCCATCTCCCCTGAAATCAAACATCGCTCGTACCTTGCCGTAGTTATTGCCGCTGACGATCGAATCACCGACTTTGAGCGTACCTCTCTTGACCAGCATGGTTGCGACTGGTCCACGACCAACGTCCAGCTCCGCCTCCACTATCACACCGGAAGCGGGCGCGTTGGGGTTAGAACGTATCTCCTCCATCTCCGCAACCAGGAGGAGCATATCCATGAGCTCTCCCAGATTCGTATGCTGTTTGGCGGACACTTCCACCACTACCGTGTCTCCGCCCCAATCCTCCGGCACCAATCCATGATCTGCCAATTGCTGCTTCACCCTATCCGGATTGGCGTCCTCGAGATCCATCTTGTTAATGGCGACGGTCAGAGGCACTCCCGCCTCCTTGGCGTGATCTATGGCTTCTATGGTCTGTGGCATCACTCCATCGTTGGCCGCCACAACAATAACTGCTATGTCTGTGGCTTCCGCGCCCCGGGCCCGCATGGCCGTAAACGCCTCATGGCCGGGAGTATCGATGAACGTCACGGCCTTGCCACTGTGGTCCACCTGGTAAGCACCAATATGCTGCGTGATCCCTCCCGCCTCAGTCGCCGTCACCTCAGTCTCGCGGATGGCGTCCAATAAGGAGGTCTTGCCGTGATCAACGTGACCCATTATGGTGACTACAGGAGCTCTTACCTCCAGATCCGCAGGTTCGTCATGGAACTCACGACGTTTTGCCTCTTCGTCGTCTGTAGACTCTATATCCACCTTACGCTCTAACTCTTCAGCCAAGATGAGTATGGTCTCTTCGGGAAGAGACTGGGTGATTGTAACCATCTCCCCAAGTCCCATCATGGTCTTGATGATCTCATTGGAGCCCAGTTCCAGCGCCTCGGCGATATTCTTCACTGTGGCTCCGTTGACCAGCTTGACCGGCTCTTCCGCTCCAGGAGCCGGTTTCTCAGGAATGGCAATGGCCTCCTGGTGCACGGAAGCTTCCTTCTTGGCTTCCCTCCTACCGGCTCTGCCACCCTTACGGCCGGCCTGAGAGTCAATAACTACCCTCCTGCGGCCGGACTTGTCCCTGCCCCCACGAGAACGACTGGAGGCACCTGAACCCTTACCACGCCCCGCGGGAGAACCCTTGCTATCACCGGACTTCTTCCGAGACTTTGGAGTCTCCGCGGCCACACTCCCATTTTCGCTCGTGGCGTCTTTCGGCTGAGTCGGCTGAGCAGGTTGCTTGGCGCTCTTAGCGGGGGTTTTGGCAGCCGCCTTCTTCTCAGCCGCCTTCTTCTCAGCCGCCTTCTGTCTTGCCTCCTTGGCTTCCGCTTCTTGCTTGGCGAGCGCCTCCACCTCTTCGCCCTTCCGGTAAACCTTGCCGGACGGCTTGATGCCCTTCCTGATCGGAACATCCGGAGCAGCAACCGTTGGCATACCCTTGGAAGCCTTCTTACGCGCGTACGGTTTCTTCGTGCTGGGAGCAGATTCCTTATCTGGCTTCCCTGCCGGCTTCTCCTTCTTCTGTTTGCGCACCGTGGCGGAGGAGAGTGCATCTTCCACCTCGGATTCCTCGACACTGGAGAGGTGGCTCTTCACGTCAAGCCCAGCCTCTTGCAGTTTCTCAGCCAGCTCCTTGGAGCTAGTGCCTCGGTCCTTGGCTATCTCGTATATCCGTCTCTTAGCCACGTCACGTCACCTGCCAATCTTCTCTCTTGGTTTCCGATTCGCTTCTTCGAGGCCGTCTAGAAGCGAGTTCCGCTCAATATCCACCGGGCGACGAAATGTCCGGCTGAAGCCCTTGCTGCGTAAGGCCAGATCCAGACACCCACCATCGGCACAAAGATATGCTCCCCGACCAGTCCGTGCACCAGGGCTTGACCGAACCACACCTGGAGGAGATGACTCCTCATCCAGGAAGAACCGCACCAACTCTCCCTGGGCTGCGCGACGCCCGCAACCTATACACATTCGCTCTGGCCCGTCACTCTTGTTCACTTGCCGCAACTTCCAAGCAGGCCTTTAACCTAAACCGCCTTCAGCCACGCTCATATCCCGGTGGGCGGGAATACCGCAGTACATCTCCCCGGCCAGAGCAGCATTCGGACAACGCCTGCCTGCCACGGTGACCGCATGGCACCGCCCGTCCATCACCGGTCTCTTCTCTTCTTTCGACTCACTTACTTGCTCTTCTTCAGTCATCTCTGTCGCCGACTTGATGTCTATCTTCCAACCAGTCAACCTATTTGCCAGGCGGGCGTTCTGACCATCCCTCCCGATCGCCAGAGATAGTTGGTCGTCGGGAACCACCACCGTTGCTTCCATCTTCTCATCATCCAGGAGGACTTCCCGTACCCTTGCGGGCGACAGGGCCTTGGCCACAAAACGTGCGGGCTCCTCGTTGAACGGAATGATGTCTATCTTCTCTCCTCGCAGCTCCGATACGACCATACGAACCCGGGAACCTCTCGGGCCCACGCACGCACCGACCGGATCAACACCGTCACTGTGTGAAACGACAGATATCTTGGCCCGATAACCAGGCTCCCTGGCCACTCCCACGATCTCCACAAGACCATCCGCCATCTCCGGAACCTCAAGCTCAAAGAGCCGATGCACCATCTCATCGCTCCGCCGGGAAAGAATGACCGGAGGGCCTTTGGGATTATGCGAGACCTCTTTGATAACAGCCTTCACCCTCATACCGTGCTCATATCTCTCTGTGGAGACCTGCTCGCTCTTAGGTAGTAGGGCCTCAACACGCCCCAAGTCAACAAGCGTATACCGGTTATCAGACTGCTGGACGATACCGGTGACAATATCCCCTATCCGGTCCGAATACTCTTCAAAGAACATGTCCTGCTCGGCCTCTCGGATTCGCTGGTATATGACTTGCTTGGCCGTCTGGGCGGCAATTCGCCCAAAATCACTTGGCGTAATCTCATGACGCTCCGCTAGGGAGTAATCAACTTCAGTGTCTTCATCTTCTTCCGCTTCCAGGTCAGGTTCTTCCCCTTCGGGGAAAACCAATTCAAAGACCCTCAATTCACCGGATTCACGATCAATATGCACCTCGGAGAAGGGCACGGCGCCAGCCGTCTTCTTGTATGCGGAATGCAAGGCATCCTCAAGGGCCGCAATGAGAATCTCGAAAGAAACACCTTTTTCCTTCTCTATCTGATGGAGAGCCTCTATTGTCTCTTTATTCATTCTCTCTCTCCTATCCGAGGTCGAAGACCAGGTTGGCTTTTGCGATGTCTTCCAAGCGTATCTCCACCGTGCGGGAACCATCGTCCACTACTATGAGCCCCCCGCGAACCTCCGCAAGCTCCCCTCTCCATACCTTCTGACCTTGCACCGGTCCAAATGTCTTCACGTAGACCTTCTCTCCCACGTGAGATGCGAAGTGGACCTTCTTCTTCAGAGGCCGCTCCAACCCAGGAGAACTCACCTCCAGGTTGTATGGGCCATCCATGTAGCCGGCTGAATCCAGAGCATTCTCCATAGCCCCAGAGACCCGAGCACACAACGCATGATTCACTCCGTCCGGATGATCCACGTACAACCGCACAACGCGATGACGCCGCCCACCAGTCTCCTCCAAAGAGACCACTTCCACGCCATCCAGCGTCCGATCTATGTTCTTTTGTGCCCATTCCTCCGTCAGCTTCATCGCCCTTGTCGCTCCAAAATAAAAGTGGGTCCCTCGGCACCCACTTCCACGTACGCTCTCCCACATGTTTAGTCGCGAGATTATACCACAAGCCCTTACCTTCTAACAAGAAAGTTACAGCCTTGCCGCCCTCATGGGGCGGCCTGCCATACCTCCTGCATCCGCGCCATCAATCGGTCCACAGGAACATCTTCTCTCTCTTTCCCCACACGCGCCTCCAGCTCCACCAAACCATCGGTTGCACCCCGGCCAACGGTGATCCTCACCGGACACCCGATCAACTCCGCATCCTTGAACTTCACACCTGCCCTCTCTTGACGATCGTCCCACAGGCACTCCCAACCCTCTTCGGTCATGCGTGTGTACAATTCTTGACTCAATTCGCGCTGCTTCTCATCCTCCATCTTCACCGTCACCATGTAGACATCAAACGGCGCGATGGCACGGGGCCAACAAATGCCATCATCATCGTGATTCTGCTCCACAGCAGCAGCTGCGACACGAGCCGGCCCGATACCATATGATCCCATCACCAGGGGTCGCTCCTTACCGTCCTCTCCAAGGACGGTCGCTCCCAACGGTTCAGAATAGCGGGTTCCTAACTTGAAGATGTTCCCCACCTCTATCACTTGCTCAAGATGCACCGGAGCACCGCAATCCGGACATCCCTCACCCTCCTGCACTTCATGCAAATCTGTAAACTCCGTCTCCCAATCCTCCCCAGGAACGACTCCGCGGAGATGGATATCGTTCTTGTTCGCCCCAACCACGTACCCACGCTTCCCCGCCGGACCCCGCGGAGACAGTGCCTCATCCGTCACTACCCGGACGGATGCCCCTACCGGGCCAATGGAGCCCACGTCGGCCCCCATCACCTCTGCTACCTCATCAGGAGACGCCGCCCGAACCGGGTGTTGGAGATAGCGAGCCAGCTTACTCTCCCGAAGCTCATGGTCACCCCTGACCAGCGCCAGCACGAACCCATCTTCATGCTGGTACGCCAACGTTTTGATGAGGCTGGAGGCAGGGATGCCCAGAAAGTCAGAGACTTGTTCAATACTCTTCTGGCCAGGAGTCGCTACTTCCCTGGGGCCTGATTCTTCTTCCCCTTGCGCGGCGTTAGCCTTGGATCTCGCCAACTCCGTGTTGGCTGCATACCCACACGCAGGGCAGATCGCCACCCGGTCTTCACCTGCAGCAGACGGCGCCATGTACTCATGCGCCTGAGCCCCACCCATCATTCCGGGATCGCTATCCACACGGTAGAAGTCCAACCCACACCGGGACAGGATACGATCATATGCTCCGGCATGTCTGGCATAGCTCTCTTCCAGACCGGCCTCGTCGATGTCGAAACTGTATGAATCCTTCATCAGGAATTCTCGCACCCGCAGGATGCCACCCTTGGCTCTGGGCTCATCACGGAACTTCAATTGAATCTGGTACCACGTTTGCGGAAGATCCCGATAGGAGCGCAGCTCCCGCCCCGCCATCCATGCGAAGATCTCCTCATGAGTCATGGCCAGAACCATGGGGCGGTCGCTCCGATCATTCAGCCGGAACATCTCCGGACCTATCTCGTCATACCTCCCAGTCTCTTTCCAGACCTCAGCGGGATGGAGCGTAGGCATGGAAACCTCCTGGCCTCCTATGGCGTTCATCTCCTCCCGCATGATGCTGTTGACACGTTCCATCACCCTCCAGCCCAAGGGGAGGAAGATGTACATGCCTGCCGAGAATCTCCGAACAAACCCGCCGCGCACCAGCAATCGATGACTTACCGCCTCAGAATCCGCGGGATCTTCCTTCAGGGTGGGCATGAAGAGCTCAGACGCCCGCATTCCGCCTCCTATCTCGCCGTTGGACCTTCTTTTTCCTGGAGCCACTTATCTATCTCCTCCATGAGTGCATCAACCAGCTCCGTTTGCTCCACTTTCTTCACAGGCTCTCCCTGTCGGAAGATAACTCCTGTACCTCTCCCGCCCGCAATGCCGAAGTCTGCTTTCCGCGCTTCCCCAGGCCCGTTCACCGCACAACCCATCACTGCTACCTCGATGTCAAACGAGAGCTCTCGCACCCGCTTTTCCACTTCCAGAGCGAGAGTCTCCAGATCGACTTGCGTGCGCCCGCACGTGGGGCACGACACAACCCGCGGTCCGCCCGACACCAGTCCAACGCTGCGCAGTATCTCCTTCCCAACCCTGACTTCCTCCACAGGATCACCGGTCAGAGACACACGAAGAGTGTCTCCGATTCCCTCGGCAAGCAAGGTGCCGAGCGCCACCGCACTGCGAATGGTCCCGGCCCACGGCGTCCCTGCCTCGGTCACACCTATGTGTATAGGATACGGAATCCGAGGAGCCAACATGCGGTTGGCCTCCACCGTGATCATGGGTGACGAAGACTTCACGGACACTTTCATCTCTAAGAAACCTTGCGCCTCAATAGCCGCGCAGAACCTCTCTGCCGACTCCACAAGCACACCTATCGGATCTTCCGCCTCTCGATCCCTCAGATCTCGATGCAGTGACCCGCTATTGACCCCAACGCGGAGAACAGCGTTGTGTTCAGCGGCCGCCTCGACCACAGCGCTGACCCTTGATTCATCACCGATGTTGCCCGGGTTTATTCTGATCCCTGGGATTCCCGCCTTAAGAGCATCCACGGCCAACCGGTAATCAAAGTGGACATCGGCAACCAGGGGAACTGGAGAACCCTCCATCAACTCAGGCAGTGCCTGCACAGCGGCTTGATCGGGGACAGCGATGCGGACAATCTCCGCCCCGGCTGTAGTCAGGGCCCGAATCTGCCCCAACGTCGCCTCCACGTCATGCGTCCGGGTATTGGTCATGGACTGCACAACGACAGGCGCGCTGCCACCGACATGAACACTCCCCAGCTTTACTCTACTCTTACTGAACACTGTACCTTCCCATCCCCAAGTACTGCACGCATCATGGGCCAAAGCCACCTGAGAGCAGCCGGCCCACATCGTTGCCCGTGGCTACTACAACCAGGAACAGGAATAATGCTATGCCAACCATCGAAACACTTTCGAAAGTCTTAAGCGAAACTCGGCGCCCCAGGACCTTCTCTACCAGATTCACCGCCACATGCCCTCCGTCTAGAGGCAACAAGGGAAGCATGTTGAGTATGGACAGTTGGACACTGATGAACGCAAGCAGGCTCAGGAAGTAGCCCCCCTTGACGGCCTGCGAAGACATACTGACTATTCCCACTGGCCCGGCGATCCCCCCTTCTCCGGTAACTTCCGCTTCTCCAGTGATCATCATGGAGATGCCTTGCACCGTCATAGCAAACAGAGCATAAGTACGCTCCGCGGCGAATCGCACCGACGCGCCGGGGCCCGGGTGCATCTTCTCCACGCCCGGGGCCACACCGAGATAGCCTCCTTGGCCCTCCTGCCTGGTATCCAGCCGCGCACGGAGAATCAACTCGGTTCCACCCCGCTCTATCAGTATCTCCACATCCTCCTGCGGATGATCCAGGATTGTCTCCTGGGCCTCTTGCCACTTGTTCACCCGCTCCCCCGCCACCCCCAGTATTTGATCTCCGGCTTCGATCCCGGCGATATGTGCTGGGCTATCCTTCTCCACTTGTTCTATGGTTGTGGTGGGCTGGTAATAGCCGAAGACCGCCACCAGCAGCATCAACACAAACGCGGCAACTACATTCATGAACACACCTGAAGAGATGAAAGTGATACGCTGCCACACCGGTCGCAAGTAGTATCGACGCTCGGGAGGGGTCTCCGCAACCTCTGCGTTACCGATAGCACTCGCCCCGGTGATCCGAGACTCAGCGTCCTTGCGAGACTCCGCACTTCCTCGGACGGCATCAACGCGAGCTTGGAAATCCTCCTCGTGCATACCGGTCACCCGCACGTAGCCACCGAGGGGAACTAGAGAGATACCGTATACCGTCTCTCCCCACCGGCGGCTTACCAGATAGCGCCCGAACCCCACGGAGAACTCCTCCACTCGGATGCCCAAGATCTTCGCTGTCAGGTAGTGACCGAACTCATGGACCAGAATGAGCAAGCCCAGGCCAGCAGCCGCGATTATCATAGAAACAAATCCACTCATGCGTCGACTACACTCCCATCGTCTTCTCAGCCATCGCGCGCGCCCACTCATCCAACCGCGCAATCTCTTCATAACTTGTGGGCTGGGGTGTGTCTACCCGATCTAGAACCTCTTCAATGGTCTCTGCGATTGCGGGAAAGGGTATCCGTTCATCCAAGAACGCCCTCACTGCCACCTCGTTGGCCGCATTAAGGGCACAGGTATGAGCGTCTCCTGAACGGCCAGCCTCCCAGGCTAGATGGAGGCACCGGAAAGTGCCAGTATCTGGAGGATAAAACTCCAGCTTCCCGGCTTCAACTAGATCCAACACCTTCGTCTCTACCGGCTTACGCTCAGGATAGTTTAGCGCATAAGCAATAGGAACACGCATGTTCGGTTGACCCAAGTGGGCAAGCATCGAGCCGTCCGAAAGCCGGATGAGTGAGTGCACCAACGACCCGGGATGCACTACTACCTCTATGCGGGAATACGGAACGCCGAACAGGTGATGTGCTTCAATCACTTCCAATCCCTTGTTCATGAGAGTAGCCGAGTCGATGCTGATCTTGTCTCCCATGTTCCACGTAGGGTGGTTCAGGGCATCCTGAGGCGTGACGCCGGTGAGTGCATGTGCTTGCCTTCCCCTGAAAGGCCCACCTGAAGCGGTCAGAACCAAAGACTCCACTGAATCCATATTCTGTCCCGCGAGCAATTGATAGAGAGCGGAGTGCTCAGAGTCTACCGGGAGCAGGAGAGTGCCGCTCCTATCCCAAAGCCCGCGCACAAACGACCCTCCACTCACCAAGCTCTCTTTGTTGGCCAGGGCAAGCGGTCTTCCTGTCTCCAAGCACGCAACTGTGGCGGATAACCCAGCGAACCCCACGATGGCATTGAGAAAAAGGTCTGCGTCAACCTCACGGACCAGCCGGGACGCTGCGTCCACACCCGCCCTGATCCTGGCCTGATCCTTGAACGCCGCGGAGATACGGCTAACTGCCCCCTCGTGGGCCACACCCACGTCCACCACACCGAAGGCCTCCGCTTGTTCTTCCAGGACTTCTACCTGAGAGCCACAGGACAACCCTACGACCCTCAGGTCAGGATTGTCGGCCACCACCTGCAGTGCCTGTTTACCAATAGACCCAGTGGATCCGAGTATGCAAACACTCTTCATCCAGACACCACCCCCAGGGCGTCACCCAACAACCAGAAGTAGACCCAGTACGCGACCATGCCCGCGAAGAGCACGGAATCAAACCTGTCCAGGACACCCCCGTGCCCAGGAAACAACCGGCCAGAGTCTTTAACTCGGAGATCGCGCTTGATGGCTGACTCAAATAGATCTCCCCACTGCCCGGCCAGTCCCACAATGAGACCAAGAAACGCCGCCTGCTCCAAGGACAACCAAGGTGAGTACATCTTGACCACCAAAGCGAAAAGCACTGACCCGATCAATCCCGCGAAGGCACCCTCCATCGTCTTCTTCGGAGATATCTGTGGAGCCATCTTGCGCTTCCCGAATGCGCGCCCCACGAAGAAAGCAGCCGTGTCATTGCTCCACGTGCACCCGAACACCAAAATAGTGACTCCTAAGCCGTGCTCCAGGCTCCTCAGTAGCAGGAGATGCGAAAAACCACCGGCTATCCAAACGACGGCGAAAGTGGTAATTGCCAAACGTCCCACCAGGTGTTCACGCCTGGAGGCTCCTATGCCCCAGAGAAACAGAAAGAGGACTACGGAGAAGAACCCTCCAACAAAACCCTCAAGCCCATAGAAGTGGGCTCCCAGCAAAGCACCAGCCGCACCCAGGTATCCCACAAGAAGATTAGGCTTGTAGGGGCGGATCAACGTGTAGAACTCATGCATGCCAAGGAGGGTCAGCAATGCCACTATGCCGAAGAACACATAGCCTCCGACAACCATGGCCGCTACCCCCAAGGGCACACCGACCAAAGCGACCAAGATGCGGATTCTAACCAAGGTCTCCGGCCTCGCGCTGGCCAAAACGACGCTCTCGGCCCACATAGTCCCTCAACGCTCGCTCAAACTCATCCTTGTCGTAGTCCGGCCACAGCACATTAGAGAAGTAGAATTCTGAGTAGGCAGACTCCCAAAGGAGGAAATTAGAGAGTCTCCTCTCGCCAGAGGTGCGGATCACAAGGTCCGGATCACGCATCTCTTGCGAATACATGTACCGGGACAAGTCCTCTTCATCAAGATCGGCAATATCAACACCACCCTCAACCGCTGCACGCACAGCATCCAACACTTCCGTCCGTCCACCGTAATTGAACGCGACAAACAGAGTCATGCGCGTATTCCCCTCCGTCCGCGCCTCGGCCTCAACCATCTTCCCTGCAAGGGCAGGATCCAAGTCCCACCTTCGGCCCAGGAATACTACCTTCACACCCTGTTCATCGAGTTCTGGCACTTCCTTCTCAATCATCTCCTCAAGAAGTTTGAGAAGCCCCTTTACTTCGTCTGGTTCACGACTCCAATTCTCGGTGGAAAAAGAGTACACAGTCAGTTGGCCTACGCCAAACTCCAGAGCGGCCTGCACAGTCCTCTTGAGCGCACGAGCACCTTCTCTGTGTCCCAAGAGCACCGGCAGTCCCCGCCGGGAGGCCCAACGACCATTCCCGTCCATGATGATCCCGACGTGGAAAGGAATTCTTTCAGTCGGAATCTCCTCGCCTTCAAAAAAAGAATCTTCACGGCGAGCACCGCGAAGATTCTCCCACCAACTCCTTATCCCCATCAGACCTCGAGGATCTCCTCTTCCTTGCGGCGCAGGAGTTCGTTCAACCTCTGTATGTGTTCATCAGTGAGCTTCTGGACGTCATCTTCGGCCCGGTGCTCTTCATCTTCAGACACCTCACCCTCGTTCTTCAGTGTCTTAAGGTCCTGCATGACGTCACGCCGAACGTTACGAACTGCAACCCGACTGTCCTCAGCCAGGCCCCGCACTACGCGAACCAGCTCATTCCGCCGTTCCTCAGTAAGGGGCGGTATATTCAACCGCACGGTACTCCCATCCACGCTGGGGTTCAGGTTGAGGTCAGACTCTTGTAGCGCCTTCACCACACCATCAACCGATGACTTGTCATAGACCGTGATAGTCAGCAGACGATAATCCGGTGCTGCCACATTAGCCAGCTGATTCAGCGGAGTCCTTACGCCATAGTAGTCAACACTTATGCGATCCAACAAAGCGGTAGAAGCTCGCCCCGTCCGAACACTACCCAGCTCAGTCTTGAAGGCATCCACCGCGCTCTCCATCCTCCGCTTACCGTCCGCCAGAAGTTCACTAAGCATATTTACCCTCCTACTCCCTTCCCGAACGAATCCCCACAATAGCCGGGCGACCGTACCTCCAATCCTACCTTACTCTGACTTCTCCATTCCCTCAGATGATACCACCGTGCCCACACGTTCCCCCCGCAACACGCGAAGTATGCTGCCCGGCTTGCTCATGTTGAACACGATAAGAGGTAGATTGTTGTCCATGCAAAGGGAAAGGGCGGTAGAATCCATCACTTTCAGACCTTGATTCAGCGCTTCCCTATGAGAGAGATGAGGTAGAAACACAGCGTCCGGATTGGTCTCCGGGTCGGAATCATAGATCCCGTCGTATTTCCGCTTGGCCATAAAGATAGCGTCCGCACCTACTTCCAAGGCCCTCAAGGCTGCGGCCGTATCAGTGGTGAAGAACGGATTCCCCGTGCCACCAGCGAATATGACCACCCGCCCTTTCTCCAAATGTCTCACGGCCTTTCTGCGGATGTACGGTTCTGCGACCTCTTGCATGCGGATAGCCGTTTGCAACCGGGTCTGGACACCCCGCTTCTCCAGCGCGTCTTGGAGGGCCATCGCATTCAGAACCGTCGCGATCATCCCCATGTAGTCCGCAGCCGCACGATCCATGCCGCTCGCGCTTCCCGCGACACCCCGAAAGATGTTTCCGCCGCCCACAACAACCGCCATCTGGACTCCGGTGGCAGCCGCTTCCGCCACCTCATCGGCGACATCTCTGATCCTATGCGTATCAATCCCTGAGGACTCAGATCCGAGCAATGCCTCGCCGCTTAGCTTGAGAAGCACCCTACTGTACTCTGAATCACCTGCACTCACGCAACCACCCCCACTTCTCAACCGAACTCCAACAGATGAACCGGGTCCTCAACCACCGCCAAAAAAAGGGCGACACTGCCGTGTCGCCCTGGAGGCCATTATGCTTCCTCTCCGAGCTGATAACGAACGAACCTGCCGATTTCTATGTTCTCCCCAATGCGAGAGATCACCTCGCGACGCAGCTCATCAATCGTCTTATCCGTGTCTTTGACAAAGGGTTGTTCAAGCAACACCACCTGTTCCAACCACTTGTCCAGCTTGCCCTCGGTGATCTTCTCAATCACATGATCTGGCTTGCCCGTCTGCCGCGCCTGAGACGCGTAGACGTCCCTCTCTCTTTCGATTTCCGCTTCTGGAACATCTACGCGAGACACCCACTGTGGCGCAGAAGCGGCAATGTGCATGGCAAGATTGTGGACAAAACCCTGAAACTCATCGTTACGGGCGACGAAGTCCGTCTCACAGTTGACCTCCAGCAGCACACCTATCTTCCCACCCTGATGCACATAAGAGTCAATCAATCCTTCGTTGGCTGAGCGGCCGGACTTCTTGTCCGCCGTTGCCATTCCCTTGGTACGAAGAAGCTTCAGCGCGGTGTCACCGTCTCCGCCCGCCTCCTCAAGCGCCTTCTTGCAGTCCATCATGCCCGCCCCGGTCTTGTCCCGGAGCTCTTTCACATCCTTGGCACTAATACTCATATCTACTCCTGTATCGGTGACTCTTCTCCGCCGGCCTCAACATCTCCTACTTCCCCGGCCTTCTCCCTGGACTCTTCCTCCGTTGTCGATTCCTCCTGGGGGGAAACGGTATCCGCCTCTCCAGAAACCTCAACCTCGGGATCAGCCTCCGCCGCCTCGCCTGAATCCTCGCTCTGGGCTTCCTGAAAGTCATCTTCCTTGACGATGCCGGCGGCCTCAGCAACAGCATTGGCGATGGTACGGATTATCAAACCGCAAGATCGAATAGCATCGTCGTTACCCGGAATGAGATAGTCAACCTCGTCCGGATCACAATTGGTGTCCACCAGACCGATGAGTGGAATCCCCAGCTTGTTGACTTCCTTGGTAGCGATGAGCTCTCGCTTGGGATCTATGACGAGCACTGCATCGGGAAGACGCTCCATATCCGCCACCCCGCCAAGATTCACCTCAAGCTTTGCCAACTCCCGCTCCATGGAGATCTGCTCTTTGGTGGGGAGAAGATCAAGCGACCCATCTCCCTTCAACCGACGCAGCTCATGCAGCCTCTTTATGCGCTCATGGATGGTTGAGAAATTCGTCAGCAACCCACCCAGCCAACGGTGCGATACGTAGGGCATGCCCACGCGCTCCGCCTCTTCCTTTATGGAATCCTGGCACTGCTTCTTTGTCCCAACGAAGAGGACCGTGCCTCCCCGATCAACAATATTCCGCACAAAGTCGTATGCGGTGTCCACGAGCTTGATAGACTTCTGCAGGTCAATGATGTGAATGCCACCACGATCTGTGAAGATATACGGTGCCATTTTGGGATTCCACCGGCGGGTCTGATGTCCGAAGTGCACACCAGATTCGAGAAGTTGCTTCATTGATGCAGCAGGCATATACGTCCTTCCAGTTGGTTGCAATGATTGCACTCTCCCGGAATCCCACAGAACCGCTCCGCGCGGCACCACCATGGGTTCAGTCCGGGAGTACGATGATAGAACTCCTGCAGTGTACCACAGGTAGAACCAAGTCCACGCCGTCTCTATTCGACCGGCCGACCGGGTTCCAGGTCATTCTTGATGCGACCCTTCAACCTCAAGATGGCCTTAGTGTGAAGTTGCGATGTCCGCGATTCCGTAACCCCAAGTACTTCTCCGATCTCCCTGAGCGTCAGACCATCATAGTAGTACAGGCCTATGACAATCTTCTCCCTCTCAGGCAACCGGCGGATAGCCTCAGCCAATCTATCCTTCATGTCCTGGATCCCGTACTCATGCGCAGGTTCCGGTGATGTGGAGTCCTCGATGGTATCCATCAAGGTTATCTTGTCGCCCCCGGAGTCGCTTATTGTCCAGAACTCATCCAGAGCTACTATGGACGCATGGCTAATTTGCGTGAGGATGTTCTCTAGTTCCGCCTCTGTGATATCCAGTTCATCCGCTATTTCCGCATCAGAAGGTGCTCTCTTAAGCTCGTTCTCCAGTTTGGTAACGGTCCGTTCAACCCGGCGCGCCCAGCTCCTAACTGACCTAGGGACCCAGTCCAGCGCTCTAAGTTCGTCAATCATAGAACCCTTGATGCGGGAGACGGCATAGGTCTCAAACTTGATGTCACGAGAGAGGTCAAAGCGCTCCAGCGCGCCCATCAAACCCAATAGGCCGTAGGAGATCAGATCCTCCTCCTCCACGTGGGCCGGCAGCCCCGTACCCATCCTCCCCGCCACATACTTCACCAACGGCGAGTAGGCTAGCACCAACTCATCACGGGCACCTTCATCGCCATCAGCCTTGTAGCGACGCCAGAGCGCATCCAGGTCATGCTTCTTCTCTGAATCCGTGACAGCCATCTAGGCGCGGGGGTGAGACGTGCGATACACCTGGCGCAAGTGGGTAGGAGAAACGTGCGTATATACCTGTGTGGTACTGGGGGAAGCGTGTCCCAGAAGCTCTTGGATCTCTCGGATATCGGCACCACCCTCCAACAGATGGGTCGCGAATGAATGTCTAAGAGTGTGTGGGGACACCTGTGACGCACCACCGACATCTCTGATCCGTCGAATGAGACGCCTGCGCACATCAGACCGAGATAGAGGCCTCCCACGCCTGCTCAGGAAGACTGCGTCCTCGTCTCTGCGGTCCAGCTTCAACAACGCAGATCTCCCAGTCTCCAAGTAGCGCTCCATTGCCTCCGTCGCGGGAAGCCCTATTGGCACAACCCGCACCTTTCTCCCCTTTCCTCTGACCCGGACCTCTCGCAACTCCAGATCCAGGTCCCCCATCTTGAGGCTAAGTATCTCCTGACTGCGCAGCCCACACGAATACAGCAACTCCAACATTGCCGAGTCACGCAGCGCAAGCCCACCACTGCCCTGAAACCGGCCGAGAATCTGTGCCACCTCCTCAGGGGTCAATACCTGTGGCAAGCGGTCCGGTAATCGTGGCGAGCCGACAGTCAATACAGGATTGGAGGCTACCACATCGCTGTCAACACAGAAAGAGAAGAAACGGCGCACCACGGAGAGCTTCCTCGCAACCGTCCGGCGGCTGTAGGGCCGGCCATCATTGAAAGCCCCCTCTGCCAAGGCCGCAACGTATGCGCGAATTACCAACCTATCCGCCTTCTTCAGATCCGCTATCCCCCGCTCATCCAGAAATCCCAGGAACTGGTCAAGATCTCGTCTGTAAGCCGCAATTGTATGTTCACTGTACCCCGCGGCTACCAGACTACGGAGATACCGATATGAGAGTTGAGCGGACTCCAGGGCCCCCAGGGAGGCGGCCTCGCCCACATTGTCAACCGACAAAATCTCTCCTTCCAACCATCCAAGCGCAGGAGCCGCCTAACAGATGAGCGCATATTTCCCCGCCCCAGTCCGAACGACCTTTCCCAACAGCTCAAGGGTGGACAACACCGCCGCGGTCTCCCGCACCGTCAACCCCGTCGCCGCCGCCAACTCATCTACAGATCTGGAACCACGCCCAAGCCCTCCCACCACCAGACGTTCCACAGGACTGGAGCCTGGAGGAAGCGATCCAACTTCGTCTTGCTGCCCACCTTCCATGACCCGACTTCCCCTGAGAGTTCTGGTCAGACACCGGAAATCCTGCAGAAACCAGTCTGCGTCCATGATCACATTGGCGCCTTCGTGGATGAGAAGATTGTTGCCTCGGTGGGATGACGCAAACACAGAGCCGGGGACAGCGAAGACGGACCGGCCCAGCCGCATGGCCTCTTCCACCGTGATCATGGTGCCGCTTCGCTCTGGTGCTTCAGTAACCACGAGGGCGTCACCGAACGCCGCCAAGATCCGGTTCCGAACGGGGAAAGTCCATCCTTCCGCCCTAGTACCAGGTGGCAACTCACTAACAACTACGCCACGCCGAACGATCTCTTCGTAAAGACTCTCATGACCTGCAGGGCTGACGACGTCCACTCCGCCTCCCAGAACCGCAATGGTGGACCCCCTCATCTCAAGAGCTTCGTGGTGTGCCCGACCGTCAATCCCCAACGCCATGCCACTGACTATCGCCACACCCGAGCGGCACGCTGCCCTTGCCACGCTGGCTGTTGCACGGAGCCCATAGGGAGTGGCTCCGCGGGTCCCAACAATGGTCAGCCGTGGCACTTCCAGGAACCGCGACCAGACCTCCGAGTTACCCATTACGAATATGCCGGCCGGTGGTTCCGAGAGATCCGCCAGCACCGAGGGGTATTCTTGACTCCCCAACGGGAGGAAACGGCACCCCATTCCCTCCATCTTCTGCTTGACAGATTCGGGATTGAACCTCGATCTACAGCTATGGAATGAGCGGATCATGTCCCTGTCCGCACCCCACATCTTGAGATCACTATCTTCCGCGCTCCAGATCTCCTCGGGACTTAGTCTGCCGAGCAGATGAATTACCAGGAGAGTCTCCGCCCATCCGTGCGCGCAGACGTAGGATAGACCCAAAGACGTCTCCCACCTGTGATGGGAACAGACTTCTACCACTTCCTTGCTCCGGTCACCAACCCCCGCATCCTCACGCAGCCAATCCGGGCAGAGAACCAACCCGAAAAGAGAGAGCTTCAGCCACATGCATGCTCTCCACTGCATCCATGGCATCAAGGTCCGCCATTGTACGGGCCACCCGCAATGCCCTTACAAACCCTCTCCCACCCAGCGAATCCCTGGCCACCGCCTTGCGAAGCAGTGCCCTGGCCTCAGAAGTTGCCCCATACCGGTTCTGAAGAGCCAAGGGGTGGTGCTTGCCGGTCTCACCCGCCCCACCCCAATCAGGACTATCACCGTTCAAGCTCTCTCTAATCCGACGATACTCACACGCCGCCTCCACCCTAGCCCGCACGCCAGAGGATGACTCTGCTTGATCCACCCTATCCAGCATTGCGACTTCAAGTGCCGGCACTCTTACAACCAAGTCCACCCGATCTAGAACAGGACCGCTGATCCTTTGGTGATAGCGAGTCACCTGGGTGGAGGTGCACCGGCATCGCTTACCAGTCTGTCCCGAGAACCCGCACGGGCAAGGGTTGATGGCCGCCACGAGCGTGCAGCGCGCAGGGAACTCCATGGTGCCGCTCTTGCGACTTATGGTCACAAATCCGTCTTCCAGAGGCTGCCTGAGAGCTTCCAGCACATCCCTGGAAAACTCAACCATCTCATCCAAGAACAGGACTCCAAGGTGTGCCAACGTCACCTCCCCCGGACGAGGAACCGGTCCCCCTCCCACAATCGCCGTGCGGGATGCGCTGTGATGAGGTGCCCGGAAGGGCCGGCGCAGTGGAGTCAAGTCCCCGGCTGCACGTAATCCGGCGGCGCTATGGATCCTGGTAATCACCCTCCTTTCTTCTTCCGTAAGTCCAGGAAGAATGGAGGGGACCCGGCGAGCAAGCATGCTCTTACCTGACCCGGGAGGACCGACCATCAAGATATGGTGGCCTCCCGCGGCGGACACTTCCAAAGCCCGGCGTCCATGCTCATGACCGGCGACGTCTGCCATGTCAGGCAGCTGCACTCTCTCTATTGCTTCTGCCGTCCCTCTGCTGCGTAACCATCGTTCTCCCCGCATTTGAAGGCGATCCCGCCACCGTCGATCCTTCAGTACCGCCACAGCTTCGGCCAAGGAACGAACGCCGATGACGGTCACCGATTTCAGTGTATGGACCTCCGGCAATGCCGTGATGGGTACGAGCAGGGTATCTACCCTAGACCCAGCGGCGCACTCTGCCATTGACAGCATCCCTCTCACCGGGCGGATCTGACCATCCAGCGCCACTTCACCCGCGGCCCCCACCCGTTCCACCGACTTAGGTGACAGGTAGTCCGATCCGGCCAGAACAGCCAAAGCCACAGGTAGGTCGAAGCCTGGGCCCTCTTTCTTGAGATCCGCCGGGGATAGGTTCACAGTGATGCGGCGAGTGGGAAGAGGCAACCTACTTGCCGCTGCACCGGAACGGATGCGCTCCCTGGCTTCCTTGACTGCAGCACCAGGCAGTCCCACTATGGTCATCCCTGGAAGACCGGTCCGAACATGGGCTTCTACGCGCACTGGAATCGCCTCTACCCCATGCAGGGCGTAACCCCAAATTGAAGCCATGCTCACCCTGCTACCCCTCTCCGTCGATGTCACGCATGTGGACGAGGCTCAAGAGACCTCCGTGACGCCCAAGGGCTACGGTTATGACATCAAATCTGACCTCGTACGGCCCGCCTGCATGATGCGCGGTCCACCACGCGGCCGCCGCTCGTAAACGACTAACCTTGCTATATCCCACCGATTCCAGGGCGTCACCGAACTCCTGCCCTGCTCTGGCCTTCACTTCTGTAACCACCAGAGCCCTACCCTCCCGGCTCAAGATGTCCATCTCTCCAACCGGCGTACGCACGTTACGCCCGATGACCTCATGTCCCCTGGACCTCAGGTAGTCGGTAGCTGCTTCTTCAGCCCGCCGGCCCTTGTGGACGGTAGAAAGCGTCCCCATATTCCCTCCCTATTTGGTTACACAACGGACGCCCACGTGAATCTGCGATTCTCTCACCGCGAGACGACCTCAGGCGCAGGGAAGAAGGTACAGCCAGAAAGAATTCGCGGGGATAGGGCTTTAGACTTATCTTGGGATGATTTCCAATTACCCCAGAGTCAGTTGCTGCGCTCCCACCCCTGAGAAACTCAACCGGTGCAAGGGGCTGGGCCCAAAGGTGTGGAGAGCCACACGGTGCTCCAAGGTTCCGTACCCTTTGTTTCGATCAAAGCCGTAGTGTGGATAAAGATCATGCATGGAAATCATTAGACGGTCACGCATTACCTTGGCCACCACTGAAGCGGCCGCAACGGCCGCGCTCAACGCATCCCCCCGTATCAACTTCTCTGCACGGAGACCCGCCTCATCCAGATGGAAGCCATCCACGAGAGCGACGTCATACGTTGTCAGGAGACCACGGAGGCAACTGGACAGGGCGTCCATATTGCTGCGCTGCAGACCTCTCGCATCTATGTTCTCCGGAGCGATGCTCACGACCGACACGCCTGCGCACCCACCCAGAACCCTTGCAGCTATCTGCTGACGCACAGTGGGAGTCAAGCTCTTGGAATCATCCAAACCCTGAAGAAAGTCGGCAGGGTTCCGCCCTTCATCCGCGCCCTCAGTGCCCTCGGTGCCGCAGTAGTCCAGAACCACCCCAGCAGCCACCAAAGGGCCGGCCAGCGAACCTCTTCCAACCTCATCTACTCCGGCAATCTTGCCCGCGGGGTGTCCGGTCCTTGCCAGGTGATCTAGATCAAATCGGAAAATGTCCATGTGCCACGAGCCCGGTGCTGTGGGTGTTCAACCGGAAGGAAGACTACAGCCAGCTGATCTTATCCAGAGGCCAGTAGATGAGAAAAGCTTTGCCAAGGATAGCTTTCTTCTCTACCGGGCCGAAGACCCTACTGTCTCCACTGTTGTTGCGATTGTCCCCCATCACAAAGACCCGTCCAGGCGGCACTTTCTCTTGCTCGAAGTTGCCGTTGATCACGGGACTCTCAACGTATGGCTCTTCCTGAGCTTCGCCATCAATGTACAGCTGCCCATCGTGAACTGCGACGGTATCGCCCTCGACAGCAACCACGCGCTTTATATAGTCCTCTTCGGGCGCGATGGGAGGATGAAAGACAATCACGTCACCGGGCTTGGGTTCCTCAAAATAGAAGGCGAACCGACTGACCAGCACCCGGTCTCCGCGCACAAGAGTGGGGTTCATGGAAGGAGAAGGGATGTAAAAAGGCTTGACTACAAACTGCTGTATCAGCAACGCCAAGACGAAGGCCGCGCCAACTATCAGCACGACTTCCAGCAAGGAACCCAGCAGAGAAGACCCATCTTGCCTACGCAGCCTACGTGTCAGCGAACTCACAGCTTCAGCTGCCTCTAGGCCTTCCTCTCCCGAACTTTCGCCTTCTTACCTATCTTCTTGCGCAGATAGTATAGCTTAGCCCGGGAGATGTCACCTACTGAGATGACCTCAATTTTGTCGATCTTGGGCGAGTGGACGGGAAAGGTGCGCTCCACGCCAACCCCAAAAGAATGCTTTCTAACGGTCATCGTCTCACGCGCACCACTGCCCTGGCGCTTAATACAAATTCCTTGGAAAATCTGGACTCTCTCCCGACTACCTTCCGTCACACGGAAGTGCACCTTCAAGGTATCTCCTGCCTTAAAGGCGACTACGTCATCCTTCAACATCTTGGCTTCCAGCGACTCAATGACCGACATATCTCAATCCTTCGTACGATTACACATTGGTGGCGCAGCATACTCTAGCGTTATTCCTCTCAAGGCACTGCGCAGAACGATGAAGATAATGCATCACAGCCCGGATTACAACCTACCGGGTCCTCCTTCTTGCCATCTTGAGGGCTTGGCGGACTGCCGTCTCCACTCCAAAATCTCAGCATGGTTGCCACTCAACAGCACGTCAGGCACCCGCACTCCACCGTACTCGCGCGGTCGCGTATAGTGTGGGTACTCCGCAGCACCGCCCAGTTCCAGACTGAAAGACTCCTCCACAGTACTCCTCATGTTCCCCAGCACACCAGGCATCTTGCGCACGCAGGCTTCCAGCACGGCCATGGCAGCCAACTCTCCGCCCGCCAGGACATAGGGACCTACAGACAGCTCTCCACAGGCGAACAGCTCCGCGACCCTTGCATCAAACCCTTCATATCGCCCACATAGCAAGACCACGTCTCCACCGGACCCTGCCAGTTCCCGCGCGACACCGTCATCGAAAGGACGACCCCCAGGGGACATGACCAAGACATCTCTATCTTCCCGCACCCTCTCGGGAGCGACGGCGAATACGCCTTCAAGCGCAGCAGCCACCACGTCCACCCGAATCACCATTCCCGGTCCACCACCATATGGAGAGTCATCAACCTGTTTGTGGTTGAGAGGAGTGAACTCGCGGATATCATGCACCGCAAAATCTATGACGCCTTTCTCCACGGCCTCAGAGATAGGGTGCTGCTCACTGAACCATGAGAAAGCTTCGGGCACGAGGGTGAACACATCCCACCGCATCAGTGCGAATTACCCTTCTCGCCCTCCCCCAGAGTCCTGGCCAGGAACGCTTCCCTCACCTCAATATAGCCACCAGGAACATCAACCACCGGCACCGCGCTTTCAGTAAAGGGAACAAGGGCTTCTCCACCATCAACCAGGTCCACAACGAGCACTTCGTTGGCGGCAGATTCAAGAAGGAAATACACTGTCCCCAACAGCTGACCGGACGCGGAGCGCACCTTCAGACCCTCCAGTTCAAAGGGATAGTACGTACCGCCTTCAGTCTCCGGCAGATCCTCGCCCGGAACCTCCAGCGGGGAACCGCTGATGCGGAGAGCATCATCCCTCCCGCGCACTTCCCGAAAAGCTACAATAGGAGCTTCGTCGGAACCCCTCACGCTTTCCACATGCAACTCTCGTCTAGAAGAGTGTGAATCTGGCCCACCTGTACCGGTCAGAAGGCAGGCGAATACCCGGCTCCCCAGAGTGAACCGTTCCGGATTGTCTGTGTACACCTCCACCCGCACTTCTCCCTGCACACCATGCGCCTTGGCCACACGACCAACTTGGATCCAGTCCGGTCTTGCGCCCACTCTAGTCGATAATCTCGACGCTGGCACGCTTGCCGCTCTTGACGGCACTAGCTTTGACAATCGTGCGGAGAGCTTTAGCAATCCGGCCTTGCTTACCAATCACCTTGCCCACGTCGTCCTTAGCAACATGTAGTTCCAAAACGACGGTGGTCTCTGTTTCCGTAACACCCACCCGCACCTGCTCTGGATTGTCCACAAGCGCCTTGGCAAGGTACTCGAGCAATTCCTGCAACTCAACCTCCATTCCAGAGCCTCTTCACACCGACTCTCCCGGACCTGAGACTAGACGATGCCCTTGATCTTCAGCAGTTTCTTGACCGTAGCTGAAGGCTGAGCCCCTTTTGAAAGCCATTCCTTCGCCTTTTCCTCATTCAACTCAATCACGGACGGATCCGTCTTGGGGTCATAGTGCCCAAGGGACTCAATAAACCTTCCGTCACGCGGTTTCCGCGAATCTGTCACTACAATCCGCCACGCGGGAACCTTCTTGCCACCTCTTCTGGTTAATCTGATCGTTGTCGCCATATGTCACCTCCTCTCGCTACTCCGGCCATCCAAAGCCGGCGAACGCGTTACTTTACAGTCTACATTCCCAACATCTGGAACGGATTGGACGGCGCACGCCCGGAACCCAATTGCTTCATCATCTTCTGCATCTGCTTGAATTGCTTCAGCAGTTGGTTCACAGCCTGCTTGTTCGTACCCGCGCCGGCCGCTATTCGCACACGACGGCTTCCGTCGATCATCTCTGGATGCTGCCTCTCCTCAGGGGTCATTGAAAGAATCATAGCCCGTATGCGATCAAAGTCCTTGTCGTCTACGTCCATGCCCTTGAGCTTTCCGCTGGACATCCCGGGAATCATTCCGAGTATGCTCTGCAAGGATCCCATATTCCGTACCTGGTCCAATTGGTCCAGGAAATCTTCAAACGTAAACCGGCTCTTGCGGAGACGTTTCTCCATCTCCGCAGCCTTCTGCTCATCCAGACCCTGTTCCGCACGCTCAATAAGAGTCAGGACGTCACCCATCCCCAGAATACGGGAAGCCATACGATCCGGGTGGAAGTAGTCAAACGAGTCGAGCTTCTCGCCGGTACTGACAAACTTGATGGGCTTCCCAGTGACGGCCCGCACAGACAGGGCGGCGCCACCCCTGGCATCACCGTCCAATTTGGTCAGGATAACCCCGTCAAACGCCACACTATCTTGGAATTCCTGCGCAACATTCACTGCATCCTGACCGGTCATAGAATCCAGCACAAGCAGAATATTGTGCGGCTTCACCGACTTCCTGATCCTGGCGAGCTCATCCATTAGTTGCTCATCTATGTGAAGACGACCGGCTGTGTCCAAGATCATCACGTCTCTGCCGTTATCCCTGGCCCAGTCCACACCATTGCGTGCTATATCTACGGGATTGGCGTCAGCGCCCTGCTCATAGACCGGAACATCCAACTGGGCGCCCAGTGTCTTGAGCTGGTCTATGGCGGCCGGACGGTATACGTCCGCCGCCACCATCACCGGATTCTTGCCCTGAGCAACCAGAAACCTGGCCAGTTTCCCACACGCCGTGGTCTTACCCGACCCCTGGAGTCCCACCAGCATGATCACCGTTGGGGGTCGCGATGAGAACTCAAGCTTACCGCTCGAAGAACCCATCAGGGCGGTCAACTCCTCATTGACCACCTTGATAACCTGTTGGGCAGGATTCAGGCTCTTCAAGACCTCCGCGTCCATGGCCCTTGCTTTGACCTTGCGGACAAAGTCCTTGACTACCTTGTAGTTGACATCTGCCTCAAGCAGCGCCAAGCGGATCTCTCTCGAGACCTTGTCGATGTCTTTCTCATTCAGCCGACCCTGGTTACGTATCCCGCCCAGAGCGCTTTGCAGCTTTTCAGAAAGTGAATCAAACATTATCCTTGGAAGCCCCGCTTGTTTCGATACGCCGTCAAGGTGAAGTCCGGAGTTTACTCTGCCACCCAGTGCGCGTCAAACCCGAGTCAGCTTCCCAGCACGCCCTCCTCGAACATGACTTGACTGAAGCCGTCCGGATCGAAGGGACGTAGATCCTCCACCTTCTCGCCCACTCCCATGAGTTTGATGGGTAACCCCAGTTCCTGGGTGACGGCGATGGCGATGCCCCCTCTTGCGGTACCGTCCATCTTGGTCAATACTACGCCCGAGACGTCCACTGATTCCGCGAACAGCTTGGCCTGTACCAGCCCGTTCTGTCCTGTGGTGGCATCCAGCGTCAGAAGCACTTCGTGTGGTCCATCCGGAACCAGTTTCTGCGTTACCCGGACCACCTTCTCCAATTCCTTCATAAGGTTCTTCTGAGTGTGGAGACGGCCGGCGGTATCAACAATGACCACATCCGCCCCGCTCGACTGCCCGGCGGCGACTCCATCATGCACCACCGCGCCCGCGTCACTGCCCTGCTTCTGCCGGATGACTCGACAACCCGCGCGCCTGCCCCACTCCTCCAACTGCTCGCTGGCCGCCGCTCTGAATGTATCTCCCGCCACCAGGATGGATTCCTTGCCCAGCTCCTTCAGATGCCAAGCCACTTTCCCTATTGTGGTGGTCTTCCCGGTGCCGTTGACTCCGCACACTACAATGACAGCGGGTTGATGATCGACGTCGATGCGGTGCTCGTCAGCACGCAACATGTCCGCAGTGATCTCCCGCACCTTCGCCAGTAGCTCCCCGGACTCCGTGATCTGGCCCGCATCCACCGCCTCTTCCAGACTCTGGACTATCTTCACCGTGGCAGCAACACCAACGTCCGCATATATGAGCGTCTCTTCCAACTTCTCCCAGACCTCGTCATCAAAGCGGTCAAGGAGTATCGACGCCAGCTGCTGCCCCAGAGCCTTGCGGCTCTTGGAGAGTCCTTCCCGGACACCCTTGAGCCACCCCTTCTTCTCGGCCGCACCCTCTGCCGCTGATTCGGTGACTTCCGCGTCAACCGACACTCCTATGAATACGTCTGACCAATCGTACGACAAGCGCTTACACCTTCCTTAGTTGCCGCTACCCTGCTTCCCCTTCGGCTGCAAGCCGCCTGGAAAGCAGGTGCGATGTTCCATCCTTGCCCATTGCAACCCCGTACAACGTAGAGGCTATTTCCATGGTGCGACGCTGATGCGTGATGATGATGAATTGGGTCTGATCCTGATATTGCCGGATGACAGACAGGAATCTCCCCAGATTCGCGTCGTCCAACGCGGCTTCTACCTCATCCAAGACGTAGAAGGGGCAAGGATGCGCCAGGAAGAGCGAGAAGAGAAAGGCAACAGCGGCCAACGCCTTCTCCCCTCCTGAGAGAAGACTCAGGTTCTGCGGTGCTTTGCGCGGGAGCTTGATCTTCAACCCTATGCCGGGCATGACAGCCTCACCCTCTTGCTCACGCTCCTCTTCATCCGAGTCTTCTTCCTGGCGCCCTTCACTCCCCACATCAACCGGTCCGCGCCTGGGCGGGCTGGTCAAGACCATCTCTCCGCGCCCTCCCGGAAAAAGCACCTCAATCATGTCTTTGAAGTAATCGTTGGCGGCAGCAAACACATTCTCGAATTCGCTGGCGATGTGTCGGTCCAAGTCCGCTGTCATCGACTCAAGTTCATCAATGGATGCGGAGAGATCCTCTCTCTGCTCAGCCAGGGAGTCTGCACGCTCTTTGGTCTCTCTGTGCTCCTGTTCGGCCAGGGGGTTCACCGGGCCCAGTCTCACTCTGCGCCCCTCCAACCGCTCTATCCGAGCTACAAGTTCCTCCCGATCATCCTCACGCGCCTCCTCCACTGATACTTCCCGTGGAGCCTTGTGCCTGCGCCGAAGGTCCTGCAGCTCAGTGTCCTTGACCGCGGTCTCATCCTCCAGCCGTGTCAACTCCACTTCCACGCGCGCAAGTTCCTCTCCAAGACCGGTCATGCTCTGCTGAAGCTCGGCCTCACGCCGACCGAGGTTCTTGAGCACGGCACCAAACGCATCGGTAGATTCTCGGGTGTCCTCCATCCTGGATTCCAGCAGCTCTATGGATCCAGAGAAGCTCTTGAGCAAGCCGTGGGCCACCAGGCGCAACTCTTCCACTTTCGGAATCACACTTTTCAGCGCTGCTTCCCGAAATCGAGCGAGACTCAGTGCGGCCTCGCGCTCCTTTCTTCCCGCGTAGGCCTGCTCCAGCTTCTGGTTCCGCGTGCGCTCTCTCTCCCGGAGTCTGACCATCAGCATCCTCGCCTGGGAGGACTTTTTCAGAAGATAGTCCAATCGCTGGTGGGAATCCCGTGCCCTCTCCCGGACCTCTGAGAGCTCGCCCCTGGCTGCCTCCAAGTCCTCCTCCAGGTCACAAAGGTTTCGATGGGCGTCTGCGTTCTCACCTTCCAACTCCTCCAGCCGGGCCAAGGACGAGGCTCCCCTCTTCTCCGCTTCCTCCGCTTCCAACCCCGCCTCTTCAACGCGGCGAACGACGGTTGATATTTCCGCTTCCAGGGTTGCTACCTGCACATCCGCTTCCCGAGCGCCCGACTGCCGTTCTTCCAGCGTCAGACGAGCTTTCTCCCGCGCGCTCTCCGCAACGACCTCTCTCTCCTCCAGCGACCTGACCCGGCGCTCAAGCTCCGGCACCCTCCTTCCCAGAGCCTCCGCCTCTGCGTGTAGGGAGAGCAGCCCCTCCGTCACCGTCTCAGCACGCCTTGCCGCGTGACCCGGACCTTCTATGACTTGACCCGCCGCGTCTATGCACCGCCAGCCTGATGCAAGAGCGGCTGCAGAAACCGCAGTCAAGTCTTCCACCAGAGCCGTCGAGGGCAGCAGTTGAGCCAGAAAGCGGACTACCTCTTCCGGCCCATCCACTTCTTCCCACAACGAGCGTCCAACAGGAGGTGAACTTTGGCTTCTATCCTCTGAATCAGATCCATCAGGGCATAGCACTTCCACACTCCCCGCCCCCTGCCCCAGGAAGGCAACAGCATCCTCTTCCCGGCCCTCCAGCGGAATCAGGACTCCCTGGGCAAGTGGGCCCAGCGCGACCGAAAGCGCCTTCTCCAAACCCTCCGGCACCCGGAGCGCATCCGTGACCAACTGTGCCCCAGAGATCGAATCCAACAGATGCCGGGCTGAATCCGAGATGCCATCACGACGAGCCAGCGCATCACGTAGCACCTGCAATCGGGTCTGGGCGGATTCCAGTTCCTTCTTGCCATCACGAACCAGACTGCGTGTCTCCTGGGCGACTGAGCTCGCCGCAGAAAGCTCATTTTCCTTCGCCATCACCTCCTCGCGAGAGGTGGATACATTCTTCCGCGCATCTTCAACCTGTGTTCGGAGGGCTTCCACGGCCCCCTCCGCTTCAGACTTCCGGTTGCGGGCAACCTCAACCTGCTCAGCGGCCTTATCTCCACGACGTCCCAAATCCTGCTTCTCTTGCTCCAGGAGCTCCAAGCTTTGCTGGATACGACTCCTGGCAGATTCTTGCTCCAGAATGAGATCACGCAGCTCCTCAGCCTTGCGCTCATCCGCCTCCATTTCCGGTCTCAGCGCTCTGGCTTCTTCCGTGACGGCCGTCGCCACATTCTCCACTGCCTCCAGCCTCCCGGACGTGTGATCCGGCATGTCCCGCAGGACCATCAGCCTATTCTCCACGTCTGCCAAGGCAGCTTCGACCGAGGTGCGCTGCCTCTCCGCCCGCTCCACCTCCGTTCGCAAGCCGGCCAACCGTCTCTCCACAGCTTCCCCGCGCGCTGTCAAACGGTCAAGATCCCCCTTGGCGCGGTGATAGTCCGCAGTGGCAACGTCCCTGTCCGCCAGGACCTCGGCGAAACGGTTCTCTTCAGTCTCACGCTGCAGTCTTACATCCTTGAGCTCCGCTTCACCTTTCTTCTGCCTCTCCCTCACAGACTCTTCGCGACTCTTGACCTTCCGCGTGCGGGAATCCAACCCATCAAGTTCTTGGAGCAGGACCCGAGTCCTTGCATCCGCAAGCTTCTCGCTTAGCTCCGCATGCTTCTCAGCGGCGTGGACCTGAGCCTTGAGCGGTCTCAGAGCTTTCCTGACTTCGCCCTCCAGGTCCAGCACGCGCCCCAGGTTGCCCCTGACTTTCTCCAGTTTTGACTGTGCCCTCTCCCGTCGTTTCTTGTAGCGGCCCAGTCCCGCCGCTTCCTCCACCAACGCCCTCCTCTCCGCCGGAGTGGAGTTCAGAACCGCATCCACCTGCCCCTGACCAACAACGCTATGCATCTCCCGGCCCAGACCTGCGGAGGAAAGAAGTTCCTGGACATCCAGCAGCCGGCACGCAGCACCATTCAGACGATACTCGGATGAACCATCGCGCTGCAGGCGACGCACTACCTCCACCTCGGTGAATTCGGTGGGGAGATTCCCCCGGGAATTGTCCAGAACGAGAGCGACCTCAGCAAAAGGGGCACGGCGTCGCCCGTCAGAACCGGCGAAAATCACGTCCTGCATGTTCCGGCCTCTCAGTTGGGTGGGACTCTGTTCACCAAGAACCCAAAGAACCGCATCAGTGATGTTGCTCTTACCGCTCCCATTGGGGCCGATGACCACTGTCACGCCGGGCTCAAAGAGCATCTCAGTGGACCTGGCGAAAGTCTTGAAACCGCGGAGACGGATAGAACGTAGGTAGGTCATCTAACTACTCCAGCAGGGTTCCGAGAACACCCAATGCCTCCCGAGCGGCCGCTTGCTCACTTTCCTTCTTGCTGCCACCGGTACCCCTCCCCAAGACCTTTCCATCCACTGAAACCTCGGTCGTGAAGCAGGGATCATGCGATGGTCCCTCCTGCTCAACCAACATGTACTCTGCCCCTTCATCCCGAGCCGCCAAGAGTTCCTGCAAGGTGCTCTTGTGGTCAATATCATGCGCGCGACCGAAGGATATTTGTTCGGCAAAAGCCTCCACAATCGCTTCCGCTGTTTCAGAGTAGCCGTGCTCCAGGAAGCACGCGCCAATCAGCGCCTCCAACATATTGCCAAGGGTCGCGGTACCCTCGGCGATATCCTCGCGCCGGCCTTCATCCACCGGAGCATGGGAGAGCACGAGTTCAGGTACTCCTATGCGCCGGGCCACGACCCCGCAGCTGCGGCGGCTGACCACGAATGCTCTGAGCTTAGCAAGCTCACCCTCCTCCCAGCCGGGGAAACGGTTGAAGAGGTGTGAGGCCATTGCCAAGCCCAGAACACTGTCACCCAGGAACTCCAAGCGCTCATATGATTCCGTGCTCTCCTGCACCCATGACGAGTGAGTGAGCGCGCGAACCAACAGACCGGAAGGAAGAGATTCAGCCAGCACGGCGAGGCGCGAATGAGTCACGCCCTGCCCCAACGCCGTCGGCTCGGCCCGAAGGTGACGCTAGGCGTTTTCGGCGATGAACTTAACTGCATCACCCACGGTGGCAATCTTCTCTGCTTGTTCATCCGATATCTTGATATCAAACTGATCTTCCAACTCCATGATCAATTCAACCAAATCCAGGCTGTCCGCATCCAAATCTTCTTGAAAGGATGCCCCCTCGACAACCTCCGATTCTTCAACTCCCAACTGCTCCACCATAATGTCCCGTATCTTGCTCAGAATCTCATCGTTGCTCATCTACACTCCTTCTTGTTTACTCGCGCGCTCGAATAGGAATACGACATTGTAGCAACAGCAGGCTCCAACGTGAAATACGTATCCGTTACGTATCCGTTCTCAACCTACACTCCGGACCCATTGATGCGCGCTATCTCCTCTTCCACCCGACCGACGACCTTCTGCCTGGCCGCCGCAGCGGCAAACTCCAACGCATTCTTGATGGCCCGGCGCGTAGAGCTGCCATGGCATATCACCATCAACCCCCGCACACCTAGAAGATACGTTCCCCCATATTCCTCCGGATCCAAAGAATCCCGGAGGCTCACCAAGGCGGGTTTCAATAGGAACCCCCCCACTTTGGAGCGAGTGTCTCTCACTGACGCATGCTTGACCCGTTGAAACAACGAGGCAGCGGTGCCCTCCAGGACCTTCAACGTGACGTTCCCCGTAAACCCGTCAGTCACTATGACATCAGCGGAATCGTAAAACAACTCCCTCCCTTCCACATTCCCCGTGAATTGTGGGAGAGCAACCCGCATCAACCTATGCGCTTCTTTGGTCAGAGAATCGCCCTTGGTGGGCTCTTCCCCAATGTTGAGCAGTGCCACTCGAGGACTCTTGATGCCCAGCATCTCTCGGGCGAAGACGCTGCCTAGAACACCAAACTCCACCAGATGCTCCGGACGGCAGTCCGAATTCGCCCCAGCATCCAGAAACACCAACGGCCCGTTCAAACCCGGCAGTACAGTCACTATGGCCGGACGGCTGACACCTTTCACCCGGCGTACTACCAACAAGCCCGCCGCAAGCATGGCCCCCGTGCTGCCCGCGGAAACGAAGCCTTCCGCCCGGCCTTCTGCCACCGCACGGGCTCCTACTACTATGGAGGCGTCTACCTTATTGCGCACAGCTCGCGCCGGATCCTCATCGGAGGTGATGACCTCACCGCTCTGCACCACCTCTATGTTTGCATCACCGGCACCCTGCAGATATGGTTCCAACTCATCCGGACGGCCCACAAGGAGTACATGTAGAGCAGGCGAGGCCGCCTGTAGCGCCCCAGCCACCACCTCTCCCGGCGCACGATCTCCTCCTTCTGCGTCCAGGGCGATGGTGACCGTCTGCTCATCTACGCTTCCCGTAAGGCTCCCTCCGCGCCCACCATTCACTTCATATCCTTTCTTCTTTTCGGAGTCTTGCCACCATATCAGGCGACCTCCAGCCGGTCACCTGTCTTCAGCTTGCGCTAGAATCTCCTCCGCATGTCAACTCTAGCCCGAATGTCAAAAAACTTTCTAACCGGCCACTGGGGCGCCTTGGGCGCTTCCATAGTCCTTGCTTCAGTCACAACCGCCCTGGGTCTGGCAGTCCCTTGGCTCACCAAGCTGATGGTTGACCGCGCACTGGTGGGGCAACGACCGGACTTGATTCTTCCGCTAGCGGGAGCGGTGGCCGGTATCGGCCTCCTCAAGTTCGTCGCGGGCCTCGCCCGTCGGCTCGTATCCGGACGCATGAGTCTGGCTGTCGAATATGACCTGCGCAATCGAATATTCAGCCACCTTCAGTCCATGGGACAGGAGTTCTACAGCGATTGGCCTTCAGGCCAACTCATATCCAGATCCATCCAGGATGTCCGCATTGTCCGCATGTTCTTGAGCTACGGCCTCATCTTCATTATCACACACGTTCTGACCCTGTTGGCCGTGACCGGCATCCTCTTCACCATGCAACCCCGTCTCGCGCTGGCCGCATTGGTGCCGATGCCCCTGTTGTTGGTCCTGGCCCGTCGTTTCAGCTCCCGCCTTCACCCTTCCCTTTGGGCTATTCAGGAGCGCGTAGCCGAACTCACCGCTGCCGCGGAGGAGAAAGTAGTGGGCATCCGCATAATCAAAGCTTTGGCTGTGGAGACACGCCACCAAGAGGAGTTCGCAGAGGCGTCAGATCGGATCTACACCCAGAGCCTGGAGGCAGCGTACATCCGCAGTCGCTACATACCTGTGCTGGGTTTTCTCCCCTCCCTCAGTCTACTCATCATCCTGTTCTACGGAGGACGCATGGTGATGGCTGGTGATCTTTCCTTGGGCGAGCTTGTGGCCTTCAACGGATACATAATGCTGTTGGTGTGGCCTCTACGCATGCTCGGCATGCTGGTGAGCTGGACTGAGAGAGCCCGCGCATCCGGCAACCGGATCCTGGAGATACTTGACCAGGACAGAGGCTTGAAGACGTCGGCTGACTCGGATCAAGTTGAGCATCTAAGCGGTGAGGTGGAATTCAAGAACGTGGGGTTCTCCTACGGTGAATGGCCTGTGCTCCATGACATATCTCTGCACATAAAACCCAAAGAGACCTTGGCTCTGGTTGGCCCCACCGGATGTGGAAAGAGCACCACCGCGCTCCTCATTCCTCGCTTCTATGACCCCTCCTCAGGACAGGTTCTGCTCGATGGGCAGGACATCAGAACCTACGACCTTGGCTCCCTCCGCCGCCGCATCGGGCTCGTGGATCAAGACCCCTTTCTCTTCAGCGTCACGGTCCGCGAGAACATCTCCTACGGCAAGCCGGACGCCACTCCGGATGAGATCCAGACTGCAGCACGCGCTGCATCAGCTGAGGACTTCATACTCAAGCTTCCCGAGCAATACGAAACAAGAGTTGGAGAAAGAGGAGTAGATTTGAGCGGGGGGCAGAGACAACGCCTGGCACTCGCCCGAGCCCTGCTTATAGATCCAGACATCCTGATCCTTGATGACGCCACTTCCAGTGTAGACGCGGAGACTGAGTCACACATCCTGGCCGCCATCGCCGGCGTACGAGGAACCAGAACCGTCATTATCATCGCCCACCGCCCCTCGACGATAGCTCTCGCAGATCGGGTGGCTGTGCTGAGGAACGGCCGGCTCGTGGATGTAGGGCGCCCGTCAGAGATAGGCTGGCATACAACAGTGGCTGCAGAAGGAGAGGACTAACCGCATGTCACGTATGCGACACCAAGAAGTTCCTGAAGAGACCAGAGGAACTCTCCGCATCTGGATGAGCCGACAGTCGTTGGTGCGTTTGGCCAGGCTCACACGCGGATACCGGCTCCAGGCCGCCGCCACCGTGCTGGCCATGATACTTCTCGCAGCCAGCGGTCTAGCTGGGCCCTATCTCTTGAAAATAGCTATAGACGACGGCATAGGCGCAGGAAACCCCGGAATGTTGACCCTGGCCGCCCTACTCTACCTTGGCGCGTCTCTGCTGGGCGGCCTGTTCAACGGTCTACAGACATATGGCGTCCAGTGGGTTGGGGAACGCATTGTCCGCGATCTCAGAGATCAACTATTCCGTCACCTTTCCTCCCTTGACATCGGTTTCTTCACTCACCAAAGAGCAGGGTGGATTATCTCCCGTCTCACCAATGACATTGAGGCCCTGCAGCAGCTGCTGACGGAGGGCACCACCTCCCTGGTGACCAACATCTTGACGCTTCTCGGAGCCATTGCCATCTTGCTTGTGCTGGACCTACGCTTGGCATTGGTCACGCTGAGTGTGCTGCCGGCACTCCTTATAGGAACCGCCTACTTCAGAACACACGCTGTCAAGGCATACCGACGAGTACGAAACCGCGTAGCCGACTTGACAGCATCAATCCAGGAGACCGTGGGGGGCATCAAAGTTGTGCAGGCATTCGCTCAGGAAGATCACAACCTACGCATATTCAAGGCTGTGAATGAGCGCTATCGCAAGGCCAACATGGACACCGTCGTGATATCCGGTCTGTATTTTCCGAGCGTGGAGCTTCTCAACGCCATCGCTACGGCCGTCATCTTCCTTTACGGCGGCTACCGCATGACGGACGGAGAGCTGACTGTGGGTGTCTTGGTGGCCTTCATGGGATACCTTTCCAGTTTCTTCTCCCCCGTTGAGTCGCTGAGCGAACTCTACAACAGTTTCCAGTCGGCAGGAGCAGCCATGGAGAAGATCTTCAGAGTCCTGGATACCGAGCCTGATCTGACTGAGACTCAGGGTTCAGAGAGATTGATCACGACGAATGGGGATATTCAGTTCAAAGGGGTATCTTTCGGATATCCTGGAGGGTCGGAAGAGGTCCTGCATGACATCAACCTGCATATCCCCCCTGGGCAGAGGGTCGCACTTGTGGGAAGCACGGGAGCAGGCAAGACCACGGTGGCCCGTCTGCTGCTCCGTTTCTTCCGACCCGACCAAGGCCAGATACTCATCGACGGGATTGACCTCTATAGCTTTGATGTCCACAGCTATAGAAGAGCTGTAGGGTACGTCCCACAAGAGCCCCATCTTTTCAGCGGAACGGTCTTGGACAACATACGGATGACGGCCGCCACCACCGAACTCGAACAGGTCAGAGAAGCCGCCAAACAACTCGGCGTCGACGACATCTTCTCTTCCCTGTCCCATGGCTACAACACAGTTGTAGCCCAAGGCGGTGTGGGCCTCTCAGCAGGGGAACGTCAGCTCGTGGCATACGCGCGCACTTTCTTCTCCCGACCCGCCATCCTCGTCCTGGATGAAGCTACGTCCAGTGTAGATCCGGCTACCGAGCGGAGAATGGAGAAAGCGCTGGACAGACTGCTGGCGGAGCGAACCGCCCTCATCATTGCGCACCGCTTGTCCACGGTGGAGAATGCTGATCGCATACTGGTATTGGAGGACGGACGCATCATCGAGGACGGTGTACACTCTGACCTGATACAGAGAGACGGGCACTACGCCCGACTCTATCGAGCTCAACTAACGTAGAGCGCAAAGCGGAGAAGCGCCCGACACTCCAAGAGACGAGAATCCGCACCCAAACCGTGCATGCATGTATTCCAGCCAAACATGTGTGGAATGGCATCCAATCGGGTACTGGGTTGACGGCACAAAGAAGTCAGTTAGAGCTTGTATAACGAACGTTTGTTCGTTATACTGGTGGAAGTTGATGATGAGTGGCCTAGACAAGCCTCGCCACAAAAGATACAATATGCGAGTTTGCTTAAAGACAAGACTACAAACCAACAAAGACAGATGGGAAAGATGGCGACACAACAGACTTTGAAGACATCAGTAGTGGAAGATCAGAATCTTCCCAACAGCACCAGCGTGCACGAACTTGTTGTGCTGGGACAGGATCGGGGATACGTCACCGGAGACCAGATAATGAGGCTGGTGGAAGACTTGGATCTCAGCACCGAGGAGATCGAAGACATGTATGCTCAATTGTTTGACCTTTCAGTTGAGGTTTATGATGACAACTCCTCGGTCACAGAGGCCTTGGAAGAGGTGGAACCTGCACTAGATCTCTCCATTGAGACGGTCTCACAGGACCCATTGCGCTTGTACCTCAAGGAAGCGGGGGAGATACCGCTTCTCACCAAGGAAGAGGAAGTATCGCTCGCCAAGCGGATTGAAGCCGGTGACAAGCGCGCCAAAGACAAGATGATCCAGTCCAATCTGCGGCTGGTGATCTCTATCGCAAAGAACTATTACACGCAGGACATGGACCTTCTTGACCTAACTCAGGAGGGTAATACGGGCCTTATCAGAGCAGTTGAGAAGTTCGACTACCGCAAGGGCTACAAGTTCTCAACCTACGCCACCTGGTGGATCAGACAGGCCATCACAAGAGCCATCGCAAACCAGGATCGTAACATTCGCATCCCCGTCCACATGATAGAGAAAATCAACAAGATGATCCGTGTGGAACGTCGGCTGCTTCAGGAAACCGGGCGTGAACCCAGTAACGGAGATCTCTCTTCTGAGTTAGGACTAAGCAACGATGAAGTCAGGGAGATGAGAAAGATTGCACAGAGGACCACCTCACTGGAAACACCCATTGGGGACGAAGAAGACGCAGAGCTTGGTGATTTCATTGAGAACCAATCCACGCCTGATCCCTCAGAGGCTGTATCCAGCATTCTTGCCAAGGAAAGCTTGGAGCAGATTCTAAAGAATATGGAAGAACGTGAGCGTAAGGTAGTGGAATTGCGCTTTGGCCTCAAGGGAGAACACCCCCGGACTCTGGCTGAGGTAAGCTCGCGCTTCAACGTTAGTCGTGAACGTATCCGCCAGATAGAGGCGAAGGCGCTGGAACAAATCAAAGCCGCTCAGGACATACAGGCACTGCGCGAAAGCGCCTGACGAGAGACTGCCCGCTAACTTCTAGGTAGCCTCTCCTGCCCTCCGGCTCCACATCGCCCGGGCGATGTGGTCAAGGATGATCTCCGCCACAGTCTCTTTCGGGGCACGCTCTATCTTGACCTCATCCACGGCGGTTATGAGTATGACCTCGTTGTAGTCTGAGTCGAAGCCGATGTCAGCACGAGATATGTCGTTGTACACGATCATGTCCAGACTCTTACGCTCACGCTTCTTTCTGGCGCGGGAGACGCCGTCCTCTCCGTACTCAGCCGCAAATCCCACCAGATAGTTGTCATCGGTCCGCCTGGAAGAAACCTCACAAAGGATGTCAGTTGTCGGCTCCAGACCGATGGCGAGCTCCTCGTTGTTCTTGCCGATCTTGCCGCCCACGGGACCCTTGGATACCCGATAGTCGGCAACGGCCGCTCCCATGATCAGGATATCGGTCCCGGGTAGGCGCTCCATAACCTCCTTGTACATCTCTTCCGCCGTGGGAGTGTCCATCTCATGCACGCCGGGGATTGGAGGAAGATCAACGTTGGCCCTCATCAGATCCACGCCGGCGCCTCTGTCAAAAGCCGCCCTCGCGAGAGCAGAACCCATCTTGCCAGAACTCCGGTTTCCGATGAAGCGGACTGCGTCAATGGGCTCCCGGGTACCACCAGCCGTGATGAGAACCTGCAGTCCCTGCAGGTCAGTCTTTCGCTCAACCTGGAGCCGGTGCTTAACCTCAGCCACGATGCTATCCGGCTCCGCCATCCTACCTGACCCGTAAACGCCACAGGCCAACTCCCCCGCTCCGGGCGGCACAACAAATACTCCCCGGTCACGCAGTACCAACGCATTAGCCTTAGTGGCGGGATGCTCCCACATGTTGGTGTTCATGGCCGGTGCCACAACCACCGGCCCCGAGTAGGCAAGATACATGGACGTCAGCAGATTGTCTGCTACGCCGTGCGCCATCTTAGCGACGGTGTTGGCGGTAGCCGGTGCCACTATCATGATATCGGCAGCATCGGCCTCTTCCACATGAGTGATGGCGGAATCCATGCGCAGCGCATGCTCACTGTCATCCAGGCTGACCCGGTTCATGGAGAGTGCCTCGAATGTGAGTGGCCCTACGAAGCGGGTTGCAGCACGAGTCATCACCACCCGCACATCCATGCCGGCACCCTGCAGGCCACGGAGTATCTCCACCGCTTTGTAGGCGGCAATGCCTCCAGTTACTCCGAGTAGGACGGAGGGACCCTGGGACATGGTGCGTTACTACTCTGTTCTGCGCAAGCGATACCCGATCTCGCCGCGGGCTACTTCCTCCATGGCGATCGTCAGGTAGTTCTTGGATCCAACAGTGACCAACGGTGGAGCTACGCCCTCCGCTCCAACACCTTCGCCAAGACTACGGTAGTAGCGGTTGATCTGCCGGGCTCTCTTGGCGGTAACCATGGCAGCAGTGTAACGGTTGGGAATCACCGCTCCCGCTTCCCGGCTCTGTTCCAACCCTTTCAATATCTTGTCTACCGTCGGTTTATTCATGTGCCATTCACCTCTCGGGATCATGCTCACGGATATCTTGGATAACTGAACGGAGTTCCTCGCTCGCCCGTTCCACGTCATCATTGACTATAACATAGTCGAACTCACGCGGCTCCTTACCAGAATCCCGCTCCAGCTCCGCCATCTCCTCCTTGGCGTGCTCCATCCTCCGTCTGATGGCTTCCGCCGAATCCGTATCACGCAGCCTAAGACGCTGCTCCAGCTCACCGAGACCCGGGGGTGCCACGAAGATGAGAGCAGCTTCCGGGTACTGGGCCAGTACCTGGCGCGCCCCCTTTAGCTCGATCTCAAGAATGACGTCACGTCCGGACTCAAGCTCCGCAACAACAGCCTTCCCTGCGGTTCCGTACAGATGGCCGCCGTATTCAGCCCACTCCAGGAACTCGCCTTCCTCCACTCTACGCACGAACCCGTCGCGGGACAGAAAGTGATAATCGCGCCCTTCACGCTCTCCCGCCCTTCGGGATCGAGTGGTTGCCGAAACGGAGACCACAAGATCATTGAAGTCCGCCAGCACCCGGGCAAGCAACGTACCTTTCCCTGCGCCTGACGGACCAGAGATAACTATTAGCCGTGCGATAGCCGCTCTCAGCTACTAGAAGTCTCTAAGGCAATCCACCAACTCCCCACGCTGACGAGGAGTAAGTCCGATCACCGTCTTGGAGGGACTGACGCGGCATCGCTCCAGAACCTTGATAGTCCTCACCCGTCCGCACTGGGGAACCGCCATGAGAAGATCAAAGACCTTGGCGGTGTGGACGTAGGCGGGCGGTTCCTCCAAAACATCCGCGATCTTGGATTCACCCTTCTTCAAGTTCTCTTTCAACCGAGCTCGCTCTGAGCGAACCCGATTGGCCCTACTCAGCGCTTCCATCCGCTGCTTGTGCGTACGTTCCGGTGTCTGGGAGATGCCAGCCTCAGGAGTCATGCCCGCCATTATACCGAGCGGCGTCCGCGACGCAACTGATTTTTCAGCAACTGCAACACCCCCGTGTCAGCTCAAACCGCATGTTCGCGTTTCCCTGAACCTTCAGAGGTGAGCACATCCCACGACCTTCCCCAATTCCACACCCCTGATCTGTAACTCATCTGCAAGCTGACCAGCCAGCTTCTCGGCCAACCATGGGTCTCGCAGACCGGCGGAACCCACCGCTACCGCTGTAGCCCCACAGGCTATATGGTCCAGCACGTCCTGAACACACTCAACCCCCCCAATTCCCACGATAGGCACCTCAACTGCATTGTATACTTGATAGACAGCCCACAAGGCTAAGGGCTTGATGGCTGGCCCCGAAAGCCCACCGGTCATACCACCCAGATAGGGCCTCAAGCTGTCTCGCTCCAAAGCCAACCCCTTGTAGGTATTGACCAGCGACAACGCATCTGCGCCGGCCTCCTCCACCGCCTCCGCGACCTCGCAGATTCGATCCGTATTCGGAGTCAGTTTGACCACCAACAGTCCCGGCCACGACTCCCGTACTGCTGCCACCGTGGCACGACTCTCCAGTGGATTGGTTCCAATGCTCATGCATCCAGAGTGAACATTCGGACAGGATATGTTGAGTTCCAATCCGATGCGCGACGTCCAATCTCCGCCCATACGATCATCCACGGCCGCCCTCAACATGGCTGCCCCTTCAGCATACTCTACTGGCGAGAAACCACCAATGTTGAGTATGACCGGGCATGGCAGATCCGCCAACTTGGGCAATTCGGTGGCAATGAATGCATCCAAACCAGGGTTGGGTAGGCCAATTGAATTCAACATCCCTCCGGACGTCTCCACGATACGTGGCGGATCGTTGCCTTGCCTCGGAGACAGAGTCACCGTCTTGGGGACGTACGCAGCCACGGGAGGATTCCTGACCACCGTTCCGCCCCGGGTACCCAATGCCTCTCCGGTCTCAAGTAGATCGAGCGTACCTGAGGCGTTGATGAGAGGATGGGAAAGCTCAAGCGGTCCCAGATTGACCTTCAGATCTACCGGACCTTCAGTGCTCACGTACTTCCTCTCTCCGAGGCTGCCTTCCCCGTAGATTCCGACGACCCTCCGAAAACGCGCTCTCCCTGGAAAACTGGTCCGTCTCGACAGACCTTCAGGAGTGTCCCCTTGGCGCTCGGCAGAACACAACCCTGGCAAGAGCCGGTCCCGCAAGCCATGGAGGCTTCCAGACTGAACCAAGTGGACACTCCAGAGACCTTCTGCGCCAACGTCCAGGTTGTCTCACACATGGCAATCGGCCCACAGGCGAACACTGAGTCTCCAGATTCCAGCCTCTCTGCCAGCGCATCTGTCACCAGTCCCTGACTCCCATGTTCCCCCTCCTCTGTCATCACCACCGTGTCTACACCCACTCCGCTGCTGCGGACCGCATCAGTCAGAGGCTCAATCCACTTCACAGACCGCGCCTGCTCTTCACCGGCGAACCCCAAGAGAAGAAGTATCTCATTGGGCCCCGCTCCATTGCCAGGCACCGCGCCTCCGCCCTTCTGGCCGGCAAGACTCTCCAACAACAGGCCAAAGGGCGCAACTCCCGTTCCACCCCCCACAACCACAAGGCGTCCGTCCGGCGGCTCAGGAAAGTGCCGACCCAGCGGTCCCAAGACCCAGACCTCCTCTCCCTCCCTCATCGCCGCCAGTTCTTCCGTCCCGCGTCCCACAGGAGCAATGAGAAAATTTACTATCCCTGTCGCTCCCCCCCTCGCTCCCGTGAATACGCTGAATGCGCGAGGAAGGAAGCAGCGTGATCTCACAGGCTGAAGCATGGCGAACTGCCCGGATCTTGCACCCACCCAATCCTTCACATCAAGCCCAATAACCACCTGACCACCAAGCTTCTCCACCGCTCGCACCCGGGCCTTCACTCGTTGGCTGTCAGCCACGAGCGCCTCCACCCAGAACTCCTCCGCTCTCGCTACGCGCATCTTCCTGGGCATCGAAGTTCAGATCCTGGAGACACACAACGCCCGCGCCTTCTTCCCGAGCCACTCCTATGGCCTGAACGGCGGCGTGAGCGGCGGCCATGGTGGTAATCGTAGCCACGTCATGTCTGAGGCTGGAGCAACGTATCTCATAACCATCCGCACGAGCGCCCCGACCCCGAGGGGTGTTGATAACCAGGTCAATCTCACCTTCCTCTATGAGATCGACTATCGTCCGTACCTCATCTGCAGCTACCCCGCTCTCCAACAGTTCCAATCCCTCCGTGTGCTTGAGGACCACCTCTGACTCTACACCATTGCGCATCAAGATCGTGTGCGTCCCCCGCGTCGCCCGCAGCCGGAAACCCATCTGCGCGAGCAGGTCGGCAATAGCGACTGCAGCATCTTTGTCCGCGTCACATACTGAGATGAAGACCGTACCCTCCAAGGGCAGTCCATCCCCTGCCGCCAACTGAGCTTTTCCGAACGCGACCGGGAAGCTGGCTCCCACGCCCATGACTTCCCCAGTGGACTTCATTTCCGGACCAAGCATGGTGTCCACCCCCGGGAAGCGACGAAAAGGAAGCACCGCCTCTTTCACTGCCACATGGGCAAATCCACGTGGCCCGGGAACGCGCCCTTGCGCTTGAGACTCCTCCCAACCCGGCAGATCCATATCTGCCAGCGGTCGACCGGCCATGACTCGGGTCGCCACCCTGGCCAGGGGCACACCGACAGCCTTGCTCACATAGGGTACCGTTCGACTGGCCCGGGGATTCACCTCCAGGACGTAGATGCGGGTACCTTCATCGTCCTGCTGCAGCGCGTATTGTGCGTTCATGAGCCCTATGACCCCCAGTTCCCTGGCCACCGCCGCCGTCTCTTCCTCTATCCGGCGGACAACATCTTCTCCCAGCGACACTGCAGGAATGACACACGCCGAGTCCCCAGAGTGCACGCCCGCCTCTTCCACGTGCTGCATGACGGCACCGATGTAGACATCGGTGCCGTCACACACGGCATCCACATCCACTTCCATGCTCCGCTCCAGAAATCGGTCTATGAGCACTGGGTGGCTGGGTGACGCCCGGACGGCAAACTGCATGTAGCGTTCCAAATCACCGCGGGCGTATACAATCTCCATAGCCCGGCCTCCCAACACGTAGGAAGGCCGAACCAAGACTGGGTACCCTATTCTGCCTGCGATCTCAAAGGCTTCTTCCGCTGAGCGGGCAGTACCGTAAGGTGGTGCTGCAAGGCCCAACTTCTCCAACACTCCACCAAAACGCTCACGATCCTCCGCCAGGTCTATGGCGTCCGGACTGGTTCCCAAGATTGTAACGCCCTCGTTCTGCAGATCCTTGGCTATCTTAAGCGGAGTCTGCCCCCCGAACTGCACGATGACCCCTTTGGGATCCTCGTTATCCACGATGCTCATGACATCCTCGTAGGAGAGCGGCTCAAAGTAAAGACGGTCTGAATTATCATAATCCGTCGATACCGTCTCCGGGTTGCAGTTCACCATGATTGCCTCATATCCCAGCGCACGCATCTCGTCCACCGCATGCACGCAACAGTAGTCAAACTCTATCCCTTGGCCGATCCGGTTGGGGCCGCTCCCAAGAATGATGATTCGCTCCTTCTCCGCGCGGACGGCTTCATTCTCCTCCTCGTAGGTGGAGTAGAAGTAGGGCGTGAAAGCCTCGAACTCCGCGGCACATGTATCCACCGCCTTGTAAGTAGGGACGATTCCCGACTCCAATCGCTGGTTGCGCACATCCTTCTTTCCCACCCCCAGGAGATCACCTATCCGGCCGTCAGAGAAACCCAAGCGCTTGGCCTGCCGCAGCTCCGCGTCCGGAAAGCCTGAAAGACCCGCAGAGCCGCGGAAGGAAGAGATCTGCGCCTCCGCTTCCGCGATCTCCAGGAACTCCTCCAAGAACCAACGATCCACCAGAGTCGCTTGAGCAATCCGCTCCAGGCTCGTCCCCCGTCTGAAGGCTTCCCGGACCAAGTCATACCGTTCAGCGGAGGGAACCGCAATCATGTCTATCAGCTCCGCATCGGCCTCCGGATATTCGACGTTCACATCCAGCTCCCGGCTACGCATGGATTTCTGGAAAGCTTCCTTGAAGGTACGACCGATGGCCATGTTTTCCCCCACACTCTTCATGTGCGTTGAAAGCCGGGAATCAGCAAGCGGAAACTTCTCAAATGCCCAGCGGGGAGTCTTCACAACCACGTAGTCTATGGTGGGTTCGAAACAGGCCGGAGTCTTCTTGGTGATGTCGTTCGGTATCTCATCCAGAGTGTAGCCGACCGCCAACTTGGCTGCGATCTTGGCGATGGGGAAACCGGTAGCTTTGGACGCCAATGCAGACGAGCGGGAGACCCTGGGGTTCATTTCTATGACCATGATCTCATCCGCTTCCGGTGAGTGGGCGAACTGGATATTGGAGCCTCCTGTCTCCACACCGATGGCCCGGATGATATCCAGGGAAGCATCGCGCAGACGCTGGTACTGAGGATCTGTAAGAGTCTGCTGTGGAGCTACCGTGATGGAATCCCCAGTGTGGACTCCCATGGGATCAATGTTCTCAATGGAGCAAACGATCACCACGTTGTCTTTGGCATCCCGCATTACCTCAAGCTCGAATTCCTTCCAGCCGATCAACGACTCTTCTATCAGAACCTGATCCACCGGAGAAGCATCCAGGCCGGAGAGCACCGCGTCATCAAGTTCTTCCAGACTCCGAGCAACACCACCTCCATGCCCTCCCAACGTGAAGCTAGGCCGCACAATCACCGGAAGCCGCAACCCATCATCCAGAGCAGCGCGCGCCTCCTCCAAGTTCCCCACCACTTCAGACTCCGGGACACACATGCCGATCGAAGCCATGGTCGCGCGAAACTCATCTCTGGCTTCCGCCCGCTTGATGGCGTCATAGTCAGCCCCTATCAGCTCCACACCGAAGCGCTCCAGGGTTCCCGTCTCGTGCATCGCTACCGCCAGGTTGAGCGCAGTCTGGCCACCCAGCGTGGGTAGTAGAGCATCCGGCCGCTCCCGCTCTATGATCTTGGCCACCACCTCCGGCACCAGAGGCTCAATGTAGGTTCTGTGACTGAGGGCGGGGTCCGTCATTATGGTAGCCGGGTTGGAGTTAACCAGGACCACTTCATAGCCTTCCTCAAGAAGCACCTTGCAGGCTTGGGTTCCGGAGTAGTCGAACTCACAGGCCTGTCCGATAACAATGGGGCCTGATCCCAGGAGCAGGATCTTCTGTACGTCGTCACGGCGCGGCATTTTCTATTCCTTCCCTTTCGGCCTCACGGGGCACGATTAAAGGTCACTGCACATGCTACCGTAGACGAGCGCAGAACGGAACAAAGACTCCCACGCTGCTCGCGACTAAGAAAAAGAAGCAAGGGCGCCGGAATGGCGCCCTTGCTTTGCTGCTTATTCCTACGGGCAGTTTGGCGTCATGCCCAGGACCAGAGTAGGCAGCCGTCGCTACAATGAGCCACCCGGGGGATCATAAAACGCTTCATGGGCTCCTCCTAACGTCGTTGTATACAGTGCACACCAACCTAACAGACCGTACCATAGGGTACGGGGGTATGGTACAGCGCTCAGACACTTACTGCAACCCCCTCGCCTATCAAATCCGCAAATGCTTGTTGGGCAGCCAAGTATCTGCTCTCCTCAACCCATCTGCACATACTGTTTGATGCTACCGACTGCGAGCTCGGTAACAGATCTTTCAGTAAGTGCCCGGATGGATACGTAGCATTGATCACACGTGAAGCGCTCCTTGAAGCTGTTTACCGCATCTTCACGGGTCCGGTACCTGCGGTCCGGGAACATAGAACAGGCGTTGATCATGCCGTCCGGACGGACCACCAGAAACCTCACGCCAGCCTGACACCCGGAAGCCCCCCCATCGCGGAAGAACCGATAGGTTCGATCTAGCACAGGTGCAGGCGTAATGACAGTATCGTGCAAGGTTTGGTGCTCCTTCAGGTAAGCCACGGATTCCCGGAGGTGCTCAAGATCTTCCTTGCGCTGGATGCAGTAATCAAGGTTCCCGGTGCGTAGGGCACTATATGCGCTGAAACTTAGCTTCACACCCCACTCCTGTGCTTTCTCCACCAGAGCGGGTATTTCTCTGAAGTTGGCCCGGGTAAGAGCGGTGTTGAGAACGATGTTGTTGCGGCCGTGAGTCTCTGAAAGACGGGGAATCAAATCCCTCATGCGTGCGAAGAGCCCGGGAAGCTGTCTGAACTCATCATGCCGTTCGTCGGGGAAATCCAGGGATATGCTGAAGATGTCTACACCGGCCTCAATCAGGGCCAGATATCGTTCCTCGGTGAGGAGCCAACTATTGGTGACGCAAATGACGTATGGCGGCGGGCCTCCCCCTTTAACGGCAGCCACGATTCTCTCAAGATCCTTGCGGGTGAGTGGCTCTCCACCCGACAGCTGGCAGACTCCGGGACGCAGCTCCCTGGTCCTGATCCGATAGTCATCTGGCTGCATCAAGCGATCCTCCCTCTTGATCCGACCCTTGTCACAGTGGAGGCAATCGGCGGGACACGAATGCGTGACCTCGAATGAAACGCACAAAGGGTTTCTCCCCAATACGCCGCCGAGACCTCTCGCCGCCATCCCCAGAACTAGACCTACACTCAAGTCAGCCTCCTTCTCGACAGAAGTTTCTGCCAATCACTTCCAACATGCCACAAACCCACGACAAAGACCAGCACCAACCCAACCACCAGAATCCACCTGGCCAGGTGAAGCTCACGGCCTATCCAGAGAAGAAGTAGGTATCGCGGCGCCCGTGCCAGCACAACAGCTGACAAATAGTTTCGAAGCGGGTAATTTGCAGAAAAGGCCAAGAGCTTGAATGGTGCAAATGGTATCGGTGTGAATGCCGCTGCAAAGATCACCGTAAACGGCATCTGTTGAAAACGATCCATGCAATATCTAGCGAATCTACTACTCTTGTACTTCTCCAATTTCCCCGTCTGGAGGAGAGGCACGAACACGTGCCAATCCAGGTACCCAGCCACTGCGGTAGCACCTGTGGCCACGGTCGTGCTGAGCAACATCGGTTGATTGATCCCATAGTCTAGAAGCGCAACTTCATGCGACAAGAGTGAGACCGCCGCATTCGCGGGGATGGAGTAGATGAAGAGGGCCAGCTGGGGATGCCAGTCCGCCCAACGCGCCCGCATCATCAGTGCCACTAGCCCTAACACAAAAAGGGCCACAGCAAAAAGAATCGCGCGCTTCTCAGGTTTCAAGTCCGCACCCCGTTACAGACTTCATCCAAACCCTCCCCTTAGACGGACTCCGATGCTATCATCCAATTTGCAGGCGGGACATTAGCCACAAGTGTACGCCTGTAGAACCGGGGAAGCAGGCATTTCTGAGGTCAGCTGAGGAGAAACAATATCTTCCTACTGACGCACCTTTACTTCGCGGAGAGACTCATGGGGGAGTTGGCGCCGCCTGCCGCCCTGGGAATAGTCTTCCCAGATACCAATATCTGAAACTAGCTCTCCTTTGCAGATCGGGACAATGCATTCGAGCGGAGAGGCTAACATTGAAAATAGCAGTTGTAGGTAGTGGAAACGGCTCGTACGCAGCGGCGGCGGACTTTGGACTTAAGGGTCATAGAGTCAGAATGGTGCCCGGCCGCCCGACCGAGCATACGGAACTTCTGGAAACAGGGTCTATCACCCGAACGGGCGTGGGACTGCAAGGAACGGCTCTACTAGACAAGGTCACGGACGACCCGGCAGAGGCTCTGGACGACGCAGAAATCGTGGTGTCCATGGACCCCGCCATCACCCAAGAAAGGCGGGCACGCCTCCTGGCTCCCCATCTCAGGCCAGGCCAGATTGTGATCCTCTCCCCCGGCTCGCTCGGTGCTCCGGCATTTGCGAAAATCCTGAGAATGGAGGGCGGGGCAGACAATCTCGTTTTCGCTGAACCCGGAACCCTCCCCTACTTGGCCAGAAAGAGCGCCCCCACCACCGTGAATATTAGCGGTGAGGCTGTGAATCTGCCCGTTGGCGTATTCCCCGCCGCCCACACCGCCGAAGCGATGGAGTGCATCCGTATCCTCTACCCAAACTCTCACTCGGTGGAGAACGCCCTCTCTGTGTTCCTACTGAATGTTGGGCCCACCATCCACTCCGTGTTGGTCCTTCTCAACACCGGGCCCATAGAGCGCCTCGACTCTTGGGATATTCACAACGAAGGCAGTACACCGTCAGTGATCAAACTGATCTTGGCGTTGGATGCTGAACGTATAGCTCTGCGCAACACCCTCGGCTTCTCACCGCCCCACTACCCCATCCGAGATCACTATCAACCCCAGGGAGATCGGGAATGGATGTATGGGCGGAGGGGTCGTGACGATATCGTCAAGAGTCGCGATTGGCACGAGAAGCTGAGCTATGACCACCGCTATATCCAAGAAGACGTCCGCATGAATCTCACCCTCCTCTCTTCCGTGGGTGAGTTCTATGGGGTGCCTACACCAATAGCCAACAGCATACTGGCCTTGGTGGGTCCCATCCTTGATGAAGATCTCCGGGTGACGGGCAGGACGCTCCAGAGTCTGGGTCTGGCGAGCATGACCGCACAACAACTGACGGCGTTTCTTGAGACAGGACTCAAGTCGAACTAACCCTAGGCAGAAAGCATGAATGCGGGGAACAAGCATGGATGAACAGAAGATGGAAAGCCAGACTGTAGGGGTCGTAGGCCCCGGACGGATGGGCATCGGTATCGCCACTGCCATCCTGGCCGGAGGACCTCATCACCAGGTACATCTCTTTGATATGAAGAAGAGAGAAGCGGGGAAAGAAGAGGAAGCGCTCCTCAGCGCAGGAAATGAGATACAGACCAACCTCCGTCTCCTGCAGGAGCTGGGCCTCACTTCAGGTTCACCGGACAAGGCCCTCCCCTCACTATCCTTGGAGCGTCGCCTGGAGGAATCGCTACCCTCCTGCTCGCTCGTGTTCGAGGCCCTACCGGAAGACATCTCGGTCAAGAGTGGATTCTACTCCCAGGCCTCATCTCTTCTCCCCAAGACCACCATCATCGCCTCCACCACATCCACATTCAACCTTGGTGTCTTCAAGGACCTTTACTCACAACCAGCCCAGGTCCTGGTGGCACATTGGCTCAACCCCGCGTTCCTGGTGCCCCTGGTGGAGGTGGCCCGCGCAGAGTGGACACACAATCAGGCCTGCGACCATCTCCGGAAGTTCCTGGAATCGGTGGGGAAGGTCCCTGTCACGCTGAAAGACAGCCCCGGGTTCATTGTGCCCCGCATCCAGGTCGCCGCCATGAACGAAGCTGTGAAGATACTGGAGGAAGGTGTCGCCGACGCTGAGGAGATAGACACCGCAGTCAAGGCCGGATTCGGTTTCCGGCTGAGCGTCCTGGGACTGCTGGAGTTCATTGATCTAGGAGGATTGGACACCCTGGCACGAGCCGGCGGGTATCTGCACTCCACTCTGGGAAAGGAGCATTACGCCCCACCTGCTTCCGTCACCAAGAAATATGGAGCAGGAGAACTCGGACCGAAGACGGGGCGCGGATACTTTGACTACTCCGGAGTTGACACGAATGCCCTATTCGAGGAACGATACCGCGGGTTCGCGGCTCTGCTGCAGGCGTTCGCAAACTCTCCCCGGTTGAGCTTTCGTGGCGGCATCCATGTAGATCGAACAAGCGGCCGTCGCACGGACGAGGAAACCACCTGAATCCTGGCCACGTCCAGGAAGGTCGCGCGCGGGGCGGGAACAGACAGATGAGAAGGAGTCTCCACCTTGACCTGGACTATTCCCACGCACTTCCTCCGAAGTTTCTCTAGCTCTCGCCTGAGCGCCGGTCTTCAGATTGGCGCAGGATCCGCTCCGCCTCTTCGTGAACCGCGGTGCCAGTCACTTCGTCAGAGACCATTCGGCCCCAGATCTCCCACTCCGGAACGGAGCCTCCACGAGCGAGAGGAGTCGGTGGAAGTTCCTCCCAACGAGTTACCACGTAGGTCTTGCCCTTGCATCTGACAAGGTCACCGCTGCGATAGCGCTTCTCCTGAAACGGGGGGCGATGGACGCGGAAGAGAGGTCTTTCGCCACTCCCTCTCCGCACGAGCAGGTCCCATAGCCGACCAAGAAGTCCGGCCTTGATGCCTTTCTCCCCACGCGCCATCGCGTCAGCGGGCTAGACCTGCATACAAGCAGGCAAACACTTTTGCATCGTTGACCATGTTGTCTATTCGGCAGTATTCGTTGGCCTGATGCGCTGTTCCGTCGAGGGTAGACCAGACCGCCGCCGGAATTCCCCTCTTGCGGAAGGCAGCGGCCACGGTCCCTCCTCCGATGCCCACCGGCCGCGGACGCAGGCCCATTACCATCTCAACTGCCCCCATTACTGCCCGCACGACCGGGGCGTCCGCCGGAGTCGAAGGAGCGGCTGGCACCTCCAGCGGATAGTCCACAGATACCGGTGCACTGAAATCCTCCTCAACATCCTCTGCCGTCTCCTCCAGGACGCTCTTGACCTCCTCAAGCAAGTAGTGGGGCAATACCCGGCAATCCACGTAGAAACGCTCTTCCCCGGGGATTGTGTTGGTGTTGAGAACGTTGGCGTCTCGACGCGTGGGCTCAAAGGTTGAACGTGAAGGTTCAAAGACAGGATCGTGGTAAGGAAAGGCCTCGGCAAGACGATGATCCAAGCGCACCACCAAGTGAGCGGCAGCTCGATGGGCATTCACTCCCTGATCCGGTGTGGAGGCATGCACCTGCTTTCCACGTACTATGAACCGGCAAGTGAGAACCGCCTTCTCGGCCACTTCCACTATCTTTCCGCCAGGGTCACCAAAGTCGGGAACCACAACAAGGTCGGCCGGATCAACCAGATCAGAAGCAGTCTCAAGTACGTGATCTATTCCCCATCCGTTGCCGGTTTCCTCATCCGCCACCAAGATTGCACCGGCTTCCCCGGCCGGAACAACCCCCTCCGCGCGCAGCGCTCTCAGAGCAAACAAAGCTGCGGTCAACCCCTGTTGGTTGTCCTCAACCCCCCGCCCCACAAGCCGATCTTCCCTCTCCACCACGCTATAGGGGTCAGAATCCCATAGCGTTCTCTGCCCCGCGGGAACAGTATCCGTGTGTACAAGAACCCAGGTCCGAGGTGCTGCATCCTTTCCCGGGATACGAACGACGAGATTGGGGCGAAGTCCAGCGACAACTCTGTCATCGGACGCGTGGTGCTCCTCTGCCACACCCAGACCGACCTTCTCCAACCAGTCTCGTAGAAAGAGGAATCGCTCCCACTCCCCATCTCCGCCGTTCTCCGGACCCACAGCAGGTATGGCGGTGATGGCCTTCTGAAACTCCACCATCTCTCGGCGATACCCATCCACCCTGAGCATCAACCGCTGGGACAATTCCACTACCCCCACCGCCTCATCATCTCCGTGAATTCACCGAACAGGTAGAAGCTGTCGTGCGGTCCGGGTCCCGCTTCTGGGTGGTACTGAACGGAAAAAGCAGACAGGTCCAAGACTCGGAGACCCTCTACTGTGCCGTCGTTCAGGTTGAGGTGGGTGAACTGAACCCGTCCGAACTCCGAATCCATCTCCAGCTTCTCTGGCTCGACATGAGCTGGGTAACCAGCTTCCTCCGCAATCTCCGCCCATCCTTCCGGCAGGGCCACGGCAAACCCGTGGTTCTGGCTGGTTATCTCTATCCGATCCAGAAGGTAGTTCTTAACAGGATGATTGATGCCCCTATGCCCGAACTTCAGCTTGAAAGTACCCAGGCCCAATGCCTGGGCCATCAACTGATGCCCAAGACAGATGCCAAACACCGGTACCCGCCCCAGCAGTTCTCCTATGGTCTTGACGGCATAGTGCAAGGGCTCGGGGTCACCCGGACCGTTGGAGAGCAACACACCATCCGGACTATACGCCATTACCTCCGCAGCACTGGTGCGCGCAGGCACCACCGTCACTCGACACCCCGCCATCAGAATATTCCTCAGTATCGATCGTTTCACGCCGTAGTCGAAGACCACCACATGATGTTCCGCCGTCTTGGGTCCCTCAACACGCACTTCTGGACTGCTGACCTCTCCCGCGAGATCCCTGCCCAACAAAGAAGGATGACTCCGAACTTCTTTCAAGATCTCTTCCACGCTGATGTCTTCTCCCCCAGCGATGGCTCCGTTCATGGCACCCTGATCCCGGATACGGCGCGTAAGCGCACGCGTGTCCACGCCACCGACTCCTACCACTCCCTTACGTTCCAACCAATCGACCCAGGCTTCCTCAGAAGACTGATTGCTGTGGGTATTCTTGGCCTCCCGCACAATGACACCGCGAGAGTGCACGGAGTTCGACTCCCGCCTGGTCTCTGATACTCCATAATTGCCGATCATGGGGTACGTGAACGTGACCATCTGGCCGTGATAGGAGGGATCCGTGACAACCTCTTGATATCCAGTCATCCCCGTATTGAAGACAATCTCCCCAAGAACCCGGCCAGACGCCCCGAAACCGAAACCTTCATATACAGTTCCGTCTTCCAGAATGACATACCCCGGTGCTCCGCTCCTATGCATGCGAAAGCTTCTGTCTATTCAGACGCCGCACTCCACCAACCACCGTCACCAAGACACGACTCTGGACCTGTTTTCCCAAGAACGCTGAATTCCTGCTCTTCCCCTGGAGATCCCCCCTATCCACGACCCATCTCTCGTCCGGATCCACAACACAGAAATCCGCCTGAGCGCCCGCTTTCAATCCATCCAGCCCCACGTTCAGGCAGCCGGCGGCAGAGGAAGTCATCGACTCAACCAAACGCTTCAACTCCAGCTCACCCTTCACAACCAATCCACCGTACAGAGCGGAAAACGCAGTCTCCAAGCCAACGGTCCCGAATGGAGCCCCTTCAAGCGGAACTTCCTTCTCATGGGACGCATGGGGCGCGTGGTCTGTGGCCACACAGTCAATTATCCCTTCCCTCAAACCGGCCACAAGAGCTTCACGATCACGCTCAGAACGAAGTGGCGGGTTGATTTTCAAGTTTGGATCGAAGCCACTCATGAGTTCGTCAGTCAACAGAAGGTGATGCGGCGTTACCTCAGCCGTGACAGGGATACCGTCCCGCTTGGCATCCCGGATCAATCGCACGCTTCCCTCCGTGGATACGTGTTGCACATGCAGGCGAATATCCTCTCCCCGACCCTGCACATAGTCTCGAAGAATCTCCAAGTCCCGGGCAACCGCCGCGGTCTCCGCTGAAACAGGTATGCCACGGAAGCCCAGACGGGCACTCCAGCGCCCCTCATGCATCACCCCGTCTCCAGAAAGATCTGTGTCTTCAGCGTGAACAAGAACGGGTCTCCCCGTGCCTTCAAGATAGCGGAGGGCCTGCATGAGCAGGTCGGAGCGACCCAGTGCGTGTCCGTCATCAGAGAAGGCGACCACCCCGGCCTTAAGAAGTTCACGCATCTCCGAAAGCCCCAAACCCTTCAGTCCTCTGCTAACACCGCCGACCTGAGCGACCCGTACCGAAGATTCTGCTGCTGCCCTATCTAACACCCACGAGGCCAAAGGGCCGCAGTCCACCGGAGGGTCCGTATTCGCCATGCCGGTGATAAGAACATAGCCGCCCGCCGCAGCGGCTCTCCCTGCGGAAACTATATCCTCCTTGTATTCAAGACCCGGGCTGCGCAGATGTGTATGAATGTCCAGGAAGCCAGGAAACACGTAGCAACCGACGAGACCATCCATAACCTCCACACCTTCTGGAGTGGTCACGTCTGGACCCAGGGCCGCAATCCGACCGCCCTTCACAAATATGCCTCCCCGCGCATCAAGATTGCAGGAAGGATCGAAGAGATGAACATCTCTGATGAAGAAAGACGGACCCTCGCCACGGCCGCATTCAATCCGTGGAGGCACCCGAACAGCAGGATTCCTCATGTTGTTCCTTTCGGTCTCACGGGACACAATTAAAGGCAGACTAATGATATCGTGCGGGCCAGTGACCGTCTACAGTGCTGCTCAAGATGATTGCAGACTAATCTTCCTCCCTGCGTCTGAAACCAAGTCCAGCAGGGTACATGTGGATACAACTGGCCCGGGAGTAAGGGGAGGAAGAACATGAGCAAGACCTGCTACAACTGTGGCACCGAGAACGCGGATACGGAACGCTTCTGCCATAAATGCAGCGCCTCATTGCTTTCCCTCTCCACCTTGAAGCAAGCAGGTATCCAAGGAGGACGGGGGGAAGAACGAATCCTTTGGGACAATGGACACCTGCAACTCACCACCGACGCCGTTCTGATTGGCTTGGATACGGATGCACCAGACGTGGTCCCCCTGGAAACTATCTACGACCTCAGTGTGGAAGAAGGATGCCTGGTCCTCAGAGTGAAGGATGGAGAAGACCGCCAGTGCGTTCTTGATTCCCCAGACGATCTGGCGGACTTGATTTGGGATCACGTGTTCCGCCCGCGACTGGCGCAGAACCGGGGGGAGAAAGGGTACATACCCCCCGAATAAGCGGTACATACCTAGGCGATACCTACCTCTCGGCTAGACAGCACCAGAACGAACCGCTTGACGACGTTCTTCCATTCTTCCGGCTGCCTTCCTTCGTCCCCGATACCTGCTGTGAGGCTCAACAAACAGGTAGCCGACGGTGCCCAGATATGCCCAGTAGGCAAGCACCTCTATCAAGGAGGGATTGCCATTGTAGCCAACCAGGCCCTTGAGCAGCGAACCGATTGCTCCGTCCTCACTCACAATGTAATTCGTGTCCCACAGATGTTCAATTACAGTGGGGACCAAGCCCACTTCTTGAAGTTCATGCAGACTATAGGCCAACATGCCAGCCGCGATTACAACGAGTGCAGCTCCTGTGACCTGGAAGAACCTACTGAGATTCAGCCCGACCGACCCTCTGAATATTGCATAACCCAGAACTACAGCCAAAGCCAGACCGGCGATGGCTCCAACAGATCCTCTGCCCGCTCCGGCAGATGCGGTGAGGGAAGCGTAGAGGAAGAGAGCCGTCTCCAACCCTTCCCGCAGGACTGCAACGAAGGCCAGAAAGCCAATAGCCCACCCCGAACCGAGCGCGGCGGCACTACGCACCCTATCCTTTATGTCGACGCTCATCTGTGTGGCCTGACTGCGCATCCAGAACACCATGAACGTAAGTACCGCCACAGCGAGGAGGCCGGCGATCCCCTCAACAATCTGCCCAATCGCTTCCGGTAGGCTTCCCACCGCCAGAAAAAGGATTGCTCCCGAGACCAGACTGATGCCGACGGCGCCTCCTGCTCCTATCCAAACCCTACTTGCCAGATCCCACGCTCCAGATTTGCGCAAGGCTGCCAGGACCAGACCTATGATCAGTGCAGCCTCCAATCCCTCTCTAAGCGTAATCACAAAAGATGAAAGCACTTTCTCTCCCCTTCCACCGCACGACACGTACTAACCGAAAGCCGCGCTTATAGTAGTCCCACGAACGACGATAAGGGTACCCTAAGTCGACGCCATAGACAACCCTGTAGCCAGATTTCTCACAGTGGCCGGATTTCTCACAGGTTGTCGCGCTTGAATCGTCCAAAGGGAGGCCCGTCCAAGAGCAGGCCAGAAGACCTGCACAACAACGGGAGCAACCAGCGCGGTGGGATTACTGAAGCGGGCACCAACCCGCAGCTACGTTACTTCTTCCCCCGACTCTGGTGCCAGGACATGGTAAAGGATTGCCATCCGAACAGCGAGGCCAGACTCTACTTGCTGAAGGATCACAGACCCTCCATCGTCGGCCACGTCATCGGCCAGCTCCGTGCCCCTATTTATAGGACCTGGGTGCATGATCTTCTGCTCAGGTCGCACGAAGTCTCGTGAAAGACCCCATACCGTGCTGTACTCTCGCAGACTCGGCAGGGGTGGCACCATACTACCCTCCCTCTCCAGCTGCAGTCTGAGGAGATAGATGACATCCACATCTTCCACGCTAGACAGATCATGGTAAATGGGAACGTCCCAGTCCGAGATGCCTGGAGGCATGAGTGTCTCTGGGCCGACCAACCTCACATCAATGCCCATCTTGCGAAAACCGAAGATGTTTGAGCGCGCGACCCTGCTGCGCAACACATCGCCGACAATGGCCACCTTCAGCCCCGATAGATCCCCGTAGACCCTATGCAGACTGTATAGATCCAACAGGCACTGAGTTGGATGTTCTCCAGCGCCGTCTCCAGCATTGATCACGTGGGCGTCGGTGAACCGCGAAGCCATGCGCGCCGCGCCCACCTGCGGATGCCTGATCACCAGGATATCCGGGTTGTAACTCTCGAGCGTAAGTATCGTATCCTTGAGACCCTCCCCTTTGGACACGCTGGATCCCGACCCCTTGATGTTGATCACATCCGCGGACAGACGCTTACCCGCCAGCTCAAAGGAAGTAAGGGTCCGCGTGGACGGCTCAAAGAACATGTTCACCTGAGTTCGACCGCGCAGTGTGGGAACCTTTTTGATTGGGCGACGAGCGACTTCCAGGAAACCGTCCGCTAGATCGAAGAGTGTGAGTATATTCTCCGCAGACAGGTCCTCAATGGAGATCAGATGCAAGACATTTCTCCCTTCGCCGTGGGGGCAACGCCCAAGCTCCTGACTATCATATCTCCCCGAGGGCGCTAAACAAGCTACTCAGGCTCCCGCTCGAGCGTGACGATGTCCACGCCGTCAATCTCCGCAACCCGGACCACGATCTTCTCTGACCGGCCGGTAGGGATATTCCTACCCACAAAATCCGCTCTGATGGGAAGCTCTCGGTGCCCGCGGTCTATCAGCACAGCCAGTCTGACTGCCCTGGGCCGGCCGTAGTCCATCAGCGCGTCGATCGCGGCCCTGATGGTGCGGCCCGTATAGAGAACATCATCCACCAGGACAACAATCCGATCCTGCAGATCGAACGGTATCCTGGTTGAGTGAACGACCGGTTGCTCATACCCGGGCTTACCCGAACGCGTATCAACATCGTCCCTGTAGAAAGTAATGTCTATAGCCCCTGTATCCGGACGCGAACCGTAGGCCTCTTCCAGGTGGACGGCCAATCTCTGGGCTATCTCCACACCCCGCCGGTGAATACCAACCAAGGCCAGGGCTTCCATGCTCTCCACATTCTCTGCTACTTCATGGGCGATCCTGGCGATAGACCGGCGCATCCGATCCGCATCCATCAGGACCTTGCCGCTCTCTGTCATCTCGCCTCCCACAGCCTTCTACTCAAATCGCCTTCTTCCCCAGCTCACACACGACATGCGCCCCATACATCCCAATTCTAACCGAGTAGCGCGTTCTCCACCAGCCAGGCTGTCTTTCTCCCCTGTTTGTCCACCAGGCCCGCCGGTATGTTCACATCTCCACGCAGCGCAGCACGCAAAGCCTGCTCCTTGCCTTTTCCCGAAACCAGGAACAGCAAAGACCGAGCGGCGCGAAGCAATGGGGGCGTAAAGGTCAGGCGAGAATAGCCGCCTCTTGGCCCGGCGCTGACGACCAGACGGTCCTTTTCAGACAGAGCAGGGGAACCAGGGAAAAGCGAAGCCGTATGCCCGTCAGAACCCAAACCCAACAGGACAAGATCCAAAACCGGCACCCCGCAGGGATTATCCACGGGGGAATCCTCCCTGGCGGTTGACTCGGGAACCACCTCCCTCAAAGTCACCTCATATGCAGCCGCCCCTTTCGCGGGCGGCATCTCCCCAGGCATCCGGTGCACTCCGCCAAACCGCCGCTCCAGAAGACCCGAACGCCTTACCATTCCGAAGTTGCTCGCCCTGTCCTCCGGAGACACACAACGCTCATCACTCCAGAACACCTCCAGACACTCCCAGGGGATCAGTTCATCATACTCAGGAGTCGCAAGAAGTCTATAGAGCGGCTCAGGGGTCGATCCACCGCTCAGGGCCCAATGAAAGACACCGCGCTCAGACACAGCAAGTCGGGCGATCTTTACGATGCGCTCCGCCGCCACCCTGGAGATCGCCTGCGGATCCGCCAACGCGAGAACGCGAGAAGCACCTACCCCCTCAAGACCACCCGCTCCCAAGCGGTCACCTACCGCCACAGAGCCTGCGCTCCGGGCAAGGAAACCAGCTCAGCAGCAAACAACGCGGCTTCTTCTGCCACGGTGTCCGCGCCCAGAAAATCCAGACACTGAGAGAGGAGTCGACCCTCCGTCATATGAGACATGTCTACGCTCCCCACGGATACGGAATGGTCGCCTTCCCACACGCGCGCGGTCCCCACGTCACCGGTATCCGACAGCCGCATGACCACCTTATCCCCTCCACTATCCGGAGTTTCCCCAGACGCAGAACCGGCCGCGATCTCCAACGATACCTCCACGAGACCGCCACCCTCCAAGCCGACATGATCAATCCGGCTCAGACAGATCTCCACATCGTCAGAAACTCCGTCCTCCCTTGACCTTGAGCGCGATCCCCGTCGACTCAGTTGAGCTGTGGCGAAGTTCTTTTCTTCTCTCCACCCTTGATCAGTCGTCTGCCAACCCAATCGAGTAGACAACCAAGAAACCATGAGGAGAGAACGGAGCACCACCCCACAGGCCCCGGAACCACGCCCCTCATTGTAAGCACTTTGCGCATAGCTGATCCGTACTCTACTCACCTGCGAAAGCCATGGACGCCGGACGGGCTCATCAAAAACACCGGCTACCAAGGTCCGCCACGGCAACAATCGCATCCAATTGAAGTCATCAACGCCATAATTGCGATTGACATCCCTGAGCAGTCCCGCCAGGTTGTTCAGGAAGGTAGCGCCGTTGCCCACAGCATTCGAGTCAATCACTACCAGATCGGCAACCTCAGCCAGCCGCTTGAATGTACGGCCGGAGAACAACGCTTGCCCCGGCCACCACAGAGCAATCGGTAGCTCCGGCACAAGAAGGGAGACGGCCGCCGCGTGAAGATAGCGGCTCACCTCTCCCCTGGCGGGGATAGTAATCTGTTCCCAGCAAAGACTACGATCCCCTACCTGCACAGAGCGGCAAGCGGCGGTGACCCAGACTTCCGCGCCCTCTTCCCCGGGGAGGCTCTCCTCCACGGGGTGACCCTCGTTCGTAGCCGACTGTACGCCCACATCCAGCAGAACTATGGCCCTGGCCGGATGTCTCCCCGCTGTGTCTGCTATGGCTTCCTGCACTCGCTCGGCGGAGCCGTCATGTGGGATGTAGACCATGAGATTCGCCTCCCGAAGCCTGACTACACCGCCCTGGCTCCGGTCCTGCGCCTCCCGGCCGGCAGCCTGCCAAAGCGCGTCCAGCTCCTGCTGGACATCCCGAAGCCTGACCCGTTTGGAACTCGGCCCGGATAGGCCAAGCACCTCACTCCCCTGCCATGCTAGCCCGGATGCCTGATCCTCTCTGGGGCCCCCATGATCGGTCATAACCGTCTCCACTCCCGGCCGTCACGGTCCATCATCTCCTCAGCTTCTTCAGGTCCCCAGCCGCCCGCCTCATAGAAAGCAGGTTCCCCCACATCCTCTTCCGACCAGCGCGACACGATCCCGTCAACGAAAGACCAAGCTTCTTCCACACCATCGCTGCGAGCAAACAGAGTCGAATCCCCGAGCAAGCTTTCCAATAGAAGGCGCTCGTACGCTTCGGTTGTGGGAATTCCGAAGGATGTGCCGTAGCGGAAATCCATCCGTACCGGGTTTACCTGCAGCTGTGGGCCTGGCACCTTGGAACCGAAGCTCAGAGTGATGCCCTCATTGGGTTGGATATTCATGGCCAGCACATTGGGTTTGACAACTGAAGCGGCCGGACCCTGGAATAGAGGCAGCGGAGGATGCTTGAACTGCAGAGCTATCTCAGTAGCACGCCGGGATAGCCTCTTGCCAGTCCGCAAATAGAAGGGCACCCCCGCCCATCGCCAGGTGTCGATGAAGACCTTCATGGCCACGAAGGTCTCCGTTGACGAGTCCAAAGCCACTCCCTTCTGCTCACGATACGCGGCTACCGGTTCTCCGTGCGAAAGACCAGCCGAGTACTGCCCTCTGACCACGCACTCATCCACCTCGTTCCCTCTGAGCCGGCGCAGTGCCTGCAGAACCTTCACCTTCTCATCCCGCACCGCGTCCGCGGTCATGGATGCCGGAGGATCCATGGCCACCAAGGACAGCAGCTGCATGACGTGGTTCTGGATCATATCCCGTGTGGCGCCTGCTTCCTCGTAGTACCCACCACGCCCCTCCACACCAAGATCCTCCGCCACTGTGATCTGGACGTGATCAACATACTGCCGGTTCCAAACAGGCTCAAACATCCCGTTGGCAAGACGGAACACCAGAATGTTCTGAACCGTCTCTTTGCCCAGGTAGTGGTCCATTCGATACACAGAATCCTCACCGAACCACTCATGAAGAAGGATGTTTAGCCGGCGGGCGCTGGCCAGATCTCTGCCAAACGGTTTCTCAACGACCACCCGTACCCAACCTCCATCCCGGCGCCCGCCTCCAGCCAGACCCGCACCGCCGAGTCTCCCCACTATCTCCGGAACAGAATCAGGAGGCACAGCCATGTAGAAAAGGCGATTGCCGGTATGGACACGTTCTTCCTCAGCGCGCTCCAGCGTCCTTCTCAGGTGTTCCATCGATTCCTTGTCGGCAGTATCACCACCACAGAAGTAGAGACCTTCTGCGAAGCTTTCCCAGGCGTTTTCTTGGACCGGCAAGTCCAAGAAGGTATCCAAGGCATCGCGCACATAGGACTTGAATTCAGAGATTCCCCAGTCTCTGCGGGCAAAGCCCACCAGTGCAAAGCCAGGAGGAAGAAGGCCTCCTGCATAAAGACGATACAGTGATGGAATCAACTTCCTGCGCGTGAGATCCCCCGCTACCCCAAAAACAACCAGGGCCGCTGGCTCGGGGGTACGGGGTCCTCTCAACCCCTTCCGAAGCGGGTTCTCTGACAGGATGAACTCCGTCACACCGCCCTAGTCACCGCCTTGCGCTTGTCTTCTAAGGCTTCCAGAAGCGCATCAAACGAATCTGCGAAGGCCTTCACGCCTTCTACCTCCAAGCGCGACGTGGCCGCTTCCATTGAAATACCCGCCTGCTCCAGGGCTTCCAGATGTGCCGCCGCCGCATCGACCCCACTGGTTATGGTCTCCGCAACCTTCCCATGATCTCTGAAAGCGTCCAACGTCTTTCCTGGCACGGTGTTCACCGTGTCCGGTCCGATCAACTCCTCCACATAGCGCACATCACTGTATCCCGGGTTCTTGGTGCTGGTGCTTGCCCAGAGAGGTCTCTGCACCCGGGCTCCTTCCGCGGCCAGATCCTCCCAGCGACTTCCTGAGAAGCTCTCCTTGAAGTCCCGATACGCCACCCTGGCGTTGGCAATAGCTGTCCTTCCCAACAACTCCCTGAGCGGTGCTCTTGCCTCGCCTGAGACGGAAGCCACCAGTTTCTCCAATTCTCCATCTACAAGGGTGTCTACCCTGCTGACGAAGAAGCTGGCCACACTGCGCACAGATACCGGCTCCGGTAAATCTTCACCCTCGCTCCGCCGTGCAACTAGCTCCTCCAACCCGGCAATATAGGCTTCCCGTACCTTCGAATAGCGTTCAAGAGAGAAAATGAGAGTCACGTTAACGCTGATCCCCTGCGCGATGAGAATCCTAACCGCTCTCACACCCTCCTCGGTGGCGGGAACCTTGACCAACAAGTTCTCTCGATCCACGAGGCTCCTGACCCTATGGGTCTCCGCCACCGTCGATTCAGTATCGTATGCAAGCGTCGGTGATACCTCTATGCTGACCCATCCATCGACGCCTTCCGTTTCTCTATGCGCCTCCTGAAGGAGATCTGCCGCCATCGCCACATCCTGCGCGGTTAAGGCATCATAGATGGCACCGGTATCCATACCGGCCTCCACCAGAGTCTCAATGGCCTCGTCATATTCCGCAGCCCCCGTGATAGCTTTCTGGAATATGCTGGGATTAGAGGTAAGTCCGCAGATCCCATCCTCTTCAATCATCTTCTTCAGCGCACCTGATGTGAGCATCCCCCGGCCGATATCGTCATACCAGACGCTCTGCCCGTGTTTGCTGATCTCTCTGATCGGGTTGTCTCCCATTGCTACCATCGCTCCAGTCTCTGGTATCGTGTTCATGGTTACCCGGTGATGCCCAGGAGTGAACGTGCCTGCTGCGTCACCGCATCCGCAGTGATCCCGAATCTCTCCATCACAATCCCTCCAGGTGCGGAGGCTCCAAAGTGGTCAATGCCCACCACCGCGCCCGCGTCGCCGGTAAAGCGCTCCCATCCCTGCGTCACGCCCGCCTCCACCGCCACACGCACACGCACATCCGGCGGAATCACTTCTTCCCGATACGAAACGTCCTCCTGGGCGAACAACTCCCAGCTGGGAATAGATACCACCCGGGTTCCCACCCCCTCCGCACCCAGCGTGTCTCTGGCCTCCAGAGCCAAGTGCACCTCGGATCCACTGGCCAGGAGGAGGACGTCCACCCCGTCTGCACCTTTTTGCGACTCTGCCAGGATGTAAGCCCCCCGCGACACACCTGCGGACGAAGCGTACACTTTCCTGTCCAAGACAGGCAGCTTCTGCCTGGTCAGTATCAGCGCCACGGGACCATCATCCTTCTGCAGCGCAACCCTCCACGCCTCTACGGTCTCAGTAGCATCTGCGGGACGGATAACCGTCAGACCGGGCATCGCACGGAGCGAAGCAATATGCTCGATAGGCTGATGAGTGGGCCCGTCTTCACCTACCGCCACACTATCGTGGGTAAAAACATACTTCACCGCCGCTTGCGAGATGGCTGCCACTCGAATAGCTCCCCGCATGTAGTCAGAAAAGACCAGGAAAGTGCCGCCGAACACCAGTAGGCCACCGTGTTTGACCATGCCCGTGAGAAACGCACCCATGGCGTGCTCCCGAACACCGAAATGGATGTTCCGCCCACCGCGAGAACCCTTCTGGAAGTATCCGTATTGTGTATTTCCACAATCCTTCAGCATTGTATTGTTGGAAGGACTAAGATCTGCTGAGCCCCCAACCAAGGTAGGGAGGACGGGTGCCACACCGTTCAGCACCTGTCCCGACGCACCTCTGGTGGCGAGCGGGCCATCTGCCGGAACAAACTCCGGCAACCGGGCGGACCAGTCGTCGGGAAGCTCTCCCTTCATAGCCTGCAGAAAACTCTCAATCCGCTCCGGATCCGTCTGCCTCAGCCCCTCCAACATACTCTTCCAGAGCCTACGCTTGCCCGCCCCGTGAGCCGTCGCTTCTGAGTATAGGTCCTTGACCTCCAGAGGAACGTAGAACGGCTCTTCCTCAGACCACCCCAAGGCCTTCTTGGTGAGCTCCACTTCTTCCTCACCAAGAGGCGCACCGTGTGCGTCCGCCGAGTCCTGTTTGTTGGGGCTTCCGTATCCAATGTGAGTCCGCACCATGATCAAAGATGGATGCTCCTCATCCTCCTTAGCCTGCCCGATGGCTGCATCAATGGCATCCAGGTCATTGCCATCCTCCACTTTCAGCACCTGCCACCCATAGGCCTCAAACCGGCTTGCCACATCCTCCGTGAAGGTGATGTCTGTCTTGCCCTCGATGGAAATGTGATTGTTGTCATAGAGATATATGAGTTTCCCCAACCCCAGATGGCCTGCCAGAGAAGCCGCCTCGGAGGAAACTCCTTCCATGAGGTCCCCATCACTGACAATGCCGTATGTCCGGTGGTGAACAATCTTGTGTTCCTTGGTGTTGAACAGCGCAGCCAGATACTCTTCAGCGGCCGCCATTCCCACACCGTTCCCGAAACCTTGGCCCAGCGGACCGGTGGTGACCTCCACTCCGGGCGTCACCCCGGTCTCGGGGTGACCGGGTGTGATGCTCCCCCATTGCCGGAACTCCTCAATATCCTCAGCGGAGACTCCGAAGCCTGCCAAGTGCAGCAGTGCATACAACAACATGGATCCGTGCCCCGCGCTCAAAATGAAGCGGTCTCTGTCCGCCCACTCCGGGTCTTGTGAATCGAACTTAAGATGCCGAGACCACAAGACGTGGGCCATGGGAGCCGCCCCCAAGGGCATACCCGGGTGGCCGGATCCGGCCTTCTCCACAGCGTCCATCGCCAGGGTTCGAATGGTATTCACCGCCAAGATGTCCAGCCTGTCATCTCCGCCCAAACTCACTCCTTCCATTAATCCAACCACCTTTCCATCCCTGTCCAACAACCTGCCTAGGACAAGAACTCACACTCTGCACAGAATTGCGTGCGGCCGGCGGCATGCCGCCGGCCGCACCACCAGTCGCTACGGCAATATTCTCCAGCCCGACTCCTCTGCCAACGCCTGCAACTCCCTGCGAGGATTCACCGCGACAGGAGTACCCACCAACCTCAGCAAGTCCACGTCCGTCTCGTGATCCGCATAGGCGCTGCAGCCGCCGGGATCAGCTCCTTGCCCCTCCAAGTAGGCACGTGCCACGCGCGCCTTCTCCGAACCATAGAGAGGACGCCCAATCACCTGTCCAGTGTATATTCCGTCCTTCCTCTCCAGCCTGGTTCCCTCACAATCCTTGACCCCCAAGGCTCTGCCGAGAGCATCCACCAGCGGTTGGAGAGCGGCGGAGAGAATCACAATCTCATCCCCAGCTTCACGATGCCCTCGCAGAGCATTCAGGGCGCCGGCATGCAACCGCGGCACCAGCTCCTCCCCGGCGAATTCGTCCATGAGGGTATCCACCTCCTGCACGTTCATACCGGCGAATAACTCTCCGGCTCTGGCTCTGGCTCTATCTGTAGCCTTGACCAGGCCCATCCGGTAGAGAATGAACCAGATACCGGTGCCCAGTAGAAAACCCAGCCCAATCATCCCTTTCTCACGCAAGAAGGTAACAAGGAGACGCTGGGTCTGACCCACAACTAATGTGCCGTCAAGATCGAAGAAAGCAAGGTTGACGTCCCGGGGCTGATAGACGTGCTCTGACATTCCGCGAGTGTATCACGTTGGATTTCTCCCCCCGCCGGGTACAAGAGCCGCATAGAGCACCGGTAAAGAGTACACCAGGGTTCATGGATCTTACTTCTTCTTGGATGGGAGAGAGCCATAGACACAGTATCTGATACGCGGGCCTTGGAGGACAAGACCAAAAACATAGGAACCCGGCTGTTCGCCCTCATGGAGGAAACCCAACCGTCAGTGTTTAGAAGCGCCTGGTGGCAGGGCCAGGCCCTCCAATGGGCCATGAGGGACGATGCCTTTAAAGTCAAGCTCTTCCGGTTTGTGGACGTGTTTCCCAGTCTGCATAATTCCAGGGAGACGGCCCGCCACGTCAAAGAGTATTTTGAATACCCGGACGCCAACCTCCCTACCGCTCTACGCTGGGGCCTCAAAGCTGCCGAACCGGGACATCCCACCACCCGTCTAGCTTCCAAGGTTATCGCCCATAACATCCACGCAATGGCAAAGCGCTTCATTGCAGGAACAGACGCGCAGCAAGCACTCTCAACACTCCGCAGTCTACGCGCCCAAGGTATTGCTTTCACCCTGGACGTGCTGGGTGAGGCGACTCTCAATGAAGCCGAAGCCGAGACGTATCAAGCGCGATACGAAGACCTCCTCACATCCTTGCCCAGAGAAACGTTGAACTGGGATGAGAATAAACCGATTGACCAAGCCCCGTGGGGGACCCTTCCCCGCGTGAACGTCTCTCTGAAGATAACCTCACTCCAGCCCCAGCTCGATCCCGTCGACTTCGTCGCTGCTAAGCATGCGATTTGCGAACGCCTTCGGCCTCTCTTGAGACTCGCCCAGGAAAGAGAAGCGTTCTTGAACATCGACCTCGAACAGTATCGCTATCATGACTTGACTCTTGACGTGTTCCGCGATCTCCTGCTTGAGGATGAGTTCAAGGACTACCCGCACTTCGGAATAGTGATCCAAGCTTATCTGCGCGACTCTGAGCCGGACCTTCTCAATGTGATCGAACTTGCCCGGGCACGTGGTACACCCGTCACCGTCCGGCTGGTAAAGGGTGCCTACTGGGACTACGAGACGGCACTCGCCGGCCAAGAGCACTGGCCCCTTCCCGTATTCACCCGCAAGAGCGATACAGATGCGCAATATGAATACCTGACCCGCCTCATGTTGGAGAATTGGGAACATGCGCGGCCGGCGCTGGGTACACACAACATCCGCAGCATCGCCCACGCCGTGGCGATTGCCCAATCATTACGAATCCCCGAAGGTGTCCTGGAAATCCAGATGCTCCACGGTATGGCGGAACCGATCAAACGAGCAGTCCGCGAGATGGGAATACGGCTCCGAGAATACGTGCCCGTAGGGGAACTGGTGCCGGGCATGGCGTACCTGGTGCGTCGGCTCTTGGAAAACACTGCCAACGAGTCATTCCTTCGTCAGACCTTTGTGGAAGCTGGAGACCGGGAGCGACTGCTGGCCCGTCCCCTCCCGAGCACGGATGTGCAAGCCGCTTGTGAAAGCGCTCCACCCACCCGTCCGACCGACCCCAAGGACCCTGGTCCGTACAAGAATGAACCGCATGCCGACTTCGCTCGGAAAGAGAAGCGCGCGGCCCTGGCGTCCGCTTTCAAGCAGGCTGAGCTTGGGTTGGGAAAACACCATCCGCTGATGATCAGGGGGGAAGAAGTTGACACCACAGAAGTAATCACCTCCACTAACCCCTCCCATCCCAAACAAACACTCGGAACCGTGGGTTCTGCCGGCCGCAAGGAGGCCGAGCACGCAGTCACCGTAGCTCAGCGGGCATTCCCGAAGTGGCGTGACACCCCCGTGCGCGAGAGGGCCGCCATTCTTTTCAGGGCAGGAGACCTCATGCGCCGTGAACGTTTTCGGCTGGCGGCATTGGAGGTTCTGGAGGCGGGCAAACCTTGGCGTGAGGCAGATGGAGATGTCACCGAAGCCATAGATTTCCTTGAGTACTACGGCAGAGAGATGTTGCGTATCGGCAGCCCACAAAGCCTCCACGATATACCGGGAGAACTGGATTTCCTGCTGTACGAACCCAGGGGAGTAGCAGTCGTTATTGCCCCCTGGAACTTCCCATTGGCGATACTGACCGGGATGACATCCGCAGCCCTGGTCACCGGCAACACCGTAATCATGAAGCCGGCACAGCCGACACCCCTGGTGGCTTATGAGCTATATCGCATCCTGCTTGAGGCCGGACTACCGCCGCAGGTCCTATCCTTCCTACCAGGCCCCGGACAAACCGTCGGTGCAGGGCTCGTGGAGCACCCGAATGTCGATTTGATCGCCTTTACGGGCAGCAAGGAGACGGGGCTATCCCTCCTGGAGACCGCGGGAAAGATCCGAACGGGGCAGAAGAACATCAAGAGAGTAGTGGCAGAGATGGGCGGGAAGAACGCGTTGATCATAGACGAAGACGCGGATTTGGACGCAGCCGTTGAGGGCACCGTTCGCTCAGCATTCGGCTATTCTGGACAGAAGTGTTCTGCCTGCAGCCGGGCAGTGGTGCTGGATTCAATCTACGATCAGTTCGTGAGACGACTGGTGGGAGCCGCCCACAGCCTGCGCATCGGCGACCCGACCAATCCTTGGAATAACATGGGACCAGTAATCAGCGAGGAAGCCATGACCAAGATTCAGGGATACATTGACACGGCACGGAGCGAGGCCGACGAAGCCGCAGCCATCTCCGGGCCGGAGGACGGATACTTCATTGGACCGCACATCTATGCGGATGTCCCACCCCAGGCCAGAATCGCACAGGAGGAAATATTCGGGCCGGTCTTGAGTGTCATTAGAGCAAATAGTTTCGATGAAGCCCTGGAGATTGCCAACGGGACCGTCTACGGCCTAACCGGAGGTTTGTACTCACGCAGCCCCTCTCGTATCGAGCGCGCCTACCGAGAGTTCCGAGTGGGAAACCTCTACATTAATAGAGAGATCACCGGTTCCATGGTAGGACGGCAACCTTTCGGCGGATCGCGCATGAGCGGTGTGGGTTCCAAGGCGGGTGGGCCCGACTATCTTCTCCAATTCCTGGAACCGCGATGCATTACGGAGAACACTCTCCGCCGTGGTTTCGCGCCCCCTGTGGTTTCGCCCCCTCTACTGAAGTAGGCGGGCCGCACCCAGAGCACGTTCCAGGTCAGCGGGCAAATCAGAGATGACGTCAACATGCTTCCCGGATACCGGGTGGGGAAAAGACAGTCTGTGGCTGTGAAGGAACTGGCGTCCAACCTGCAAGCGATCCCTCCTTGCGTAATCCTGATCCCCGGCCACCGGGTGGCCGATCGCCTGAAAGTGGACGCGGATCTGATGGGTGCGCCCGGTTTCTAGTTCCACCTCCAAGTAGGTGAAGGTCTTCAAGCGCTCCAATACCGTGAAGTGCGTGACGGCCTCTCTGGGCCGAACTCCACCCACCACCATGACTTTGCGCCGGACAGGGTCACGACCGATGGGAGCCTCAACGGTTCCTGTGGCTTCAGACAGCACTCCGGTCACAAGCGCAAGATACCTGCGCTTCATTTGCCGCCCGCGGATCAAGTCTGCCAACGCCCGGCGGACTTGAGGGTCACGGGCAACTACCAGGAGACCGCTGGTATCTCTATCCAGCCGATGTACCACTCCCGGTCGAAAAGCCTCCCCGCCCGATATGCCATACCCCATCAACGCATTGACCAAAGTACCGCTCATGTGTCCTCGCGAGGGATGCACCACCATCCCCGGAGGCTTATCCACGACTAAGAGCGAATCGTCTTCATAGAGCACGGAAACCGGGATGTCCTCAGGAATGGGTGCCCTCTCCAAATCCACCTCAGCATCAGGGAGCCGGACGACAATTGTCTCCCCTCCGGAAACATGATGACTGCGTGCGCGGAGATTGCCATCCACGCTCACGGCCCCTTCGTCTATGAGCGCAGCCGCCCTGGTCCGACTGCCTACCTCTTCTTTCTGGCCCAAGAATATGTCAAGTCTCACACCTTCTTCACTTTCATCCACAGTGGCTTCCAGCAGCTGATTCCCAGATGATTCTCGCTCAATCACCGTAATCACCCTCCGCCTGCCTTCCCTCCTCGCCATGCCAAACGCTCATCATAAGACCGGCTATCATCAGGCTCACTCCGATCACAACAAACATGTCCGCAAAGTTGAAATTAGGCCAATGCGGCAATCGGATGAAATCGGTGACGTGGCCGATAGTTACGCGTTCTACCAGGTTACCCATGCTGCCACCGACGACCAATCCCCCCGCCAATCCCGCCAGCACAACACGATCCTCCAGCGCCACGTAGGCGAACACAACTAGAGTGGCCATCACGACCGCCACAATTATCAACCGATCGTGGCCAGACAAGATGCCAAACGCCGCTCCTGTGTTCCTGGTGCGCTCCAAGGTCAAGAAGGGCAACACTGCGACCCTCTCCCCCATCGCAAGTGCGTCCTGAGCAAACCGCTTAGTCAGAAGGTCCAGCGCCAATACAAGAATGGCGCTCGAACCAAGCAGGGTCCACTTGAGTCTGCTGATGCGACTCATTCCACGCTCTCTCAAGTATCCAGGTGCGCTTGAATTCTGTTCTCAAGATCGCTCTTGGACAATCCCTGGAAGGAGACGATCTTGTCCCGGCTGGTCTGTCCACGCTTAATGGAGAGCAAGTGGGTAGGAATCTCCAGCCAATCCGCCAGACAGGAGAGCAGCTGGCTATTAGCCTTGCCCCCCTCTGGAGGGGCAGTCAACTGGACCTTGAGCCGATTCCCATACGCGCCCTGCACCTTGGTCTTCTTGGAGCCGGGATTGACTCTAACCTCAACCATCAGGACATTGTCAGAGGATCTTACCTCTACCACCGGAAGTCTCTGTCTTCTCCCCGATTGAAAAAATCATCCTCTTCCTCTTCCTCTGCATCTTCCTCTGCATCTTCCTCGTTGTCCCCGGTGTCGAGGGCCTCTTTGCTATTGGAGATAGGTGCCCCTTCAGGCTCAACCTCTTTGCCTTCCGCCAGGAAAGAAGGTATTTCCTCCTCCGAAAGAACCTCCTTATCCGCTCCTTCAGGTTCAGGCTCAGAGGGCTGACCTGCAGCATCCTCTTCCGGCGCATCAGCAGCAGGAGCGGGCGCCACAGCCTCCTCTCCATCCTCAGACTCTTCCTCCACCCCGGAGACCACGCCTTCGAATCTGCGTCGCTCCTCCGAGTTCTCTTCTTCAGAAAGAAGGTTGATGTGGGCTTCAAGCAGAGAACGGAACTTGAAACGGAAGTCCTCTTCCGCCTGTTTGAGCTGGATCAGAGATTGCTGCACGGACTGCTTCTCTTGGTAGGATTCGTTGACTATGTCCCGCGCTTGAAGCCCCGCGTCTTTGAGAACCAACTCCGCTTCCTTGCGGGCGTTAGCCTTCATCTCCTCAGCTTGCTGTTGGGCCGAGATGAGAGTCTGCTGCAGCGTATCTCTCAACCCCTCATGGTGAGCCAATTGCTCTCCCAGGTGTTCAATCCGCTCACGCGAATCAATGTTCTCCTGGAACAGACGCTCAAACTCATCCGCTACCTCATCAAGGAAGACGTCCACCTCTTCATCCGAGTAACCCCTTACCGTACGACGAAATTCCTTGTGACGAATGTCCAGAGGTGTCAACTTCATGGCCTCTCCTTCCGCTCCTTCCTTAGAGAACCCGGGTGACGAAGCTCTCCAGAACAATAAGCACGAGTATGGCCAGTATGGGACTGAGATCGACGTTCATGCCACCGCTGCCTATCCCCGGCATCACTCGGCGGAACAACGAAAGATAGGGTTCGGTTACGTCATAGATGTACTTGTAGATAGTCTGAAAAGCCTGACTCTCCGGCAACGGGATCCAGGAGAGCAAAACGCGGATTATGACCAACCAATAGTAGATCTTGAGCAGAGCAAGCACGAATCCAGCCATTTCACATCACCATATTCCCGGGGCCTTCAAAGTGACTGCCCACGATCTACCGCAGCCCCCACCGCACGAAGAAAAGCACCGCGTACTCCGTGATCTTCCAGTTCGGCTACTCCAAAGATAGTCGTACCAGCTGGAGAGGCCACCCTATCCTTGAGCTCGGCTGGAGAGACCCCCTCCTCAATCATCATCCGAGCAGCCCCCAGCGCCATCTGTAGAGCAAACGGACGAGCCAGAGCGCGAGGCAACCCACAATGGACCGCCCCGTCCTCCAGCCCTTCCAACGCCAAGGCCAGCATCCCGGGACCGCTCCCGGTCAACCCGGTGACCACATCCAAGTACTGCTCAGGAACCAGCTCAACTACTCCCAGAGGCCTCAGCACCGCCTTCACAGCCTCCGTCGCACCAGGAGCTGTCTTCTCTTCCGGCGCCAAGGCTATGACCCCTTCTCCCACTGAAACCGCAAGATTCGGCATGATGCGAAAGACCGCGGGGCCGCTGCCCAGTGCCGCCCGGATCCGGGGCAGAGTCACCCCGGCGGCGGTAGATACTACCTTCCCATCCGACGATTCATCTCTCACGCCCGCCAGAACGGACTCCAGCTCCTGAGGTTTGACTGACACAAACAGAACATCCGAGCGCGCCGCTGTGTCACGCACCGTGGGCGCAACCTCAATCCTCTCCGGAGAAATCCCTCGCAGAACATCCGTTCGCTCCGAGTCCTGGTCATACAGGACCAGCGCAACATCCGATTCAGATGAACGAAGCCAGCCCTTCACCAAAGCCGAGCCCATATTGCCGGTTCCCACTACTCCTATGCGCAACGCACGAACTCCCACCCAACTCTAGTACTGATTGAAGAACCCCTTCTCCATCAACTCCTGCTTCTGTTCCGCTGACACCTCCACGCTGTTCGGCGTCAGAAGAAAGACCCTGTCCGCCACCCGCTGCATTCCCCCATCCAGAGCATAGGTAAGTCCGCTGGTGAAATCTATCAGCCGCTTGGATAGTTCCTTCTCGCTCGACTGCAGGTTGATGATCACCGGAACATCTTTCTTGAACTTATCTGCCACCAACTGGGCATCGTTGAAGCTCTTGGGGACTATCAGGTGGACCTCAACCGAAGGTTTCTGAGAAGGAGAAGGTACGGGACGTATCGCCTTGTTCCCTCCTGAGCCACGGTCCTCTTCTCCAGCGAAGATGTCATCAAAGTCTGTGCTGGATGGACGTCTGCGACCGGTTTTACCGCCGCGGTCAATCCTCTTCACATTTGGGCGCTCTTGATACGATTGCTCCAACTCCTCGTGCGGAGCCAGCGTATCCTCCTCATAGTAATCATCTTCTTCTTCCGCGATGCCGAAGTAAATCAACGTCTTCCGCCAGATATCTGCCAAGGCCATCCCACCCTCCCTAGGCTCGCGTAAAGAGGACGCTGCCCAAACGGACAAGAGTTGCGCCCTCCTCAACTGCTACCTGGTAGTCATTGCTCATACCCATAGAAAGCTCCTTGAGCGCATACCGGGAAGAGAACCGGGAGGCCAGATCATCCCTTAGCGCCCGCAACCCCCTGAAGACAGGGCGGGTCTCCTCCGCGTCCTCTGCAAGAGGGGCCATCGTCATCAGTCCGACGAAACGCACCGTTTCATATGGAGCAGCCCGCTCCAAAAAGGCTTCCGCATCGCCCGGAAGGATACCATACTTGCTTTCCTCCCCACTCACGTTGACCTGCAGCAGGACATCCACGTCCACATCCGTCCGTTTGTCTATCTGCTCTACCAGACTGAGCGAATCGACGGAATGGATCAGAGACACCCGCGGGACCACGCGGCGGGCCTTCCTTGATTGCAGATGTCCTATGAAATGGAAATCCAGCGCATCCCTGAACCGACGCCACTTTCCCTCCAACTCCTCCGCCCTATTCTCACCAACCACTTTAATTCCCGCCTGGATAAGGATATCCATGTCGTCCAGATCCACATACTTGGTAGCCGCGACCACATTAACCTTGTGATCCCAGCCGCCACGAACACTGGCCAGCCGAATCCGCTCCTGCACTATTGCCCAATTCTCCCGCACAACTTCTACATCGAGTGTCATCATTCCTTTACAATCAGCTCCTAAGACTCTCAACAGCTTTCATGAAACCGCCCACAGTAGAGCACCCTGACGGCCGGTAGCCGGTCCGTCCCGCCTGTGAGAGTAGAACAGTTCTGGGTTACAGATGGTACAAAGGCGCGGATTAACCACTTGGCTTCGAGGCACTCCAACCTCTTCCAGCGCGCGCGTGCAGACTTCCCATAAGTCCAAATGGCCACCCCGAGTCAAGCCTCGCCCATAGCGATCAGCGAAGCTCTGCACCAGATGCGAATCCACTTTGTAGCAGCAGGGTCCCGCGCTGGGGCCAATGAACGCGAGACCGGGCGGAGCTGTCATGGCGCGAGCCCCCTCTTGCACTACTCCTCCCAGCAAACCACGCCAACCCCCATGAACCAGAGCTGCATCAACTTCTCCCACCATGATCACGGGCACGCAATCACCAAAGACTAGCAAAGCACCCAGTCCGGCATCTCGCTCAGGATGCACGGTCAGGCCATCGCACGGAGCGCCAGCCGGTCCTCGCTTGTACTCTGCTGTCCCTATCACTCTCAACCCATGAACCTGACGTGGTGACACCAGGCCGGTTGCACCACTCAGTCCATCAGCCTCACGCACAGCTCTCGCCAGTCGCCGTCTATTGTCCTTCACATCTCCCGGGTCATCCCCGTGGCTCTGACTAAGATTCAAATGCTGGAACGGACCCTTGCTAACCCCCCCTGTTCTCGTGGTGAAGACCGCACGGAAGGGACCGGAAAGGGAAGCGGTCAGTGCCGGAATTCCTCCGTACTGTTGTGCACAGATCTTAGGCCGAGAATCAGGGTGAATATGTTCCTGAAGGACGCTCAGGCTCACTTTGCCAGTCCTGATCTCCCTCTCCTCTGCCTACTCCTTGTCCTTAAGGAAAGCAGGGATGTCGAGAGCGTCATCATCCATGTCAAAGCTCTCTGGCTCAGGCCTGGGGTACGGAGAATCCTCCTCCTCATCCGACCCGAATTCTTTGTGGGTCTCAAGATCCGAACTGAAACCGGTTGCTATCACAGTCACCCGCATGTCCTCACCCATGGAGCCATCGATGACAGCGCCGAATATAACATTCGCCTCGCCATCAGCGGCATCCGAGATGATTTCCGCCGCTTCATTCACCTCGAAGAGACCCATCTCAGGTCCGCCGGTGATGTTGAGCAATATGCCGGTTGCGCCCTCAATAGAGGACTCCAGCAATGGAGATGAGATGGCTGCACGCGCTGCCTCCGCTCCCCTGTTCTCTCCATCTGCCACGCCGATTCCCATCAGGGCAGACCCTGCACTCCGCATTATGGTCCTCACATCAGCAAAGTCCAGATTGATCAGCCCTGGCACTGTTATGAGGTCAGTGATGCCCTGAACGCCTTGCCTGAGAACGTCATCAGCCACCTTGAAAGCCTCAATGATGGAAGTGCGCTTCTCTACCACCTGCAGAAGCCGATCATTGGGTATGATGATCAGGGTATCCACCTTGCGGGCAAGTAAATCTATCCCTCGCTCCGCCTGCACCGCGCGCTTCTTCCCCTCAAAAGTGAAGGGTTTGGTTACCACTCCAACCGTCAGCGCACCAATATCCCGAGCCAGTTCGGCGATGATGGGTGCTGCACCGGTGCCCGTTCCTCCGCCCTTGCCGGCCGTGACGAACACCATGTCCGCACCCTTGAGAGCCTCTCGCAGCTCATCCTTGTTCTCCTCTGCGGCCTCACGCCCAACCGCTGGATTGGCGCCCGCCCCCAAACCCCTCGTAGTCTTCCCTCCGATGTGGATCTTCACATCCGCATCACACATGAGAAGGGCTTGGGCGTCAGTGTTCACGGCGATGAACTCTACGCCACGCAAACCGGCATCCACCATGCGGTTGACGGCGTTAGTGCCCCCTCCGCCTACACCGACGACCTTGATTACCGCCAGGTAGTTGGAACCGGTATCTATCATAATCCGAAACCTCCGTAGCCCATATCAGCCTCAGCTCGAGTGTTGTGTCGGGCATTCTATGTACTTGAACTCTAGACTACGCCAGATACACATACCTTCCTCTAATTCCGCACAATATCACGAGTCTTTCGCCTTTGCTACGGCTTTTCCGGGCATGTGAACATCAAGGTAGTCCAACGCTTTGCCTTCCCTCAAGTACCGCTTGATGATCTCCTCGCTCACCTTCAACTTGTCATCCAGCCCTACTGGATCACCCAATCGCACCTCACCGCCGTCTACCAGTCTGATCACCACCTCGCCCGTTCGCCTGACCCGTATGTCTTCGATAACAGATGTAGCGAGCCACGATTCTCCGTTTGATCCCAGCTCAGAGACGACGTCTAGAGCTCTCACGACCTGCGGCGACAGAAGATCACCCGCCTCCACCCATTGGTCCGCGTCCGGGATTACCAAGAGCCAATCGGAGAGGTCCGCATCGCCTGCTACGGTCTCTTCCAGAAGACGCCCATTCTCACCAACTAACCATTGAGAGCCATCAGCAACCTCAACCAACGCAAGTGGCTTCCTCTCCACGATCTCAGCATCGATGGCATTGGGGAAGCGTCGGTGCACGTGGGCTTCCTTCACATACGGGATTCTCATCAGCTCCTGTTCAAGCTCGTTTGTCGATAGACTGAACAAGCTGAACCCCTTCGCACGGATCATCGCCTGAGCGACTTCATCATGGGTGACGTGCTCCGTAGCTGAGACGTAGACTCTATCCAGCGCAAAAGCTCCGGAGGCATGGGCCCAGAACAGGGCTCCACCAAGGAGAAGGACACACAATGGCCCAACAACCAGAGCCAACCTCCCCTTCCTCATCCGAGAGGGGGACGTAGACCGCTTAGAGACCGTGGTCTCGCCGTTCTCCATCTTTCGTGACCGGCTCCCGACCATCTCACACGGGCTCCCAGGGAAAACCGGCACCCAGTAGGTGGACCTCCGGTTCCAGGACAACGTCATGCTTGGCAAGAACCGTCTCACGCATCGCAGCCATCAGGCCAAGCACATCCGCAGCAGAGGCATCTCCCATGTTCGTGATGAAGTTCGCGTGGACAGGGGAGACCTGGGCGCCACCACGCCTCACACCTCTGACTCCGGCGCAATCCAGTAATCTTCCTGCTGCTTCTCCCGGGGGGTTCCTGAATGTGCTTCCGAACGTGCGCACTCCTCGAGGTTGAGTCTGGCGGCGCTTCCTAAGCAAAGAGCGGTGACGCGCCGCTATCTTGTCCGGCTCGTCGTACTGCAATGCCAGTCTGACGCCGGTAACCACCGAGATAGGAGGCAAGCGGCACTCGCGGTAGTTCCACTGCAGATCCTCAGCCCCCTCCCACGACACGCCTTCCGGAGTAGCCAACTCCACAGCTGTCACAACCCCAGACATGTCACCTGCATGGGTGCCGGCGTTCATGGCCACCGCTCCCCCCACAGAGCCAGGAATACCGCAGCTGAACTCAAGGCCTGCCAGGCCTACCTCGACGGCAAAGGTGGCTAGTCGCGGAAGTGACAATCCCCCTCCGGCCACGAGTCTGCCCTCAGCATCCGGACCCTCCACGAAGTGAAAGTCCTCATCAAGCTTCAGAACCACACCCGCAAAGCCTTCATCTCCCACCAAGAGATTCGACCCCGCGCCCAACACTGTCCATGGAAGCTCTTCCTGCGCAAGCACTGAGAGAACCCACGCCACCTGTCCGCTCCCAGCAACTGTCAGGAGAAGATCTGCTTTACCGCCCACCCCAATGCTCGTGAACGGAGCCAGAGGCGCATCTTTCCACGCCCTCACTCCCTCAATCCTGGAGAAGCGGTCGGCAAACGCGTCCGTTACCACACCCACGCTCCTATCTGCACGGAAAATCACTTTTGCAGAAAATGCTCGCCCACAGAGTGTACGTCTCCCGCGCCCATCGTAAGCACCAGATCTCCCGGCTGGACGATTTCCCGAAGGTACGCATCTACCCTCGATAGACGAGGGATATAGGCAACGTCCGCCCGCGGTGACAGCTCCAACATGCTCTCCACGATCAGCTTCCCACTGACTCCGGGTTGAGGCTCTTCACGGGCCCCATAGACATCAGTGACTATTGCCAGATCTGCCTCAAGCAGAGCCCGGGCGAAATCACGATGAAGAAAACGCGTCCTCGAGTACAGGTGCGGTTGGAACACGGCCAGAACCCGCCGCCACTCTCCGGTCTGCGCAGCCCGAAGGGTCGCTTTCACCTCTGTTGGGTGGTGGGCGTAGTCGTCCACAACATCCACGCCGTCCCTCTCTCCAAGCCATTCAAAACGCCGGGCGGCACCCGTGAACGTGTGAAGAGAGTCTGCTATTCGACCGGAGGGGATTCCCACCTCACTGAGTAGAGCAAACCCCGCCAGAGCATTCAGGATATTGTGCTCTCCCAGCACAACCAACTCCACTGTTTCCAGTAGGTGTCCCCGGCGCCACACCTCAAACCGGCTCCCTCCATGGTACAGACTCACCTCACGCGCCTGATAAACGTTTCCCGCTGCGAAACCGTAGGATATCGCCCTACACGGCGCTTCCTCAGCCAAAGAAGGTAGGTTTGGATCCTCTCCCCAGTAAACCATCAGACCCTGGGGTGGCAAACGCGCCAAGAAATTGCTGAAAACCCGGCATACGTCCTGGAAGTGGGCGTAGTAGCTGTGGTGGTCCAGCTCCAGGTTCGTAACCAGTATTGCCTCCGGCTCCAAGAAGAGAAGGGAGCCGTCAGATTCATCTGCCTCGCAGACCAGGAATTCTCCCTCCCCGTGACGGGCGTTCGCTCCCAGGTCATTCAACTCTCCCCCCACCAGGAAGGAGGGATCCACGCCTGCGTCGATCAGAACGCGGCTGATCATGGATGTGGTAGTAGTCTTGCCATGAGTTCCACAAACAGCCAAGCCTCTCCTCCCCTCCATGAGCCATGCCAGCGCCTGGGCCCTTTTCACCACCGGAATCCCGCGCTTCTGCGCCTCCAGGACTTCCTTGTTGGAATCTGGAACGGCGGAAGAGATGACAACAGCATCCGGGTGGTCAACGTTGGCCTCCGAGTGTCCCAAGATGACCGGTACTCCGGCCTCTTCCAGGCGGTCAACGTAACGTGATGGCTTCAAGTCCGAGCCTGACACTTGTAAGCCGCGGTAGTGCATGACCAGGGCTATCCCGCTCATGCCCGCACCGCCGATTCCCACAAAATGGAGCCGGTTCATGGAAGCGAAGAGCAGTCTGCCAGGACTTGAAGTGTCTGTGGTCATATCTATGCGCCACCTCGAGCGCCAATCAATTCTACTACCTGCTTGGCAATACGGGTAGCGGCGTCAGTTCGAGCAAGCGCCCGCGCGGCCAACGCCATACGGTCACGCACTTCCGGTTGTGAGATTTCCTGGACCTCGCGGGCCAGCCTATCTACGGTCAGGTTGCTATCAGCGATCATCCTGGCCGCTCCAGCCTCCTCCACTGCATGTGCGTTCTTGGACTGGTGGTCAGCGGTAGCTGCTGGGAAGGGTACCAGGATGGACGGGATCCCCAGAGCGAGGAGCTCTGCAACCGATCCGCCCGCCCGAGATACCGCTACGTGGGCCACCGCCAGAGCCAAGGGAAAGTCATCCAGGTAGGAGAAGAGTCTGTAGTCCGGATTACCTCCCATGCCGGCCAACTGCTCCTGAGTTTGAATGAAGTCACGTTCCCCCGCAACGTGGATGACGCTGAACCCTTGCAGACCGCGGCCGAACGCACTAACAGCAGCACGGTTGATCTTGGAAGAGCCCAAGCTTCCACCAAAGACCAAGACGACCGGTTTCGTCCCATCCAAACCGAATCGCAGTAGACCCTCCTCCCGAGTAGCCGACATCAGCCCAGGGCGAAGAGGGCGGCCCGTATATACGAACTTGTGCCCCTCCCTCCCCTCCACCGGGAAGGACAGAAAGACTCTGTCCACAAGCCTGCTGAGAATGCGGTTGGTCCAACCCAGATGCGCATCCATCTCCACGATCGCACTGGGTATGCCTCGGACCGCCGCCTCAGCAACCACCGGCCCGGACGCGTAAGCACCTACCCCGATCACACAATCAGGGCGAGTGTCTCCGAGAATCCGCCACGCATCCACCGCGGCCAGAGGAAGAGAGGCCAGCGTCTTGAGTGTCGTCCAACCGAGGCGACGCTGAAACCCACGCACCCGCACAGAGCGATAGTCATAACCCTCCCTCGGAACCAAGCGCTTCTCAATCCCGCCTGCGCCACAGAAGCCAACATCATGCCCGTCCGCCCGAAGAACGTCAGCGACGGCCAGGGCGGGAACCACGTGACCCGCGGTGCCTCCTCCGGCTATCAAGATACGTGACATTCGAGGCTTGCACCTCCCTCATTTTTTGAGAAGCAGGAGCAATTGAACCTACAGTCCCGTACCGGGCAACCGACAAGACAACACCCATAGCGATCAGCATGACCAAGAGATTGCTGCGGCCGAAACTGATGAAGGGCAACGGGATACCAGTCAAGGGAAGCGCGCCTAGCACCCCACCCAAGTTCAGGATCGCCTGCCCCGACATGAGGAGCATGACTCCACCGGCCAGATAGCGGCCGAACGGGTCAACAGACTCCCGCGCGATCCGCCATACAGCCAATGTAAGGAGCAGGAACAGCCCAATAACCACGGCGGCCCCAACAAAGCCATATTCTTCTCCAATAATTGCAAAGATCATGTCTGTATGGGCTTCCGGAAGCCAGCTGAACTTCTGTGTGCTCCTGCCTGGCCCCACTCCAAACCAACCACCGTTGGCCATCGCCACAAATGACTGGATAAGTTGATAACCGGAATTAAGAGGGTCGGCCGTTGGGTCCAGGAATGCAGTCAGACGCTCACGGCGGTAGGGCTCACTCAGCATCCCATACATCGCCACAGCCGAACTCAGCAGAACCAGCGTCGCCACATGGATGCCGCGCATGCCGGCCAGAACAAGCATGCCCAGAACCACCACGCCTATGAGCACAGTAGTTCCCATATCAGGTTGGAAGTAGATGAGCAGGCAGGTGACTGACGCAAGTCCCAGGACCGAGACCAGGTATTCCCATGGGAGGGCGGATTCCCCCGAACTCCGGGTCCTCCGACCCGCAACGGCAAGAAGATAGGCTGCAGCGAGCACGATACTCAGTTTCGCCAACTCAGAGGGTTGAAATCCCATGGACCCGATACGCAACCACCGCGTAGCTCCCCCGGCCTCCCGTGCAATCCCCGGGATCAGCACGAGGACCAGGAGGGTGAGAGCAAGCACCATGGGAGCGAGAGACCAAGCTCTCCACCTCCGATAGTCGAGACGCGACACGATGATCATCAGAATCAGGCCGCCCACCGCCACAGCCACCTGGTCCAAGAAGTAGGAAAAACCGCTCGAACCCTGGAACATGCTCACTACCGCAGCGGTGGAATAGACCATCACCACCCCAAAGGCAAGCAGAAGGATGGTGCAAAACCACACCACATGCTGCGGCCCAAGCTGTCGGGTTGGGTCTTGTCCCGTCCGAGGATCAGACCCACTTGCCCCCATAGTACGGAGTGTTTCTCTGGGCGGCGTATCCCTGAGATCAGAGTCTCGCGTATGGGCACCTTCACCTCTCATCCGGCGACGCCCCTCTCCGCAGGTCTTCTACCAGCTCCAGGAAGCGGTTCCCTCGCTCTTCAAAACTCCGGAATTGGTCAAAGCTAGAGCAGGCAGGCGCCAGAAGAACCACCTCACCCCACTCAGCATTCTCAGAGGCGCGGCGGACGGCCACTTCGAGCGTCCCGCACGTCTCAGGAATAGACACACCGCCCATGTGGTCCGCCGCCCGCCTGAACGCGTCCACTATCAAAGGGGCCGCCTCACCAATAGCATACACTCCCCTCACACCAAGATGCGCACAGGCCCACGCCAGTGGGAAGTAGTCCGAACCCTTGTCGCGTCCACCCAGTATCACGTGTGTCCCTTCAGGGTATGCTGCGAGAGCTTTGAGGGCTGCCCCCACGTTGGTTGCCTTGCTGTCGTTGACATACTCCACTCCTGCCACTATTCCTGCCACCCGCAACCGGTGAGGCACCCCCGGGAAAGACCGTAGGCCCTCTACTACCGCTTCAAGCTCCACGTCTCTGTGCAACGCGGCAGTGGCAGCCGCAAGACAGTTCTCCATGTTGTGAGGCCCCCGAAGGGATACCTCTTCCACAGCCAGAGTCCGGGTCCCGACCAGAAAAAGATCACCGCGCCGCACGAATGATTGAGCGCCCTCAGAATCCTGTGCCGAAATGTAGGCAACTACCGGCCCTCCCTCTTTATCCGTCAACTCTCGCCCCAGACGACGGGCGTACTCGTCGTCCAAATTGAGAACGGCTGAATCTCCCACACTTTGCCGGGCGAACAGCCTGCCCTTGGACCTGAAGTAGTGTTCCATGGTCGGGTGACGATCCAGGTGGTCCTGGGTGACGTTCAGCAGAATCGCCGCCGCCGGCCGAAACTCATGGACATCCTCCAGCTGGAAGCTGGACAACTCCACAACCAGCTCTTCGTCCGGACTAACCCTACCCACGGCGGACACAACAGGTTCGCCGATGTTCCCCAAGACCCTGACTGGGCGCCCGGCCACCCGAAAGATATGGCCTAACAAAGCCGCAGTGGTAGTCTTTCCATTGGTGCCTGTGACCCCGATAAAGCTGTTCGGCAAGAGCCGGTAAGCGAGCTCTACCTCACTCCAAACAGGGATAGCGGCGTGATAGGCGGCGGCCACGATCGCATTCTCCGCAGGCACTCCGGGGCTCTTGACCACCAGATCCATTCCTTTAATCAGATCCCCGGTCTGCGGAGGTCCCGACAACTCCGCCCCTGCTTCTTCCACCCGTATCGCAGCCGCCCCAAGCTCACTCCGATCCCTGCTATCCGAGAGAGTGACGCCATAACCGAGATCGCTCATGACAACCGCTGACTCAACACCGGATAGGCCAGCACCCACCACCAGGACTCTCCGAATCCCAGCAGGCAAAGCAGCGCATGAACATGAGTGAATGTTCCCCATGATCTCGGCTCTAGACCCAGGTTGCGCGGTTACTGGCCACTACGCGTCCAAGTAGAAGATGGTGAAACCTACCGCCGCCAGGATAGCGGCAACAATCCAGAATCTGACTATGATCTTGGTCTCCGACCAGTCTTTGAGCTCAAAGTGATGATGTATGGGCGCCATCAGGAAAACCCTCCGGCCGAAGACCTTGAAGCTCACCACCTGAATCATCACGCTCATGGCCTCAACAACGAATACTCCACCGATGACAAGGATCAGGAGTTCCGTGCCCGTTACTACCGCAAATCCGGCCAGCGCCGCACCAAGCGCTAGAGAGCCCGTGTCTCCCATGAACACTTCGGCGGGAAAGGAGTTGAACCACAGGAAGCCGATACACGCCCCCATGAGTGCGGCAGAGAGTATGGCCAGGTCCGGTTCATGCCGCAGGAAGGTGATGCCCGTATACGCGAGGAGACAAGTAGCCACCGTGCCGGCCGCAAGCCCGTCCAGGCCATCCGTCAAATTGACAGCATTCGCCATTCCCGCGATAACCAGGAAGACCACCAGAAAATACACCCCACCGAACGGTATGACGGCATCGACAAACGGTATTGCCACATCCGTGGTGACTCCCGCGAAGCGTATCGCAATCCATCCGACCACCACGACTAAGACCACTTGCAGCAGGATCTTGTTGCGGGCGCTGAGACCCATCGATCGGCGGAAACGAAGCTTAGCCAGGTCGTCCGCGATGCCGATGACTCCTGATCCGAAAGCAAGGACAAAGACCACAAGACTCGGAACCGTTTTGTGGGCCAAGAGCAGGTAGGGTATGGCTGCCGCGCCCAGTATCAGCACGCCACCCATGGTGGGCGTGCCTTGCTTGGTTGCGTGACTCTCTGGACCACATTCTCGTATGGTCTGGCCGATGCCTCGGGTCCTCAGCCAGCCAATGAAACGGGGCCCGGCCAAGAGAGACAAGAGAAGAGCCATTATCCCAGCAGCGAGTACACGAGCCAAGCCTACTCACCCCTCGTTTCCAACAGCTCTCTTATTCTTCTCGCCGCGCGCTCAAGCTTCATCCCCCGCGAAGCCTTCACCAACACCACATCTCCGGGAGCCAGAATTGAAAGCAACTCCTTCAAACCCGTCTCAGGATCAGCCATGTCCATAGTATGTGCATGCACTCCGGAATGCTCGCCGGCTGAACTATCGACTCCAGGTTCAGTCTCTGATCCAAAACCCTCCAGCATGGGTTCAGAATAGTCCCCGGCACTCCAAAGTATCTCCACCCCTGCCCTCCGCGCATACTGCCCGGCCTCATGGTGATACCACTCTGACTCAGGCCCCAGTTCCAGCATGTCCCCCAATACAGCAACTGCCCGTCCACCCCGCTCGCCAGCCCGCTCCACAAGATCACCAAGTGCAGCCTCCATCGAGGCCGGGCTGGCGTTGTAGCTGTCGTCAATAATCAAGACACCACCCACCTGTGACTCATCTCCCCGAAGAGGAGTGAACTCAACACCCTTCAACCCTTCCAGGCAGACATCCATCTGCAATCCCGCTCCCAGGCAGGCTGCTGCTGCCGCCGCTGTATTGTGGATCCTCGTGCTGGAAGAGAACGGGACATCCGTTTCCAGTTCCCCCCCGGGCCACGTGATGCGTATTCGCGAACTATTCTTGTCTTTGCTCTTCTTCAAGCGCTTGACAACAACATCCGCGCCCAGCCCATCACATACCGCAAAACGCACAATGCGGTGCCCGCAATTCTGAGCATGATGCTCAAGGAGATCTTGCCCCGCTGGAATCACCCCAACACCGGCCTCCGGCAGACAATACAGAGCCTCAGCCTTGGCTCGAGCCACGGCTGCCATGTCGCCCAGAAGTTCAAGGTGCACTGGAGCCACCGCGGTGACAACCGCTACGTCCGGCTCCGCCACTGCCATCAACTCCTTGATCTGACCCTCGCCCCGCATCCCCATTTCCACCACGGCAAATCGGGTTGATGGAAGCAGGCGGAAAAGAGTCTTGGGAACCCCTATCTCGTTGTTCTCGTTTCCGGATGTGGATACCGTTTCTCCACATTGGGCACTCATGGCCGTCAACAGATCCTTGGTGCCGGTCTTGCCCACGCTCCCGGTGATAGACAAGACCATCGCCTTTGATTTCCTCCTCACAGCTCGGGCCAGCGCGCCCAGAGCCCAAACACTGTCCGAAACCCAATATATCCTGTTTCCTCCCACCTGGCGCACCCACTCAGCGTCCCCTACAATCGTCGCACCTTCCTCCACGACGATAGCCATGGCCCCAGAGACCAGTGCAGCGGGAACAAAGGCGTTGCCATCATACGACTCCCCGCGCAGAGCCAAGAAGAGATCATCCGGTTGCAGCAACCGAGTGTCAGTACATACACGCGCCACCTGACCTTCAAATGCAGCCAGACCAAGAGCTCCCGCAACCTCTTGGGAAGTGAGCGGAATCACGCCCCACCACCCCACAAATCTCTAAGGATCTCCGCGGCAACACTGCGATCGTCAAACGGGATCGTGTGATCAGCAAACGCCTGTCCAGTCTCGTGACCCTTGCCCAATATCATGACCACGTCACCGTCCTCTGCCAGACCACAAGCACTCTGGATAGCCACCCGCCTGTCCTTCTCCACAATCGCGCTACCTGGCCGATCCAGACCACCTAGGATGTCTCCGATTATCGCCTCTGGATCTTCGCTGCGCGGGTTGTCAGACGTGACCACCAAGACGTCAGAGTGACCTTCTGCCGTCTTCCCCATCATTGGCCTCTTACCACGATCTCGATCCCCACCGCACCCCATCACCGTGATCACCTTCCCCACCCCGATACCACGAACGGCACGCAGCACGTTGTCCACCGAATCCGGGGTGTGTGCATAATCAACCAGCAATGCGAAAGGTTGACCTACATCAACCCGCTCCATCCGACCGGGCACACCTTCAAAATCGGCAAGGCATAATCCGATCTCTTCTGGATCCATACCCAGCACGAGGCATATGCCGGCTGCAGCCAGAGCATTCGCCGCGTTGAAGATTCCCACCAGGCGGGAGCGCACGGCTAATCTCACCTCAACACCCGACCGACTGCCACCGGTGCGGTTCCTATGTGTGAGACGAGCCGCCGCTCCCCGCAAAACGAGGACTCCCTCAAATCCTGAGTAGTCAAAAGACAAGCCCTCCAGGTACATGTCAGGTCGCGAATGCTCCGTAGCGTCCCCAACTCCGAAGGTAAGCAGCCTATCTGCCGCCAGGCGGCCCGCAAGCTCCCAACCATACTTATCTCCCACGTTTACCACGGCCCAGCCGGTATCCGCACCCAATACCGGATCCATGAACAATCGGCTCTTGGCGGCGTAGTATTCGTCCAGATCCGCATGGAAGTCCAGATGGTCTTGAGTGAGGTTGGTGAACGCCGATACCGCGAAGCGCACATGATCCACGCGGTGCAGAGCCAATGCATGAGATGAAACTTCCATCACCGCCGTATCGTCTCCTGACTCCAGCATGCGGGATAGATCCGCCTGGATGTCCACCGCCTCAGACGTCGTCCGGATAGCAGGTGTGGAGGCGCCGCCTATACGTCTCTCCACCGTGCCCAGAAGGCCGGAGGTGCGCCCTCCACAGTCCAACATGTGGGCCGTCAGGAATGCAGTGGTCGTCTTGCCGTTGGTGCCGGTGATACCCACCACTTGTAGTTTGGAACTGGGATACCCGTAGAAAGCAGCGGCGGCGGCAGCCATGGACTCCGCGACAGAAGACACAATCACCTGGGGCACATCCACATCCAGAAGTCTCTCCACGCAGAGTGCCGCCGCGCCTTTCTCCACAGCTGCACCGGCAAACCGATGACCATCGTGGACGAATCCGGGGACACAGAAGAATAGAGAGCCGGACTTTACCTCATCACTATGGTAGGCGAGAGAGGACACCTCCACCAAGCCATCACCGGAGATGCGAAAACCCTCTATGTTCCGGAAGAGAGCAACAAGTTTCACGGAACCAGATTCTAACATAGTAACCTTCTCACTCCGCCTAAGAGGAACTGTGCGGGGCAATCTCAAGATGCTTCAGAGCGAAATCAGCGATCTTGGAGAAAGCCGGAGCCGCCACAATGGAACCGTAGTGCGGGGTGGGTTCATCCACCACCACCAGAACCACCAGCTGCGGATCTTCTATGGGTACCATGCCCACAAAAGAAGCAATGAAGCGTTCGTTTGAATAGCCCGAGCCGTCTTCCTCCACTTTCTGGGCCGTTCCCGTCTTCCCCCCTACGGTGTATCCTTTGATGCGCGCCTGCTTGCCGGTGCCCTGGGAGACCGCCGCTTTCAGCATTCCCCTGATGTCTCCAGCCGTTCTCTCAGAAACAACCCGCCGCTCCGGATGAGTGTTCCCGTCGATCACCAGATGGGGTTGAATCAACACTCCGTCATTGGCGATGGCTCCGTACGCTGAAGCCATCTGAATAGCAGTCACTGAGATACCCTGGCCCATGGGAATATTGGTGATTGTGGTGCCGGACCATTCATCCTCGGGGGGCATCATTCCTCCCACCTCGCCGGGGAAGCCCAGGTCAAGTGGTTCAGTGAATCCGAACCGGCGAATTGTTCGGATCAGACGCTCCTTGCCCACCTCCATCCCTAGTGTGACCGCACCCACGTTTGACGACTCTGCCAGGATCTGTGTGACGCTCATCTGCCTCTCATCCGGTACGTCATGGTGGGCCTCATGGATGGTACGATCGTAAACAGTTATCTCGGAGGGCAACGTATACGAGGTCTCGGGGGTGACCAAACCCGCCTCCAATGCGGCGGCCACAGTCACCATCTTGAAGGTGGAACCAGGTTCGAACTGGTCTGTGACGGTGCGGTTCCGACGGATCTCCGGCGGGGTATCGCCAAACTCGTTCGCATCAAAGCCTGGAGCATTAGCCATGGCCAGTATCTCCCCGGTTTCCGGATCGAGAACCAATGCCGCTACCCGCTGGGCGGAAAACTCCTCCACCAATCGCTTCAAGATCTGCTCTGACTCAAACTGGATGTCCTTGTCCAAAGTGAGGATGAGGGAATCTCCATGCCGCGCCTCTTGGTCAAACAGCAGGGCCAGGCTGCGACTGCTCGCATCCCGCAACACTCCTCGTTTACCTTCAGCGCCCGACAGAGCGTCATCATATTGGCTTTCAATCCCCGAGAGGCCCACGTTGTCCGTGCCCACATAGCCGAGCACGTGAGACGCCAGCGTGCCACGCGGATAGATCCTCTTCTCCTCTGGGCGCATACCCAAACCCCGGATCTCAAGATCACGCACACGCTCCCATACGGAGGGGTCCAGCTTACGCCCCAGATAGACGAACCGCTTATCGCTGTTCAAGCGTTGCTCCACAACCTCGGGATCCATGCCGAGTACGGGAGCCAAGGCCAACGCTGCTCCCTCCGGATCCTCAACACGCTGTGGGTCGGCCCATATCGTGGCAGTGCGAATGGAAACCGCCAACTCCCCACCGTCGCGGTCGTAAATAACGCCTCTCCTCCCCGTCACATCATAGGTGTCGACAGCCTGCTCGGTGGCGCGCGTCCGATACTCAGAAGCGGTTGTTATCTGGAGATAGTAGGCTCTAGAAAGCAGCAAGGAGAAAGCCAGAATCAGACCTACGACGAAGATCAACAGACGAATGTTGGAGCGGCGTCTGCTCATCTCACAGACGCAACAAAGTCTCCGTTCGGCCCGGGAGAATCTTTCGCAGCACCTTCGCCGGTGAAGACTATGTAGCTCACCACAGGCGCAGGTTCCATGCCCAGACGCTCAGCCTCCTGCCTTACTCTGCTACCCGATGAAAGCGCAGCCGCCTTGGCCTGCAAGCTCGCCTGTTCCGCGGCAAGATCATCCTGCTGCTCCTCAATTCGGGTCATCTGCCATTCTCCGTACATGGTGCCCACGTTGAGCGCAAGAGGCACCAACACGACAAGCGAGAAGAAGAGAACTACCACGCCCACCGTCAACTTTGATACCCGTCCTAAGCGAATCTTAGGTTTAGAAGGCCGTGCGCGCCCGGTACGTCGATCATCTCTAAGGGATTCAACAGACGGGTGGTCCGATCCCCGACGCCGGCTGCCGGGCAATCCGGGAGCCGGCACTCCTACGTCCAGGGGGCGTGCGGGCAAACCCATCACAACCTCCGAGATGCACGAAGCTTGGCAGAGGTGGAACGCGGATTCAATTCTGACTCACACTCACCCGGAAGAACCGGCTTGCGCGTGAGTATCTCCAGAGAGGGCTCGTTCCCGCAGGCACAGATTGGAAAATCCGGCGGACATGTGCATGGTTCTGCCTGCGATCCGAAGAACTCCTTGACGATCCTATCTTCCAGAGAATGGAAGCTGATTACCGCCAGCACACCGTCCGGCTCCAGCAAGGAGACGGCCTCCGGAAGAGCTCTCCTCAGACTGCCCAACTCATCATTCACTGCTATTCGCAAAGCCTGGAATACACGGCGGGCCGGATTCCGCGAACCGAAACGGGCCGGAGTGGGAATGGCACCCTTGACAGTATCAACAAGCTCCGCAGTGCGTGAGTAGGGCTTGCTCCTCCTATTCCTCACCACTGCTCTGGCTATGCGTCGAGCGTAGCGCTCCTCCCCGTATTCTCGGAAGACTCTCCCTAGATCCTCCTCTTCCCATTCGTTGAGGATCTTGGCAGCAGTAATATCGCCCATGGAGTCCATCCTCATGTCCAAGGGCGCATCGTAACTGTATGAGAAACCACGATCCTCGGTATCGACCTGCATGCTGCTGACACCGAGATCCATGTAAACGTGGGTCGCGCGCATGTCCAGACCATTCAATCGGCTCAAAGTCTCAGCGAAATTACCTGGGTGGAAAACCATGGAGCAGGGCCACGTTCCTCTCAGTTCCCTGAAGTATCTCTCCGCTACAGGGTCCCGATCGCACGCGAGAAGCATCCCGTCCGCACTTAGCAACCGCGCGACGGCGGACGCATGACCGCCGGCCCCGAAAGTGCAGTCAACAACCCGGCTATCCGGGCGCACATCCAATATATCCACAAGCTCTTCAGTAAGGACAGGTACGTGTGCCATACGTCTCTCCATCTCGAACGCGGTCGGCAGCGAACTAAGAGTCATTACTCTGCCTCCTCTCCTCGTCACGCGAAGCCAGCGTCTCCGGATTCCAGATCTCAAGCCCGTTGCGCCGACCCACGATCTTCACCTTCCCCGCAAGTCCCAGTTCGTCAATGAACTGTGACGGAACCCGCACTCTTCCCTGCTTATCCGGTTCCACTTCCACCAAGTTCCGATACACATCTCGAATCTTCCAGCTGGCTTCCTCGTCGCGGAACTCGTCAAGCGGATCAAGGTATTTCTTGTCAAACTGGTCCCACGCTTCAGGGTGATACAGACGAACACACGGTTCGGTATCGATGAAACGCACCATGATAACTCCGTGCCGGAAGTGATCTCGGTACCGAGCTGGAAGCGTGACGCGTCCCTTTCCGTCAAGCGTGTGTTCATATTCACCTGAGAGCAGCCGCTGTTGCATATCACCACTTTAATCCCTAATGCCCCACTACGCAACACTTATACCCCACTTTCATGCAATTTCCTTCCCCAGTGCTCCTAAATGCACCAAACCGCATGGGCTGAATGTTGCGCTACCGTCTGTTTGCAATTCCTATTGCACTAGTAACGCGCGGAACGCAGGACGCTTCACACCGAAAAAGGAAACTAGAGAGAAGTGATTCTGATGGTCACGAGCCTCTGATCACGTGCGTGACCTGGTGAAGGTGCGGCACATGGAAATCAAGTACCGCGCCTTATCCCACCCAGACTGCCTGCGAGACTACCTGCGGTTTTAGGAGCGCACTCGCTTCAGGGGCGCGTAGTCCACCAATAGTTTCTTCTGCTCGCCGGTTGCTTCAAAGAAGACTCTGACTACGCCGCCGCCCTCCACGCCCAGTACCAGTCCTTGGCCGAACTTAGCATGGACAACCTTGTCACCAACCGAGTAGCCAGCTGCTTCCTGAGACCCCTTGGTATGACCGGTATGACCGCTCGCAGCAACCCTGCTCCCCCTACCGGCGGGGCGTCTCCGGCCCCGCCCCGGTCCACTGCCAGACGAGGGATAGCTCACCTCAGAGAGAGAGCACGATCCCCTCTCTTCCACCAATAGTGCGGGGATCTCTCGCAAGAAACGGCTGGGGGGATTGTTGCCGGTCTTTCCATACAGCGCCCGCCTCTGAGCGCGCGATAGGTAAAGCTTCTCCATGGCTCTGGTAACCCCGACGTAACAGAGCCTCCGCTCCTCCTCCAGGTTCTGCTCGTCGAGGGCACGTGAGTGAGGGAAGAGATCCTCTTCCATGCCTACCATGAACACCACAGGGAACTCGACACCCTTGGCGTTATGCAAGGTCATCAAAGTAACCACTCCGGCTTCAGCGTCCAGAGAATCTGCATCCGCGTAGAGGCTGATCTCTTGGAGAAAAGCGTCCAGGGAACCTTCCGGGTTGATACGGTCGTATTCAGCTGCTACTCCTATGAACTCCTGCAGGTTCTCAAGCCGAGTCTCAGCCTCCACAGTCTTCTGCAAGCGAAGATTGTCCGCCATGCCGCTCTTCTTGAGTACATCCTTGGCCAACCCGCTCAAACCCGCCTCCCCGACGGCAGCCATCTCTTCCCACTGCGAGAAGATAGTGTTCAGCTGAGAGAATGAGGACCGTGCCCTGGGGGTTAGATCCTCCACATTCTCCATCTCGGCGAGACCGATACGTAGCGATTCACCTCTCAGCGCCGCCATACGTTGAAGATGAGCAACCGCAACATCCCCCAACCCCCGTTTTGGCTCATTGACTATCCTGCGGAAGGAGAGATCATCTGAAGGATTCGCAATGACTCGGTAGTAGGCCAACATGTCTTTGATTTCGGCCCGCTCATAGTACCTGGTACCCCCTACGACCTGGTAGGCTACCCCGTATCGGACAAGCATATCCTCCAACACCCGAGACTGTGCATTTGTGCGATAGAACACCGCAATCTCCGCCGGGCTGCGTCCGCTCGCAATCAAACTCTGGAGCTCGCCGGCGACGAGACGCGCTTCCTCATGCTCGTCTCGACATCCCAGGACTGTGATCTTCTCTCCCCCGCCTTTCTCAGTCCACAGGCGCTTATCCTTGCGCCCTTCATTCCGGGAGACCACAGCGTTGGCCGCCTTCAGGATGGTATGTGTGGAGCGATAATTCTGCTCAAGCTTGATGACGGTGGTGTTCGGGAAGTCCTTCTCAAAATCGAGAATATTGCGAATGTCTGCACCCCTCCAGGAGTACACAGACTGATCATCATCCCCAACGACGGTGATCTGTTGATGTTCCTGCGCCAGCATCTTGACCAGCACATACTGGGCATGATTCGTGTCCTGGTACTCATCTACCAGCACCGCTTGGAAGCCACGACGGTAATGTTCCAATCTATTCGGAAAGAGTCGAAGCAACTCCACCGTCTTCATCAGCAGGTCATCAAAATCCATGGCGTTGTGCTCAAAGAGCTTTCTCTGGTAGAGCCGATACACTTCCCGGGTCACTTCAGGCAGGTCATGAGCCCCCCGACCTCGAGAATCATCATTCCCACCGGCGCCCTCGTCAGACGAACGTCCAAAGGCGTCCACGTCTATCAATTTGTTCTTAGCGTCGGAGATCCTGTGGTGGATCTGACGTGGAGAGAAACGCTTAGGATCCCGGTCCAACTCTTCCAAACAGCGTTTGACCATGCGAACCTGGTCATCTTGATCGTAGATGCTGAAGCCCGACGTGTAGTCAAGAAGCTCCGCCTCGCGCCGGAGAATACGTGCGCACGCCGAATGAAAGGTTGAGACCCACATGCTCTCAGCAATCGGCCCAACCAGCGCGGCAACACGCTCCTTCATCTCATCCGCGGCCCGGTTGGTGAAAGTAATGGCCAAGATCTGGTGGGGCTGGAGGCGACCGCTGCGGATCAGATATGCAATGCGCCGAGTGAGGACCCTGGTCTTCCCGGAGCCCGCTCCCGCCAAGATCAACAACGGCCCCTCTCCGTGAAGTACCGCCCGGCTCTGGGGCTCATTCAAGCCGGCGATCAGCGAATCAAGTTCCTTGCCCAGAGGCTGCGCGTCAGCGCCTAGATCGGCGGACGGAATGGCTGGAGCTTTCTCTGCATTTCGGGGAGACACACCTCTATGTTACCGCAATCATCACAAGCGCGCCGATGAAGGAGAGCATGGATGGAGCGGACCGCAGGAGAAGGACTATATGCCGGACCCTGAGTAGAAGCCCGCCAGGTTACATAGTTCCTCCTCCAAATGCTCCTTCTCTTCCTGGCGGCGGTACTTTTGATGTGGTGGGCAGATATCATCCAGTTCATTCTCCAAGCGCACCATGCGTCTCACAATGCACTGCATGGCTTCGGCCACGGGATCAGGGAGATGAGTGTAGTCGATATCCGGGACTCCAACCTTCTGCCCCTCAGAAATAACCGGCCTGCCCGGGTTGCCTACCACCGTGCTATTCATGGGCACAGGCTGCACCACCACGCTCCCGGCCCCTATGCGTGCGTTGTCTCCGATTACTATCGATCCCAGCACCTTGGCCCCGGTTCCAATGACCACATTGTCGCCAATAGTGGGGTGGCGCTTGCCTGTCTCCTTGCCCGTTCCACCAAGCGTCACGCCTTGGTACAGAGTGACATTGTTCCCTATCTCCGAGGTCTCCCCTACGACAACACCCGCTCCATGGTCAATGAACAACCCCTCGCCTATGGCGGCGCCCGGGTGTATCTCTATCTGCGTGAGGAAGCGACTAAATTGAGACAGTAGACGGGGTATCAGCGGAACCTGACGCTCCCAAAGTGCATGGGCCACACGGTGCATCATGATGGCGTGCAGGCCAGAGTAGCAGGTCAAGATCTCCACGAGGCCCCGAGCAGCAGGATCACGCTCCCGTATGACTTCTACATCCCGGCGGAACGAATCGCGCAGCGCACGCCCTCCTGAAGTACCGTAGAAGTAGGTGATCATCCCCAGACCTGTCAGCAGAGCAAGGAACGAAGCTGTTCCCCTCTCCCGGCTCTCGCGATGCTTCACGATGATCCCCTCCCCTCGCCAGCGGTAAGCACTTCATTCAGACTGCCGCTCCGGAAGCCTTGAAGGTCAAGCGCCACGTACACATAGCCGATCTCCTTGAACTCTTCAACCAGGCTCTCCCTGACGCCCTCTTCCACCAACTCACCTACCGAATGTGCGGGGACCTCTATCCGTGCCAAAGTTCCATGATGCCTGACCCGACACTGCTCCAACCCCAAGGAGAACAAGTACGCCTCTGCCCGAGCGACCATCTCCAGCTTCTCAACAGTGATGGACTCGCCATAGGGAAACCGTGAGGATAAGCAGGCCTGGGCAGGGCTGTCCCAATTGGGCAGTCCAAGCCTGCGTGCAATTCCCCGCACGCCCACCTTCTCCAGCCCAGCTTCCAGCAATGGGTGCCGCACACTCAACTCCTGAGCAGCCACCATCCCCGGCCGATAGTCACCCTCGTCATCAGCATTCGTCCCATCCAAGACAAATGCAAATCCACGCTCCGCAGCTATGTTCTTGAGCGACTGGAAAAGTTCACGCTTGCATACGTAGCACCTCTCCGGCGGATTGTCCCGAAAACCAGGATACTCCAGCTCCCGGGTCACAATCACCTCATGCTCCACGCCCAGTTGGGCTGCGATATCCACAGCTCGTTTCAGCTCCCCCCCGCCGTAGGTCTCACTGTTAGCCGTGACGGCCAAGACCCGCTCCACTCCCAACTCCGAGACCGCGAGCGCCAAGACCAGAGAGGAATCCACGCCCCCGGAGAAAGCAACGACAGCAGACTCCAGTCCGGCAAGGTACCGGCGCACACGTTCTTCCGCCTCTAGCTGCCCTCCCAGCGTCACCATCTCTCGGATCCCCTCTCCATTCTCGCGGGTCAAGTCAAATGTAGTACATCGGCGTACCCTTGCGGGCCCGCTCATTCTGAGCCAACTGTTCTATGCTCAGCTCACTAAGGACTTCCTCCACCGCAAACTTGGCGCGCTCCCACACATCCCCTGCCGAGCAACTTTCCCTACGGAGGCAGGCCTCCTCAGTTGTGCACAGGGCGGGCTCTATTGGGCCATCCAGGACTTCCACCACGTCCAGCACCGTGACCTCATCAGAAGGGCGATGGAAACTGAAGCCTCCGTGCACTCCTCTGTGTGACTGTAGGATTCCGGCCCTTCTGAGGCTGGAGAACAATTGCTCAAGGAACTGTGTGGGAATGCCTCTGGCCTCCGCCAACACCACCAAAGGGATGGGTTGACCCTCAGAGCGGAGGGCCAATTCCACAAGCGCACGCACAGCGTACTTGCTCTTGGCGGTGATGTTCATGGTCCAAACCCCTTACTGGTGGCCGCCCGCCAGACCCGACAGCGTAAGCGGTAATCCTGAGTATTTGTGTATGCTTTATCATATTCTACCAGTCGGGGCGGCATCGTCAAGAAGGAGTCGTGGGGGGCACCGTTCAGAAACCGTCACTCGCCGATGTAGCGAGCATAGATACCTCTCGCCACTCTGGTATCCTCCGTACCCTTGATCATGGCCCGGCCGTCCGCGAAGACGGTTACCGTCTTCCCCTCAGCCTCGAACTCAAGCAGGAAGGGGTTCACCTCCACCGCCCCTACACCTGAGAGACGCAGACCAAGTTCATTCAGATCCAGATTCACTCCCGGGCCGGGGGATACCTGGATGGCGTCACGCCCGCACACCTTCACCGCCCCACCCTCTTCAGCCGCGTCCAGGAATGGGAATTCGGAACGCCCGCAGGCCGGACAATCTGGATTCCGCTGCACATCCAACATCTCAAAGGTCGATTCCCAGAGGTCAATGGTCAGTAATCCCCGGTTGCGCGCCTCAGGGTCCACTATGAGCTTCATGACCTCCAAGGCCTCGATACCGCCCAGCACACCGGGTGCAGGCCCCACTATGCCCGCGGTATCACAGGTAGGCGTGGAGCCCGGTGTGGGTGATTGGGGGAAGACACACCGCAGGCAAGGACCGTCACCCGGCACCACTGTCAACGTCATCCCCGAGGCACCGATAACGCCTGCGTACACCCACGGGATTGACTTGCTCACCGCATAGTCGTTCAACAGATATCGCACGGCGAAGTTGTCAGTGCCATCCACCAGGCACTCCAGCCCCTCCCCAAAAGCCCTGATGGAGTGCGAGTCAATATCTTGAACCTGAGCCTCCACCTCCACCTCACTGTTGACAGCTCCGAGTCTCTCTGCAGCTGCGACGGCTTTAGGCAGGCGCGCCGCAACATCCTCCTCCGTGTACAAGGTCTGCCGCTGCAGGTTGTTGAGTTCAAGAAAATCTCTATCCACCAGGCGCAGATACCCAACCCCCGCACGGACCAAGTGGTCGGCGATAGTCGACCCTAGAGCACCGCATCCCACCAGCCCAACTCGTGCTTCTGACAAACGCGCCTGTCCCCGATCACCCACCGGCGTGAAGAGACGTTGACGGCTGTAGCGCGATTCGCCAGCCAGGTTCCTGTCATCTGCAGGAGTCATTCCTCACCATTTTCCAGCTGGCCGGGTGATTTCAACCGGCTCCGTGAGAGATCTTTACCCACCACCACCTCCACCCGGCCCAAAGGGAAACCCTCTTCTGCCACCACCTGTCCCACTCCCAGCAGAGTTCGGATGTGATCCGCTTCCGCCAACACATCAGGGGCCGCGAAAATACGGGTGGTAGTCACGTTCGGAAAGTCGTCAGCATTGATGGGTGGAAGCAATTCGTATCCCTCAGGCTGCAACAATTCCGCTACAGCCTCAGCCGCGCCCAGTTCCCCCGAACCATTCTGGACTCTCACCGTGACTACAATCTCACTCGATTGCGTCCCCAATAGCCCCTTGACCAAATTCTCATCCGGCTCGAAGTAACGGCGACTGCTCCCTTCCACAAGTCTGCCCGGGAGGATTGCGACCAGATCCACCTCCCGCGGCATCGCCGATAGGATTCCCTTTACCTGTGCGCCGTCACCTGTCATGTCCACGTTTCTGAGCAAATCACCGACGTTCTCCCCTTCGGTGTTCGACACACTTCTCAACATCTCCACCAGTGCCTCCATGGCTTCACTTCCCGCTTCCGGAAGTGCGATAAACTCCCAGTCCCCCTGCCTGCCGCCCAACGCAGAACTGAAATCCCCCCAGGACACCTCAGCAAAGTAGCCTATGGGCAGGCCTATGAGATCAGCCAGAGAACCCACGGCACCTTCTGAATCCTCTGACGCCATCTGTTCAAGGGGTGTGAAACCCTCCACTCCCTGAAGAAGCGTGTTGCCGGGAACAACCAACAGGAAAGCGGGCTCTCTGTACTCAGCGATCAGCAGCTGGAAGGAACTTCCTCCCTCCCGCACGCTGAGGGCCGCCACCGCATCCCTCCTGCCGGCTTCAGTACCGTTGGTGGAAGTCGTGGTCGTTGGAAGGGTGCTTTCGCCCTCACTGTGGACGAACATGAACCCTCCCCCTGTCACCGCCACCACGAATATGAGAAGCGCCAATCGCTTCAGTCGCGCCCGGCGCCGGCGCGCCCGTTCCCAGGCGCGCCGGCGTTGTCGGTAGCCGGAGGATTTGGGTCTGAGGGTTCTTGCGGGTTTGACCCCCAAGCGGCTACCCCTCGTCCCCAACGCCTACGTTGGGTTTGAGGCGCGGTCCGCCGTAGATACCGGTCTTCTCTATGAGTGAATAGACCGAGTCTGGAACCAGATAGCGAACGCCCTGACCTTCACCCACTCTCCGCCTAATGTCTGTGGACGAGATCTCCAACCCTGGAATGTCCACTCGCACTGCCTTCTCCTCCCCACCGAACGGCTCCAGTATCTCTCTCATCCGCGCTGAATCATGGCCAGGCCTGTGAACCACCACCAATCGACACAACTCCAGTATCCCAACCGGGTCCTTCCAGGTGTGAAGATCCGGTAGTGAGTCCGCACCAACTATGAAGAATAGTTCCGTACCGGAAGGGAGTTGGCCGGCAAGGTAGGTCAAGGTGTCCACGGTGTAGTCAACCCCCGTCCGATCGACCTCAATCCGAGTGACTGAGAAATGGGGGTGTGGGACGGTCGCAGCAACGACCATCTGATAACGCAGTTCAGAAGGCGCGATCGTTTCAGGCTTGTGCGGAGCACTCCCGGTGGGGACGAACAAGACCTCCCCAAGTTCCAAAGCGCAATAGGCACCATCAGCAGCAGCCAGATGACCCATATGCATAGGGTCAAATGTGCCCCCCATGATACCGAGCCGGATTTTCTCGCCTGATGCGAGGCGTCTTAAAGTGTCCAACTCATGCCTCCCGGGGCTTCATGTCACAGTTGCCGTAGAGCGGCAGTTACCGGACGTGCCCCCGACCCTTGACCACGTACTTGGTTGAAGTAAGCTCCCGGACACCCATCGGTCCACGCGCATGCAGCTTCTGTGTGGATATCCCTATTTCCGCCCCGAGCCCGTAGACAGCTCCATCCGTGAATCTGGTAGAAGCGTTCACATACACGGCTGCCGCATCCACCGCATCTACGAAGGTGCGAGAGGCTTCCAAGTCCTGGGTGACTATGGCTTCAGAGTGACCTGTACCGTAGCGCGTGATGTGTTGCACCGCCTCCTCAAGACTCCCGACCACTCCCACCGCCATCTCCAGTGCCAGAAACTCCGTAGCATAGTGGACCTCTTGTGCGGACTCGACCTGCTCCACCTGCTCCACACGCAACACAGCCTTAGTTTCCTCATCTACGTATAGCTTCACCCCGTTCGCCCGAAGTTCGTCCACCACCAGGGGAAGGAAATCCTGCGCCACAGAGCTGTGAACCAACAGGGTCTCAGCGGAATTGCAGACGCCGGGACGGTCTACCTTGGCGTTCACAGCGATCTTCACTGCCTGATCAAGATCTGCTCCGGCATCCACGTATACATGGCAGTTTCCCCCGGCCGCATAGATCACCGGCACTTTGGCCTTCTCCACCAGAAACTGCTTGAGCTTCTCTCCTCCTCGCGGAATCACCAGATCCACTGATTCTGTCAGCCCGAGCAGATCGCCCAAGACCGCCCTATCCTTGGAGGCCACAAAACCAATACACTCTTTCGGCAACTCTGCCGCGTAAACGGCTTCCGCAACAATCTCAGACAGCACCTGGTTACTCAGAAAGGCGTCTCCCCCACCCCTCAGGATGATGGAGTTCCCAGTCTTCACACACAGCGCGGCCGCGTCCACAGTCACATTCGGCCTAGCCTCATAGATCACAGCCACCACGCCCAGCGGTACGCGCCGCTGTTCCAGCTCCAAACCCTCCCGCGTCCGCCGTCCTCCCACTATCTCTCCTATAGGATCAGGAAACGACGCCAGCTCCCGAACACCGTCCGCCATCCCCTTGACGCGTTCCTCTGCCAAGAGGAGTCGATCCAACAGCGCCTCGGAAAGACCTTTCTCCCGGCCCGCAGCCATGTCCTGGCGGTTCTGAGCCACGATCTCCGGCACCCGTTGTTCCAGTGCTTCGGCAATACGCTGGAGAGCCCTGTCCTTGCGGCTTGACGGGGCAAGAGCCAACACGCGAGAGGCGGTCTTGGCTCCTTGCGCCAATGCCTTGATATCCAGGGGACTCTCCTTTTTCATGGTCTCTCTCCTCCGCAATTGCTTGGTATACCCGACCACTCTACCAGCCGACTACTCTACCAGCACCAGGTAGTCCCTATGCACAGCTTCCGGCGAAGCATGGGGCAAAAGGTTCGATATCTTCCGGCTCTGCAATCCCATGACTTTACGTAGTTCATCTCCGGAATAGGTTACAATGCCCTTCCCCAACTCCCTTCCATCCGCAGCCAAGATGGTTACGGCGTCACCCGACACGAAATCCCCCTCCACACCCGTGATTCCCACAGGGAGGAGACTACTGCCGGAGTCCAGGGCACCGGCTGCCCCGTCGTCCACTGTGACCCGGCCCCGTGACGGTTTTCCGTACAACAGCCACAACTTGAACGCACCCAAACCTCGACTCCTGGGCCGAAAGACCGTACCCACGCCCTGCCCATTGATGCAGTCCTCTATCACGTGGGGGCGGATACCGGGAGCGATGACTGTAGCCACTCCACCGCTAGTAGCCATGCGTGCCGCGCGCACCTTACTCTCCATCCCTCCCGAACCCAGAGGTCCCTTGCTCCCGGTCTCCACACCGTCAAGCTCTGAAAGGTGGCGCACCTCTCGAATGATGGATGCGTTCGGATCCTCTTTCGGGTTGGCAGAGTATAGACCGTCCGTGTCTGTCAGAAGCAACAGCAAGTCTGCTTGCACCAATAGGGCAACCTGGGCAGCCAGCAAGTCGTTATCCCCGAAGCGCAGCTCATCAGTAGATGTGGTGTCGTTCTCGTTGATAATGGGGAGCACCCGCCACTCCAGAAGGCGGGCCAGAGTATTCCGTGCGTTCAGGTACTGTGCGCGGGCGCCTATATCAAAGGCGGTTAGCAGCACCTGGGCGGTGGACACATCTTCGTGCCCGAACAGCTGGCTGTACGTATGATAAAGACGACCTTGACCCACCGCCGACGCAGCTTGTAGATCAACGATCTCGGTAGGTCTTGCTTTGAGACCAAGTGTGCCCATGCCGGCAGAAACGGCACCTGAGGAGACCAATACCATGTTGTGCCCGGCCCTCCACAACCCACAAAGCTCTGCTACCCTACCCGCCATCGGACCCAGACGAAGACGACCACTCTCATCAGTCAGAGTGCTGGATCCAATCTTGACTACTATGGTTTCAGGGTTAGTCCCCGCAGAGTTAGTCCCCGCAGGGTTAGTCCCCGGTTTCTCTTCACCCATACCCGTCCTCTTCCTCTCGGGAGCCGGACATACGGGGCCGTCATCTCCGGCAACGGCATCCGTCCACTAATCATTAGCGATACTCAAACACAAATCCTTCTATTCTGACCTCATCACCCGATCTGACACCTTCCGCTTCCAGCGCCTGATTCAGTCCCATGTGATCCAGTCTCTGGCTAAGGTACCGGACGGCTTCCTCGTTCGCCAGGTCCGTACGCCGAACCAACTTCTCAACGGCCTCGCCTGATACCACAAAGTGACCGCCCTCCCTGTGGATATCAAAGAACGCGGCGCTGACACCCCGGGGCCGATATACCACATGACCTCCACCCATCCCGCGGATCCCCTCTCCCTCAGTCTGGCAGCCTGTGTCCACGAGCGGATCATGCGCAGCCGAGTCACTGCGCTCCTCCTTCGCAAGCTCCGAGTGCACATAGGACACCACAGCTCCTACCCACGGCAGGAGCTCCCTAAGACCCTCTCCCGTAGCGGCTGAGACGCCGTGCACAAGAAGGTTGAGC
>Ga0209176_10000003_pt1 | contig 106216 bp, 104 predicted proteins | sample NGEPer11B_FD_184511 | JGI IMG/M metagenome (GOLD analysis project Ga0209176, IMG submission 184511) | Arctic peat soil microbial communities from the Barrow Environmental Observatory site, Barrow, Alaska, USA - NGEE Permafrost305-11B... | ecosystem: Environmental > Terrestrial > Soil >...
GCGGGGATCGGGATCGGTGCGGGTGAGACGACGTAACGTATCATGGTGCGGGGACAGGTCCATGATGAGATTCCTCCTGACTGCCGGTATCATCCTCCTGCACAAGAACTTTTGTCAATCTGCTTAGTAGACAGATGTGTCGACGAATATCCAGCGATCAGACGGTGGCGATGTCATTCCCCACGGTGATCAGCTGCATCGGCAAGGTACTGGTCTTTGCAATTGGCGATGTTGCTCCCCTCAGCCGACGCGCCAAGGCCGATGATCTCAAGCACCCGTTCGGGATTACGCGCGTGCTGTCGTTGCAGTGGTGTGGAGGGGTGGGAAACAGGCGCCGGAATCCGCTTGAGCTGATAGTGCACCCCGGCTTTCTCGAGGAGGATTTCCGTATCCGCGGCGACCTCAAGCGGATGGTCGAGTTCACTCCCCGGTTCGACCTGAATCGTCATTTGTCGTTCTGGCATGGTGGCATCACCTCAATTCATTTGACGATTATAGCAGTCGTCAACGGCATGCCAACCAGCGAATGATCGCAGAGGCGGTCATCGCGTTGAGTAATACATGCGTGTGGCGGTTGACTGAAACGCTGCATGCACTGTGGCATTGGGGACTTTCCGGATATCGCAAACCCCGCCCTCCGGCGTCAGGCTAGATGGCGATACCGATGCCGAAGATGAGCCCAAGGATGCCGGCCACGATGGCGGTCGCGATCCAGGCGATGATCGCGGTGATCACCGCTCGACCGGTGCTGAAATCAAGCGTCTCCCGAATCGCGACGACAGACACCACCACGCTCCAGATTGCGCCGATGAAGGCCGCCAGCCACCCGACAACCCAGATGAATCCGAAAAAGCCGAGAATGTTTGGCGCCTGGGCGTAGCCAAGCGTGCGGAGCAGGGACTCCCAGTTCCCATGGGTGGTCGGCGTGCCGAAGATAGTTGTGCCGAAAAACCACGCCATGCCGGCAAAAATCAGCCAGCCGAGAATGGCGGAGATCAGCCCGACCACGATGCCGCCGATGCCTTCCCCTGCGCCCCCGATGGCGTTGGCGATGGCCACAACACCGACCACGATCGCCGCCTGTTGGGTGGCGGCGGGATCGCGCGCGATGACATTGAATACCCGCGGCTCGAGTTTGACGACCCTGATGGCACGATCGATGATCGAGTTCGTGCTTGCCCTGTTCACCACGATGCTCCCCCTGTTCGCCTCGGCGGTTGGCTCTGTTCGCTCACGGCCTACGTTGTGATGGAATGTTGTGTTGGTTCCATGGTGACATAGTCGCCATGGCTACGCCAGACCCAAATGTACGAACCACGACAGCTCAAGGGTCACGTACGCGCAATCTCGCTCAGGCGGCTGTTGGAGGGGAGATGCGATCAGCGGAGACGATGCGCCAGGCCATGGTGGCGACGACGGTTGCCACGCCCATCAGCAGCACGCCATTGGGAATATGCAGGCTGATGGTGGTGGCAAAGCTGTCGGCATCACGCGTGCTGTAGCCAAGCCCGATCTGCCCGACCGTCAGGAGCAACAGCGCGACATTGAGGACGACGACCCAAACAGTCACCAGCTTCTTGCTGTAGAGCATCCAGGCGAGCACAACCTGGATCACCACCAGCAGGAACATGGCATTGGCCAGCATCTCGTGCATCGTGACCAGGCCGGGATCGGCATATTGGCCACGGATGCCCAGAAACGCCTGCACGATCACCAGGATTGCAATCAGTGACGCGAGCACCCTGTAACCCGTGATGATGTTGCCGCTATTGGTGACGGTCGTTGCAGGTTGATTCGACATTCATACCTCCCCGTATCTGCGAAGACGATGACCTGATTACGCTGATTCGCCGGACTCATGTCGAACAAGTATACGGCTCGAAACCCGCTCACTGATTGAGATGGAGAGGGTTTACCGCACGTCGGTAACTATCGACGCAGACCCTTGTGGGTTCCTGTATGGGCTAGCCTCGTGCCGGTCTTCCTCGTGTCCGTGTCACCTTACCCGTGCAGGGTCACATGATCGGCCGCGATCGTCTTGTCGAGCCGGGCGCGATTGAATGCCGCGATCGGGTGCGCTGTCGTGCCTTCCACAGCCAGGTCGGCCAGAATCTCACCGGTGATCGGGCCAAGGCAGAAACCGTGACCGCTGAACCCGGCGGCCACGATGAGGTTGTCGTACTCAGGGGTCTTCTCGATCACCGGAAGCGCATCGGGCGTCTTGTCGAGCAATCCGCCCCAGGTGGTGTTGATGCGAACCTGCTCCAGCTCCGGCACCAGGCGCATCGATGCCATCACCACGTCGCGGATTTGCTCCAGCTTCGGTTGCACATTGTCGCGGGTGTGTTGTTTGTGTGGCCATTCCTGCGATGCGCCGGTCAGCCGGAAGTGGCCGGACACCTGCTGGCGCAGCGCCACGCCTCCGCGTGCTTGCCCCAACACCTGGGCAAGGGAGGGCTCGACCGGGACCGTCTGGATGGCGGACACCAGCGTGAGGGTCAGCGGAAAGTTGAGCCCGAGCGGCGCCAGCAGTCCCGGCGTGTAGATGCCCGCGGCGACGATGACGATCCCGGCTTCGAGCACCTCGCCATCGAGCTCGACACCGGTGATGCGATTTCCGTCGGTCCTCAGGGAGCGCACAGGCGTGTTGGTGCGGATTTCGGCGCCGGCCCGTTTTGCTGCCCCGGCGAACGCGGCTACAGTCTTTGTCGGGTTGGCGTGTCCGTCGGTGGGACACCAGGATGCGGCGGGCAGGTCGGTGGCGAGCGCCGGAGCGATCTCGCGAATCGTCTCGTTGGAGTCGAGAAAGTGCATCTCGATCCTGGCGCGTTGGCCTTCTTCCACGACCTCCCGGATGACTGGGATGTCGTCTTCAGTCAACGCCAGCCGGAGGTTGCCATCCTGGCGATACTCGACGTCGTCGACACCGAGCTCGCCTGCCAGGGTCGTCCAGCGTTTGACGGCCGCTTCGGCGAGGGGAAGCTCAGGAGCGAGCCGGCCCGACTGGCGCACACCCGCCAGGGTCCACCCTGATGCCATGCTGGCCAGCTCTCCCGCCTCGAGCAGGGTGCAGCGCACGCCATGGCTGGCGAGCTCCCAGGCGGTGGCGACGCCGCTGATGCCGCCTCCAATGATGATGACGTCCGGTTTGGTGTTCACGTGAGGCTGGCTCCTGAGCTGATGGGTACCTGGCAACGAGTGACTGTCGTCACTGCGTGCAGCCTATCCGGTATCGTCTTTTGGGAAAAGGGGTTCCCGCTCGTGTCGCCCCGTATTTTTTCGCGTTTGATGGACATGACCTTGCGCTGGTGGCTGCCGTATGCAAGCAGGGAATTCGTCATCCGTGAGCAGGGCGAAGGAACCCCGCGCGTGGCGCGCGGCGGCTTGCTGCCGCACCCACCGCCGTTGCGATCCCTGCCTGATTCTGCCCTGTTGGGGGTAGCCAAGTCGGGCACAAGGTCCGCAACTACAGCGCCGGAGGATTCTTCGCTGCGCTCATAAGGACGGATGTGAGGTCGAGGCATCGGCACGAACGCGTGGCCACCTGACTGTTCGCATCAACCGTCCAAGGTGCGGGGTTGCATGGCGCCCAGTGACGGAGTGACCGCATCGGCTCACTTTGATCTTGGGTCCAGCACATCCCGCAGACCGTCGCCGACGAGATTGAAGGCGAACACCGTGAACAGCAGCGCCAAACCGGGCGCCAGGCTGAGTAACGGCAGGTTGACCAGGTACACCGTGCCATCACGAATCATCTGTCCCCATGTCGGCGTAGGTGGCTGCACGCCGAGCCCGACGAAGCTCAGGCTTGCTTCGAGCCGGATTGCCGACGCCGTCCAGAGGCTCGCCAGGACCAGCAGCTCTCCAGCGACATTTGGCAGCAGGTGCCGGAACATGATGATGTAGGTTCGTTGTCCCGAGGCGCGAGCCGCCTCGACGAATTCCTTTTCCTTGATCGACAGTGTTTGGCCGTGGGCGATCCGGGCGAACCGGGGCGCGATCGTCAGGCCGATCGCGATGATGAGTTTGACCATGCCGGTTCCCAGGACGGCCATCACGAGCAGCCCGGTGATCAAATCCGGAAACGACAGCAGGATGTCTACGAGGCGCATGATCGCCAGGCTGATCCGTCCCCCGAAATAGCCGGCCACGATCCCCATGACCGTCCCCAGGAGACCGCCCAGCGCCACCGAAGCGACCCCGACGAGCAGGGCGACCTGCGTGCCGTAGATAATCCGGCTGAAGACATCACGACCGAGGTGGTCAAGACCGAGCCAGTGTTCCCAGCTGGGCGTCGCCAGCCGCTCGATCGTGTTTTGGCTGACGGGATCGTAGGGTGCGAGGAGCGGCGCAAGGATCGCCACCAGTACGACGAAGACAATCATGCCGAGGCCGACCACCGCTGACTTGTTTCGCCGGAAGGTGCGCCATGCGCGGGTGCGCTGCGATACCAGCTCGATGTTCGTGCCGTTCTTGCTGGATGTTGGGGCGCCAGTCGCGGTTGCCTGTGCCATCAGTCGTACCTCACGCGTGGATCGGCAATGGTGTAAATGATGTCCGTGACGATATTGATCACGACGATGATAAAGGCATAGATCACCATGATTGCCTGCAGCAGCGTGTAGTCACGCTGTTTGATCGCGCCGATCATCAGCTTGCCGAGGCCGGGACGCGCAAACACGGTCTCCGTGAGCACGGAGCTCCCGATCAGGCTGATCACAAAGATACCGACAAGCGAGATAACCGGCACGATACCCGCCCTGAGCGCGTGTTTGAACAGGACGGAGCGTTCCTCCAGGCCTTTTGCCCGTGCAGTTCGCACGTAGTCGTCGGAGAGCACGCCGATCATGACGGATCGTGTCATGCGTGAGACATAGGCGGTTTCGATCATGCCGAGCGATAGTGCGGGAAGGGCCAGGTGATGGAGGTTATCAAGCGGGTCGGAAAAATCCCCGGCTCCGATCGCGGGGAACCAGCCCAGCTTGGCTGAAAACAGGTAGATCAGGAGCAAGCCCAGGTAAAACGCCGGAATCGAGAGTCCCATCAGGGAGGCAACGCGACCGGTGTAGTCGATCGGGGAATTCTGCTTGATGGCGGTGGCGACTCCAATCGGAATGCCGAGGATGATGGAAATGACGACGGCGACGGACGTGAGCTCCAGCGTATGTGGCAACACGAACTCGATCTGGTCCCAGGCAGGGTCACGGGTGACCATGGTGGTCCCCAGGTCGAAGTGGAGGAGATTGTTCAAATAGGTGACATATTGTTGCCAGATCGGATCGGCGAGGCCGAGCTCCTCTCGCAGGTCCTGAACCGCCGCTTCTGTGGCGTAGTCGCCGAGGGCAGCCCTGGCGGGATCGCCAGGGATGACGCGAACCAGCAGGAAGATGATCGTGACCACCACAAACATGGTGGGAATCGCCAGCAGCAAACGCCGGAAGGTGTGTCTCAACATACAGGTGCCTCACAGGAAAACACAGTTTGGTCCGACGCGTCACATGCGGAATGTATCTGCACATGATACGCGTCGCCCAACAGGTTGTGTCAGACGACGCGCATGATGAGCTTACCGCCACTCCTGGGACGTGGCGGCGTTACTCGCTGGTAATGGTCGTCATTTCGGTGATGAGCGGATTGAGGTTGATGATGGACTCCAGCTCATGGCCGTAGTCGACCCTTGCGGATCGCGCGTAAACCTGATTCGTGAGCAGGTACCCGTACCCGGCGAAATCCGTCTGGATCTGGATGTTGGCCTGCTTCCAAAGCTCAGCCTGCTCATCCGCGTCAGTGGTTTCGCGGGCCTGTTGGAGGATATCGGTGACATCGTACTTCGAGAAGTTGGTGACCGGGCCGTTCGTGAAGAACTGCGACAGGTAGACATCGGCATTTGGCCGGTAGGCGACGTAGAACGTGAGTGTGTTCTCGTCCTGTCGAATGAGCTCGTGCATCGCGGCGTGCTGGACGACTTCGAGATTGACGGTGATGCCGATCGCGCGTAGCTGCTCGGCCATGACTTCGTACGGTAGCCGGTAGCTGGGCCGCTCGGACGTGATCAGATCGATCTCGATGCCATCAGCCAGGCCCGCTTCGGCCATGAGGGCCGTGGCACGCTCGACGTCCTGTTCGTAGTTGACGCCTGCCTCGGTTGCTTCTTCCGCGGTCAGGCCGCCCGCCATGAGCTGGGCGGGTACGGGCGAGTACACCGCTTCACTGACTGGCTCTCCGGCGAGGGCGAGCAGGCTCTCCCGGTTGAGCGCGAGAATGATCGCTTCGCGCACCTGGGGATTGTCGAATGGTTCGACGGTGGTGTTGATGTTCAGGAAGAGCACCTCGCCGACGCCGAAGACATCAACCGCGACCCCCTCCTGATTGCCCATCCGCTCGGCCCACTGGGCCTCGGGCAGACCGCCAATCACGTCGAGCTCGCCGGACTGAAGGGCAAGCTCTCGGGTGGTCGGATCGGCAATGAAGCGGACGTTCACGCCACCGAGTTTCGGCGCCCCACGGAAATAGTCGTCATGGGCGGCGAGCGCCACGCTGTTCTGCGGCGTGTACTCCTGGAACATGAACGGGCCAGTGCCAACCGGGTTCGTGATGAAGTTGTCCGCGCCCAGCGCCTCGTACGGTTGCTGGGGGATCACGAAGCCGCCGGAGTAGTTGGCGATCGTCGGCAGGAAGAGCGTCTCCGACACAGGATTCTCAAGCGTGATCGAAACGGTAACGTCGTCGACCGCTTCGAAGCTCCAGCCGTCGTAGTTGGAGGCATAGTTCGAGGTGTCCGGGTTCGCGGCCTTTTCCAGCGACCAGACGACATCCGCCGAGGTCAGCGCATAGGCGTCGGTTCCCGCGGTTTCGCTCGGTTGGACCATGACATCGTCGCGCAGCGTGACGGTCCAGGTCTGGGTGCCGTCATCGTTCAACGCGGCGGTCGGCATTTCTGCCGCAATGTCCGGCTCAAGCTCGGTGACGGTGCCGGGAACGAAGCGAACCAAACCATTGTAGATCATCGACACCAACGTGCGATCCTGCGTTCCTGATGCGTAATGCGGATCCATGGTGCCGAGGTCGGCGTCGGCGACGGCGTATCTCAGGACTGGTCGATCTTGCGCCATCGCGGTGCTGGCACTGCCCGCGAACGAGACACCCAGGGCAGACGCCGAGATACCGAGCGCCGCCCCCCGCTGGATCATCTGCCGGCGGGACATGCCCGAGCCCGACATTTCTCGCATCAACTGGTCGATCTTGCGTTGTTCTTCAGCGTGAACCATCTGGAATCCTCCTTGTGCGTGGACGTTGCCTGAGCCGATCCCGGCTGGCTTCCCCGCATTCATGCAACAATCGTCGCGCAAGTGTTTGCCGAACGATGTACCGAAACTGATCCGGAACCCTGAACGTGCAGGGTCATAGGACGCTTGTCCTCGAACGAGATGGACCGCATCTGGAACAGGCGAACCGTGGAGTGGCCTGTTCAAAAAGCCCCCGAAGTGCTGTGTGCAATTGCCTGTTTCGCAGCCAAATGTCGCACCTCAGGCCCGTACTGTCAAGGTTATTACGGCACGCGCGCCGCTTGGGACGGACCAGTTATGGTACACGATCCGGTTATCGCAGCGCTGATTCCGATGATCGTGCCATTATGAGCAGGTGACACTGAAGGAACCGAACCAACGATTCCAACGTCTGCCGAATTCATCAAGGAGCCCCTCGTGTGCGAAGCTACCTGACAGTCATCCTCTTCGTGGGCTTTGGCATGATCCAAGCAAGTTCCATGCCAGCATCCGCCCAATCCCCTGTCCCGGCGGAGCGGGTGTCACAGCGCTACGAGATCGATGTGACGCTTGATGCTGAGCTCGGTACGATCGCCGGGTCGTTGCGGCTTGAATGGATCAATCACACCGGGAAGCCACAATCATCATTGCCTTTCCGGCTCTATCCCAATGGCGCTCATTATGGCGATGGTTCAATCACCACGTCCGACGCGAAGGTCGAAGGGAGGGCCACGACGCCGGATCTTCACGACGACCCGACGGTGCTGACCGTGTCGCTCGGCGCAGATGTCCACCCAGGTGAATCGGTTTCGCTCACGATGAGCTTCGAGACTGTGATCCCAACCGATCTGAACGGCGGCTTCGGCATTCTCCAGCATCTGCCCCAGCGGGACTGGTGGGCGCTGGCCGACTGGTATCCGGTGGTGGCTGGCTGGGAACGGTCCGACGGGTGGTACCTCGATCCGCCTACCAGCTTTGGCGACCCCACCTTTGCCTCGTCAACGGCGATGTACGACGTGACGGTGGAGCACCCCGCCGGGTACCTGTTGATCGGCGCCGGTGAGGAGCACGTGTCCCGCCAGAACCAGGCTGGCCAGGTGACGACGACATTCAGCGAAACCCGGCTGCGGGAGTTCGCGATGACGGCCTTGCCCGCTGGGGAAGTGACCGTGCGTTCGTTCGACGTGGCGGGGCAGCCGGTCACGGTCACGATTCCCGATGCCTGGGTGGCACCGGACCTGATGTCGTTTATGGAGGAGCGGGCAAAGATTGCGTTGCCGCTGTACGCCGAATGGTTTGGTGTCCACAGTGAGGTGGAGCTCGACATCACGGTGGCCGTGCTGAGCGGGGCGCTGGGGGTTTCCTGGGATCAGGTCGTCTGGTTCGACCTGGCAAGCATCGCGGAAGACGGCACGCTTGGCGACGCGGAGCGCATGGGGCTGGAACCGGTGATCTACCACGAGCTGGGACACCAGTGGCTCGCCGCGGCAATCGGCGCCAACTCAAACGATCATACTTTCCTCACCGAAGGGCTGGTGAACACGCTGGTTGTCGCGATCGTGCGGGAGACCGACGGCGCCAGGAAGGCGAGGAGCGTGATGGGCGGCTTCGTCGCGGGCCCGTATCGCGCCTTCACCAATGGAAACCAGGACGGTATCGTCGACCAGCCGATCAGCGAAGACCGGAGCGGTGTCGTGCATTCGTTCCTTGTCTACGGCAAGGCCGGTGTTGGATTCGAGGCGATCCGTCAGGAAATTGGCGACACGGCGTTCTTTCAGGCGCTGATGCGGTTGGGCTCGGACCACGCGGATGGCTTTTTTACACCAGATCACCTCTTGCGCCTGTTTGAAGAGACGTCTGGTCAGGAGCTGGACGAACTGTGGTCGTTCTGGTTCCTGGAAGCGACGACGGAAGTGGACGACGTCGATGCCGTGGTGGCGGGATCGGGTCGCTGATGTGGTTGTCGCAGGGGTGGTCATATCAATCATTCGCTATGGACGATGGGAACCTATGGTGCAAAACGGCGCACCGATACTGCATCGTATGACACCTAACACTTGACATGATACGTATCAGAGTATACATTTATTTCAATCACATGAACGGACAGAAGTCGAATCATATTCCATCATGTGTGAAACGGAGTTTGCTCCAACGCGGTTTGGTCGGATTGATCGAATTTGGTGGACGCAAGACGTTTTGTAACGTAGACAAACGGAGGTTTTCCATGGTCACACGGTTTGCTGGAAGTTCTCATTTCAATGATGTCGTGAGCTTTCGCCATGCGATGGATCGATTGGTCAGCGAGAGCGTCGTTCCCGGCCAGATGCGATCCCTTTGGTCGAGCAGTGGGTCCGAGGGGCGCTCGGCGTTCCCGCTCGACATCTACGCCACCGACGATGCGCTGACCGTGCTGGCGGCGGTGCCGGGTGTGGACCCGGACAAGCTTGAGATTTCGATCAACAAGGGTGAGGTGACGTTGAAGGGGTCCATTCCCAATGTTGCTCGCTCCCATGAAGCGAAGGACGCCACCTGGTACGTTCATGAGCTGCCGCGTGGCAACTTCCACCGGTCGATCCCGGTTCCGTTCGAGATCGACGCCGATGCCGCCGGCGCGACCTTCGACAATGGCATGCTGCGGCTGACCCTCCCCAAGGCGGAGGCGGCCAGGCCCAGGCAGATCAAGGTTCGGGTTGGCAGTAGGGAACACACGTCCGAAGCGCTTGCCGAGGGCGACGCCACTGACGGCACCAAGTAGCACCCGCTGGCGAGATCGGACGTGAGCGATCGCACCGGATCACGGACATCCCGGCATGGCGCCGGTAATCCCTTCAATCAACACACGATCCGGCGTCATTCATTCTCCTCCTACTCCGGGCGCCGCGCAGCCGCACCAGGATGCGCCCTCAGGAGACGCCACAATCTGTTAACAGTAGAAACCGGTCCATGTCGTCGTGTAGACTTCCGCCTTGCGGTTCCCGGAGGGCTGGCTATCGACCACGATGGCACCGGGATTGCAATTGTTTTTGAGAACCGTGCGACGCGCCGGATGGATTGCGCCGCATGCATCCGCCGATGCCAGGGGCGTTTCGATGGAGAGTCCATCGACCTTGTGTGGAGGCAACAGTGTTCGGGCAACCCCGGACACGGAGGGTACGTACCTGTGTCGAAACGAATACTACGAAGCGGCGGAGTCATCGTCGCGCTGATGTTCGGAATGATGGCGATGCTGGCCAGTCCGGTGACAGCGCAGGATTCCACACCCGCGGAATCCTCGCCCGCGGCCGACCAGCCTGTTGTCGTCGCTGGAAGCGAGATTTCCTGGACTGGCGACTGGCAATACGACGCCGCAAGTTCCATGGAGCAGCAGGCCACATTCACCCAGATCGACATGCAAGACCAGGTTCTGAAGCTCGTGTCCTACGGTGTCTTCCAGGATGAGACGGTGGCGGATCCCGGCGAAGCGATTGATGTCTTCTCCGATGCCTTCTTTGAAGGGGCAGGCGCCGAGACCGTCCAGGAAAATGGCTCGGGCGAGCTCGAGGATGGAACGATCTGGAGAATGTACTCGTTTGACCTTCAGGGCACCGGAGTGTCGTTCCTGATCACCGCCACCCAGGATGACGAAGGCGCCTATGTGGTGACGTCGCTGACCGCCAACACCCCGGTGATGGAGGAGACCATTACCCAGGTGCAGGAAGAGTTCACCATCGACGGTGATGGCCAATTCTTCGAAGGTGTCGATGCCGCCGACGTGACGCAGGGTCTTTCGACCCAGGCGTCACCTGAAGCGAGCCCGGCGTCCACACCCGCCGCATAGCTCAGCCACGCGAGCATCGCGGCGACAGTACAGATATCCAGCCTGATCACATCATGGCGTTATCGCGGGCCATGGCGGGAACTTCCCGTCATGGCCATTCTTTTGTGGGCAACGGAAAGGGTGTGCGGCATTGCGCCGCACACGCGATCATCAAGCCGGCGATGGGACCACACATCGGGGAGAAAGCGTCACATTTGTGGAGCAACCGCGTGCCACATCGGCGGTGCGGGGACCTCGGTGTGGCCGGGAACCAATTGATTGCCCGTGACGTCTAATGAATAGCACCGGCGTGTCAGGTTCCCCTGATCATTATGAGACAATGTCCGTGTCAGCCTGGTACAACGCAGGCGCATTCTCATGGCATCGTTAACACGTCCACGGAAGGAGAACGCATGTTGAACAAACGAGTTACCCACCCGGCGACAGGATTGCTCGGGTTGGTGTTTGCGGTGGTGTCGATGGCCATTGCCGTTCAACCGCTCGGAGCAGTGGCGCAGACAACGTCGACCGGCCAGCCTGCCTCTCCACAAACGGCCGGTTCAGCCACTGTTGAATTCTCTGATGTCTGGCAATACGATCCGGACGCCTCCGATTCGGAAACGGTGTTTCTCACGCATGCCGACCTGCCGGGCACGGCATTCTTTTACGCCGAGATTTCCGATCCTGTTGCGGACGCCGAAGGCGCGTTGGGTGAGTTCACCGATGGTTTCTTCAGCGAGTTTGGTGATGGCGATCACACCGTAGTCGATAGTGGCACTGTCCCGACCGACACCTTCTGGCAGCTTTTCTCCGTCAGCCTCGAAGGTGTGCCGTTCGGGGTCTATGCGTCGGTCAATGTCAGCGCCATTCCCGGAGACGTGCTTGTCACGGTGCTGCTGAGTCCGTCCGGATCGTTTGACCTTGCGGTGACATCGGTCCAGGAAGGGATATCAGTGAATGGGGCGGGCACATCGCTGACCTCATTCGACCCGCTTGCGATGTCGGCGACCCTGTCGGGTGAAGGAACCACCGTCCAGGCCGGACCGACCGAAGCGTCGACACCGGATACCGGCTCTGGCCGGGGCGGGCTGACCTTGCCGCCGCTGGGCGACCCGACGGCCACGCCGGCCGAGACCACAACCACAACCACTCCGGGCGCCGCGGGAAGCGTGGCGGACTTTCAGGCAGCGGACGCTCCCGACACCTGTGACGCGATCGGTTGGGTGGTGATCTCGCCCGACCAGATCCCGGCCAGCGAGGCCGACATCAACTTCCGCGCGGCGTGCGTTGGTGGTGGCGCGTTTGTCGCGTTCTGCGGCACCGTCGCCGGCAATGACGTGGTCGCCCCGGAGGCAGGGACGATCTGGATCCGGTGCGACATCACCGCTCGCGCTGATGCCGGGCCGATGGCGCTGAATCCGCTCGACTTCACGCTGACCGATGGGGCTGGTACCGAGTACACCTTGGACTTCATGGCGCTGTTCGGCTTGTCCAACGCCAGTGACTTCCCCGAAGCCGCTGTGCCGGCGGGCCAGACCGGTAGAGGAACCGTTGCGTTCGCCGTTCCGGAGACCGCCACCGGACCGTGGGTGCTCAATGTGAGTCCAGCGTCCCTGCAGGCGACTGGTGGGCAGCCGGGGCAGCTTGTTGTCGACGGCGAGCTGCAGCCGTTCGCCGTGTTCGGGCAGTAGTACGGAATCCGGGTATTCCGTGGTGGACCCCGTGGGCGGACTTCGTCACTCGTGTCCCGACGAGGCAGGTCCGTCCCAACCCCCCGTCGTTGATCCGGATTCCGTAAACATGGAGAACGCCCCGGTCGGATTGCTCCGACCGGGGCGTTCTGTCGCTGCGTCTGCGCTGGATGGTTACCGGATGGCCAATTCCGTTTCGTTGTCGAAGAACTGAAGCTGTTCCGGCACGGCGACGACTTCGATTTGATCGCCGCGATTGAGCTTCAGGCTCGGGTCCATCCGGGCCGTAATGGTCTGGCCGCGGACATCGAGGTAGACGAAAATCTCGTTCCCAAGAAGCTCGACTACATCAACGGTGGCGGGAAGCACGGCAATGTCTGGCACGTCTGACGCCATTGACCGCTCAAAGAGATGTTCCGGGCGGATGCCCAACGTCACGGACTTGCCCACGTAGCCGCTGAGGTTGTTCGCCCGTTCTGCCGGAATGTCCATCTTGAAGCCCTGATGGGCCGCAACCAGGTGGTCACCGTTACTTTCGATATTGACGTCGAGGAAGTTCATCGATGGCGAACCGATGAATCCGGCGACGAACTTGTTGGACGGGTTGTCGTAAAGGTTCTGGGGCGTATCGAGCTGCTGCAGGACGCCGAGGCTGAGCACCGCAATGCGGTCGCCCATGGTCATGGCCTCGGTCTGGTCGTGGGTCACGTAGATCGTGGTGGTGCGGACACGATCGTGGAGCTTGACCAGCTCGGCGCGCGTCTGCACGCGGAGTTTGGCGTCAAGGTTGGAAAGCGGCTCGTCCATCAGGAAGAGGTCGGCGTTACGAACGATCGCGCGACCCAACGCCACGCGCTGTCGCTGACCGCCGGAGAGCGCCTTCGGCTTCCGGTCGAGATACGCTTCGATATCGAGAATGCGGGCAGCCTCGCGCACGCGTTCTTCCCGCTCGTTCTTCGGCACCTTGCGGAGCTTGAGCGGATAGGCGAGGTTGTCGCGCACGCTCATGTGCGGATAAAGCGCGTAGCTTTGAAACACCATGGCGACATTGCGATCCTTCGGAGGGAGATCGTTGACGACGCGATCACCAATGATGATTCGCCCTTCGCTGATCTCTTCCAGACCGGCCACCATGCGCATCGCGGTGGATTTCCCACAACCCGACGGACCGACGAGAACCAGGAATTCCTCGTTCTCAACCTCGAAACTGAGGTTCGAGACGGCAGGCGCTTCGCCAGCACCGTAGACCTTGCTGACCCCATCGAAAATGACACGAGACATGTGTTACTCCTTACACCGATGTTACAGTGGCCGCCTTGTTCCGGTACATCCGGCATCGCGACCCAGAAGCGCCCTACGACAAATGATCAGTTCCGTCATTGGACATGATCACCATCGGCGTCTTTGCGCTGCACAAACCACGGCGCTTTATGATCTGCTCCGCCTTTTGTGCACTGGATTGATGCGATTGTCAAGTCCCGCGTTGAGGTGGACGCGTGATCAGGTGTGTGCGCACGGTCACATTGGCATCTTTCGGGTCCGGCCATGGACCATTCCAGTGCGTCGTTGCGACCCGCCAGCCCCGTGCAAGCAGTCGATCGAGAAAGATGCCGGCGGGTTCCCGGTGTGGATCCGCCAGCCAGAGCAGGCCATCTTCAGCCAGCAGCCTGTCGATCGTTGTGAACAGGGGATCAATGTCTCGCCGCTCATACAGGACGTCGGCGGCCAGCACGACCGGAAACCGCTCGCGAATCGGAGTCTGCGTCTGTGGCATCGATCTCCAGTTGTGTTGAACGGCGGAATCCAGTTCCCGCCCCGTGTGCCGGAGGGTGGTGATGCGGGTCAGTGTGAGTGCGTCCGCGGCGTAGTCGCTGACGGTCAGATGGGCGCCAGCCGCCACGGCCCGTGCCGCGGTGATGCCGATGCCGCAACCGAGCTCGAGCACCCGGCGTCCCGCGACCCGGTCAGGCTGTTGGGCAATCGCGACCGCCAGCGCAATGCCTGACGGCCAGACTTCGGCCCAGTAGGGGAGGTTCTGTTCGGGATCAGCGGAGGTTTGATCCAGCAACAGGTTGATGTCGGTTGGCCGGGTGACTTCGATCGTGATCGATGTGCCGGGCAGGGTGATGCGCTCCGTTGTCAGTGTTCCCGCGTGCGCCAGGGTGCGCAACAATGATTCGATGTGACCGTCGCTCGCTGTCCCATGGTGACAATCAGCCGATTCTGGGGATGATGGCACGATGCCTCCGAACGATTGAGCGTTTCGCGAGATCGGCGACCGCGGTACATTTGCTGACAGTGTGGCATGGTCTTGACCCGTGCCGTCAGGTTTTGAGAATCGGACACGCGGCTCGGGCGGGACAGGTCGGGTATTGATTTCGTCTCCACACGCGCAAGGGCGAGGGCACTGATGAGTGAAGTGACAAAGCAAGGGCACGATGCCGATTCCGAACCGGTTATTGATGCCGGCGCCACGGTTGAGCGGAAGCCGGTGGTGTCGTTCGGCGAGGCGATGATCCGGTTGACCCCTCCCGGGAACGAGCGTCTCGAGCGGACCACCAGCCTGAACGTGACGGTCGGTGGCGCCGAGCTCAACCTGGCGATTGGCATGCGCTGCCTCGGATGGCCCACGACGTGGATCACCAGCCTGCCCGCCAACCCGCTGGGACGGATGATCAGCCGGCAGGCCCAGGCAAATGGTGTCGACACGTCGGCGGTCCAGTGGGTGGATGAAGAGTCGGGGCGAGCCGGTGTGTATTTCCTGGAGGAAGGTGTTGACCCGCGGCCATCGGCGATCACCTACGATCGGAAGGACACGGCGATCGCGTTGGTGAAGCCGGGCACGTTCGACTGGAACGAAATTCTGCGGGGTGCGGGGGCGTTCCATGTCTCTGGTATCACGCTGGCGATCTCGGCGGGGGCTCGGGCGGAGGCGCTGGAAGCGGTACGGGTGGCGAATACGCTTGGCGTGCCGGTCTCATTCGACCTCAATTACCGGTCGAAGCTCTGGAGCGAAGCCGACGCACGAGCCGCGTTCGCGGAGATCATTCCCAGGGTCGATGTCCTGTTCGCCTCGCGCGGTGGGTTGCGCACGTTTTTCGACATCGACGGATCCCATGAAGATGTGCTGCGGGAGGCGGTGCGGAAGCTTGGTGTCGCCGCCGTGACCATCACCCGAAAGCGGGCGAAGGGGTCGCGCCGCCTGAAGATCATGAGTCTTGCGCTCGGGCCGTCCGGCGTGCTGGCGTCCACCGATTGGCGAGCGATGGAGGTTGTGGACCGGCTCGGCGGAGGCGACGCGTATGCCGCGGGGTTCCTGGCGGGATACCTGGAAAATCCCGATCAGTTGAGCCGGGCGGTTGCGCTGGGCACGGCGGCGAGCGCGCTTAAGCACACGATGCCTGGCGATTTTCTTTCCGTCACGCGGGACGAGGTCGAGGCGGTGGTCGCCGGCAGCGCGGATTTGCTGCAACGGTAGCTTCGCCAACGCCCGAAGCGCATGGAGGTTCGCGACTTCGGGTTTGCCGTCCTGTCGGATCGTGGGCTATCGGATTGTGGGCGCCGCCATTTCCTGTAGCCGCACACCCGTGGTGATCGGGGCGAGCTCCCGCGCACGACCGACCACGCCGATTTCCGCGGCGGTCCTGGCAAAGGCGCCTGCCACGGCGTGGACATGCATGTGGGGCACCAATGCAATGACAGTCGGGCCGGCGCCGCTGAGCGCGACCCCGAGCGCGCCGGCTGTCTGCGCGGCATCCTTCATGGTGTCCAGATGTGGAAACAGGCGGGCGCGGTAGGGCTCGTGAAGCCGGTCGTGCATGCCCGCCGCGATCAGCTCCGGATCCTGCAGTTGCAGGCCCAGTGTCAGGCTGGCCGCGTGCGCGAGATTGAAGGTCGCATCGGCGTGTGGAACGTGTGTCGGAAGTGCCGCGCGCGCCGCCCAGGTCGCTCCCGTTGCTTCCGGGATGAACGCCACGCAGCTAAACCCGGGATCACCTGACGACCACAAGGGAATCGCACGATGGATTCCAGGGACTGCCAGCACCGCACCGCCATGCAAGGCGGCGCCAACATTGTCACCATGCCCTTCGATGTCCCAGGCGCGTGCGAACAGCTCATCATCGCTCAACCCGAGATCGAGGAGGTGATTCCCCGCGACGAGTCCCGACACCAGCGCCGCCGCCGAGGAGCCCAGCCCGCGGGCGACCGGGATATCCGTCCTGGCGCGCAACTGGAACGACGGCAAGGTCCTGTTGAATTCTTTAGCCAGTGTTTCCATGGCCGAGATGGTCATGTTCTGCCGACCATCCAGCAGCGCAGCCTCGGCGCCGTCGTTGATGATCTCGCCGGCGGGTCCGTCAGTGTCGAATGTCGCCTCGTTCCAGAGGTCGAGCGCCAGGCCGATCGCATCGAATCCCGGACCGAGGTTTGCCGACGAGGCTGGCGCCCTAACGCTGAACTGCATCATGCACCACCCGTTTCAGCGCGTCGATCGTTGCTTCCACCCGGACGGGCCGGTTGGCATAGGCGCTCGGTTGACCATTGCCATCATCGAGGTGATAAGCCGTGATCGCTTCGGTGTCTTTCAGGACATTTCCGGTCAGGATTCCGACAACATCGGCGTCCGGCGAGATGTGACCGTCGGCGACGAGCCGGCGCACTCCGGCGAGCGATGTCGCCGATGCCGGCTCGCAGCCGATGCCGATACCGTCGATGATCGCCTTGGCGTCGAGCAGCTCCTGGTCGGAAACAGTCGTGACCCAGCCACTTGTCTGCTCGATCGTGCGACGGGCGCGGGGTACGCTGGCCGGGGCGCCGATCTTGATCGCGGTCGCGACGGTCTCGGCCTCGATCTCTTCGTAGTGGTCGAATCCACTGGCGTAGTAGGCGGCAAATGGGGCCGCTCCTTCCGCCTGGATCGTGGCGATCCGTGGCAATCGATCGATCAGGCCGACCTGAAACGCTTCCGACAGCGCCTTGCCGAACGCCGAAGTATTGCCCAGGTTGCCACCGGGCAGCGCGATTACATCCGGCGCCTTCCAGTCCCGTTGGGCCAGCAGCTCGAACACGATGGACTTTTGCCCTTCGAGCCGAATCGGGTTGACCGAATTGGTGAGGTAGATGTCTTCTTCACTGGTGAGCTGGCGCAGCAACCTGAGGGCGACATCGAAATCGCCTTCCACCTGCACGACCGTGGCGCCGAACGCGATGGTCTGGGCGAGCTTGCCGGCGCTGATCTTGCCGTCCGGGACCAACACGATCGATGCCATGCCGGCGGAGGATGCGTACGACGCCAGCGAGGCCGACGTGTTACCGGTTGAAGCGCAGGCGACAACGCTGGAGCCGATCGCCCTGGCATGGCTGACGGCGACGGTCATTCCGCGATCCTTGAACGAGCCAGTCGGATTGTGCCCCTCGTGCTTCAGCGCAATCGATCCTCCGGTGAGTCCGGCGTAGTCGCCGAGGCGACCATCCTCGTACAGCGGGGTGTTGCCCTCCCAGCGGGTGACGATCGATTCTTCGGGAATGGCGGGGAGCAGCGCCCGATATCGCCAGACGCCGGAGATCGCCGAGGCGGTTCCTGGAGTGGGTGTGAAGTCGTCCGGTGTGAGCGTGCGGTCCGTGTCGATCATGGTGTCCAGCAGGCCGCCGCAACCCGAGCAGATGATGATCGCCTGGTTCCCATCGAATTCGGCGCCGCAGGACATGCAGCGAAAACGGATGGCGGATCCTGACAACGTGGCGGATGCGGACGTGCCGGCAAAATCGGACATGTGCGTGTTGCTCCCAAAATCTCTCCGACGACGGATCGCCGGTTCCCATACACAAAAACGCGCCGGCCCGGGAAGTGCTTCGGCGCGCCTCATCTCTTGTCAGAATACCATGTGCGCTCGGTCTCACATGGCCAACGGATTTGATTGTTGGCGTTCGAAGCGTCATCCGACCTTGCGGCGTGTAGACAGCTCCCGATGGGCCATTTCCGCGAGCGCTTGTCCCTGCGCGATGAGTGAGACCTCCCCTTGCTCGTCTTCAAAAGCGAGGGCGAGTGTGTCCGCATATTGTTGGCCATTGCGCTCGATTGCCCGTCGCACGAAGGCAAGGGCGTCGGTATCGCTGGCATAGGCCTGGACCATGTTGGCTGTTCCGATGTCCCACAGCGTATATGTCATAGATAGGTTCCTCCCGTGGGCATATGTTCAGACATGTCTGACAGAAGAGACATAACCCAGCATAACATGGGGATCTCCCCAAAGAGTATGATGCCCGCGTGATGTGGTTGTTTTCTCTATTTCAACTGGTGCATCGAGCGGGATTTTCAACTCAGCGATGAACGCGTTCCCGTGCCACGGCAATCCTCTGGCAGTTCTTCGAGCTTGCTGCTCAGTGTTGTATAGCGAAATGCCGCTGAAGAGTCGCAAAGTATCCGGATCGGTTTCTCCGGGGATCTTGCCAAGGTCCTGATGAGACAACATGTCCTGCACGGCGCGCTGGTCGGTCAGTACGATGCAGTAGAGCGTTCGGGATCCGTCTTCTGGCACGCGGTGCGCCTCCGGCGGTGACAATGGTGTCGGTGCCAGTCAGGATACCATGTTCGCTCAGCCCAAGATGGCCACCGGATTTGAGGATAGCGTTCGAGGAGTCACCCGGCCTGGCGGCGTGGGGAAGAATCGCGATGTGCAAGTTCTCCGAGCGCATGGCCATAGGCGATAAGGCGAACTTCGCCGTGCTCATCCTCGACATCGAGCGCAAGCGTATCCACATCGTGCTCACCATTGCGCTGCATGGCGTGTCGCACGAGCGCCAGCGCATCTCGCTCATTGTCGAAGTCTGCCACCATGTTGTTGGTTTCTGTGTCCCAAAGCGCGTAGTTCATCTCCGCGCTCCTCTCTGTCTTGCGCACCTATACGGCCTGCACGTCGCTCACAAATCGTAGAATATCATGGGCATCGCCCCAAAGTGTGTAGTGACCACGCCTCCCTGTCTGCTCAACCTTGAACCTTGTGGTCGGTATGTCGAGCGTCGCAATGAATGCGTGCCCGAGCCACGGTTTTCCGCGTGCCTGTCTTCGGGCCCGCTCAATCGTGTCGAAGAGCGAGATGCCATGCCAGCGCCGAAGACTCTCTGGTCTGTCATCGCGCGGTTGTCTCCCAAGGGCCGCATGCGACAGCATATCCCGCACGGTGGGCGGGTTCGTCAGCACGATACGATACAGCGTTCGGTATCCGTCTTCTGGCACCTGATACCTTTTTCACTGGTGTCAAATGGAGTTTGCGCCAGTCAGCATACCATGTTCGCTCAGCCCAGGATGGCCACCGGATTTGAGGATAGCGGTCGAAGCGTCATCCGACCTTGCGGCGTGTGGACAGCTCCCGATGGGCCATTTCCGCCAGCTCCTTTCCCTGAGCTATGAACGACACATTTCCGTTTTCGTCTTCAACGTTGAGAATGAGCGTGTCAGTATCTTGCGGCCCGTTGCGCTCGATACCACTTAACACAAGCGCTAGGGCATCGCGCTCATTGTCATAGGCTTGTATGATGTTGGCCGTTCTAATGTCCCAAAGTGCGTAGCTCTTCACCATGCTCCTTCTTTCTGGGTGTGCGCCGGAAAGACTCGGATTATGTACTCCAGAATAGCATGTGGGTCTCCCCAAGGTGTGTGGTGTCCGCGCGATGTTGTGGTGCGCTCAATGGCAAATGGCGCCTTATCTGGTATGCGAAGCTCCGCGACAAACGCATTTCCCTGCTACGGTCTTCCCGCGGCATGATTCCGCGCCTGTTGGAGCGTGTTATATAGGGAAATACCGGTCATGAGCCGACGTGCCTCAGAATTATCGGGTCGTGGCTCAATTGCAAGCGCTTCATATGACATCATGTCCCGTACCGTCGGCGGGTCGGTCAGCACGATGCGGTAGAGCGTTCGGTATCCGTCTTCTGGCACGCGAATGCTCTCCGGAGGTGTACAGGTGGTCGGCACCAGTCAGAATACCATGCGCTCAGTGTCAGCGCGCGTCGATCACGCTGTCATCCTGCGGCAGCAGCAGTCCCAGGGCGATGTAGGCGATGAACACGGGAAAGACGGAGATTCCGGGGATGATGATCGCGAGGATGACCGTGCCGATGCGCGTCGCGAGCGGGCTGATGCCGTATTTTTCGGCGATTCCGCCGCACACGCCAAAAATCCAGCGGTTGGTGCGGGATCGGGTGATACCGATGTCGATGTTGCCCACGTAGCAGTTCCTTTCCGATTCTGTCCAGCGTCATTGCTGGTCGGGATGATTGAGCCATTATGTCACGAAGACCGAATCGATGCAGTTCGGCGGACGCTTGCCCATGCCGATTGCCGCGACGATCATTCACACAGTGTGACGCGAATCAGGTGACGCTGAATGGTGGACAACCGCCAAATGGCCGCCCCCGCAAGCAGGAATTCCAAAGCCTTGGACAGTCGGTTCGCTGATCGAGGCTTCGGCGAAAGTCTGAGGGGGTTCGGATTGGAGCTATTCGACCAACGTGGCGCGCACAACCATTCGCGACAGGTATTCGCCGCTGGCGTAGTCGAATTCGCCACCACAGGTGATCAGGGTGAGTGTGGGGTCTTCGGTTTGACCGACCAGGTCGGTGATCGTGCCGCTGGTGAGCTCTTCCAGGTCGTAGGTTTCGTTCGATTCAACGGCGTAGGTGAACGACTCGTCGCCGTCCCCGACCACCTGGATCAGGTCACCCTCGACCAGCTCCCTGAGATCGAAGAACACCGCCGGCCCTACATTCCAGTAATCCACGTGACCGGCCATCACGATGTTGCCACCTTCGCCCAGCTGGGATGTTTGCTCGTACCATGAGACCACCCACGGACCGCTGGGGTTCTGCATCACGCCATCGACGATCTGGAGCACCTCGACCTGGGCGTCGATGCCGATCGACTCGATCATCAGTGCGGTGGGAATCGCGGTCTGGGACTCCTGTGGCGCGGCGGGTTGTTCTCCGACAAAGCCGCCACGCACAGTTCCTGTCGAAGGGACCGGACCAAGCTCGGTCGACTGAATCTGGATTGTTTCCGCGTCGTCCTCATCCTGGGCAAGCACGCCGCGGTGCAACAGGAGCCCGCCGGTCAGGGCCGCCGCCGAGCCGACGAGCCGTCGACGGGACATGCGGCGAATGGGATCGTTCATGATAATGCCGGGCATCGATGCCTCCTGGGTTGTGTGCTGATGTGATCGTCACACGGCCATGATGTGACGGTATGTTGATGCTCCGTGTGTCCGTTGTCCATCGCGTTTCGTCGTATTCTAGTCTCTCATACGCGCAAGAATGCCGTTCGGTGTCGATTGTGGCCCAGATTGTGGCAACGATGCATGAGGCGGCGTGGTGGCGCTTGCTTCTTCCGACCTCGACGACAGGTGCTTCGAGCATGCCAGAGCGGATTGGCTCATCACTCCAGCGGCACATCGCTGATCTCGTGTTCTCCGGTTTTCTCGACTGGGAATCGCTCCCGGAGGGGTCAGTCAACTCGACCTGGAAGGTTCGCGCGCCCGATGGGCAGGCGGCGATTGTCCGAATCGGCCCATCGGCGAGCGAGATTGAGCGGGGTCCATCATGGATGCGGGCAAATGCGCTTGGCTGCGAGCAGGAGCTGCTTGCGCTGGTACGACCGGATCTTGCCAGTGTGCCGGCGACGACCGCGGTGGGATTCCGGCCTGGTACCAGGCCATGGGTGGTCCAGGAGCTTGTTCCCGGCTGGCCCTTGTCGCGGGTGTTGCCCGAGCTGGCTGCCGAGGAATCAACGGAGATTTGGCGTGAGGTGGGATCGCTGGTGCGGCACTTGCACACGATCCGGGCCCCATGGTTCGGCACGCCGGATGGAAATGAGCGATTCCCCACCTGGCTGGCGATGGTGATGCATGACGTGGAGGGATTGCTTCGTGACGCGCGACGGTGGGATCTGCCGCGTGAGCCGTTCGCCACGCTGGCCGCGCTGGTGCAGCGCCATGTCGCGGAGCTTTCCGATGTCGCTCGACCGGTCATCGTGCATAGCGATCTGGACGCGAGGCACATCTTCGTTGAGCGGCGTGAGGCTGGGTGGGAGATCAGCGGCGTGATCGACTGGGAATACGGACGCTACGCCGATCCATTGTCGGAGAGCCTGCTGGTCGACATGCTGGCGCGGGACTGGAACGATCCTGACCGAATTGCGTTCCTGGAGGGCTACGGCCTTGAAGCGGGGACGATCCGCCACCCGGCGATCATCGAGCGGCAGGAGATCTACCGCGGCATCGCCCAAGGCTGGGAGGTGACCGACGCGGCGAGATTACGTCCTCGCGATTGTAGTGAAGTAAGACGGCGAATGATACAATAAGAATCGCGGTATTGCAGTTTGCTTCACTATGGAGGATGCAGGAGCGATGCCGAACGTCATTCCGGGTCAGTATCTTCATGGAGCTCAAGGTAAGGGGGCATTTCTTCCCGACCCGCTGCCGCGAGAGCTGATAATCACCTCCGCGGTGCTGAGCCCGTTCGGTTCGGCATCGACGCAGCTTGGCGGCCTTCGAGCCTTGACGTCGTCACCGGTGTTTTCATCGTTTCGACGCCTGCTCATTGATCCGCTGGTTCGTCGCGAGGCGACATCGTCAAGCCGGATTGAGGGAACTCGCACCGACTTTGGGCAACTCCTTTTGTTCGAGGCGACTGGTGAGCGAAGCGATCCGGCTGGTGACGCACGCGAAGTGCGGAACTACGTTCGCGCATTGTCGCATGGCCTGGAAAGACCACCGGACCGACCGATCACCTTGCAGCTGATACGGGAGATGCACACGATACTGATGGAGGACACCCGTGGAGCCGACAAGACTCCCGGGGAATTTCGGCGGGTGCAGAACTGGATAGGCGGCGCTGGGGGGATCGAACAGGCACGGTATGTACCGCCACCCGCCGAGCATGTTCTTCCACTCATGGAGGATCTCGTCAGGTATTTTCTGGATCCGCCAGGTTCGATTCCTCCGATCATCCGGATCGCGATGGTGCATTACCAGTTCGAAGCGATTCACCCGTTTCTGGACGGTAATGGACGCCTGGGGCGGTTGCTTGTCGTCATGCTCCTCGTTGAATGGGGCATGCTTTCGGGACCCTTCCTGTCGATTAGCGAGGTCATCGAAACGCGACGAAACGAGTACATCGACCGCTTGCGCTCGGTGAGCGCCGAAGGTGATTGGGAGGGGTGGATCACCTTCTTCCTTTCCGCCGTCCACGATCAGTCCGAACGCGATCAAGAGAGGATTGCGCGTCTGATGCAGCTCCGCGAACAATGGCGCGATCGGTATCAGGGAGGTCGATCAGGCTCCCTGCTGCATCTCGTGGACTTCATCTTTGAACGTCCTGTGTTTTCTGCGCAACAGGCGGAGGAACAGCTCGACTACACGTATCGAGCCATCCTCAACGCGATCGAGCGGCTGGTAGATGATGGCCTGATACACGAGGTAACCGGTCAGCGGCGCAATCGCGTCTACATCGCCGACAAGGTGATGGAGATCGTGATGCCGTGATGTTTTGCCCGCCATGCGTGGATAAGAGAGGACCTGGATGACACCGGCAACAGTCACGTACCCAGACGTCATTGCCGCGCACGATCGAATTGCGGCAGCCATCCACCGCACGCCGGTGCTCACCTCGGCCACGGCGGACGAGCGGACCGGCGCCAGCCTGTTCTTCAAATGCGAGAACTTCCAGCGCACGGGCGCGTTCAAGTTTCGCGGCGCGTTCAACGCCATTGCACGATTCACCGCTGAACAAAGGGCTGCCGGCGTTGTGACGTACTCATCGGGCAATCACGCGCAGGCGATCGCGCTGGCTGCCAGGTTGCAGGGAGTCTCTTCGGTTATCGTGATGCCGGAGGATGCCCCCGCCATCAAGGTGGAAGCGACCCGAGGTTACGGTGGGGAAATCGTCACCTATCACCGCTACACCGAGGATCGCGAAGAGATCGGTCGTCGCCTGGCGGAGGAGCGTGGCCCGACGCTGATCCCGCCGTATGACCATCCCGATGTGATCGCCGGCCAGGGCACGGCGGCGATGGAGCTGTGCGACGAGGTTGGATCGCTGGATGTGCTGGTCACGCCGCTGGGCGGCGGCGGGCTGTTGTCCGGCTGCGCAATCGCCGCCCGTGCCGTCAATCCCGGTTGCATGGTCTTCGGTGTGGAACCGGAAGCGGGCAATGACGGCCAGCGCAGCTTTCGCGGTGGCGAGATCGTCCACATCGAAACACCGGAGACCATCGCCGATGGCACGCAAACCCAGCACCTGGGGTAGATCACCTTCCCCCTGATCCAGGAACATGTAACGGACATCGTCACGGTCAGCGATGCTGAGCTGGTCGAAACAATGAAGTTTTTCGCCGGTCGGATGAAGATCATGGTCGAGCCGACAGGATGCCTCGCCGCGACGGCGGTGCTGCGACAGAAGATCGATGTGCGAGGCAAAAAGGTCGGCATCGTCATCTCCGGCGGCAATATCGACCTGGAGCGGTTCGCCCGGCTTGTGCTCGACGGTGCGGCGGTTGTGGCGCAGTAGGGTGCCGGAAGGTTGGGGTGTGCGATGGTCGACAAGCATGATGCGCGCCGGATCGCGATGTGGTTGCCGGACGTCACGGAGGATGGCGAAAGTTTCAGCTTCCGGGTGCATGGTCGGCAATTTGCCTGGCCATATCCGGAAAGGGTGCATCCCAAAAAGCCGCGCGTGACCCGGTTTGACATGTTCGTCATTCTCACGGCAGATCATGATGACAAGATCGCCCTGATGGAAGGGGAACCGCGCATCTTCTTTTTGACCGAGCATTACGACGGTGGCGCGATGGTGATCGTGCGGCTCAAGGAAATTGATGAGTGGCGCCTGCGGGAGTTGCTGGAGGATTCACATGGTGCGGCGGTCGCCAGGGGACCGATTCGTCGCCGTCGATGACACATCGTCTGGTAGCGTCGGACTTCATATCCGGTGGTCGACTGGCGCGGCCGGAATGGTCATGCTCAGCAATTGTCGCCCCGGTATCAAGCGATGAGTCACCAGTGACTACACGACCAGGTAGCGCTCGCCGCGAAGCGCGCGGTCACAGCCGACGGCAACGCGTTGATAGTAGCGGTCCGGCGATGGGATAAGCTGGTCCATCGTGATGGTAAGGTCAAGCTCCTCACCGCTGGCGCTCATCAGCAGCTGTGCGTCAACGTGGTCGGTCTCGGCGAAAAGGAATTGCAGCCAGCTTTCGAGCGGGATTCGGATCAACGCATCGACTTCGACCGCGTTTGGCCGGTAACTTCGCAGCGGGCGATCATCGCGCAGCAGGTAGATCTCCTCCAGCTCCCGATCCATGCGGTGAGGCGGGTATTCCCCGGCGATGACGCGGGTGCCGGCGTGCATGAGCGCGCCGGGATCGGGCGCGATGGGGAGCTCTTCCTCGATCTCCCGGAATGCGTCTTCCGGTGTCTCCCCAGCGGCAAGGTGTCCAGCGGCGGTGGCGTCGATTGCGCCGGGCCAGCTGTCCTTGTCCAGCCCGCGTCGTTGCACAACGATGAACGGCGTGTCATGCTCCACGCCGTAGATCCACACATGGATCGCCCGGTGCCAGTCGCCATCGCGATGAACATCGGCGCGGCGCTTGGTTACGCCGGTGGGTGTGCCGAAGACGTCGATGACGTCGAAGAGCTCATTCGGGTCCTGGGCGAGGGTACTCACGTGATGTCTCCGATCCGGACGCTTTTGCCGCTCGAAGATTACCAAATCGAATGGATCGCGCGCTGGTCGGTCTTGATGCTGCCAGGGAGCGAGGCAACAGCGTGACAGAGCCCTCACGTCAACGGTGAGGGCTCTGTGCCAGGTTCGTGTCGTCGTTGGTTATGGAACGACCGGAGCAAGCGCGTATCGAAGGTTGGCGCCTTCCGTTGCGTTGAAGCCCAGAAGCGTCTGTTCTCCCTCACCCGAAGCTGAAGCGTAAACGCCGGTCCCGCCGGTGATGGCCCGCTCAATGGGGACATCGATGTCGGCGATCTCGTAGCCTTCGGAAATGAGAACGGTATCGTCGAAGCTGTAGACCTGGGTCGTGATCACCCAGGTGCCGGTCGTGGTGTGGGCGCCGTCGCCGATGAACCAGCCCCGGCAGGTCCACTCACCGAGTACCTGGTCGGGGAACTCGGGGCTGCCATCGGCAAGCACGCCATTGGCGCCATCGAGCGTCCCTTCCGGATAGATGTAGCCCTGAGTGACGAAGGCGTTACCGTAGGCGGGCATGCCGTCCTCGTGGACCGGCTGATCGGCGAAGACGAAGCGAGTGGCGTCCTCGGCCACGTCGAACCGGAGCGTGCCGTCATCGGCGGTGACCGCGGCGACGCCGTCGTCGGTGGTTGCTATCACTCGGTGGGCAGGATCCTGGTCAGGATCAATGGCAAAGCTGTCGGGCGCCTCACCGGAGATTCCTTGCGATCCGGTCGTTTGACCAGAAGCGGAAGGCGTCCAGGAGACGGCGAGAATGGTGATCGCGATCATTGCGAACAGCGCCAGCGCGTTGACGGTCTTCTGTCTCAGGATTGTAGGCATGTCGTTATCCTCCGACGAGCGATGTTGCTCGTCTGTCTGGTTGATGAGGTTGAGTGGGTTCTTGGTCAGGTCGGGAATGTGAAGCGGTTTCTCGCTCGAAAGACGGTCCTTGCACCGGGCGACTGAGATTCCGGAGTGGGCGAGCCGGTGATGCTGTTCCTTTCACTCGTCTGCAGGGATGGGCATTGTGCCGTCCCAGTGGCGCTGCCTCACGGTGTCGGCGCCTCCTCTTGCGGACTCCTGGGCACATCCTATGGACATGCCGTCAGAGGAGCGTCAACATACGCGTCCGGTTTCCGTCAAACAGAGGCATGAGGGAACAGAGGGGCGATGGGGATGGATAGACCGAAACGAGGTCCAAAGCTGCCTGTGATGATCCCCGGCAAGAGGTTCCAATGCTGGTCGTCGAGAGGGGCGTCGACCGGGCGTCGAGTCCACATGCCGGGGCACACCGAATCCGCTGGGATCGTCTGGACATGAAAATGCTCCCTGGTCGTCGCGACAACCAGGGAGCATTTTGTTGGGTTGCGGCGTTGGGAAGGTTAAGGCGTCGCCTGGGCGACGGTGACGAGCGCATCCGACCAGTCGGCGGCGAGGTTGATGATGCCGGTCGAAAAGACGCCCATCAGGATCGTGGCGATCACCATGCCGGCGATGCCCCAGTCCAGCACGCGGGTCGGCGCGGCGGAGAACTCCTCCGAGGACTCCGCTGGCTCGTTGAAGAACATCACCGCAACGACACGCAGGTAGAAGAATGCGCTCACCGCTGACATGACGACAATCGCCAGGGCCAGCCACAGCAGGTCGGCTCGCAACAACGCGACAATCACGTAGTACTTGGCGTAAAACCCGATCGTGGGCGGGATGCCCATCAGCGCGATCATGAAGATGGACAGTGCTGATGCCGCCAGCACGTTGTTTTTGGCGAGGCCGGAGATGTCGTCCAGCGTCATGCCCTCGCCGCGATGCTGAATCCATGCCAGCACGGCAAACGCGCCGATGTTCATCACCGTGTAGGCCAGCATGTAATAGAGCACGCTGGTGATGCCATCGTCGGTGGCAACCTCGCCCAGGCCGAACCCGTTATCCGAGTTGTAGGCGGCGAACCCGGCCAGGATATACCCGGTGTGCGCGATCGATGAGTAGGCCAGCATCCGCTTGATATTGCGCTGGGAGACGGCAACGATGTTACCGAAAACCATGGTCAGCAGCGCCAGCACCGCGATAATCAGGCTCCAGTCGTCCCGCATGGGGGCCAGCCCCTGTACGAGCAGCCGGATTGCCGCCGCGAATGCGGCAGCCTTGGGAATCGCCGACATGAATCCTGTTACCGGCGTTGGAGCGCCGTCGTAGGCGTCAGGTGTCCAGAAGTGGAATGGCACCGCCGCCATCTTGAAGCCAACACCGACGATCAGGAGCAGCATGCCGAGCAGCAGCGACGCCTCGGCGTTGTCCTGGTTGCTGAGGACGGCCGTGAGCTCGCTGGCGATAACGTCGAGATTGGTTGATCCGGTCGCGCCGTACGTCCACGCCATGCCGTACAGCAGGATGGCGCTGGCGAACGCGCCGAGCAGGAAGTACTTGATCGCGCCTTCGAGCGCGGTCACGCGCCGGCGAGCAAAGGCGGCGAGAACATAGGTCGAGAGCGATGTCAGCTCGATCCCGATGAACAGGATGACCATGTCGCCCGCCGATGCGACCAGCAGCGCGCCGAATGTCGCGAAAGCCACGAGCACGTAGTACTCGCCCAGCGGCATGCGTCCTTCCAGGCGCTCGATATAGCTTGCCGATGTCACGACGGTCAGGATAGCCGCGACCAGGATGGTAAGTGACAGGAACAGGGTCAGGCCATCGGCACGAAAGAGACCGTCAAAGGTCGAATCCGTTGTGCCATCCTGCCAGAACAGCGCCACGATTCCCGCACCGTATCCGACAAGCGATATGCCGGTCAGGAGGGAATAGTGACGTGCGGCGGGGATGAAGGCGTCACCGAACAGCAGGATCAGCGCCGTGAAAAAGACGATGAGCTGCGGGACGACCAGTCCCCAATCCGGGGTTGATAGATCAAGCGACATAATGGCGGCTCCGCACTCCCTGAATAGGTGTCATTTCGACCGATGTGGACGAATCGACATATTCGCAACATGCACAACATTCACCGGCTGGCATGATTCCTCGACTATACGCGGCATGACAACCAGTGGCTAACATCCGGCTAGCTTCCAACGACTCGTGTTGCGCCTTCCAGGATCGCCTGAAGGCTCGGTTCGAAAATGTCGATCAACGGTTTGGGATACACGCCAAAGACGATGGTCAGCACAGCCAGTGGCAGGAAGGCGAGGTGCTCGCGGAAGGTGAGGTCGTGCCAGTTCGAGGAGTCAATCTGTCCCTCGTGCACGGGATACCCTTCACCCGGTCCGGTCACATGATCCGGCTGATGGTCGCCACCGGTCACCGGGGCCGGCGCATCATGACCATGGTACTGCCCAAGCGCCCTGAGCTCTGTCTTTTCCTGTTCCGTGAGCTCCGTATCGCCGGGATCGGGCGCTTCGCCCCATGCGCGTCCGAACACGACGCGCTGGAAGAGCCACAAGAGGTACCAGGCGGCGAAGATCACCACCGAGAAGGTCAGCAGCGCGGCAAACCTGTTGTAGTCCCACGTCCCAAGCGCGACGAGAAACTCGCCTACAAAGCCGGATAGCCCCGGAAGCCCGATGCTGGCGAACATGAACAGCATGAAGTAGGCCGACCACATCGGCATGCGCGTGGCCATTCCCCCGAAGGCCCTGATATCCCGCGTGTGCGCGCGTTCGTAGATCGCGCCAATCAGGAGAAACAGCGCGCCGGTATTGAACCCATGAGCGAGCATCACCATCATCGCGCCATCGAAGCCTTGCAGGTTCATGACGAAGAGGCCAAGCGTGACGAACCCCATATGGCTCACAGACGAATAGGCGATCAGCTTCTTGAAGTCAGGTTGCACGAGCGCGACGAACGCGCCGTAGAGAATGCCGATGATTGAAAGCACGATGATGGGAACGGTCCAGGCATCGGTCCCATCCGGGAAGAGCGGGATGTTGAAGCGCAGCAGCCCGTACCCACCCATCTTCAGCATGACCGCCGCCAGGATCACGGACGCTGCCGTAGGCGCCTGCACGTGCGCGTCGGGCAGCCAGGTGTGGAACGGGAACATGGGAACCTTCACCGCGAAGGCGATAAAGAAGGCCGCAAAGACCCAAAACTGGAAGGTTTCCCCGTAATTGCCGCCCTGAAGCTCCAGCACATTGAGCGTGCGGATGCCAGTTTCATTGAAGTAGCTCTGGTACACCGCCACAATCGCGACGAGCATCAGCAGCGAGCCAAACAGGGTGTACAGGAAGAACTTGGTCGCGGCGTAAACGCGGTTGGTGCTGCCCCAGATACCGATCAGCAGCGCCATGGGGATCAGCATGATCTCCCAGAAGATGTAGAAGACGAACAGGTCGAGCGCCATGAACACACCGAGCATGCCGGTTTCGAGCAGCAGCATCGCGATGTAGTACTCACGGGTACGGACCGTGATCGTGTCCCACGACCACCAGATGGAAATCAGCGAGAGGAGGGTTGTCAGCGCGATCAGCACCACCGCGACGCCATCCACCGCCAGGAAGTAGGAGACACCGAGATCGTCCAGCCAGGCGCGCTTCTCGACGAACTGGAACTTCGCGTTCCGATCGAACGCGAAGAGCATTACCAGTGACAGCACGAAGCTCGCGACCGATGCCCCGAGCGCGATCATGCGCGGCATGTTGCTCGATGCGCGAGGCGCGAACAGGATCGCGAGCGCGCCGGCCAGCGGCAAATAGGCGATGGTGCTTAACAGCGGAAAGCTATCCACGTATTCCTCCGGACAAATCGTTCGAGGGTCAACCTGGTGTTGACCCCCCGTAGGCGGACTCCATGCCCGCCCCTTGTGTTAGCGAAACAAATCCGAGAACCCGGCCAGGTATGCCCCAACCAGCACGACCATGCCGAGCGCGATCGCCAGCGCGTAGTTGGCGACAAGACCGGTTTGCACATGGCGCAGGCGCTGACTGATCGCGCCGATTCCAGTAGCAACCCCGTTGACCGCGGCGTCGATCACGCCCTCGTCAATGACTTTCCACAGGAACACCGACATCTTGCGCAGCGGCTCGACGAAAACCCTGTTGTAAAACTCGTCGAAATACCACTTGTTCAACATGAACTGGTACAGGCCCTGATAGCGGGCGGCGAGCTCGGACGGCTTGATCACGCCACGGATGTAGGCGAGGTAGGCCACGCCGATGCCGCTCAGCGCGACGATGGTCGAGATGATGCCGAACGTCACGGTCATGGTCATCGAGACATGATGCTCCTCGACCAGCTCGAAGGCGTGATGCAGGAAGTGATGGAACCTGCCATCCTCCGGCGGGAAGCCGAGAAAGCCGATCAGCGCGGAGGGGATGGCAAGCAGCACAAGCGGAATGGTCATCCAGGGCCCGGACTCGTGCGGATGCACATGATCGGTGTCGAACCGTTCCTTGCCGAAGAAGACGACGAAGACGAGCCGGAACATGTAGAGCGCGGTCAGGAAGGCAGACGCGAGACCGATGATCGAGGCGACCTTGCCGAACGACGAGTCGCTGATCCACGCGCCGAGGATGATTTCGTCCTTGGACCAGAATCCAGCCAGCGGGATCACACCGGCATTGGCCAGCGACGCGATCAGGAACGTCCAGAAGGTGATCGGCATGTACTTGCGCAGGCCGCCCATGTAGCGCATGTCCTGTTCCTCATGCATGCCGTGAATCACGGAACCACAGCCGAGGAAGAGCAGGCCCTTGAAGAACGCGTGTGTCATCAGGTGGAAGATCGCGGCGACCCATGCGCCGGTGCCGAGGGCAAAGGCCATGTACCCAAGCTGGCTCACGGTCGAGTAGGCGACGACTTTCTTGATGTCGTGCTGGGTGAGGGCGATTGTCGCGGCCATGAACGCGGTGATCGCGCCGATGATGGCAACGATAAGCATGGCGGTTTCGGACTGGATGAAGATCGGATAGGTGCGGGCCACCATGTAGATGCCGGCGGTGACCATGGTGGCGGCGTGCATGAGCGCGGAAACCGGGGTTGGACCCTCCATTGCGTCCGGCAGCCAGACGTGGAGCGGGAACTGGGCACTTTTGCCACATGCCCCGAGGAAGAGCAGGAGCCCGATCGCGGTCAGCGTGCCGCCGGCGATGCCAACCGCTTCGTGATTGACAGCCTGTTCAAAAATGCCATCTTCGCCGTAAAACGATATCGTGCCGAATGCCCAGAAGGTGAGCATGATCCCGAGACCGAACCCGACATCGCCGACGCGGTTGACGATGAACGCCTTCTTCGCGGCGCCCACGGCCGAGCGGCGGCGGAAGTAATAGCCGATGAGGAGATAGGAGCAAAGTCCGACCGCTTCCCAGAACACGAACATCACCAGCAGGTTGTCGGCGAGGACCAGCATCAGCATCGAGAAGGTAAACAGCGGGAGATAAGCGAAAAACCGATAGTAGCCGGGATCGCCGCGCATGTAGCCGACGGAGTAGATGTGCACCAGCAGGGCGACAGTCGACACCACCAGCAGCATGACGGCGGTGAGCTGGTCGACGTAGAGGTTGGCATCCACGACGAAATCGCCGGACGGAATCCAGGTGAACAGGTGTTGGGAAATGGCGTGTTCACTGTCGTAGACATCTTGAAAGGCGAGGAGCGAAACGATCCAGGCGGCGCCGAGCGCTGGAAGTGCGATCCAGTGCGCGTTGGAACGTATGAAGTCCCTGCCCAACAGGATGTTGATACAGAACGCCGCCAATGGCAGCAACGGAATCAGAAACAGCAGATCTTCCATCAAAGCGTCCTCAACCTACCCCGTATCCCGGCATTATCCGGGCGATGCGCGCTGCCGGGTGCACAAGCCGCACCCGACGGGTTAATCCTTCAGCGCCTGGATGTCCGCCACGTCGACCGACTTGCCGCGCCGGCTCAGCGCCATGATGATGCCCAGCCCGACCGCGGCTTCGGCCGCGGCAACAGCAATGCTGAACATCGCGAACGCCTGCCCATCCAGCGTATTTGATTCCCAGCCGAAGGCGACCAGCGAGACATTGACGGATGTCAGCATCAGCTCGACACACATGAGGATGATGAGCATGTTGCGCCGGGTCAGCACCCCCATCATGCCGATGATGAAGAGTGCCGCGCTCAAGATGAGAAAGTGTTCGACGCCAAGTTCACCCATGGTACTCGTTCCTGTTCATCTGCCGTTCGTCGCGTTCATGATTGGCTTCATGCATCGTGTGCTACCGCTGGCCATTGCCGGATCCTCTCACTGAGGTGCGCTCATCGGGATCATTCGCCATGATGAGTCGCCGTGCGGCGTCGGCGGAAGGTTGTACGCGACCCGGGTCGCTGGCGATTGGCGTCTCGCCCCTGGGACCAGACGCCAGGGCGTTGTCGGTGCCGCGGGTGTGGCTCAGGCTGATCGTGTCACGACGTGCGCGCGGTTGATCCGCGAGCCGGTCGGGCAGCGCCAGCACGATGGCGCCCATGATACCGACGGTCAGGACAATGGATATCGCCTCAAAGGCGAGCAGGTAATCGGAAAAGATAATCCGGCCGAGCGCCTGGGTGCTGCCACCGACGGCGGCGATGTTCTCCGGTGTTGCGTCTCCGCGGGATTCGATTCCGGTGCGGCTGACGATGGCCGCTCCGACCTCCAGCAACAGGACGCCACCGAGCAGGAAGCTCAGGTATCGCTGAAGTGGCTCGGCCGTGTAAAAGCTCGGCAAATCCTCCGGGTCGACCAGCATGAGGACGAACAACACCAGCACCAGGATCGCGCCGGTGTAGACGATTACCTGCACAATCGCGAGGAACTCCGCTCCGAGCATGACGAAGATGCCAGCGACATTGAGGAAGCAGAGCACCAGGAACACGGCCGAGTGCACGGGATTCTTCGCCGCGACGACACCAATGGCGGTGAGCACGCTCACAGAGGCGAGCATATAGAAGAAGATGAGATCCCAGGGCATCAGGCGGGTCTCCTGGCGTGGTGTTGTTCGATTAGCCGATGGGGATACGGAGCAAAGTCGAAGAGGGTTTTCATGTCAGCGCCTTGCCATGTGGTGTGGTAAGCGACACCAAACTGTTTGTCATGCTGAGCAACGCGATGGACCGCATCCGCTCGGTCCCGATGGGACCGTCTATTGAGCATCCCCCGGCGAAGCCGTTGCGCGCAGCGCAAACGAGCAATTGCCGGCATCCATGCGGCACCCGCGGTGCCGAGCGCTTCGCGCGGGGGTCCTTCGCTTCGCTCAGGAGGACAGTGGTGTGTATGGGACAATTCAGCTTGGTCAGACCACTCAGCATGACACTGTCCTTGTGACGTTGCGAGTTGCATCAGAACACCTCGCCGTTGGCTACAAGCCGGATGAACGCCGTGATGATGATATTGGCGAGCACCAGCGGCAGCAACACCTTCCAGGCGATCCCCATCAGTTGGTCGAAGCGGAATCGCGGAATCGTGGCCCGCAGCCAGACGTAGAAGAACAGGAAGACCAGCGCCTTGACGAAGAGCCACAGCAGTCCGAGCACCCAGAATTCATCCGCGCCGGGGCCGGTCGCCCCACCGAGGAACAGCGTGCTGGCGAACAGCGCCACGATGATCATGTTGATGTATTCGCCGAGGAAGTAAAGGGAAAAGCGGAAACCCGAGTATTCGGTGTGGAATCCGGCGATGAGCTCGCTTTCGGCTTCGGGCAGGTCGAAGGGGGCGCGATTGGTTTCGGCCACCGCCGCGATCAGGAAGATGACGAACGCGAGCGGCTGCGACAGGATGAACCAGTTCGGGATGTCGATTGGGCCGAGCGAAAGCGTCTCCGACTGCTTGTTGAGGATCGCGTTCAGGCTCAGCGAACCGGTGAGGATGAAGATGCCAACAAGGGAAAGGCCGAGCACGATCTCATAGGAGACCACCTGTGCGGCGGCGCGTAGCCCGCCCAGCAGGGAATAGCGATTCGCCGATGCCCAGGCGCCAAGGATGATGCCGTACACACCAGCGGATCCCACGGCAAGGATGAACAGGGCGCCGACGTTGAGATCGGCGGCGAACAGGTTAACGTCTTCGCCGAAAATCTCAACGGTGCCGCCAAAGGGAATGACAGCGGCGGAAAGGATCGCGGTGACGAAAACGACGACTGGAGCGAAGAGGAACACCCACTTGTCAGCCGCCGCCGGGACCAGGTCCTCCTTGCCGAGCAGCTTGACCGCGTCCGCGAGGGGTTGCCCGAGCCCATGCCAACCAGTGCGGGTGGGGCCCAGGCGGTCCTGGAAAGCGGCAAGCACCTTGCGCTCGAACCAGGTCATGTACGCCATGCTGACAAGCAGCACATTCATAATGACGAAGGCCACGATGAACGTGATCCAGATCGGTTGGTCCATCTTCTGCAATCAGCCCTTGCCAAGCGCCACCGTGCATCCGCGTACCGCGGATTGCGCCAGCGCTCTTCCCTTCACTCCCTGTTTCCCAGCATCGGATGCGACCGACGATGGCACGCGCATTTCAATGCTGCACCAGTGCTCCTCGCAATGGTACCGCGATATCGGGCGCGTTGCCGACGTTCCCAGCAGGCTTGGTGCTTGTCACCCGCATGTTGTCACGCCGGGCCGGGGAAGACGTCCCCGTGTTGAAGAATGACGAGTAACCCTTGACGCGCCGCCCAGTACCACGTCACACGCATGTTGGCACATACCCAACCAATACGATTGTCATGCTGAGCAAGGCCGCATGGCCGCGTCGAAGCATCTCGATCGAAGCTTGATGTCGTCCGAATTTGAGATGCTTCGACATCGCGCATCCGCGCTCGCTCAGCATGACAACCCGCATGTGACACGGTACCCAGCATGACAAGGCAACTAGCGATCGACCGAGCCAAGCACAATATCGATCGTTCCGATCAGCGCCACCACATCGGCGAGCAAGGCTCCTTGGGCCATATGCGGCAACACTGCCAGATTAACGAAGTCCGGCGTGCGAATCCGGAACCGGTATGGCATGGGACCGCCATCCGAAACGAGGTAGTATCCGAGCTCACCCTTGGAATGCTCGATCGACTGCCACACCTCACCGACCGGTGGGTTGAAACCCTTGATCGTCCAGACGAAGTGTCGCTGCATGTCTTCGGCGGTGGTCATCGTGCCTTTGTGGGGAGGGATCACATAGTTCGATTCATATGCCATCAATGGGGTGTCCATGCCGGCGGCATGGTCCATTGCCTGTTGAATAACCCGGATCGACTGGCGCATCTCTTCCATGCGCACCAGGTACCGGTCGAAGGTATCACCGTACTCGCCCAGCGGCACGTCGAACTCGAAGCGATCGTAGACGAGGTACGGCTCAGCCTTCCGCACGTCGTAGTTGATACCCGATCCCCGCAGGCAGGCGCCGGTGAGGGAGTAGGAGATGGCCGCTTCCGGTGAGATCGTGCCGACTCCCTTGGTTCGCGCCATCCAGATGGGATTCGCGGTGAGGATGTCATCGTATTCCTGCTGGCGCTTCGGAAAGATGCCGACGAAGTTGCGAACCTGCTCGACCAGCCCGTCCGGGATCGGTCGCGAGAACCCGCCGACTTCCATCATGTTGGTGGTCAGGCGAGCGCCGCAGAATGACTCGAAGATGTCGAGGATGATCTCGCGCTCGCGGAAGCAGTACAGCGACATGGAGAGCGCGCCGATGTCCAGCGCGTGTGTCCCCAGCCAGACAAGATGCGAGGCGATGCGGGAAAGCTCGGCCATGATCACGCGCCAATACTGGGCTCGTTCCGGCGCTTCGACATCGCAGAGCTTTTCGACCGCGAGGATGTAGCCGAGATTGTTGAGCGGCGCGGCGACGTAATCGGTGCGGTCGGTCCATGGGGTGATCTGGGCGTAGCGGTGGGCTTCCCCGAGTTTCTCGGTGCCACGGTGCAGGTAGCCGATGTCGGGATCGCACTCGGTGATCATCTCGCCGTCGAGCTTGAGCACAATCCGCATCACGCCGTGGGTGCTCGGGTGCTGCGGACCCATGTTCAGGGTCATCTCGCGTTCGCCAGTAGGCAGGATCGTATCTTCAGTGACGGTCAGGGTGCCGGTTGCCGAGGTGGACTCGTCGATGACCGCGCCCGGCGTGCCATAGGGGGATTGCTCGAGCTCCCTGAAATCGTCGCTGGCTGGTCGTCCCGTTGTGGATGCCATGGGAATCAGACCCCCCTTCCGGTCCAGCGGGTGCGAAGCCGCGGAACCGTGCGTTCGGTGTTGTACACCGGAAATTCCTTCCAGCCGCGCAACGGATAATCCTTGCGCAGCGGGTGCCCTTCGTCCCAGTCGTCGGCAAGCAGTATGCGCTTCAGGTTTGGATGTCCTTCGAAGATGATGCCGAACATGTCATAGCATTCGCGCTCCATCCAGTTGGCGCCGTTCCAGATTGGCGTCAGGGAGGGAACAGGTTGGCCATCGTCGATGCCGGCCTTGATCCGCAGCCGAACCCGGTTGCGCAGCGAGTAGAGCTGGGCCACAACATCGAAGCGCGGCGTGGTGCGGAGGCGAAGCATGTCGACAGCGGTGAGATCGGTGAGGAAATCCATCGCCACGCGCTCATGATTCCGCAGGAACCGGCACGCCTCCCGGAAAATCTCCGGGCGGACATGGATCGTGGTTTCATCGCGGAACCGGATCACGTCGAGCACGTCGTCTGGGAACTCCGCCCTCAGGACGCGCAGCGCCGGGTGCCGTTCCAAATCCTCATCGGAATAGGTGTCCCGGCCCCAGTCATTCGTCGAGATGTCTGGTGATAGTCGCTCGACATGGCGGGCGTCTTCAGCGCGCTCGTCGCTATCCGATGCCGGCGAGCCGCCGACAGGGCCCTCACTGGCGCCGTTGTTGGTTGTGTCCCGGGAATCACCGTCGCTCACGGTTCACTCCTTGTGTCTGTTGCCGTCGAGATACCGCGCGGGTTATCCGCGGACGCCGGCCATCGCTTCGGTGCGATCGGTGCGGCGCTGATCCTCAGCGGCGTCGACCCCATGCTTCCTTGCCATCGTGTCATATTTGATGACCTTGTTCTGCAGCTGGAGGATGCCATAGTAGAGCGCCTCGGGCGTGGGCGGGCAACCGGGAACGTAGATGTCCACCGGCACGACCTGATCCACACCCTGAACCACGGCGTAGGTGTCATACGGACCACCGACATTGGCGCAGGAACCCATGGAAACGACCCACTTGGGTTCTGGCATCTGGTCATACAGGGTGCGAACGATGGGCGCCATCTTTTTGGTGACGGTGCCGGCCACGATCATGAGATCGGCCTGGCGGGGAGAAGCGCGGAACAGCATGCCCCAGCGTTCGGGCAGGTCCCAGCGGGACATCGAGGCGCTGATCATTTCGATCGCGCAACAGGCCAGCCCGAACTGGAGCCACCACAGCGATTGGCGTCGACCCCAGTTGAAAAGGAAATCCATCGAGGTCACGAATACGTTTTTGTCGAAACGGTCGTCGATCAGACCCATTCGAGGGCACCTTTCTTCCAAGCGTAGACATAACCGGCCAGCAGCAGGAACATGAAGACCAGCATCTCCAGGAAGCCGAACATCCCGAGCGCGTCGAAGTTGACAGCCCACGGGAAGATGAAAATGGCTTCGATGTCGAATACCACGAAGAGCATGGCGATCACGTAAAACCGGGGGGTGAAGTGGGGTCTGACCGCTTCGACTCCGGGCATGCCGCTTTCGTACGGTTCCGACTTGACCTTCGAGGGTTTGGATGGGGCCACAATCCGGTTGAGTGTCAGCAGCAACGACCCCATGATAAAGGCGGTCGTGACCATGAACACTATGACGATCCAGTTCTCACCATAAACATGCACGGAAACTTGCTCCCCTGCGTTCGTGCAATCCTGTACGGGTCATTCTCGTTGTGCCGCCAACCCGTGCGTGTTCCCACCTGTCGATCGCTGAAATTGGTGTTCCGGTCGTTTGCCGTTGCTGGCCGAAACGCGTCCGGGCACACCGGACGGACGAGTCAATCGCCCGCATGGAACCGTTGAAAAGATACCACACGCACCTCGAGGAACCTGACGTGAATCCCGCATTAGACAATCATTTTGATAGGCATGTCCGTACAGTTTCATGCCGAATCGCGGGCAATCAGCCGGAATGGTCCCCAATGTACCCTCGAATGTATCCGATTGGACCATTGTTGCTATTTTGTCACACCTATACTTGAGTCAGCACCATACGAGATCGCGCCGCCAGCCACGGTGTGATCTCCCCCCTTCCCTCCAAATGTGGTGTCTGTAACCGCCCGGGCCATCCCCCGGGCGGTTACTTGTGCCTGGGCCGGTGGGCATTGCGATCCCGGCTTTTGGTCACAAGTTGTTCGCCCGGTGTGCGCGAAGCGTGCACAATAGCTGCATCACCGCCATCACACATTGCCGCCTGCGGCGGCCGGGCTGACGACCCCGACGATTCGTCGCCCTGCGACGACCCCGACATGAGTCGTCCCATGGTAAGGTGTGCCCTCCACCCCTTCCGCCGATCGGCGCTTCCGGCTATCCTCAGGTATTGATCTGACTGATGGTCACCGTGTTCCGGTGACGACACCGATGGAGGATTCGCATGTCTTCACCAATCCCCGCGCCGCTCGATCACGCCACCCTGGCGTTTCTCCGTGACGTCGACAGCCCGACCATCGCCAATGCCGTGGAGCCGTTCAACGTGCGCGATCGCACGGAAGGGTTCATCGGCGGCCAGGTGCGGTGCCAGTTTCCCGAGCTTGGCGTGATGGTCGGGCGGGCTCTCACAGTCACGATGTCCAACGCGCCAGGGGAGGTGGCATCTCGTGATGGCTACTGGAAGCTGTGGGACGCGCTCAATGCGATGGAGGACCCAGCGGTGATCGTCACCGCCGACGCCAGTGGCGAACCGCATCGTGTGGCCTACGCCGGCGAGGTGATGACCACGATCGCCATGCGATTGGGGGCGGTCGGCATGGTCACGGATGGCGCGTTGCGGGACATGAACGAGGTGCGAGCGCTTGGGTTTCACTACTTCATGCAATATCCGGTGGTGTCGCACGCGAACTTCGAGGTTACCTCGGTCGGCGAGCCGATCGTCGTCGACGGGCAACGAGTTGAAACCGGCGACATCCTGCATGGTGACGCCAATGGCATCGTGATCGTGCCGGACGCCGTGCTGGCCGAGCTGCCGCGGGAGGTGGAGAAGATACGCGAGAAGGAAGCGGCGACGATGGCGTTCGTGCGTGGCGATGACTTCGACTATGCGCAACTCAAGCAGAACAGCGGTTACTGATACGAGAACGCCGGCTTGCGCGCACGTTGCCACGGGTGATTGACATTGCACCCCGGAAATGGTCTGTCCATTTGGTATCTCCTGCACATATCTACCCCAGCCGGACATAGGTTTCCGGGTAGGTGTAGGATCGTTCCGTTTCACGCCGTTGCAGCGCGTACATGGCCGTCAATGGGCCAAGCCGGCCAATGAACATGGCGGCGCACAAGACGAGCTTTCCCGCGGTCGTGAGATCCGGTGTGATCCCCGTGGAGACGCCCACCGTGGCGAGTGCACTCATGGTCTCGAACATCAACGCCAGAAAGCTGAAGTCGCTTCCGCCGATGAGATCTTCGGTCAGCACCAGCAGAAGCGTGAGCGCGAAATGCACCATCATGAACAGCGCGATAATCGTGATCGCGCGGAACACCAGCGGCACCGGGATGCGTCGACCAGAAAACTGCGGCTCAGTCTGGCCTCGCAGGGTCGAGGTGATCGACAGGAACACCACGGCGAACGTCGTCAGCTTCACACCGCCCGCGGTTGAACCCGACGCGCCGCCGATCATCATCAGCGCCACCCAGAAAAACAGCGTCCCCGCGTGGGCATTGTCGAAGTTGATGGTGGCGTACCCGGCGGTGCGCGCGGCGACACTTTGAAAGAACGCCCCCATTACCTTGTCATAGGGCGCATCGATGTTCGCCAACGCATCGTTCCACTCCACGATCGTGAAGATCACCGCACCGGCAACGACCAGCGAATAGTTGGTGATGATGACCAGCTTCGTATCCAGCGTCAGCCGTTGCCAAAAGCGTCGTGACCATAGCTTCCCCTTTTGCCAGAAATCTTTCGTGGCCCAGAGATCGCCAAAGACCACGTAGGAAAGCGCACCCAGCTGGATGAGGGACATGATCGTGATGTTGATCAGGAACGATCCGCGAAAGGCGTAAAGTGAGGCAAAATCTCCCTGGAGATCGAACCCGGCATTGCAGAAGGCGGAGATCGAATGGAACACGCCGAACCACAGCGCGTGAAGCGGCGTCTCACTGGTGGGCAGGAACCCGATGGTGAGGATGATCGCGCCAGCTGCCTCCGCCACCAGCATGAACCGCAGAATCCTGCGCGAGAGCTGGCGTGCCTCTCGCAGCGAGATCGAAGGGCCGCCGTCCCGCATGATGAGGCTGCCACGCAGGCTGGAGGAACGACGCATCGTCAGCAGGACCAGCGACGCGCCGACCATGAAACCGAGCCCGCCAAGCTGGATCATCAGCAGGATCAGCATCTCGCCGAACAGGTTCCAGTGATCCTGCGTGTCGACGGTGACCAGCCCGGTGACCGCCGTGGCGGAAACCGCGGTGAACAGTGAATCCACGAACGGCGTCCAGTTCTCCCGCTCGCTGGCAAGTGGCGTGGAGAGGAGGGACGCTCCGAGCAGCACCAGCGCGGTGTAGGCAAGGGCGAACCGCTTTGCATTGCTGTGAACCGATGGAACGTCCCGCGCTCGAGGCGGCGGAGGCAGCTCCATGACCTGCTGTGATTCGACGCGCCGCCGAACCACCTTGTTGCCGGGTTTCCTGATACGGGGGCGTCCGGGAGATTCCATGAGGTCGAATTATTCCTCGTCGGCTCGTGGCGTCCTGCCGGGATCGAATGCGACAAAGGACTGAATGGCCTTGTCCGCGCCCACCACGACCAGCTCGTCGCCGTGCTGGATGGTCTCTTGAAACGAGGGGAGGTTGATCAGGTTGTTGCCGCGCTTGATCACGAGCACATTGATCGTTTGTTGCCGGTAGCCGACCAGATCCCCAACGGTCTTTCCGACAAAGCGCTCCGGTGCCTGGAGCTTGGCGATACCGACGTTGGCGGAGAGCGTGATGTAGTCGCTGACCACGCGGGCGCCCAGTGAATGCGCAAGCCGGCGACCGGCGTCCTTCTCTGGAAAAACGACCTGGTCGGCGCCGATCTTGGCGAGCAGCTCGCCATGGAGATCGGTTTTTGCCTTGGCGATCACCCACGGTACCCCGATTCGCTTCAGGATCAACGCGGTGAGGATGCTGGCTTCGAGGTTTTCCCCCTGGGCGACGATCGCCACGTCGGATTGATCGACTTCCAGATCGGTCAGCGCGGATTCATCGGTGCCATCAGTGCGCACCGCGACCAACGCCGTATTTTGCACGGAGTTGACCTTGTCCTGGTCCTTGTCGATCGCGATCACGTCGTAGCCGATCTCGTAGAGGTTGCGCACCAGGCTGGAGCCGAAACGCCCAAGCCCAACCACGGTGACACGCTCCAGGGTGCCGTCTCGACCTTTCAGCTCAGACACGCTGCACTATCCTTACAACCAACGTCTGGTTCAATGCACACAGAACCGCCTGCCGCGATCGCGGATTCCGAGGGTTTCATCTGCCGCTGATTGTACACGGGCGCTCTGTCAGGAGGGTTTACCATGTCGACGCTTTCGCCGGACACCCGCATCGGTCACGTTCACCTCAAGGTTGCCGATCTCGAGCGAGCCATCGGCTTTTATCGTGACGTGCTCGGATTCGACCTCATGCAGCGGATGGGTTCGCAAGCCGCGTTTCTTTCCGCGGGTGGCTACCATCACCACATCGGGCTTAACACCTGGGACAGCGCCGGTGGTGACCCGCCGCCGCGAGGATCGACCGGGTTGTATCATCTGGCGATTCTCTTTCCGACGCGCCTCGACCTGTCGCTGGCACTGCGACGCTTGGGCGAGCATGGCGTGCAATTGCATGGCGCGTCGGACCACGGCGTCAGTGAGGCGCTGTACCTGGACGATCCTGATGGCAATGGCATCGAGCTGTATTGGGATCGACCGCGTGAGGCCTGGCCGGTGGACGCCGACGGGAACCTGACAATGACGCTCGATCCCCTCGACGTCCGGGCGTTGCTGGCGCTATCGGATGACGTCGCGAGTGATGGAGCCTCGCATTAGAGCGGTTCTCGGATCAGTTGAGGCCGCTGCGCGCACCTAACTGGCAGACACCAGGTCTGGCAGTTGGCACGACGAATAGCCTGTGACAACGCGCTCAGGATGAGAGAATCGTCGCAATATATTCACGATGCAGATAAAGGTGATCGACAACACAATACCTGAAGGAATCAACGAATGGCTTTTCCGGATCGAGCCGGAACAATTCAGGGATGACCTCACCGTTGGATCGCTCGAGCTCGCCTGCGTCAGCAGCCAGCAGCGTTTGCTCCAGCGCCTTGTGGGTGTCGATGGCCTTTTTTACGGCAATCTCCATCGGCTGATCCTGTGCCTGTGCCTTAATGAGATCGTTGAGTTCGTCAAAAGGTAGCCCCGCCTGCTCTGGCGACACGCCCATCCCTGCCGCGCACGTTTCCCCTTGCAGCGGAAAGATCGCCCCTCGCTTCCAGGCGGTGACGTGCGCCAGGTGATCCCGGCTGTTCCATCCCGCGTCGTCAATCTTCGTCATGCAATCGGCGACGGACGCCGAATCGATCGTATCCAGCAGCTTCTGCGCCGCCACATTGGCGGCCTCCATCAGTGCTTCACGGTTTGTCTCATGGTTGCTTTCATCAGTCGCCATGCTGCTCCTTCCCTCTACAAACATTACGGTTCGCTCCACATCACGAGGCGAGAATTTTCTCGATGTAGCCGCGATGCTCGTCATAGTGACCCGCGGTGTTGCCCTCAACAATAGCAATGATCGGTCGGGGATCGGTGACATCCCGTGCGTCCGGATCAAAATCCTTCTTTGTCTTCCCCAGATCATCCGGCCCGGCGGCCCGCATTGTCTCGATCAGTTGCTGATGCCAGCGATTCGCGTCATCGATCACCTGTTGGCGGGTTTGCCCTGTTGTTTGCTGGCGTATGATCTCGTTCAACGGATCGAACTCCAGCTCGAACTCGTCTTCGGTGACGCCCGCTCCTTCGTGCCGGGGCCGTCCAAGCATCGGGAACAGCGCGGTTCGTTCCCAGGCGCTGACATGCGCAAGGTGATCGACCGCGGTCCAACCTGCCTTATCGGTTTTTTTCGGTGTATTCCTGTTCCGGCGCCGTCAACATCGTTTCCATCAACGCTGCCCAGGACGCCTCGATTTCCTCGATCCACTGGGCAACCGGCTTGCCCTCATATTCACGCGCGGTCATTGTCACCCCCTCACCTTATAGGAATATCCGTTACTCGTCCGCGGCGAGGATCGTCGAGATGTACTCGCGGTGCTCAGCGTAGTGACTGGCGGTGTCGCCCATCAACACCTCGATGAATGGTCGCTCCCCGATATCGGTGTCATCGGGGCAGAGCTGCAAGGCGGGTTTCCAGAGCTCCTCCAGCGAACTGCCGCGAATCGCCGAGATGAGGGACTGGTGCACGTCGCCCGCATCGGACATGACCCGTTCGAAGGTGTGCCCTCGCGTCTGCGCCCGGATCAGCTCATTCGAAGAGTCGATGTCTTGCAGGAACTGCTCCTCGGTCAAATTGACCGCCTCGTGGCGAGATTTGCCTTCGAGCGGAAACCAGACAGAGCGCTCCCACGCCGTCACGTGGGCCATGTGATCGAGCACGGTCCATCCCTGGGGATCGGCCGCCTCGACCTTTTCGCCTTCGGACGCCGCCGACATGACGCCGAGCAGGCGCTTCCAGGACACATTGATTTCTTCCAGCAGGTCGTCGATCGTCTTGTCTCGATATTGCTCACTGGTCATGTCAGATGGTTTCTCCCGCATTCAATATCAACAACCTGTCTTCGTTTGGCCGCCCCGTCAAAAAACGCATCACCCATTGGCATGTGAGATGCACACGAAGCATTGCCATCTCAATCCGGACGGTTCCGGCGGGTGTATCAGGAGGCGAGAATCGTCTCGATGTACCCGCGATGCTCGTCATAGTGATCCGCCAGGTGCTCGATCAGCAACGCGCCAACCCGATCGGATTCCGCGCGGGTGATCCCGCCGATATCCTGCTGGGCGGTCGCATTGTACGAAAGGATCGCGTCCAGCATCTGCTGATGACCCAGGTGTGCGTCGTCAATCACCTGTTGATACGAGTGGCCGGCGGTCTGCTGCCGGACGATCTCGTTGAGCTGGTCGATCCCTTGTTCGAATTCGTCAGCGGTGACCCCGAGACCGGCATAACGAGGTCGCCCCAACAGCCAGTACCGTCGTGATCGCTCCCAGGCGGTGACATGAGCGAGATGATCAAGCGGGGTCCACCCGGCCGCGTCGGACGTGCCGGTGTAGTCGGCTTCCGAAGCCGTCGACATCGCCACGATCAGCTTGTCCCAGGAGTCCTGGATAGCGGCAAGCGCGTCTTCAATCGATTGGGAATCCTGCCGGTCGGGTGTCATGATGTCACTCCTTTGGCGCATGATGAGCTCGCGGGTCATATTCGTCGACTGATGCCAACTATCGATGTCAGCGCACGATTCGCGCCAGTCGCATGGTCGTCTGTCCTGTCGCATCACGGGTGGTCGCGCCAGCGTCAATGGCGTTGTTCACCCTGTCGCGACAATTTGAGTACACTCTCCGCGGAGCACTGACCGGGTCTCCAATGGTCCCAGCCAGGATGTATGAATGATCATGACAGATGTGAACCGCCAGGCGCTTGGCGAACGACTGAAGCTGCATGTTCGCGATATCCCTGATTTTCCACAGGAAGGCATCATTTTTCGGGACATCACAACACTGCTTGCCGATGGCGATCTTTTCCGGGAGGCCGTCGATGGCATGACCGTGGGCTTCGAGCACATCGACAAGGTGGTGATCATCGAAAGCCGGGGCTTCATTCTCGGCACGCCGATCGCCTACCACCTTGGCGCCGGCGTCGTGCCGGTGCGCAAGCCGGGTCGCCTGCCCGCGCCAACCTTTGAGGAATCCTATGCGCTGGAGTACGGTGTCAACGCGCTGGAAATCCACCAGGATGCAATCGCACCCGGCGAACGCGTGCTCATCGTCGACGACCTGCTCGCCACCGGCGGCACGGTCGAAGCGACAATCAAGCTGGTTGATCGGCTGCAAGGTGACGTGGTTGGCGTGACGGTGCTCGCCGAGCTGAGTGAGCTGTACGGTCGCGACAAGTTGCCCGGCCAGAACATCCAGAGCCTGATTGTGTATTGAGCCTGGCCCGTAGCGTCTGCCAGTGGCAATGACCCCGACCGATTGCGGCAGACCCTGCGTCATTCCCCCCAGGTCAACTCCAGAACCCGCACCCAGTTCCGCCAGCCGATCTTGCGGAGCGACGCGTCATCGTAGCCACGTTTCCGCAATACCGCGATCAGGTTCGGCAGCTTGCTCGCGTCGGAAAGGTCGTCCGGCATCAGCGCCCCATCGAAATCCGAGCCCAGCGCCACGCGATCGATGCCCAGCTTCTCCACCAGATAGTCGACATGATCCGCCATCACGGTCAGCGGCATGTCCGATTCGCGCCCACCGTCGGGCCGCAGGAATGGCACGTTGAAATTCACCCCGACGACGCCGTCGGACTCCCGCACCGCCGCCAGCTGCTTGTCCGTCAGGTTGCGGGTCGCGGGACACAGCGCGTGAGCATTGGAATGGGTGGCGACAAGCGGCTTGGTGGTCGTCTTCGCGACATCCCAGAAACCCGCCTCGTTCAGGTGCGAAAGATCGATCATGACACCCAGCTCATTGCACGCCGTCACCAGCGCCTTGCCCGCATCGGTCAGGCCGGGACCGGTGTCTGGCGAAGCAGGGAAGGAAAACGGCACACCACTGCCATAGGCATTCGTTCGAGACCAGACGATGCCAAGCGAGCGCAACCCTGCCTGATAAAAGCTCTCCAGCGCGTAGAAATTGGTGTCGATCATCTCCGCGCCCTCGAAATGCAGGATCGCGGAAAAATCGTTTCGCTCGATCCGTGACTGAAGTTCCCCGGCAGTGCGCACGAGCCCGACCGAGCCAGCGTTCTCGTTGCCGGTCTTCCGGTTTTCGGCACCGGTGAGCGGTTGGTATGGCAGGCCGTTTCCTTCCAGCATCCGGTACAGCGCGGCTACCCCGGCATGCGCGAAGAGCTGCGCGTAGGGAAGTGTCGGGCCGTTGTCGTTCATGAGCTCCGCACCATCGAGGTTGCCACCGAGAATGTGGTCGAGCTCGGGCCTGTTGTGGGCGGGCGCCTGACCGGCCGGATCGGGCACGAACACCGCGAAAAAGCCGCCGATCAGCCCACCTTTCCGTGCTCGTGGCAGGTCGATATGGCCGATTTCACCTTCGCTGAAGAAATCGCGACCGGTGCTCAGCAAACTCAGCAATGTGTCGTTGTGTCCGTCGAACACCGGTACCAGCGGCGTGGTTCCCACCTCGGTCATTGATGCTTCCTCTCCGTTCAGGGGCTACCTGATATGATCTTCCCCAATGGTCCGGCCCGCGACGAGCGCGGCTCGGGCGCACAATACGCACCAAGATACCAATCTCACAGTGAGTTGTAATCAGCCAGGCGCGAACCTGGCGTGATACACGAAGCGGAACGCGAAAGGAATCGATGTGTCCGAGACTGCGACAACGCACGCCAACACCGTGCTCAACGGCAAAACCTGTGTCGTGATGGGCGTGCAGAACAAGTGGAGCATCGCCTGGCAGATCGCCGGGGCAATGGCCAATGCTGGCGCCAATGTCGCGATCACCTATGTCGACGATCGCGCCAGGAAGAACGCGGAGCAGCTGGCCGGAACCGTGCCGGGTATGAAGACCTTTGTTTGCGACGTCGGCAGCGACGACGCCATCGCCGGGCTCGCCGGCGAGCTGAAGGATACTTACGGCTCGATCGACACCCTCGTCCACAGCATCGCCTTTGCGCCGGCGGACGAGCTCAAGAATCCGTTCCTGCAGACCACTCGCGACGGTTTCAGGCTCGCCCATGAGATCAGCGTTTACTCCCTGATCGCGGTGGCGCGCGAGCTCACCCCGATCATGAACGAGTACGGCTCGATCATCACCATGACCTATCTCGGCTCGACGCGGGCATTCCCGAAGTACAACGTGATGGGTGTGGCGAAGGCGGCGCTCGAAGCAACCGTCCGCTACCTGGCTTTTGACCTCGGCGAGCAGGGCATCCGGGTCAACGCGATCTCGGCGGGACCGATCAAGACAGCTTCCGCGCGAGGCATTCCGGGATTCAGTGAGATGGCCAGCGCGGCCGCCGAAAAGTCGCCACTGGGCAAGGTCTTCAGCCCGGAACACGTCGCCGGCACGGCCGTATACCTGGCCAGCGACGCCTCCGCCGGTGTCACCGGCGACGTGATCTTCGTCGATGGTGGCTACCACGCGATGGGGATGTAGAGCGTGCGCTCATCGTACGGGTCGACCCCGTAGGGTTGTCGACCCGGTGTGTCCACAGGGCGCACAACACGTGATGGCGGCTATACGTGTAGAAGAACCGCAACGTGGCAGTGGCGTATGTCTTGTGGCCGCTCCGCGACCACCGGGCGAACAACCCCTCCGTGCCGGCACCTGACGGCGCCTCACAGCCGGGGGTCCGCCCCTACCATTCCGTCACCGCATCGACTCATCGTAGGGGTCGACCCCGTAGGGTTGTCGACCCGGTGTGCCCACAGGGCGCACAACACGTGATGGCGGCTACACGTGCAGAAGAACCGAAACGTGGCAGTGCCGTGCGTCTTGTGGCCGCTCCGCGACCACCGGGCGGACAACCCCTCCGTGCCGGCACCTGACGGCGCCTCACAGCCGGGGTCCGCCCCTACCATTCCGTCACCGCATCGACAGTAGTGAGCCATTTCCGCCCTTGACCGCCGCTCCCTGTTCTGGTTTGCTGCCTGACAGCACTCGCCGTTCGACCAGCCAGGAGCAAGCCCCGTGAAGATTACCGCCATTACCGCTACACCGATCGCCTTTGCCGACCCGCCGCTGCTCAACTTCGGCGGCCTCCACCGCCCCTACGCCCTTCGCACCATCGTCGAGATCGAGACCGACGAGGGCATCTTCGGATGGGGCGAGGTCGCCGGTGGCGAGAGGATTCAGGAAGCCTTTCAGCAGGCCATCCCCCACCTCGTCGGCATGGACGCCTTCAACCGCCAGGCGATTCGCCAGAAGCTCTTCGGCACGGAGGGAGACGACGAGACGCACCAGATCATGCCGGGCATGACCGATCAGCGCCGGCGAGAGATCGTCTTCAGTGCAGTGGAGGTCGCCCTGCTCGACATCGCGGGCAAGGCGCTGAAACTCCCGGTCCACGCGCTGCTCGGTGGCAAGGTGCGCGACACGGTCGACTTCTCCGCCTACCTGTTCTACAAGCACGAAGGCGGTGGCGGCATCGATGACGACATCCGCGATGACGTCTACGGTCCCGCCCTCGACCCTGACGGCGTCGTGCGGCAGGCACGAGCATTCATCGACGAATACGGTTTTGGCAGCATCAAGCTCAAGGGTGGGGCGTTCCCACCGGAGCAGGAAATGGACGCGATGCGGGCGCTGCATGACGAGTTCGGCGGCGATGTGCCGCTGCGACTCGATCCCAATGGCGCCTGGACCGTGGAAACATCCGTCAAGGTCGGGGTCGGGCTGGATGGCATCCTGGAGTATCTGGAAGATCCGGCATCGGGGATGGACGACATGGCCGCCGTGCGGAGTGAGTTGGTGAGCAAGGGCGTGATGACGCCGCTGGCGACCAACATGATCGTCACCCGCTTCGAACGTGTCGCCGAAGGGTATGACAAGGACGCCTGCCAGATCATCCTCAGCGACCACCATATCTGGGGCGGACTGCAGGCCACGCACGAGCTGGGCCGGCTTTGCGAGACGTTCGGGTTCGGGCTCAGCATGCACTCCAACAGCCATCTCGGCATCTCGCTGATGGCGATGACCCATGTCGGCGCTGCGACGCCAATACTGACCTACGCCTGCGACACCCACTATCCGTGGCAGCGCGCTGAGGACGAAGTGATTCAGGGTGGTCGTGTCACGTTCAAGAACGGCGCGGTGCGGGCGCCGGATGCGCCGGGGCTTGGTATCGAGATCGATCGCGACAATCTCGCCCGGATGAACGAGCGCTATCAAAAATGCGGCTTCACGGAGCGCGACGACGCCGGATACATGCGCGACCGCATCGACCCGACCTTTTCGCCCGACCCGGCGAGGTGGTAGTCAGCTGCGTTTGTAGACAACTGACTCCGAAAAAGTTGCGTCCTGCTTCGCTCCGCTTCAGGATGACGGGTTATTTGGTGGTGTCTTCATCCGTTCGTTGATACCCATCACCTGAACGGTCGTCTACGTAATCGTGAGCTCGTCGAGCCAGATCGGGCTGGTCCACGCCTTCTTGCCGTGCGCGTCGATCACCGTCACCCGCGCGAACGACGTTTCGAACGGCGCTATCGGGAAGACCGCTCGGGTCATCCCCGATTCCCGCACGTACCTGCATGTTGAAGCGTGCCCACCCACCATCACCACGTCGGCTTCCGAACACTCCACGATGATCTTGTCGTCGGTGAAGGTGACATTGTGAATCTCGGGTCCGGTGCTGGCGTAGAATCGACCGGACTTCAACGCCGCAAGCAGCGCATCCGGCTCCAGCGACTCCGATTTCACCTGAACCCAGCCACCGAACCTGTCGGGCCGAAGGTTGAAATGCGCATCGTCCGCGGCGATGCAGGAGAATCGCTCTCCCGCCGTCGACAGCAAGTCCGCCAGGAACCAGCCGTTACCGCGATCGCTGTCGTTGGTGTGCCCCTCATTGTGGACCTCGATAGCGTCAAAGTCCTCGATCGTGCACGCATCCTTGGTCGACACGCCGGTCCACTGCGGGTGCGGCAGCGCGACAAACGCGCCTGCCGCCCTGGCGCGGGCGGCGATCTCCGGACCGTCTTCGTCCGACGACTGTGGCGCGAAGTCCAGCGGCAACCCGATCGCAAGGATGTGCCAGAGTCCGCCGTTCTCGAGCCCCTTTCCATGCAGCTCGGCGCCGAACAGGGTGGTGAAGTCGCTGGTCCGGTAGGCGCTCGTGTCGGTGACGGGATAGCCGAATCGCTCCATGAAATGATCGGTCACCGCCATGAAGTCATAATCCTGCTCGCGATACGCGGTGGTGACTTCCTGTGGCGTGAGCGTACCGTCGGAGTTCGTGCTGTGGGCGTGCAGGTTGCCGCGATAGAATGTGCCGGGTTTGTCGAATGGGTAGTTCCGCACGTGCCTTGCCTCGTGTTTCCTTGTGGTTGCGCGTATCCCTGGTCAGGAATGCCGCCGATGATCCCTACATAACATATGCGCGCCCATGCGCCAGCGAATCACGGTTGTGGCCTAACGTTCTCCGGGGCGAATCTCATCAGGCGCGGCGTCCTGGGGGTCGTAGCCAATGCCTGCTTTCGCATGCTCGATATCCCAAAACCGTCGCGGGTTGTTCGAGATGCCGTAGCATAGGAACCAGCGCTTCGGTGTCTCAAGCGCGCGCTCGATCAGTTGTACCCCGTCTCGATCGCTGAGCCAGGTTGCCCGGTACCGGCGGCGTTGCGTCAGGACTTCGGGATCATCGTCGAGCTCGGCCTTCCAGAGATTGCCGGGCGAAATCGGCTCGTCTTCTCCGGTCATGCTGCCAATGCGCAGGCACACCACACTGAGCCCGTGGTGATCGACGTAGTAACGCCCCATCGCTTCGCCGTACGCCTTGGACACGCCATACAGCGAATCCGGCTGGATTTCGACCGTATGGTCAATGACGCGACCGTCGTCGATATCGTACAGCTCGGGTTCGTTGCTGGTTTCGAAGCTGCCGACCGCATGATTGGATGACGCGAACACGACCTTCCGCACGCCCGCGCGCCGGGCGGCTTCGAACACGTTGTAGGCGCCGATCAGGTTGCTGTCGCGAACGGCGTCCCAGGATGAGTCGACCGCGGACGAGGCCGCCAGGTGCACCACCGCATCGATCCCCTCCATGGCCGCTTCGACCGCGGCGAGCTCGGTGATGTCGGTGACGATATCCGCGTACGGTCCCGGCTTCCGTGCCAACCCAACAGCCGCGAATCGACCGCTTTCACGCCACGCATCGATCACGATGCGGCCAATCTTGCCGTCGGAGCCAGTGATCAGTACCTTGCGATGTTGCCCACTGTGCGCATTCATGCGACGCTCTTTTCCACTGATTCAGGACGCGTGCCGTTCACATGCGCCCCACGACTGATTCTCTTTTCACCCGTAACTGTCGCACACAGAGCCTGTGGCGCAAAACCGCGCCTGTCCGCCTCGGTCCCTGCTGGAGAACACATTCCGTGCCATCACTCGCCTCGCTTCGGATGCTGATTCCGGGACTGTTGCTCTCGATCCTGGTTACCATCATTGCGCTCATCATCGCCGAATTCGAGACGTGGGTGATTGGCTACGCGCTGCTGGAACCGTTGGTGCTGTCCCTGATCCTGGGGGTCATCATTCGCGCGTTGTGGCGGCTACCGGCATCAACAGGGCCAGGAGTCAGCTTTGGCGCCAAACAGGTGCTGGAAACAGCGATCGTGCTGATCGGCTTCTCGCTGGCGCTTGGCACATTGATCGACGCCGGGCTTGGGCTCGCGATCGCGGTGCTCCTCAGTGTCGGGGTGACCCTGGCGTTGGGGGTTGCAATCGGCCGATTGCTCGGCCTGCCGGTAAAACTGGCGATCCTGATCGGCGTGGGCAGCGGCATTTGCGGCAATTCCGCCATCGCCGCCGTTGCGCCGGTGATCCGGGCGCGCAAGCAGGATGTCGCCAGCGCGATCGCAATCACCGCCGTGCTCGGCATCGGTGTCGTGCTCGGGCTGCCGCTGCTGATTCCGCTCCTGTCACTGAGCGATCCGGAATATGGCGTTGTGGCCGGGTTGTCGGTCTATGCCGTGCCGCAGGTCCTTGCCGCGACGTTTCCGATAAGCGCCGCCTCAGGGCAGATCGCCAGCCTGGTCAAGCTCACGCGCGTGTTGCTGCTCGGGCCTGTGGTCGCGTTTTACGCGGTGCTGTTCCGGGAGCGCGACAAGACGAACTCGAGAAGCACGCTTTCCTTTGGCAAGCTCGTGCCGTGGTTCGTGATCGGTTTTGGCGTCGCTGTCACCCTCAGGTCGATCGGTGTCGTGCCGGGATGGTTCGCCGATGCGGCGCGGGACACCAGCCGGGTGCTGACGGCGATCGCCATGGCGGCCCTTGGGCTCAGCGTCGATATCCGCTCGGTCCGGGAGACAGGCGGGAGGGTTGCGGTTGCCATCCTCATGCTCACTGGAATCCTGATCGTCGTCGCGACAACGCTCACGTTGGCGCTTGATTTGCCATGAGCGCCTCGTCAGGCGAGCATCGGGAAAGGAAATGACGCCAAATGCCGAAATATGACTACGGCTGCGACGAGTGCGGCGCTGTATTCGAGCGGGAACGTCCGATGAACGACCGGGACGAATCGGCTGCCTGTCCGGTCTGCTCAACGCCATCACGGCGCAGGTACACATCGCCGAAGCTGCTCTTCAAGGGTGACCCTTCGGAGAACCGGCCCTACTGGCACAACCATGATGGTTACGGCCATTCGCATGCACCGCGACGTGGCCGCCATCGCAAGCCGGAAGACGATCACTGATCGTTGCGGGTCGGCGCTCACCGCCGGACGTGTACGGGATACCAGTCACCGAATCTACCCCCCCCGGTACCGATCGCGGAGCGCCGCACGACACGCACGACAAGGGCGAACCAGCACGGTCCGCCCTCATCGGCCTTCCCCTTCCCAATCCAATCCACCTGCACGGCAGCTGTGTGGGGCCCTCCTGGAGTTGTCATTTGGATTGTCGCGTGTCGCCACGCTACCTTCCCGACGAGCTTACCTGCCCAGAACCCGCGAGGCAAGCGTCACTAGCACCTATGCGCTACAGGCCAGGAACGAAATCAGGTTCGGTCACGTCCGAAGATTCGCCAGCACTCTATGTACGTACACATGGCCATACATCGAATATACAGGAATTTCCTGAAATGTCAACCTCCGGAACCGGTCGAATTTTGCACCCGCCATTTACGACGCCATCGCAAACGACGCATCCATGATCTCGATCGCCGCATCGACATCGCCACGAGTTGCGATCAGCGGTGGGCATATCCGCAAGGTGTTGCCGTACAGGCCTCCCCTCCCGATGATCAATCCTCGTTGTTTCGCCTCGTCCTGTACCTTCATCACCAATTCGGCGGCGGGTTCCTTCGTCGCGCGATCCTTGACCAGCTCGACACCGATCATGAGTCCCAGCCCGCGCACATCGCCGATCGATGTCCAGCGCTCGGCAAGCTCTCGCAGCCGGTCCTGCATGTATCCTCCGGCATCGCGTGCATTTTCCCGCAGGTTGTTCGTGGCGATGTAGTTGAGATTCGCCAGCGCCGCTGTCGTCGCCATCGGGTTTCCCCCGAAGGTGGACAGGCTCAGCGACCGGATCGACGAGGCGAGCTCATCGGTCGCAATCACCCCGCCGATCGGTATTCCGTTGGCCAGGCCTTTGGCGAAGACAACCACATCAGGTTCGTAGCCATATGCCTGAAAGCCGAAGTCCGCCACCCCGATGCGGCCCCACCCGGTCTGCACCTCGTCCGAAATGAAGGGGATGCCGTGCTTGGTGAGGATCTCGGCGACGCGCACGAAGTATTCGGGCGGTGGCGTGACGAAGCCCCCAACACCCTGGATCGGCTCGGCGATGAACGCCGCCGGCGTGCCGCTCGTTGTTGTTTGGATCACCGCCTCGACATCGCTGGCGCAAAACAGGTCGCACGACGGGTAACTCTTGCCCCAGGGACAGCGATAGCAATAGGGGTTACCGGCGAAATGGGTCTGGAGCGGCGAAAGGGTCGAGCTGCGCCATGGCGTTTGCCCGCTCGCGTTGATCGTGGCGAAGGACCGGCCGTGATAGGAGTGACGCAGCGCGATCAACTCATTGCTGTTGCGGTTCAGGGTCGTGATGAGGAAGGCGGCTTCGTTTGCCTCGGTGCCACTGTTGGTGAAAAACACCTTGTTCAGCTTCGGTGGTGTCATTTCCCGGATGCGCTCGGCCAGCTCGATCTGGGAGCGAATCAGGAACAGCGTGCTGCTGTGCGTGATGCGATCGATCTGCGCCTTGATCGGGTCATTGATCTCGGCAATGCCGTGACCGCTTGAGACGGTTGCGATCCCGCCGAAGAAATCGAGGTACTCCCGTCCGTCGCCATCCCGCACGGTCAGGCCCTCGCCGGATCGCAGCTCGATTGGCTCGTCGTAGTACAACCCGACCGAGGGGAACATGCTCTCCCGATGGCGCGCGAGCAAATTCTCGCGATCCGCGAGATCAGGGTCCGGATGACCGAGAGGGGATGAACCGGCTTCACGCATTGGAGGCTCCTGACGACAGGTTTCGGGAAGTCATGCACAGGCAGCATACCGCGGTCGCCACCGATTCGCGGTAGGCTTGGATTGAACCGGGATCCGGTGCGTTTCGAGGCATGGAACCGGCTGATTTTTACCCCGAAAGGAATCCTTTGTCCGTATGAAGGTTGCTTATGTGTTCAGCACGTCAGGTCACACCGCTAGTTACAAGCTCGGCAAGATGATCCTGCCCCAGCTCGAGGACGGACGTCACGGCGTCGATGTCGCCGGCATGATGTTTTTCGATGACAACTGTTTTGTTTTGCGAAAGGGCGATCCGCTGGGTGAACGGCTGTCGAAGGTCGCCGCCGAGCACAATATCCTGCTGATGCTGTGCGATCAGTGCGCGCTGGAACGTGGTCTCGCCGAGGGTGAGGTTGGCGATTGCCAGGTGGTGGGAACCGTCGACAACGTCGCGGTCGGGTGCTTCCCGGATTTGTACGGTGCGCTGGCGGGCAACCCTCCAGATCACATCATCACGCTGTAACCGCAAACGCTGGAAGGCGCAATGAGCTCAACCGATCTCATCATTTTCGGAATGTGCGCCGGCATGATCCTGATCGGCGTCGTCGTGATCCGCCTTTCGCATCGGGATCGTGGCATCGGCGCGATAGCGGTGGCGCTGGGAGTGATCGGCGTGATCGCCTATCTCGGCGCTGAAGATGGAGCGCCGCCGCGGTCCGCCGCCACGCCGGGGAGCACACTGGTTGGCTCTCCGGTCGATGCTTCCTCCACGCCGGGGAGCACGCTGGTTGGCGCTCCGGCCGATGCGTTCGCCACGCCATCCAAACCCGCAACATGACTCATTCGAGGAAAGGGCCGCAATGTCAGACACTGTTGGGATTATCGTCATTGTCGTTGGAATTGCCATCTCCGCCGTGGGGATGTGGTACCTCGCCAGAACTCGACGGCAGGTCCTTGGTCTGGCGATCCTGGTGGCGGGGCTGATGGGCGCCGGCACGGGGCTTCTGACGATCGAGGACACGGAAGTCACCGAGCGTATACCCGCGACGATCGAAAGCGGTACACCCGTTGCCGCCACGCCGGAATCCTGATTAGGAGCGCCAGATCGGGCATGGCTATCGCGCCGCGTGACGATCTGCCATAGAATCGTGCCGCGGAGCAACTGGCGCGCATTCGATCCGCCAACGTCAAATGCAAAGGATTCCGAACATGAGTGACACGTCCAGCTCGACCGTGCGTTGGGGCATCATTGGAACCGGCAGGATCGCCCACAAGTTTGCAACCGGCCTCCAGGCCGCCCCCGGCGCGGAGCTCGTCGCGGTCGGCAGCCGCACCCAGGCAACGGCCAATACATTCGGGGACGAATTCAGCATCCCGCGTCGTCATGCCAGCTATCAGGCTCTTGCCGAAGATCCGGATGTCGATGTCGTCTACGTCGCGACGCCCCACCCGGGTCATCACGACGCCACACTGCTGTGCCTCGACCATGGCAAGGCGGTGCTGTGCGAAAAGGCGTTCGCCATGAACGCTCATGAGGCGACGCAAATGATCGACCGGGCTCGCGAGAAGAAGCTCTTTTTGATGGAGGCGATGTGGACCCGGTTCCGCCCCGCCATCCGGAGTGCCCACAAGCTGGTTGAGAGCGGCGCCATTGGTGAGCCCGAGCTTTTTACAGTGGCGGTTGGGTGGGGATCACCGTTCGATACCTCCAGCAGGTTATTCGCCAAGGAGCTCGGTGGCGGCATCCTCCTCGATGGCGGCATCTACCCGATCTCGCTGGCCTCGCATTTTCTCGGCACGCCGGAACGCATCACCACGCTGGCGCACATGGCGCCGTCCGATGTCGATGACCAGGCGGGCGTCCTGTTCGGCTACGAATCCGGCGCGATCGCCAGTGTGGTGTTCAGCTCGCGGGTCACCCCTCATTCGATCGCGACGCTCGTCGGCACGAAGGGACGTATCGAAATCCATGAAGACTGGCACAAGGCCGAAAACCTGACGGTTCGCATCAAGGGCAAGGACCGCCTGGAGCTCGAATTTGCCCTGACCGAAGGCAACGGCTACCAGTACGAAGCCATCCATGTGATGGATTGCCTGCGCGCGGGCAAGACCGAGAGCGCGATCATGCCGCTCGACGAGACGCTTTCACTGATGGAGACGATGGACTCCATTCGTGAACAGTGGGGACTGACCTACGACGCCGACACCGTGGTTACTTCGTAGGGCGCAGCCGCAGTCTGCTGCACAAGGGTCAACATGGAGTTGACCCGTACGGTCGGACTTCATGTCCGCCCAGAGCCAGGCAATTTCTGCGAACCCGCTTGCCATTCGCCGAAAGGATCGGAATACATGGAATACACGTCGCTCGATGGCATCCCCACACCGCTCTCCCGGATCGTGCAGGGCACGGTGATGATCTCTTCGGACGATCTGACCGCGGCCGGCTCTCTGCTCGATGTGGTGTACGCGCAGGGAGGACGCACCTTCGACACCGCGCATGGATACGGTGGCGGCAAATGCGAGCGCGCCCTGGGTGCGTGGATCGCGAGCCGGGGAGTGCGCGATGAGGTTGTAATCCTGGGCAAGGGCGCGCACCCGTACAAGGGTCGCGCACGGGTCACGCCCGAGGATATCACCAGCGACCTGCACGAATCGCTCGATCGTATGGGTGTCGACGTGATCGATCTTTACGTGCTGCATCGCGACAATCCGGAAGTGCCAGTGGGACCGATCGTCGAGGTGCTCAACCAGCATCAGCGGGAGGGAAAGATTCGCCAATTCGGTGGGTCGAACTGGACGACAGCGCGCATTGCGGAAGCAAATACCTACGCGGCGGAACACGACCTCAACCCGTTTACCGTCAGCAGCCCGAACTTCAGCCTGGCGCAACAAGCCACACCACCGTGGGCGGGCTGCATCAGCATCAGTGGCGATGCTGGCGCCAGCGAGCGTGCCTGGTACGTCGAACACGAGATGCCGGTCTTTCCGTGGTCGAGCCTCGCGGGTGGATTCTTCTCCGGTCGCTTCAATCGCGACAATCTCGACAGCTTCACCCAGGATTTCGATCAGCTTGTGGTGACCTCATATGCGTTCGAGCAGAATTTCCAGCGTCTCGATCGTGTCAAAGCGGTCGGCAAGCGCCACGAAGCCACAATCGCGCAGGTCGCGCTGGCGTTCGTGCTGAACCAGCCGATGGAGATTTTCCCGCTGGTCGGGTGCCGCACCGGCGCCGAATTCGCCACGAACGTGCAGGCGCTCGATCTCGAATTGACCACCCAGGAGCTTGACTGGATCGATCTGCAATCAGACGAGCGCCCCTGGTAACCGCCTGTTCGGTGGCCTGTCGACCGCACCAGGTCGTTTCGGTTCGGCAGATGCGGGGATTGGTACACTCCATTCAGTATCATTTTCGGATTCGTGAAACGCCTGCGGAAAGACCACAATGACCGAAACGATCGCAAACGCGACCACCATCGAGACAACCGCGACTGGGTTCCCCAGCGCGCCGATCCTGGCGCGAGAAGCCGGGATCAGCCCGGTCGACTACATGCGCTCGCGCGGCTTCGTCTACGACATCACCGACGAGGATGGGCTGCGCGAGCTGTTCGCGTCCGGACCGGTGACGCTGTACCAGGGGTTCGACCCGACCGGTCCGTCGCTGCATGCCGGGCACATGGTGGGCATCATGATGCTGGGCTCCTTGCAGCGCATGGGGCATCGTCCGATCGCGCTCGGCGGCGGCGGCACGGCAATGGTCGGTGATCCGAGCGGTCGGACATCGACGCGGGAGATGATCCGGGAGGAGGACCTCGCCCAGAACATTTCCGCGATCACCGAACAGCTGGGGCGCTACCTCGATTACGCAGGTGGACGATTCGGCGACAATCCGGCCGCGATCTCGCTCAACAACGCCGAGTGGCTGCTGGAACTCAAATACATTCCGTTCCTGCGGGATATCGGGCGGCATTTTTCGGTCAACGAGATGCTGGCGGCGGAAACCTACAAGACCCGGCTGGAATCGACCGGCCTGAACTTCGTTGAGTTCAACTACCGGCTGGTGCAGGCGTACGACTTCCTGCATCTCTTCCGCACCCAGGGCTGCCGGTTGCAGCTCGGCGGCTCCGATCAGTGGGGCAACATCGTCGCTGGGGTCGATCTCGTGCGCCGCGCCGATCAGGGCAAGGCGTTCGCGATGGTCTGCCCGTTGGTGACGACCGCCAGCGGCGAGAAGATGGGCAAGACCGGCTCCGGCGTGCGGGTCTGGCTCAACCCTGAGATGTTCTCGCCGTACGACTACTTCCAATACTGGGTAAACACCGACGATCGCATGGTCGAATCCCACCTGAAGGCATTCACCTTCCTGCCGAATGAGGTGATCGACGAACTCACGTCGGTCGACGGGGAAGCGCTGCGCGAGGCCAAGCGGGTGCTGGCGCTGGAAGCGACGGCGCTTGCGCACGGAATCGACGCCGCGCGCGAGGCAGAGGCGGCGGCGAAGGCGCTGTTCAGCTCGATAGACGTTTCTTATATTGGCAAAGTATCGGGACAAGCACAAATTTCCATTGATACCATCAATGTGCCTACAACCGAGATAGCGTCGACCGACGTCACTGACGACTTCACCATCGCCGATGCCTTCGTCGTGGCAGGGCTGGCGAAGGGACGCGGCGAAGCCCGCCGCCTGGCGAAGCAGGGCGGGCTGCGATGCGGCGAAGACCGGCTCGACGATGTCGACCAACCGTTCTCATCCATCCTCGCCGACGACAATACCGTGGTGCTTCGTGCCGGCAAGAAGCGCTTTCAGCGGGTTGTGGTGGAATAGCCGAATTTTCGAGTCCGTGGGGACAGGCCTTGTGCCTGTCCGCCGCTGGTGACCCCCTATACCGGGAGACGGCTCAACACGGTCGAATCATGTCGGGATTCTGGAACGTGCTGTCATTGCGGCCATCGCCGATTGTAGCAGATTGCTCCCCTCAAATCTGAACAGATACGTGTTTTCCCCAACTTGACTTTAGACGTACCTGTCTTCAGAATGTATTCAAGCCAATACACAAATCTCGTCGCTCGTCAGAATCGCCAGACCTTCGAGGAGCTACCATGGATGCTTATGAGTTTGACGTTGACGAAAAACCAACAGCCGGCTCAGAGTTTCACTTCACCATTCCGTCCGGGCTGGGGTCAATCGGCGTAAACATTTACATCAACGAAAAAGTTGTCGACAAACGTCGATGTCTTGAACCGCCATGTTATGAGGCGATCTACCTGTCTCCTTCATCAGCCGGTTCGTATTTAAGGATTGAGGGCGAAGCGGAACAGGCCAATTTGGCATACGAACAACAGATTATGCAGTCGACTGAGACTGAATCAGAAAACTGGGCTAACCACGAAAAGGAAGACAAAGGCGGTCTGACCGAGGCTTGATATCAACATTGGGGGGATCTAATGGATATAGAGCTGCAGAAAGCGGTGGTGCATGGTGCGGCTACGGTGATTAGCGCAGTCATCGTGGCGGGAGTTGGCACATGGATTGCACAGCGCTTTGCTCGGCAGCGCGATCGTGAGGTACGAGAAAAGGAATGGATTGACCAGGCGACCGCGCTGACCAGGCTTGATATAGAGCGTAAAATGAATACTTGGTCGGAGGAGGAGAAGCGTGATATCCGTCCACCCATATTAGATTTTTTGGCATACTATCGGGATCTTAAGAAGCTCGATCGCTATTCTCCAGGAGAACTATATGAACAGATTTTGGCTGTGCACTATGCGCCACGTGACGATGGCTCAGACGATGACATTGCTCCAAACCAAGCACCAGCAAAGAATCAGTAGTGTGACTATCTGCTTAAAGACTCCGCCAACTATCGATAATCGTAATCGCGTGAGCTATCTACTTCCGAGGCTTCAATCTCAATTCCAAAAGCTTAAAGGGTGACGATGACCTTGTTCACCTCGTTTGCTGGCTGTGAGAACAAAGCGCAACTCCTCATCAGACACGTTTGATGATTTGCGCTTCCGGGACTCGGAAGGATCCATGGCCTCACTTTACCAAGTCAAGAATCGCCTCCAGCCCGCCCTCAGCGCGGTCTATGGCGCCACTTTTCCGGCCTCGCCACGTAGCGCGTTGGCCGGGTCGTGAAGGTTGCCCTCCCAATGGGCGCACCGGCCGTCATGCGTTGTCGATCTGTTGCGGCACAGAGATAGACCTGCGTCGCCCTTTATGGGATACAAGCCGTGACTTGTGGCGTAAACTTGAGCCATACGGTGCAGCATGAGGCGCCGCCCGGCCTGACTGCGGGTTGTGGCACCCCGGATGCACGCCGCGCTCGAACCGGATCGCCGAAGCCGTCGTCCGGCATCGCCGCCAACTGAAAGGATTGAGATCATGAGTGATTCCCCCCGCACGGTGGATCCACTTGGCGCCCGCGCACAGCTCACCACGAGCGCCGGCACCAGTGTTACCTGGTACCGATTGCAAAAGCTGGTCGAGGAGGGTCTGCTCGATTCGATCGATCGCCTGCCGTTTACGATTCGAATCCTGCTGGAAAATGTCCTGCGCAGTTACGGTGGCGCGTTTTCCGACGAAACCCACCTGAAGGCGCTGGCTGGCTGGACGCCTGATGGCGACGACAGTGGCGAGTTTCCGTTCCTGCCCGCCCGTGTCGTGTTGCAGGACTTCACCGGCGTACCCGCCGTGGTCGATCTCGCCTCGATGCGCTCTGCCATGGCGCGGCTTGGCGGCGATGTCACGAAGATCAACCCGCAGGTACCCGCCGACCTGGTGATCGACCATTCGGTGCAGGTGGACAATTTCGGCACCACACTCGCCTTCAAGCACAATGTCGATTTTGAGTACCAGCGCAACGGCGAGCGCTACGCCCTGCTGCGCTGGGGACAGAAGGCGTTCGAGGATTTCCGGGTCGTACCGCCGGGAACCGGTATTGTCCACCAGGTCAATCTCGAATACCTCGCCTCGGTTGTTGCCAGCCGCGAGATCGATGGTGAAACGGTCGCCTATCCGGACACGCTCGTCGGCACCGACAGCCACACCACCATGATCAACGGGCTTGGGGTGCTGGGCTGGGGTGTCGGTGGCATTGAAGCCGAGGCCGTGTTGCTGGGCCAGCCGATCTACCTGCTCAAACCGGATGTGGTTGGAGTGAAATTCTCCGGCTCGCTCCGCGCTGGAACGACGGCGACCGATCTCGTCCTGACCGTGACAGAGATGCTTCGCAACCATGGTGTCGTTGGTCGCTTCGTGGAGTACTGCGGCACCGGGCTGAGCAGCCTCAGCCTCGCTGATCGCGCCACGCTCGCTAACATGGCGCCGGAGTATGGCGCCACCGCCGGGCTCTTTCCGGTGGACGACGAGACCCTCACCTACATGCGCCTGACCGGTCGGGATGACGATCAGGTCGAGCTGGTCGAGAAGTACTGCAAGGAGCAGGGGTTGTTCCGGACCGACGCCACGCCGGACCCGGAGTTCAACGAGCTGCTGGAGCTCGACCTTGGCACGATCGAGCCGAGCCTGGCCGGACCCCGGCGCCCGCAGGATCGCGTCGCGCTTGGCGATGTCCAGCGCATCTTCCGCGAGGCCTTCGAGGATACGTTTGAGGGGCATCCCGAGCAGCACCCTCCAGAAGGGTATGACGAGCAGTCGGAGGAGTCCTTCCCGGCCAGCGATCCACCGTCGGCGATGGCGGGCGGCAACTCGCACGGCCGCGGCGAATCCGATACGCCCCGCCCCGCCGCCTCCGCAACCGCCACAGCCACCAAACCAGCCACACAGCGCAAGTTCGGCGAGGTGCCGGTGATGATCGACGGCTCCGAAACGCGCATGCATCATGGCTCGGTCGCGATCGCCGCGATCACGTCATGCACCAACACGTCGAATCCGTCGGTGATGCTCGGCGCCGGGCTGCTGGCGCGAAAGGCGGTCGAGCGTGGTCTTGACGTGCATCCCTACGTCAAGACCAGCATGGCGCCCGGATCGCAGGTGGTCACAAGATACCTGCAAAAGGCGGGACTCATCCCGTACCTGAGCGCGCTTGGTTTCCACGTCGTCGGCTATGGTTGCACAACGTGTATCGGCAACAGCGGACCGCTGCCAGACGCTGTCGCACAGGCGGTCGATGACCACGAGCTGGTCGTGGCGTCGGTGCTCTCCGGCAACCGCAACTTCGAGGGACGCATCCACCCGCAGGTGCGGGCGTCGTTCCTCGCATCTCCGCCAATGGTGGTCGCCTATGCCCTCGCGGGCAGCGTCGACACCAACCTGAACACCGAGCCACTCGGCTATGACCCGAATGGCGATCCGGTCTACCTGGAGGAAATCTGGCCCACGGAGGAAGAGGTGCGCCAGGTCATGGCGGAGTCGGTCGACGCGGAGATGTTCCGCGAGGAGTACGCTTCGGTCTTCGACGGCGACGAGCGCTGGCGCGGCCTGCCAGTGCCGGAAGGCGACCTCTACGAGTGGGATTCAGCATCGACCTACGTGCAGGATCCGCCATACTTCACCGGCATGTCACCGGAACCTGGGCCGATCACAGACATCGAGGATGCTCGGGTGCTGGTGATGGTTGGCGATTCCGTCACCACCGACCACATTTCGCCTGCCGGCTCGATCGCGCCGGACAGCCCCGCCGGTCAGTACCTGATCGATCATGATGTGAAGCGGGTCCAGTTCAACTCCTACGGATCGCGCCGCGGCAACCACGAGGTCATGATCCGCGGCACCTTCGCCAATATCCGCTTGCGCAACCTGCTCACGCCGGGCAAGGAAGGCAACTGGACGCATCATTTCCCGAGTGATGAGGACATGTCGATCTTCGCCGCGTCGGAGAAGTACCAGGCGGCGGGTACCCAATTGATCGCGATCGCGGGCAAGGAGTACGGCACCGGTTCCTCGCGCGACTGGGCGGCGAAGGGCACGCTGCTGCTTGGTGTGGGCGCGGTGATCGCCGAGAGCTACGAACGCATTCACCGGTCGAACCTGGTCGGGATGGGTGTGTTGCCGCTCCAGTTCGTCGATGGCCAGAATGCCCAAAGCCTGGAGCTCACAGGCGAGGAATCGTTCTCGATCAGGGACCTCGAAGCGAGCCTCAAGCCGAACGCGCGGGTGACCGTGGAGGTCACCCGACCGGATGGGTCAACCTTCGAGTTCGAAGCGCTGGCTCGGCTCGATAGCCAGGTCGATGTGCATTACTACCGCAACGGCGGTATCCTGCCGGCGGTGTTGCGCGGCTTGCTCGACGCTTGAGCGGATGCGCCTTCGGTTGGAGTGGGTCGAGGGGTATTCGGTTTGACATGACAGTACAGCGGGCATCGGGAACTCCGATGCCCGCTCGCCTTGCTTCATGTTGCGCGGTCGGAGCGGGCATAGGACGATCGTATTGAAAGCGTTGGTGGCGTACTTTTCAGCGAAGGGAAACCAGGGACTGTGCCGGAACCGAAACGTCGAATCGAGGTCGCCGCGATTGTCGGCAGCTTGCGACGGCAGTCGTTCAATCGCGGCTTGCTGCGCACGGCGATGCTGCTGCGACCCGATTCCATGCATCTCTACGAAGTCTCGATCAGGGATCTTCCCTATTACAACGAGGATCTAGAGCAGGGAAGCCTTCCCACGGTGGTGCGCGACTTTCGAACGCAGCTGGAACGCGCCGATGCCTTGCTGATCTGCTCGCCGGAATACTCCTATTCTGTGCCGGGCGTAGTGAAGAACGCGCTCGATTGGGCATCTCGACCGACGGGTCGCTCCGTGTTGCGCGGCACGCCGCTGGCGATCATGGGCGCCTCGGTTGGCAGGTCGGGGACGATGCGCGCGCAGTTGCAGCTTCGCCAGATGGCGGTGCCAATCGGGCTGCTGCCTTTGCCGGAGCCCGAGGTGTACATCACCTTCGCCGCTGACAAGTTCAACCATCTTGGCGAGCTGACCGACCAGACCTCCCGCGAGCTGGTGGAGCGGACACTGGCGAATCTGGCCGAATGGATCGATCTGCTGACGCTGGAGTGATGGCCTGATACTGGTATTGCGTGGACTCGGGCAATGGTCAGGCTAGAACTCGGCGGAGAAAATGACGAGCACGCTGGGGATCGTCAGCAGCACGGACAGCGCCAGCACCCACCAGAAGAATTTCTTTTCCCGGCTGGGACCGCGCTCGCTGAAGTTGACCGCGAGGATGCGCAGCCCGTTCAGGGTGTGATAGATCACCGCGCCGACCAGCATGATCTCCATCGGGATGATGAACGGCTCGGAGTAGAACTCGACGGTGTGGTCATAGACGTCGCGTCCCAGACCGATCAGCATGATGTCGAGAATATGCACGAGCAGGAAAAACAGGATGCCAACACCGGTGGCCCGATGGAGGATCCATGCGTACTGGCCGGCATCGCCGTTGTAGATCGTGGCCACGCCATTGCGCATGTTGTTGATCGCCCAGGCGGCCAGGGCGATGACGGCGAGGTAGGTGACGATCGCAAATACGTACAGCGAGTACCCGAGCACATCGCCGATCCACATTTCACCCGCCAGGGGGCCGGTGTTATTCCGCGCCATGTCGACATCAAAGGTGAAGATGGTGACCAGGCCCAGCACGGTGAAGATCAACCCGACCAGCCAGAGGATCGCATAGGCGATGGCCCGGCCAGGTCGCGGAACATAGTCGGTGAGGGTGAATCGGAACCCGACCAGCCCATGCCACAGCGCCGCGATCAGCAGGATGCCATCGAAGCTGCGCCAAAGTGGATTGGCCCACCGGTCCGCGACAAAATCGAAATCGGTTTCGGATGGAGCGTTCAGGTAATGGGTGATGAACATGTGACCCAGCGCAAACACCACCAGCGCCACACCCGATACCCGCAGGAAGTACCATGCGAGACGCTCATTCCCTCCGGACATGGTCAGCCCAAATCCGGAGCGGCCTTTACCTGTCGAAACCGAGGCCATACCCGACTGCTCCTCCTCATGGCGCGCTGCTTGTTGTCACGTGACCGTCCGGGCCACCCCTGGATCCCGGCCCCGCTCTGCACCGGCATGATCCGAAACATCACGCGTTTCGTCAATGATCGCCTTCATTGTACGCTGACAGGCGGCCTCCCGGCGGGCGAAATGCCGCGATCATTCCGCTTCGCCGGGTCCACCTGGTTCGGCGGGCAGGCGCGGGATCAGGCCGGAGAGCAGCCCGAGATTGCGGAAGACGAGGTCGTCATGCGCATCGTCGCGCGGTGTGATCGTCTCCACGCCGGCGAAGCACACACCGAGCTCCTCGGCAATTTCGTCGTCCCGTACCATGATTTCGCGGTCATAGGCCGTGGTGATGCGCATGACGATGTCCGGGGTGGCATGTCGCACCTCCCCATGATGGGTCATTTGACCGACAACCTGTTCGGTGGCCAGGTCAACCAGGTCGAACCATTGGCCAGGTTCCTCACTCGTTGGGTTGGCGTTGCCAGACACCAGACCGCCCGCCTTCCTTGTAATCGAGCCGAACCTGTTCGATCGTCATGCCCCGGTCGACGGCCTTGACCATGTCGTAGATCGTCAATGCCGCAATGCTGACAGCGTGCAGCGCTTCCATTTCGACACCGGTTTGCCCCCTGGTGTCGACACGCGCCTCGATGGAGACGCCGGTCGCGTCGAGCTCGAAGCCAATGTCAACCCGCGTGATCGGGATGGGATGGCACATCGGGATCGCGTCAGCCGTCTTCTTGGCCGCCATGATCGCCGCCACCCGGGCGACACCGAGCACGTCACCCTTTTTCGCTGTACCCTCGCGAATGATCGTCGCGGTTGCTGGGTTCATGGTGATGCGACCGGTGGCGATGGCGATCCGCTCCGACTCTGGCTTGCCGCCGACATCGACCATGCGGGCGTTGCCCGCGTCATCGAAGTGGGTGAGCGCCTGGTTCCCGGAGCGTCGATCTGTAGTATTCATCGGGAACCTCCCAGGAAACCCCTGGCTTCAGGCATGGGGAGGCATGGGAGTCTTACACGTTTCGTGATATACTGTGAGATATGGAACGTGAATGCGCCTATCGCTATCGCATCTATCCGAATCCTGCCCAGAAGGTCGAGTTGGCCCGCACGTTTGGTGCTGCCCGGTTCGTCTACAACTGGGCGTTGCGAATGCGAACGGATGCGTTGTACGAGCGTGGCGAGCGACTCAGCTACGTGCAATCCTCCGCCGCCCTGACCGCCCTGAAACAGCGCGACGGGCATGCGTGGATGAACGACCTGTCCTCGGTGCCGATGCAACAGGCGCTGCGGCACCTCGATACGGCCTACCGGAACTTCTTTGCCGGTCGCGCGAACTATCCCACGTTCCATAAAAAGCACGGGAAGCAATCGGCGGAATACACCACGTCGGGCTTCCGCTTTCGCCATGGTCACGTGACACTGACGAAGATGGATGCCCCGCTGAAGATTCGCTGGTCGCGTCCATTGCCACCCGGATCGCGGCCAACGACCGTGACCGTCAGCATGGACGCCGCGGGTCGCTATTTCGTCTCGTTGCGGGTCAAGCGCCCTGACGCCCTGTTGCGGCCCACCACGGCAACGGCAGGCATCGACGTGGGCATTGCGTCGCTGGTCACACTTTCGACTGGTGAGAAGATTCACAACCCGCGTCACACCAAACGGGATGCCAGGAAATTGGCCCGTGCCCAGAAGAAGCTGAGCCGGTGCCAGACGGGAAGTGCCCGGCGAAACACGGCCCGGAAGCGCGTCGCCCGGATTGCCGACCGGCGATCCGACCACCTGCACAAACTCACCACGCGGCTGATTCGTGAGAACCAAACGATCGTCGTGGAGAGTCTCGCGGTGAAGGACATGGGTCGGAATCGATCCCTTGCCAAACACATCAGTGACGCGGCATGGGGTGAGGTCGTGCGGCAACTCCGGTACAAGGCGGCATGGTACGGTCGCACGCTGGTTGAGATCGACCGCTGGTATCCGAGTAGTAAACGCTGTAGTGCGTGTGGTCACGTCGTGGCCTCCCTGCCGCTCGATGTGCGGTCGTGGACGTGCCCTGCATGCGGCGTGATCCACGATCGTGATGTCAATGCGGCGATCAATATCCAGGCGGTGGGGCACACCGTCTCCGCTCGCGGAGAAGGGGTAAGACCAAAGCGGTTCACCGTCGAGGCTCCTTTCAATGAAACGAGAATCCCCTCCCTTTAGGGATGGGGAGTGTCAAGGTCACATTCGTCCCGTGTGCGAAAGCGTCGTGGCTATGGTGCCAGTGATTGTACCTGCCTGAAGGAGGGAAACATGAAATCCCGATCATCATCAACCATTGTGATTGGCATTGCGACCCTGATTGCCGTCCTTGGCGTTACCTTGCTGCTCGGTGTCGACTTCTGGCTCGCGATCGTGATCGCCGTCATTTGCGCCCTCGGCGCCCAGTTTGTGACCAATCGCCAGACGCGCCAATGAGTCCCTTGGGGAAATCGATCACCTACGGGGTGCTGGTCTCCAGTGTCATCCTGCTTGTGGCGCTGGTCGTGTCGGCGCCAGATGGCGTTACCCTGAGTCTCGCCATCTCGATCGGCGCGGCGGTCTCGGTGAGCGCCTACCTGCGCGAGCGAAACCGGTGAATCGCGGGCTCAATCCTGCCGGATCACCGGTTGGCTGAGGGTGCCGATCTTGTCGACGGCGATCTTCACGATGTCACCGTTTTGCAGTGTGAATTCCGATGGCGGGATGATCCCGGTGCCCGTCATGAGGAACACGCCCGCCGGGAAGCTGTTGTGGCGATGGAGGTATCCCACCAAATCCTCAAACGTCCGTGCCATCTGGCTGGTCGACGTGTCACCTTCGAAGAGTGTTGCGCCATCCCGCTCGATCGTGAGCCGAATCGCAAGGTTGCGCGGGTTGTCGATCTCGTCTGTCAGCGCGATCACCGGACCCAGGCCGGCGCAGGCGCTGTACATCTTCGCCTGAGGAAGATAGAGGGGATTCTCGCCTTCGATCGAGCGCGATGACATGTCATTGCCGGCGGTATATCCGACGATTTCGCCGTGGGCGTTGATCACCAGCGCCAGCTCCGGCTCCGGCACATCCCACGTCGAATCGGCGCGGATCGCGACTGCCTCGCCAGGACCGGACACGCGTGATGCCGTCGCCTTGAAGAAGAGCTCCGGGCGGTCGGCGTTGTACACGCGCTCGTAGAAATCCTGCTCGGTCGACTCCTCCATCCGCGCGTCGCGACTGCGCAGGTAGGTCACCCCCGCCGCCCAGACCTCCTGGACGTCGATCGGCGCCAGCAGGATCGCTTCGTGGGCGGCGACCGGCGTATTTCCTGAGCTCCGAACCTGCTCCACCCGATTGGTCAGCTCGCGGGATGGCAATTGCAGCAGCTCGCGCAACGCGGATGGACCCTCATTTGCCGCGAACGGAATGATGTGATCGCCATCGAGGAGACCGATCCGCGCTTCGGCGGGGTCCCCGGTGTGAAATCGACACAGTGACATGCGTAGTTGCCTTTCTTCTCTCGATGCTGAGCACCACGTCACACGCTTGTTGTCATCCTGAGTACCTCGACACAGGCATGTTGGCACATATAGACACCCCGACAAGGGTGTCATGCTGAGCAAGGCCGAAGGGCCGCCGTCGAAGCATCTCAATCTCCACGGCAAGCAATGATCGAAACCCGACAGCATCCGCGATTGAGATGCTTCGACATCGCGCATGCGCGCTCGCTCAGCATGACACCATCGTTGGGGCGTGCCACATGCCAGAATACCCGTGACAGGGTACTCAGGATGACAGGTGATGGGATAATTATTCCATCGTTCCCAGGCAGTACCTTCGTCACCTTACCCCACAACGCTCGCCCTGCGAAGCTCGTCCACCCGCTCCGCCAGCAATTCCGCGATGTGGCGGACCTCAAAGCCGCGTCCCTCCGCATCAGAGCCGCCTCGGAGGTGCATGATGCAGCCCTGGTTGTCGGTGACGATGGTGCGCGCTCCGGTCGATTCGGCGTTGCTCAGCTTGCGGTCCATCAGCCGTTTCGATACGTCGGGGTACTCGATGCTGAAGGTGCCGCCAAAGCCACAGCAGAGGGTGTTCTCCGGCAGCTCGGCGATGGTGTCGCCCATCACCTGCTCGATCAGGTGGCGCGGCTCCGACGAAAGTCCCAGCACATTGAGTCCCTGACAGGAATCATGATAGGTGATGGCGCGTTGGGTGCCGGTCGGGCTGGCAAGCGTGCCAGGCGGGATCCGGGCCACGTTGACCATAAACGAGGTGAAGTCCATCACCCGGCTGGAGAGCGCCCTGGCGCGGGGCAGCCATGCGGCATCGTCCCGGAACTGATGCTGGTAATCCCGCGTCAACACCGCGACACAGCTGGCGCTGCCCGAGATGATGACATCGGCGTCGAACTTCTCCAGTGCGGTGATCGTCTGTTTTCCCATCGAGCGGGCGTGCGGCAGGTCGCCGGAGTTCTGGTGGATCAGGCCGCAGCAATGCAGGCTGCCGGGATGCACGATCTCGACACCGAGCGCTTCCAGCACGGTGATGATCGCCTCGCCCTGTTCCGGATAGAGACGGTCGGTCATGCAGCCAGGGAAGATCGCCACGCGCTTCCCGGTTGCCCGGTTGGGGATCAAGGGCGTGGCGACGGTTGCGGCGTCGGTGCGGTCGAGAGCTGGCTCCGGTCGCGGTGGTGATTGCCCTTCGCGAATGCGGTCATGCAAGGGGCGCCGTGCCAGTGCGGGAAGGCTGCGCCACGATGCCTGCTTCTTCAGGATCGGCAACGACCGGTTCCGGATCAGCGATTTGCCTCCGGTGAGCGGAAGCTGGGCGCGACTGCCGATCTTGAACAGGATGTTCGTCGCGGTCTGATTCGCGTAGGCGGTGAGCGCGATCCGCTTGACGGCCTTGATGCCCTTCTTCTTCGCAACCATGGCGCGTACATCGAGGATTTGACGCGGTAGCGGAATGCCGACGGGGCAGACCGTCTCGCAGGCATTGCAGGACAGGCAGAGGCTTTGCGGCCCCGCGGCGGCTTCGAGCCCGTTCAGGAACGGCGTCACCACCAGTCCGATCGCGCCGGAGTAGATGTGCCCGAACACATGCCCGCCGACTTCGCGATAGGGTGGGCAGACATTAGCGCAGGCGGCGCAGCGGATGCAGTGCAGCGCCTCACGGAACTCCTCCCGCTCCCGCATCGTGCGCCGCCCATTATCGACCAGCACGATGTGCTGCTCGTGACCCGGTGTTGGCCCTTGGATGAAGGTGGAGTAGACCGTCAGGCGCTGCGCGGTGGCGCTGCGCGCGAGCAGGCGGAGCTGGTTCATGGCGTCGGCATAGGTCGGTACCAGCTTTTCGATACCGGCCAGCACGACATGCACCGGCGGCACCGACGATGTCAGTCGTCCGTTGCCCTCGTTGGTGCACATCATGACGGCGCCGGATTCCGCGATCAGGGCATTGGCGCCGGTGATGCCCATTACGGCCTGGAAAAAGACATCCCGGATCGCGTCGCGGGCGGCGTGCACCTGCTCGCTGACGTCCTCGCGGGAGATGTCGCGCCCCAGATGCTCGGAAAACACGTCACCGACCTGCTGACGTGCCAGGTGAATGGCCGGCATCACCATATGACTGGGACGCTCGTGCCGGAGCTGGACGATCCACTCGCCGAGGTCGGTTTCCACGACGTCCATGCCAAGGTTGGTCAGGTGATGGTTGAGGCCGGTTTCCTCGCTCACCATCGATTTGGACTTTGCCACCACCTTCACCTGATGGTCCTTCGCGATCCTGGCGATGATGTCGTTCGCCTCATCTGCGTCGGCTGCCAGGTGGACCGTGCTGCCAGCTTGCTTCGCGGCCACGATGAACTGGTCGAGATAGTGATCGAGGTTATCAATCGCGTCGGTCTTGGCGACCTTCATGCGTCCACGCAGCTCGTCGAATTCGACTTCCCGCATGATTGACGCCCGCGATGCCCGCCATGACTGCTGAAAGGTCGACAGGTTGCGGGAGAGTTGATCGTTGGCCATCGCAGCGTCGAACCGCGCCGGGAATGGCAAGTCCTCGTGCGTGGCGATACTCGCGTGCGTTTCGGTTGAGGATGTGGCCATGGTGATATCCCGTGTGCGTGTCAATCGGGTTCGGCGATCAGGATCACATGCATCCGCGCGGGACCCTGCACGCCGACAGTGAGCCGCCGCTCGATGTCGGCGGTGCGACTGGCGCCTGTCACCAGCGTTGCGTAGGAACCGGGTTGTGATGCCGCCGCTGAAAGCGTCTCCGCCGCGTCGTCGAGACTGGCGGCGAGGGCGTCGTCGCGACAGACCACGATGTGCGTTTCCGTCATCAGGCCCACGGCGCGGTCATCGAGCTTGCGCTCGACCAGCACGACCGAGCCGGTTTCGGCGATCGCTCGCGCGGCAACGCTGAGACCGACCGGCTGGTCCCGCACATCGGCGGGTGACTCAGGATAGCGAATCTCGACGCTTTGCGCGCCCAGCGCCGTCACCAGGTCGGGCATGGCGTCTCGCACCATCGGCGCGGTCCAGATGATTCGGTCAGGGTTGCTCGACGCATCGACGATCCCGGCGATGATCGAGGCCGCTTGCGCGGGCGATTCCGCCCAGTGACAGGAAGTGCCGACAGTCTCCAGCATCTCCTGGAATTGTTGATGGAGTGCGTCTGGGGTCATCCGGAAATCTTTCAAGATCGAGAATCATTGATAACAACGAGGTTGTCTTCCTGAGTGGCGCGTCAGCCTTTGTTCGTCATACTCGTGCGCGGGAGCACTTGTGGCCGCTGCGCGACCACTGGGCGGACAACTCCCGCGGGAGGTCCGCCCCTACACCATCCCTGGTGTGTCATTTTGTGCTTGACGCGCCACTGAGCGAAGGCCGAAAGGCCGGAGTCGAAGGATCTCAATCTTTGCTACCGCCGTTTTGCCCGGAAAAGCTCATGGTGATAGCCGTTTTAGTCACACGATGGCTTCAAGTTCGATCGAGATGCTCAACAGGCGGTCCCACCGGGACCGAGCGGATGCGGCCCATCGACGGCGGCCATTCGGCCTTGCTCACCATGACAACCGCCTTGAAACTCATTTCTGGCACAGGGAGAAGCCCCACGTCTCTACAGCATCGCGCCGATGATCCAGGGGTTGAACTCCTCTTCGCCGACATCCGCCAGCTCGCTCTTGCTCTTTTCGCCGGACGCCATCCGCAGGATCGCCTCGAAAATCTCCTGACCCATGTCGTCGAGGGAGACGCCATCCAGCACCCGCCCGCAATTGATATCCATGTCCGGTTCCTGATTGGCGTAGAGCTGGCTATTGGTCGCGAGCTTCAGGGATGGCGCCGGTTTGAATCCGAAGGCCGAGCCTCGACCGGTGGTGAACGCCACCACGTTGCACCCGCCCGCTACCTGGCCGGTGACAGAGACGGGGTCGTAACCGGGTGTGTCCATGTGGACGAACCCTTTGGCCGTGACGCGCTCGGCGTAGGCGACGACATCGTTCATCGGGGTCGATCCGGCCTTGGCGATGGCGCCGAGCGACTTCTCGTAGATCGTGGTGAGACCACCCAGCTTGTTGCCAGGCGAGGGATTGTTGTCGATCGATGCACCGAACATCGCGGTGTAGTCCTCCCACCAGTGGATGAAATCCACAAGCTTCTGGCCGACCTCCGGGGTGGCGGCGCGGCGGGTGAGCAGGTGCTCGCCGCCGTAGACCTCACTGGTTTCGCCCAGCACCACCGTGCCGCCCTGACGCACGATCTCGTCGGCGGCCTTGCCGAGGGCAGGGTTGGCAGTGACGCCGGACCAACCATCGGAGCCACCGCATTGCAACGCCAGCATCAGCTCGGATGCCGGAATTTCCTCCCGTTCCAGCTTGTTGGCCGCTGGCAGCAACTCCATCACCGCGGCAATGCCAGCTTCGACCGTTTTCTGGAAGCCACCGTCCTGCTGGATCGTGAGCACGAGTGGCTTGTGACCATTGTCGGAGAGGTGCGTCGCCTCGATCATGTCGTCGGGCTGGTTGACCTCGCAGCCGAGGCTGAGAATGACGTAGGCAGCGACATTCGGATGATCGACGATGTTGGCCATCGTGCGTTGCAGCTGGCCGAGATCGGGCGATCCATAATGCGCGCCGCAGCCGCCCTTGGTGGGGAAGCCGATGACACCATCGACATTCGGGAACTGCTTCATGACGTCGGAATTGCGAAAGTGATCCGCGACTCGTCGCGTTGCCGAAGAAGAGCAGTTCACCGTGGCCAGCACCGCGACGTAGTTTCGCGTGCCGGCGCGCCCATCCTTGCGGCGATAGCCCATGAAGGTTCGGCGTTGATCCTCCGGCACGAACTCGACGGGCTTCACATCTTCGCCAAAGGCGTAGTCGAGCTCCAGCTCGCCCTGATGGACGGCGATATTCTGCTGGTGGACATGCTGGCCCGGTTCGATGTCAGTGGTGGCGAAGCCGATGATCTGCCCGTAGCGACGCACCGGTTTCCCTTCGGCAACATGGCGACAGGCGACCTTGTGGCCGGGCGGCACCATGCGGGCGATCACGATGTCGTCACCGTCGTTCCGCGTCAGGGTCGTGCGGGGCAGCAACGGGTTCTTGGCGATGATCACGTCGTCATCGGGATGCAACAGCACGGCGACCTCGGTGAGTGGAACCGTGCCGCGCGAGCCGGACGTGGGGGAGAGGTTGGAGATCTGTGCCATGGTCGTTTTCCTTTTGCCGGTGAGAGCGATTACCGCGCCGTCAGGCCGCCATCAATCGTCATTTGCGAGCCGGTGACATAGGCTGCCTCGTCCGACGCGAGATAGAGTGCGAGCGGGGCGATTTCGTCTGGGCGTCCCATCCGGCCGAGCGGCTGGCGGGCGTGAAGCTCCTTGCGGGTCTTTTCGACCTCGCCAGCGTGGTATTTCTGCAGGTAGGCTTCCACAAAGGGTGATTCGACGGTGCCGGGGCAGATGCAGTTGCAGCGGATACCCTGGTCGATGTAATCCATCGCCACCGATTGGGTCATCGAAATGACCGCCCCCTTGGTCGTGCCATAGGCGAAGCGGCGGGCGACCGCGACCTGCCCGGCGACCGAGGCGATGTTGACGATCGCACCGCCCTTTGGATTCTGCGACAGCATCTGGTTGACGGCCGCCTGGGAGCAGTAATACACGCCGTTGACATTGACCGCCATCAGCCGGTCGAAGTCGGCTGGCTCGGTTTCGGTGAGGTTGCCGACCAGGCCGATGCCGGCGTTGTTGACGAGGATATCGAATTGGCCGGTTTTCTCCACCGCCTTGGCGACCGCGGATGTGGCGGACTGCACGTCGCTCACATCGAGATGGATCACGAATCCCTTGCCGCCGTTATGCGTGATCTCCGTCGCCACGCTGCCGGCACCCTCGTCGTTGATGTCGGCCACGACGACATGCGCGCCCTGTTTGGCGAAGAGGAGCGCGATCTCTCGGCCAATGCCCGAGCCCGCGCCGGTAATGAGCGCCGTTTTTCCATCGAGTCTGAACACGATAACTCCTTGCCAGCACCACCGCGAAGATCGGCGGTGAGGCCATGTCATAACGGCGAAGCAGGGTGGGGCTTTGACACGATCGAACGGGTATCCCGGTCTGTCGTGTAATTGTATACAACTTTCTGAAGTCTGTGAATAACCGGAGCAGAAGGTCATTATGCCCGGTGCGCTCCTACCTGCGCCCCTGCGCCGGCGCGGGATCGGCACGGTGATCCCGCGGCTGACGACCGAGCGCCACCCGGTACGAGAAGCTGGCGGCCCGGTATCATGCCGCCCTCACCATTGCCGTCACCCTCCTGTGGATCCAGGTATGCAAACGCGGCCCGCAGGTGGTAAAGACGAGGCATCGAACGCTCGGGTCTGCGCGTACCGGTGATCGAAATGTGCCAAAAAGTCGTCGGATCACCTCGAATTCGACCCGTAATGTCCCGCCAAACCACCATATCCATGACTCTGTGTCACCAAACTGCTTGCCAAACAGTGTTCGTACGGGTAGACTCTTGTGTACGTACACACTGTTCGCGGTGATTGACGACGTGCCAGGGGATGCATCACGCATGGTACCAGTCATTGGAACGCGGCGCAGGGAAGTGGGGGACCCATGGAGCGACACAATGTCCGGCGTGTATCTGAGGGTGGTGGCTCAGGCGCCGCGAATCACCTTTGGCGGAACAGCGATCGGCGGCGATATCGACCGGCCCAGCGTCCGGTTGCCTTCGATTGCCCGCCGGAGGAGCAAACCTGGCCCACACCGTTGCAGGTGCGAACGTCGCCGCCACGGATGACGCCGAACGATGCACATCCCGGCTGGCCCGGACGGAAGCGCCCGGCGGTGCCTGCCTACCAGCGACGTCTCGATCGCCACACCGACGGCGTTGTGCGGGCGTTCCGGTCGCGTCGCGACGGACGGACGATGGCGGGGCGCCGCCGCGGGTTGACCTCACACCGGCGACCGTTGGCGGTAGTTGGGGAAACGCTCGCGTTGGGACGAGGTTCCGACGCGCATGATGAAGCATTGTTCGCCGGGACGCCGATCATCTACCGGCGCCTGCGAATCGGAGGGACACAGATGTCAGGGGAGCGGTTGAGAGAGATGGTTGCGACCGTGGGGGCTGAATTGCGTGGATCGACCGTCGTGTCGCCGCGGCGGGCGGTGATCGCCATGGTGGCGGTGATCGTGTTGTTGATGGGTGCGATGGGAAGTGGCCTCGCGCAGCAGCGGTATGTTGTGGAGGAAGGGGACACGATCGCATCGATCGCTGATACGTTCGGGGTCGATCCGGAAGGAATCCGGCGGTCAAGCTACCTTCCGACCGGGCGGGATTTGCGGGCGGGCCAGGTGCTGGTGATTCCGAATCCGGGCCAGTCACCGGCTGATGCGGCGATGATGGCCGCCGAGCTGGAGGGCACGAGCCCGTGGGTCGCCACGGCGCACTGGGTTGAATCCGGAGACACGCTGGCGAGCATTGCCGCGACCTACGGGGTGGGCCCGGGGACACTGGCGGATTTCAACGCGATCCTGGATCCAGGCGAGCTCAATATCGGGCAGCGTATCCTGATCCCGGTGAATGAGACGTCCGTGAACAACAACCTCCCAGGCGCCAACGCGGTGGTTGTGACGACGGTGGGCACGCACCAGCAGAGCCGGAATCTCAGCTGTGAATTTGCGGCGGCCTACATCGCGACATCGGCGTTTGGCGACGGCATTGAGGAATCGGTCTTCATCGAACAGGTTCCCGTCACGTTGAATCCGCATTGGGGATACCGTGGCAATATCGATGGCTTGTGGGGCAACACCGAGGACTATGGTATCTATGCCGAGCCGCTGGCGCCTGTGCTGCTCAACCGTGGCTTCGCCACCGATATCATGTACACCGAAGGCGATGCGTCGCAACTGACCGCGCACATCGACGCGGGTCATCCGGTGATGGTGTGGCTTGGCCTGTGGGGAGATACCCGGGTGCGGTTGCATGACGATGGCGACTATTCCGTGGCGGCGGGCATGCACGTGGTGACGGTGTACGGCTACGACGACGACGGGATTTATTTCTCCGACCCGGCCGACGGTACGTACGACTTCTACAGCTGGGATGAGTTCATCGGCATGTGGACGGTGCTTGACGGGATGTCGATGGCGGTCTATCCGCTGTAGCGACATCCCGCTGATAACCGGCAATTGGAATCAGAAGCCTCGGCTGGATGCCCAGTCGAGGCTTCTGATTTCTGTTTGAGGAACGCCCGGGTCCATGCGGAGCATCGGCATATTTCGCCTCTTCGCTAATCCGGACCTGACACTGCGGAGGCAGTCATGCACAAATGCACAAAACACAGATTCAACGTCACCAAACCAGCGATGCAGCCTTTGACGCATGCAAGATTGTGCCGAATTTGACAACAACGGGTACAATGCCATCATATATTCAGGGACTCATGTCGTCACAATCGAAATATTGCGAGCTTATGTCGAGCTGAACGGACTGAACGCCCAGGCTCGATGTATGGTGTAGAAAGCCAGGAACAGGGTTACCATGATTCGTGCCTCGTCGCTTGCCCGTCGCTTCGGTCTGCTCATGCTGCTTGCGACCCTGCTGGTCCCTTTCAGCACCGCCTCCCTCGTTGCCCAGGACACTGATGGACCACCACTGGGGTTCGTAGATGGTGATGGTGATGGTGATTACATCCCTGATGATCGGGACAACTGCCCCGACACTCCAAACAGGACTCAGCTCGATATGGATCGCGACGGCCTCGGTGACGCCTGTGATGCGACCAACGACACCGACCGCGATGAGGACTACGTTCCCAACGACCGCGACAACTGCCCCGACGTGGTCAATACCCGTCAGCTTGACGGCGATCGAGACGGGCTCGGCGACGCCTGTGATGTGACCAACGACGCCGATTTCGACGAGGATTCCATTCCCAACGACCGCGACAATTGCCCGGACGTAGCTAACACCAACCAGCTCGACGGCGATCGCGACGGACTCGGTGATGCCTGCGACGCGGTCAACGACGCCGACATCGACGAGGATCTCATTCCCGATGATCGGGACAACTGCCCGGACATCGCCAACACCACCCAGCTTGACGGCGATCGAGACGGGCTCGGCGACGCATGTGACGCGACCAACGACACCGACATCGACGAGGATCTCATTCCCAACGACCGCGACAATTGCCCCGAGGTTGCCAATTACGAAGCAGCTCGACGCGGATAGGGACGGGCTCGGTGACGCCTGCGACGACACCCCCACGGGCGACTCGACCATTCTGGCGGTGACCATTACCCCGGACGGCACCGAGATCGCGCCTGGTGAGTCACTGGCATTTGAGACTACGGTGCGCAACGCTGGCTCGACGAGCGCTACCGACGTCGCATTGACCGAGACGCTGCCGAGCGGGATCGAATGGGCGGCGAACAGCAACGATTTCGATGACTGTTTGATCAGTGGTGTGGAGCTCACCTGCACTGACGACCTGTTGCCGGTGGGAGGGAGCCGCACGGTGACGGTGAGTGGGACGCTACCGGAAGAGGTGACCAGTTGCGACCTCGACCTCAGCACCACCGCAACCGCGGAAGCGGACAATGCCGCTCTGGTGACGGACGCCGGATCGTACACCGTGGTCTGCCTGCCGGATGTGACGATCAGCAAGACAGCGGTGGCTGACGACATCACCGCCGGTGGCGAGATCGGTTTCACCATCACCGTTACCAACACCGGTCCCGGCGCGGCGTCGGATGTCGCGTTCAGCGACGACCTGCCGGCCACCGGCGGTGAGTGGAGCCTCACGTCGCCGATCCCCCTGCCGGGTGATGTGGAATGCCCGATCACGGATGGCACGCTCACCTGTACCGGTATCGCACTGGATGCGGTCACGGGCACGTTCAGCCTGATGGTGAGCAGCACGCTCCCGGCGGTCCCCACGGCGGAAGTGTGTGCTGGCATCAGCAACACCGCCATGCTGAGCGCTCCTTTCGACGGGGCATCCTCGGCGAGTGTGACGGTGGATTGCCCGGATGTCGCGATCACCAAGGCAGCGGTGGACGATGAGGTTTCCGCAGGCGAGGATATCGGCTTCACGATCACGGTCGAGAATACCGGCACCGCCGCCGCACCCGACGTCGGCTTCACCGATGTGCTGCCGGTGATTGACGGGCACACGTGGACGGTCACCGATCCGGTGACGCTGCCGGACGAGGTCGGGTGCCCGATCACAGATGGCACGCTCACCTGCTCGGGCATTGATCTTGACGCGACCACAGGTTCGTTCAGCGTGACCGTGAGCAGCACGCTCCCCACCGTCCCCGCGGCTGACGTGTGCGCGAATGGGATCAGCAACAGCGCGACGCTGAGCGTGCCCTACGCCGGTGACGCCACCGCGATTGTGGCGGTGATCTGCGCGCCGGATGTCACGATCAGCAAGACCGGTCCGGAGACCGTGGCGGCGGGCAACGCGATTGATTTCACCATCACGGTGGCAAATAGCGGATCCACGGTAGCGACGGATGTTCGCTTCACCGATCAGCTGCCGGACACCGGCGGTGATTGGGCCATCACGTCGCCGGTGACGCTGCCGGACGGCGTGGAGTGCCCGATCACGGATGGCTCGCTGGACTGTACCGGCATCGTCCTGGAGGCAGGCACAGGCACGTTCAGCGTGACGGTGAGCAGCACGCTCCCGGCGGATCCCGCGGATGATGTGTGCGACGGGATCAGCAACACCGCGACGCTGAGTGTTCCCTATGCCGGAGACGCCACCGCGACTGTGGCGGTGACCTGCCCGAATGTCACGATCACCAAGGCCGCCGAGAATGAAAACGTTCCGGCAGGCGACCTGATTAGCTTCACAATCACGGTGGCCAATTCCGGTGATGCCGATGCGACGGATGTCGACTTTACCGACACCTTGCCGGACACCGGGTATGACTGGGAGATCACCGCGCCGGCGACGCTGCCGGACGCCGTGGACTGCCGGATCACGGACGGCACGCTGGACTGTACCGGCATCGACCTGGCAGCGGACGGTGGCGCCTTCAGCGTGACCGTGAGCAGCGACACCGCTACCGACGGGACAACCTGCGGGACATACGAGAACACGGCGACTCTCACCAATTACGGTGAAGCCAGCAGCGAGACTGCCAGCGTCAGCGTCACCTGCGCACCGGATGTGACGATCAGCAAGACTGCCACGGCCGACGAGGTGAACGCCGGTGAGGACATCGGCTTCATCATCACGGTCGCCAACGAGGGCAGCGCCGAGGCGACGGACGTCGGGTTCACGGATGCATTGCCGGTAGTTGCCGGGCAGACCTGGGCGATCACCGCACCGGCGCCGATCCCGGACGGTGTGGATTGCCAGGTCACGGATGGCACGCTCACCTGCTCGGGCATTGATCTTGACGCGACCACAGGTTCGTTCAGCGTGACCGTGAGCAGCACGCTCCCCACCGTCCCCGCGGCTGACGTGTGCGCGGATGGCATCAGCAACACCGCGACCCTGAGCGCGCCCTACGACGGCGAGTCGACCGCGAGCGTGACGGTGGCCTGCCCGAATGTCACGATCACCAAGGCGGCGGTGGCTGACGAGGCGACCGCCGGTGACGACATCGGCTTTATCATCACCGCGACAAATGATGGGACCGCGGAGGCGACCGATGTCGGCTTCGAGGATGCCCTTCCTCTGGTGGCGGATCAGACGTGGGCGATCTCCGATCCGGTGACGCTGCCGGACGACGTGGATTGCGCGATCACGGACGGCACGCTGGACTGTTCCGGCATCGAACTGGATCCGCTCAACGGCGCATTCGCGATCACGGTCACCAGCGCCACGACCGCCGCGTCGGACACAACCAGCTGCGACACCACGCAAACCTATGACAACAGCGTTGCGCTCAGCGATCCCTACGACGGTGACGCCAACGCCAGCGTGGACGTGAGCCCCTGTTCACCTGAGGTGCGTTGCGAGCAGACCGCGATCGCGGCGCAAATCGATCCTGCGTTTTATAACGTCGTGGTGGGCACCAGCGGCAACGACAACTTCAATGCGAGCGCGACAGCTGGTCAGGACCTGTACTGCGGCTTTGGTGGCGTGGACAGCGTCGACGGGCTGCCGGATGGAGATGTCTTCTTCGGTGGTGTCGACAATGATCTCGTGGGGACGGTGAATGGTGGCCAGTTCATTGCCGGCGACGGCGACGATACCGTCACCAACCTGCTGGCCGGCGAAGCCGTGGGCATTTTCAAGGGCGAAGGCGGCAATGATCACGTGGCGACGCTTCAGGGTGGTGCCTTCAACGGTGCAGACGGCAACGACACGGTGACGAATCACTACAGCGGAACCTTCTTTGGCCTCGACGGCGAGGATGTTGTCGATTACATGAACGGCACCGGCAACTTCAATGGCGGTCTGGGTGAGGACACCGTGATCTACCTGACCACCGGCAACTTCAGCGGAAGCAATGTGACAATGATCTCGTCGGGACTCTGAAGGGGGGCGTCTTCAAGGGCAGCACCGGCAACGATCGCGTCAATACGCAAAATGGTGGCGTGTTCGATGCAAGCCGGAACGACGACTCGGTCGGTATCCTGAACGACGGCGAGTTCAACGGTGACGACGGCAACGACTCCGTCGGCGTCCTGAACGGCGGTGAGTTCAAGGGTGAAGACGGCAACGACACCGTGGACACGCAAAACGGCGGCTACTTCGACGGGGGTATTGAAAACGACACCGTTACGACCCTGAATGCTGTCATCAACTCCTTCGGTGACCCCAACTTCTACGGCGGCGCTGGCGAGGATCACGTGGAGACGCTGACAAGCGGCTTCTTCCACGGCGCCAACGGCAACGACACTGTGACGACGCTGAACGCAGCCAACGAAACCGAGATTCAACCCAACTTCAACGGCGACGTTGGCGACGATCACGTGGAGACGCAGAAGAGCGGCAACTTCATGGGGTACATCGGTAACGACAGTGTCAAGCGCCTCGAAGGTGGAACATTCAACGGCGAACAGGAAGTTGACAGCGTGGAAACGCTGACGGTCCAGGGCGAGTTTTACGGCGGCGGTGGCGATGATCACGTGGACACCATGATCGATGGTGGGGTGTTCTACGGCATGGGTGACGACGACATCGTGACCACCATCGATGGAAGCAGCTTCTGGGGTGGAGGGGGGAACGACTTCATCTCCGAATTCAAGGATGGATTTTTCGTTGGCTGGCATGGTGACCCTAAGGACTACCATGGTGAGCCAGACAACGATCACGTGGGCACCATGTACGGCGGCGCCTTCCGCGGTCGCTACGGTCACGACTATGTGGATCATATGCTCGGTGGCCAATTTAACGGTTTTGACGGTGCCGACTATGTGACCACCATGGACGGCGGTTACTTCTTTGGCAGTTGGGGTGGCGATCACGTGGTGACGATGAACGATGGCGAATTCGATGGCCATAACGGGGATGATTATGTGGAGACGATGAACGGCGGCACCTTCAATGGTGAAATCGGCAACGACTACGTGATCACCTACCACGACGGCACCTTCAACCAGGAGTTTGGTTTGATGATCGGTGAGCTGGCTCGTTCGAAAGAGATTCCGACGAGCGTGGCGAGCCGGATGGCCATGACACGTCAGGTTAACGATGTGCCCAGCGTCACCACGCCACTGCGTGCGGCAAGGATGCCTGCCTGACATGCAAGGAGGAGCCGGGGTTTATGGAGTCCCTTATCAACAATTGAGCGGTCGTCCGTATCTTCCGGAAGCTGTGCCAAAACGGGTCTGTCGTGGCGCGGTCCATGACACAAAGAGTGGAATTTACTCATGATTCATGCCTCGTCGCTTTCCCGTCGCTTCGGTCTGCTCATGTTGCTCGCGACCCTGCTGGTCCCAATCTGTACCGCTTCCCTCACGGCTCAGGACACCGACGGCCCACCGCTGGGCTTCGTCGATGACGACGGCGATATCGTCGACGATGCCTGGGACAACTGCCGCGCAGTTCCGCCCCGACGATAGCCAGCAATCGGCCGACCACCATGTGCCGCACACCCAGGGAGGGCTTTCCATGAACGGCGGTTTGCTACGTGGTCGCCGGGGCGGGCTCCGGGCGATCGAGATCGCCGAGGGAGCTGTTGAGGGCCAGTAACACCGCGAACAGAAGGGTGACCATCGCCCCGGCCAGTACGGCGAAGCTGAACCCCTGGCTGACGATGATCGCGCCGCCGAGCAGCAGCCCTACCGGTGACGCCAGCATGATCGCGGACATGAAAGTGCCAAGTGCCCGACCGAGCATGTCCTCCGGCGTGTGACGATGAAAAAAGGTGAACAGGAGCGGATTGACGATCCCGGAGCCAAAGTTGATCACGAACAACAGCACCCACATCACGGGGAGATCCGGTTCGAGCGCGACTCCGAACAGGGGTACCGTGAGCAGCGTCAGGCTCGTGATGACTGTCGCACGCGCTGGGTACCTGTCGCCGGCCCAGCCATAGAGGGCGGAGCCTGCCAGCACACCGGCGGCGACGCTGGTCATGAGGAAGCCCAATGTGCCGGCGTCGTGACCGCTGTTCTGGATGTACACGGGAATGCCGATGGTGAAGAGCGGATTGAACACCATGTTCAGGGCCATTGCGCTCAGGCCAATCGAGCGCAAGAGCCGCGATTGCCACAAGAAGCGCATACCCGCCATCATGTCGGTGGTGATCGACGTGCCGGATGGCTCCGGTCGCGATGTCGCCGGCACCATCACCCGGACGATGATGGCGGAGATCACGAAGGTCGCCGCGTCGATCCACAGCACGCTGGCGGATCCGGCGAGGGCGATCAGTATCCCGCCGATCGGCGCGCCGACCAGGCTGACCAGCGATCGTCCGATGTCGAAGCCGGAGTTCACCCGGGGCAGCGGGATGTTCGAATCACGCGCGAGCTTGGGGATCATTGCCATGCGGGCGTTCATGCCGGGTCCGTCGAAGATCGCGCCGAGGAAAACGAGCGCCATCAGCGCGGAGAGGTTGAGCCCGATCGTGAAATAGAGCGCCGGGATCGCGGCGACGGTGATGCCGCTCAGGATATCCGAACCGACCGCGAGCTGGCGATGCGACATCCGGTCGGTGAGTGCACCGCCGATGAACGATGAGATGACGAGGGGCGCGACCGTTGCCGCGGCGACCAGTCCCATCTTGCCCGCGCTGCCGGTGGTCTGGAGCACGAACCAGGGCACCGCCAGCATGGTGATGTTGTTGCCGAGATTGGAGATGAGGTTGGCGGCGAGCATCCAGTACACCGGCCAGGACCTGGGTGAGGCGGTTGCCGGCTGGTTGTCGGAGCTCCGCAGTGCTGGTTCCATGCTGGACGTCCTGTGATCGCGTGGCATCGACGTGCAAGAAGATGACCGACGCCCCCGGTCCGTACAGCAGGATCTGCCGCGCCGGGTCGAGGGGTCGCTGTCTGCCGCTACGTGTTGGAGGGAACCGTCTTTGGCAGCTCCAGCGGCCGGCGATCGGCAATGGCTGGAGCCGGGGTCAGCCGGGTTCCAATGGCGATGAATGCGCGGCCAAGAGCCTTGCGGCTGGCAAAGGCGATGCCCGTGTCGGTTGGATTGGCCAGCTGGCGCTCCCTGTCTTCGCTGATCGCTTTCTGCAAAAGCCAGTTAAGTTCAGGATGTTCCATGGTGATGATTCCTCTCTGAAATGCGCGCCCCGACGTGTGACTGTATGGAGCGCAACGTCACAACCACCTATGACGACGGTGTGTCTTTCTCCGATTCGAGCCGGGCCATGGCTTCGTCAATGTCGATCTCGCCCCGCTCCAGCAGCTCGAGCACGTCGAGCCGGTTGTTTTTGGCGTCATTTGGCGCGTCAACGGATGGTTCACCGCTGTTGCTCGCTGCGTCAGGTGTCGTCGGCTGTGGCTCGTTGCGGGATTCGGAGCTGTTCATTGGTATGGCGTCCTCGTGAAATGCTTGTGGCGGTGTCACCGGCTCGGTGGGCTGGGCGGGCGGAGCCTCTTCCGGCTCCCCAGTGGGTTCGTCCCCGCGATAGGGACGGCCCGACGGTCCGGCCGTGAAGATGTGCGAATGGTTGCCGGTGTCTGATGCCGCTGGCGTCGGAGGAGCCGGAGGCGCGGATGTGAGCGGTGCCGGTGGCGTGGGGGGTACCGGCGATGTGTGCATGCCTCTCATTCCCTCCTGCATGCCCTGGTGCATGCCTTTCATGCCTCGTTTGAACTCCTTCATCTCGTGCCGGAGATCGGCGCCTTCGTAGTCTTCTTCCTGATCACGATCCTGGGCGCGGGCCGCGGCGGGTATCTCGAGTGACCGCGCGGTCTCGGATGGATCGAGCCGCGCGGCAGCCGAGAGGTCCCCGCTGACCGTCTTGACATTGATGGTCGGGCCGGACTCGCCGTCGCCGGCGCGCCATTCCCGGCGGCCGGTTTTTTGCCAGTCCGGCCCAACATTGCTGGAACCCGAGAGCGTGCCGAACCCGAGCCGGGCGCTGGCGCCGCTGCCCGGAATGGCGGCAGTGATGGAGACATCGCCACTGACGGTCTCCATACCGTAATTCGCGGTGTTGTTGATGGCGGCCTGGACGTTGATGTCGCCGCTGACGGTGGTGATGCGTGAATTCCGAAGGCCGGCATCCCGGACGGAGATGTCCCCGCTGGCTGATCGCGCGGCGAGCCAGAAGTCTCCCTGCCTGATGGTGGCGTCACCGCTCGCGGTGTTGATCTCCAGGCTTTCGCTGATGTTGGTCGCATGGACGTCACCGGAGGCGGTGTGAATCGCGACGATCCCGGTCAGGTTCGTGGCATCCACATCGCCTGACGCGGTGACGATGCTGACCTGGGAGGTGATGTCGCCGGCAAATATCTCGCCGGAGGCGGTGCGGAGCTTGACCTGCGATCCGTCCGCCAGCGCCGCCGGGAGGGTGATGGCGATATGGAAGTCCAGCTCGGGGCTGAGCTTGAGGCGGGAGAGGCTCCAATCGTCGGGCCGGAATCCGTGCTGGAGCTGGTCCCGGAAGCGGCGCGCAAGCCCGGAGACCCCGGCCGCGAACTGCCAGTCTGGATGTACCGAGATTGTGTTGTTCTCCGACTTCACGGTCAAGGCGTGGTCGTCATCGTCGAACTCCCGGTCATCGGTGCGGCGCACCGCGACGAGCGCGGAGCCGGATGGTCGGGTGGGATCGGTGCGGATCACGACGCTTCCGCTTGCGTTGGTGGCGGACAGCGTCAATGGTTCGTCCGCGTTGAAGGACGCAACCGTCTCGAGCTGACGATTGTTATCGGTGATGGTGAAGGTTTGCCCGGTAGTCATGGTGTTCACAAGTGTCCTTTCAATTGGTGGTATGGAGAACGGTTCGACCTGAACCGGTGGTGGAAATCAGTCTCCCGCCGGGGGGAGAGCGGCGAGGCGGCGCGAGGCTTCGCCGGCGCTGATCTGCTTGTTCTGGAGTTGTTCGAGAATCTCGCGGCGAGCGTCCCGATTTTGGCTGGGACGAAGTTGCTCGTCGGTGGCGGGCGCGAACCCGAGCTGGCGAATCACCTCATCCAGCCTGGCGCGCACGGTCGGGTAGGAGATGCCGAGCTCGGCCTCGACATCCTTGATGACCCCGCGATTCTTGACGAAAACCTCGAGGAAATGGAGATGATCGGCGGAAAGACGGGAAAAACGGTTCAGGCGAAAGTTCCCCGATATCCTGGTGCCGCAGTTGTCGCAACCTAATGTCGTGACGGTCAATTCGTTGTCGCACACCGGGCACTGTCCCAGGACGGGTGGGTGCTGATTTGCGGCGTGGTGCTGATCCATGAAGGTGTCTCCCTTGACACGGCCCGCGAGGCGGGGTGGATAGGTCGTTGTTGTTGTGCGTGGACGCCGTGCGCTCACGTTCTGGGATGATCATAGCGACCGTTTGGGTGAATATCAATACCAGGATTGATAATATTTATATTGGGGGCGATTCTCATGTTGTAAAACGACAGAAACTGTGGATACGCATGGCCACCGCCGGGTGGGCTCGACGTGAAACGAGCGCATCATGAGCGCGATCCAGCGGGTATACTCTCCTCATAGGTCATGAATCGGCGCCATAGTGCGCCAACCGCGCATTTGGGCGGAGGAGAGGCGAAATGATCGAGCTTGGAATCGGCGACGAAGTGAAGGTGAGCATGCCGCGTGGCAAGAACCTGCGGGGAGTGCCCGGTGTCCACATGATGTTCTCGACGTCCGGCGAAGCGAAGTTCGATGGCGCAACCGGTGTCGTTACGAAGGTGAATCCACGTGGCGCGAACGGAATCCCGCTGTTCCTGGTCGACTTTCGGAACCATGACAATCCGTATATTCCGTGGCAGGCGGAGTGGTTCCGCGAGAACTGGCTGACCGAGGTCACACCGCGATCCGAGGTGACCGAGGAGCCGGAACGAGCGGCGGCAGCTCAACCGGATCCGACAGCCAAGCGAACCTGACGGCGCCTCATCACGTGTTGTCGATACCCCCGATGGGCACACGACCTGCCGGGGATAGTTTTGCCTGATCGAGTGTCGGATCGGGCTCCGACGGCATCTCGCCGATTGCCCGGATTGGTGACCAGAACACCCATGCCCCGGCGCAAAACATCCCCGCCACGCCGATCAGCAGTGCTTCCTGGACACCGATCACCTCACCCAGCACGCCTCCGATCATTGCGCCGATCGACTGCAGGCCACTCACCAGCACCATGTTCGACGCCGCGATCCGGCCGAGGAGGTGGTCCGGGGTGACCGCCTGCCGCAGGCTTACCTCGGTGATCTCGAAGATCACCAGCATCATCCATTGGGCGAACTCGGCGAACACCACCAGCTGGAGGGCGTACCCGGGCGCCAGCACCGCCAGGGGGATGGTCACGCCGAAGACACCGAATAGCGTGGCCGACCAGACAATGGTGGAGCCAGTGCCGATACGATGGATCACGGTCGTCGTTGCCAAGCTGCCGAGCAACGCGCCTACGCCGCCCGATGCATAGACTAGCCCGACGCCACGCGCGGAGAGATCGAGCGTGTTCACCATGTACAGCGGATAGACCGCGAGGAACGCATAACCGGCCAGCACGATCGTGGCGTGGCTGCCGGTCATTGCCCTTAGCAGCGGCGAGGCTACCAGCACCCGCGGGCCGTCGTGCATCTCGCGCATCAGCGATCGCCCGCCCACTCGTGGGTCTGGAGCCGGCTCCCTGAACCGAATCCGGCCGATCAAGATAGCTGACCAGCCATAACTCAGCGCGTCGATCAACAGTGTGACCGGTCCGCCGAGCGCGCCAACCAGCGCGCCAGCCAGCGACGGTCCCGCTACCTGAGCGACGGAGTTGGTCGCCGCCATCTTGCTGTTTGCCGAGGCAAGATGGGCGCGGCCGATCAGGTTCGGGAGGTACGGAGTCCAGGCGGCCGAGAAGAAGACGCTCAGCAGGCCGACGATCACCTCAACGGCGACAAGGAGCCCGAATGACTCCATGCCGAGAAATGCCGCGAGCGGAACGGTCATCACGGCCATTGCCCGGCCGATGTCGGCGGCCAGCATCAGCGGCCAGCGTCGGGTCCGGTCGACCCACGCACCCGCGAAGAAGCCGACCAGCAGGCGCGGCACACCCGCCGCGGCGGTGAGGATGCCCATCTCCAGTGGCGTCGCGCCGAGCGCGAGCACTGCGTACAGCGGGATCGCCACAAGCGAGATTTGGCTGCCGATCCGGGATACGGCCATGCCGCTCCAGAGGCGCACGAAGTCGGGATGCGCCACGAGCGGATCGTTGCGAAGGGCGCGAAGGATATGCAGGTGACGCAAGGAATGCGCACCCTTGGGTGATGAAGGCATGACAGGTTGAACTCCCAATAACCAGGGAGCCTGGCCGGCGCGCAGGCTCCGCTGTCCAATTGCGCGAGCGGTGAGCGATCACCGCATCAGGTCAGGACAGCGGAAGTTCTTGCATATGGATGAAGCCGGTTGTCCATGTCATCGTCATGCCCATTGAAGTTGAACGGTCGCGGCGTGCAACGGCGCGCGCTTCCGATGACTATAGCACCGGAAGTGTGTCAAATCGACGCTGATTTGGCCGCGGCTGATCCTGGCGAATCGGTGGCATGATCCCTGCACCGAAATCAGTTACCGGGTACACCGCTCCGCCCGACTGGCGATTGGGTGTATCAGGAGTGACTGCACGATGCTCATGATGAAACGTGCGAGCCAGTCGTGAGCGACGCTCCACATCGTTTCTTTCGACAAAGGAGGACAGCAAAATGGCAATGGACCACAATGCCAACGAGATGCTCAAGCAGGTGACTGAAGGCATGCAAGTCGTTGACTCGAATGGTGAAGATGTCGGCAAGGTGACGTTTGTCCATTTCACCGATGAGGGCGCCGCAACCAACAATCCGGCTCAGGATCCCGGGGAAGGGAGCCTGATCGATGACCTGGCTGAGGCGTTCACCGGAGGCTCCGGTCAGAGGGATGAGATGGATGAGCGGCTGCTACGGCAGGGATTCATCAAGATTGACGCGACCGGTGTCATTGACGACGAAAAGTATGTCACCTCCGGACAGGTGGCGGGGGTGAGCGGAGACACGGTTCGCCTTACGATTTCCAAGGATGGGATGTATTCCTGATCGCGGCACGAAAGAGCGAGCGATGGTCGCCTGGTCGGGCGCTGGCGCCGGGCAGCATCGCCTGCCGCGAGGTCGCGATTCCGGGCACGGATCCGAGACGACACGAGGCCCGTTGCCACCGGCGACATTCACATTGGGAATCCAAACGGATGTCGTACAACACGCGCATCAAGAGGGAACGTCGGTACCTGTTCGGAGGATGAAACCATGGAACCGGAATCTGGGAAACTCGAGCTTCTGAAACAGATCAATGAAGGCATGCACGTTTTTGACGCGAATGGCGATGAGGTCGGCAAGGTGAACTTCGTGCATTTCACCGATCCCGCCGCCGTGACGACGAAAGAGGATCGTGGCGCCGGAGAGGGTGGGGGTGATCCGGATAGCACATTGCTCGATGTATTCGAGCATGATCCGGACGCCGGAGTGACCGATCGCATGCGCCAGCTGGGGTACATCAGGATCGACGCAAAGGGCTTTTTCACTGGCGACAAATATGCTTCCTCGGATCAGCTCGCAAGTGTGAGCGGTGATGAGGTGACACTCTCGGTATCCAGGGACTCGCTAGGCTAGCGATCGCGTGCCTCGTGCAAGCAATCCGACCGGGTGTGCGGCGTGACCGCCCGGTATACTTGGCCGGGACGCCGGCATCGTCCTCCGCGGGGACGGTGCCGTTTTGCTTTCCACATGCGAACGGATCAACGGTTTTGCTGGAACTCACATTTCTGGGAACAGGGACGTCGACCGGTGTCCCGGTGATTGGTTGTGACTGTGATGTCTGCCAATCACCGGACCCTCGCGATTCCCGTTTACGGTGCTCGGTCGTCGTGCGCACGGAAACGACGACGGTGCTGATCGACACCTCACCCGATCTGCGAACCCAGGTGCTGCGCGATCCGTTCGAGCGTTTCGACGCCGTGCTGTTTACGCATGCCCACGCCGATCATACCGCCGGGCTGGACGAGCTGCGGCGGTACAACGCGATGCAGCAACAACACCTGCCCGTGTGGGCGGATGCCGAAACCGGCCGCAGCCTGCGCGAGCGATTCGCGTATACCTTCGTTGACCAGTACCCGTACTACGGGGTCAAGCCGGATCTCCTGCTGGCCGATGTCGACGGGCCGTTCCGGGTCGGGGATCTGGACATTCAGCCGATTCCGGTGATGCATGGCCGGTTGCCCATCCTCGGGTATCGCTTTGGGCCAATTGCCTATCTCACTGATGTGAAAACCATTCCCGATACATCCATGGAGCTGCTGCGGAACCTCGATGTGCTGGTGCTGACTGCCCTGCGCCAGAAGCCGCATCCAGCGCATCTCGGGTTGCGGGAAGCGATCTCGCTATCCGAATCGTTGCGGCCTCGACACACGCTGTTCACACATGTGGCGCACGATATGGGGAGGTTCGCTGACGTATCGCCATTGCTCCCTCGTGGGATGGCGCTGGCGCACGACCGGGAGCGGATCCAGATCGACGAAAGGCGCAACGATAACGACCTGGTTCGGTTTCTTCCGGCATCGGAAACAGGAGACTTCAGCACATGATTGTGACGACGACAAATATCGTGCAAGGGCAAACGGTTGAGGGCTATCTCGGCGTGGTAACCGGGGAAGCCATTCTCGGCGCCAACATCATGAAGGAGATTTTCGCCGGGGTGCGTGACCTGGTGGGAGGTCGCTCCGGCTCGTACGAGAAGGAGCTGCGCCACGCCCGGGAGATCGCCATGGGGGAAATGGAGGAGATTGCCGCCGAGCTGGGCGCAAACGCCGTCGTCGGTGTCGATCTCGATTACGAGACGGTGGGTGGCGGCAACATGCTGATGGTGACGGTGTCAGGTACCGCGGCGCGCTTGCGCCGTGACGGCTGAGGCGCTCGTCTCACAATCTGTCTCCATATGCGTTAATTTGGATAGAACGCGACGGCGGCAAGGCACGGGCCATGTCGCCGTCGATTGCGTGCCACGACGTTCGTCACAGGGATTTTGGATGCAGTCACCATCACGGGAGCAGATCTGGAAACGATTTGGTCCGGAGATCGTATTGTCCGCGGTGGTGCTGATCTGGGCATCCACCTTTGTCATCACCAAGGATGCCCTCAAGGATTTCACCCCGTTTTCGTTTATCTTCGCGCGATTTGGGATGATCCTGATTTTGGCGCTTGGCGTGCTGCTGGTGCAGGGACAACGACGTGGCTGGTCCAGGATGTGGCATGTGGACCGCGCTGACTGGCCGAGATTCCTGCTCTCCGGGCTGCTGGGCTACACCTTTTACCAGATCGGCTTCACCGTGGGGATCGATCACACCTCGCCATTTTCGAGCTCGCTGCTCATTGCGATGGTGCCGCTGTTCACGCTGGTGATCGCGACCATGCTGGGCGAGCGGTCGTCCACCGGCGCGTGGATCGGTGTGTTCGTGGCGATTGTGGGCGTCGTGGTGTTCCTGCTCGAGCGACAGGAAGGCGAGAGCGGCGCGCTCGGCAACGCCCTCAGCGCCGGCGCGGCGATCTCCTTCGCCAGCTATGGGCTCGCCAACCGGTCGCTTGTGCGGAAATACCCGACGGCGACGGTGTCGGCGTACACGACACTGCTAGGCACGGCGCCGTTGCTGGTGATCTCGTTGCCCGATGCCCTGGATCAGGACTGGGCCGCGCTGGAGACGCAGCATTGGCTGACGCTGCTCTACATGGCGATCCTTCCGGTGTACCTGGTCTACATTGGGTACAACTGGGCGATTGCGGAACGCGGGATTTCGGCGACGAGCGCGGGACTGGTGGTGCCGATCGTGAGCGGGGTTCTCTCCGCGATCGTGTTCAGCGAGGCGTTCGGGGTGCTGAAGGTCGGTGGCGCATTGCTGGTGCTGCTCGGCCTGGTACTCATCCAGCGATCCCGGATGCAGACGGCAAAGCGGGTGAAAGCCGCGAGGGCTGGCAGCGCGATCCCGGAGACACCCCAACCGTAGCGGCAGCCCTTGCTGTTCGCGCTCTTCGTTGTCGCAAATGCCTGGGCATGGCATGGACGTCTCCTGTCATTGCTTTGGTGCGCAGGATCGCGCGTCCATCCGCGTCTCATATCGCTGCTGCTGGTTGTGCAATCCTGCTGTCTCAGCATCTGCCAGCCTTGGCAACCCCAACTGTGATCTAAACCGGCGATGGGGTTGGGGTTGCCAATGGAACGGATGGTGATACCAATGTGTACCAATGTTATGTACCAGTGTGTTGAGTGCTACTACCATTCGTCTGTGGTGGCAGATGGCAGCTGTAACGGGGATGTTTGCTCGTACGTCACCCTGATCGGGCATTCTCCTGCTCCATGACAGAGGTACCAAGGAGTTCGTCTCATGAATGTCTTTCTGGTTACCGCGATTGCCTGGTCGTTGATGGGCCTGCCGCGATTCGACATCGACGCCACCCCGGCACCGGCTGTGCCTGACTGGTGCCCGGTCACCCTGCCGAATGGAGAGGGACCAATCGATCCTAACCTGGTGGGATCAGAGACTGGCGTCTATGGGAACGACGGGCTCTCCACGTACGTCCAGGTTGATGGGACGTATCCCATCGACAATGACGATTTGGAAGCAGACGGCGGATGGAATAAGCGAGGATGGTGGCGGGATCCACCGGAGCCAATCACGGTGAGCATGCACTTCATTGGTGAGCGAGTCACATCCGCGGAACCGAAGATCCATACTGGGTCCGGGTACGAGATCACCAGGTTCCAGGCGACGGCAACCTGGTTTCCTGAACCTGGGTGTTGGTCCATTACCGCCTCCACGCCAACGCGATCCCTCACGATCGTGACCTGGGTCATCTTCATGGACGACGTCATCTACGGAACGCCAGTGCCAACGCCGAGGTCATGATGAAAGGAGAAGCCGATGCTCTCCCGCATCCCACGCGGTCCCGATACCTGCATCGCACCGCCCACAAGCCCGACTCCACTTCAGGCGTGGAGGGCTACGGTTCACAGCGTTTCGATGCCGTGACCGCGGGCGCGTCGAGCGGCTGCGACAGGATACATGGAAACGGCTCGGGTACTTGCCGTGACTGCGGGCGCGTGGAGCGGCTGCTGGCGAGAGTGCGGTCCGAGGTCGAGCGCGAGGACGAGATGACGACCGAGCAAGAAGCGGGCGATGCACTTGGAGCCTGGTGTGGTCGTGTGGGTCCTCTCTCGTCGGCGCAGCAGTCGCCATGCAGGGTAGTGTGGATAGCCAGCGCACCTGCGTCTGCCACTACGGGTGCGTCCTGTGGAACGCGCGATGATTGGCTGCCTCTGAGACATGCTCACACGGTGTCTTCACCTTTTGCATGGCGGAGCGTTGGCATTTGTTAGAATCCCACTGTGAAGATTGCGCTTGTCTCTCCGTACTCAATGGCGCACTCCGGTGGGGTGCCCGAACACGTCTCCCACCTGCGCGATGAATTCCATCGTCTCGGCCACGCCGTGACGGTGCTGGCTCCACGCGGCCAAAAAGGCGGCATGGAGGTTTCGGATGGGTATTACGGCATCGGCAGGACGATCACGATTCCGGGAAATGGCAGTCGCATGCGGCTCACCTTTGACGTGACGCTGTACGCGGATGTCAAGGCGATCATGAAGCGGGAGAAGTTCGATGTCGTGCATCTGCACGAGCCGTTGATGCCGGTACTGCCATACATGGTGCTGCTCAATTCAACCGCGGTGAATGTGGGGACGTTCCACGCCTACAGTGGATCGATGCCGTGGTATTCGGCGCTGAAACCCTACATGTCGTTTGTGCTGTCCCGTCTCGACGGTCGCATCGCCGTGTCGCCGCCCGCCCGTGACTTCGTGAATCGCTACTTCGAGGGCAACTACCAGGTTGTTCCGAACGGGATCGATGTCGACCGATACGGGGATCATGTCGAGCCGTTTTCCTGGGCTAATGACGATATCCCCCGGGTGCTGTTCGTTGGGCGGTTCGAAGAGTCGCGGAAGGGCTTCAAGTACCTGCTGCGGGCGATGCCGCTGGTGAGGCAGCAGTTTCCCAAGGCGCGGCTCATCGTGCTGGGCGCCGGGAGACCGGAGAAGTTCGACGCGACGATGGAGCGATATGGTGTCACCGGGGTCGAATTCAAGGGCTTTGTCTCATCGGAAGACAAGGCCCGCTATTATGCAAGCTGCGATGTCGCCTGTGTGCCATCGACTGGTAACGAAAGCTTCGGGTATGTCGTAGTGGAGCCGATGGCGGCGGGCAAGCCGGTCGTGGCCACCAATATCCCCGGGTATCGCAGTGTGGCGACATCGGGGCGTGATGCGTTGCTGGTGGAACCGAAAGACCCCCAGGCGTTGGCGCTGGGCCTGGTCCGTGTGCTGGCGGATCGAGAGCTTCAGGCGCGATTGGGCGCGCAGGGGAGAGTGAGCGCGCAACGGTTTGCCTGGCCGCGGGTGGCGGTGCAGGTGCTGGAGTCGTACCAACAGGCGGCGGATCGCGCGCGGCACGCAAATTGGCGGATGGAAATGCATCAGGATCGTTGATCCATGATGATCCGGGTTGAGTGGAGTGAGCGTCGGTGATTTCTGAACCGATCGGACGAATGGTCCGACAATACATGCTGGGCGTCGGGCGCTTCTTTTCCCGGTTGGGTGTCACGCCGAACATGGCGACGATGATCGGGTTCGCGCTGAACGCGATTGTTGCGATCATCCTGCTGCTCGGTTACCCGCGAGTCGCGGGTGGGCTGCTGCTGGTGGCCAGCGCCTTCGACATGGTCGATGGCGCCATCGCGCGAGTCACCGGGAAGATCTCCAAATTCGGTGGGTTTCTCGATTCGACCGTGGATCGATATTCCGAGATCGTCGTCTATATCGGCTTGCTGGTGTGGTTGAATTCGACCGATAACGACCACGTCGGGTCGGTCCTGGTTGTCATTTCGGCGACGGGCGCGCTGATGATCAGCTACGCGCGGGCGCGCGCCGAGGCGATCGGGTTCAGGGCGTCGGTCGGGCTGGTGGCGCGTCCAGAGCGGGTGGTGCTGCTGGCGCTGTGCCTGCTCATCAATCAGCCGATGTGGGCGCTCTGGATTCTGGCGGTAGCGACACATGTGACCGCGGTCTGGCGGATGATGCATGTCTGGCGGCTGACCGGTATCGCCGATGCGCCCGACTCGACAGGAACGCCTTCTTCATGACAGATCATCGTGACAATGAACCGCATGGGCCAACGCATGGTGATGATCGACCGGCATCGATTGTCGTGCCTGGCATTCACGACGGCGAACCAACCGACGAGGAGGTCGCCACGGAGCTTCAGCAGGTGCGGGATTTGGGCTCCGCGTCACGTTCCTGTGTGGCGATTATTGTGGTGTTGGTGGCGCTGGCGCTGGTGATGTGCGTATTCCTGTTCTGGGCGGTGGTGATTCATTGATGGGGCGGCACGAAACCTCGTTACCAGATCGCACGGATCAGCGCGATGCCCGCGGCGCAGGCGAGCAGTCCCAGCAGGTTGCTGGCCAGCGCGTAGAGTAGCGCGGTGTCCCACGAGCCGGATTCGACCAGGTTCACCGCCTCCAGCGTGTAGGTGCTGAACGTGGTGAATCCGCCGAGAAACCCGGTAACCAGCAGCAGCCGGAGGTGTGGGTGACCGACACCCCGTTCGGTAAGGATCGCGAAGAGCACCCCGATCAGGAACGCGCCCAGCAGGTTCACGGTGAAGGTGCCGTAGGGAAAGATGCTGTTCGCACGTTCGGTGATGCCCTTGCCCATCGTATAGCGGGCGATCGCGCCGATGCCACCGCCGATCCCGACCCAGATCAATTCCACGTTGTCCCGCTCCACTCTGGCTTAATCCACGGATTCATACGGGCAAGTATACGGGGCATCCGCGACGCAATGAAGTTGCCGCGGGAGCGCGATCCTGGAAATGAATGGAAGCAGCATGACAGATCGGACGTTTGACGCATCGCTCGAGGCCACCGGTCCATGGTCGTTTTCGGAGAGCGTGCGATTTCTGGAGGGATTTGCCCCCGCGGCAATCGAGACTGCGGGGGAGACGGCGCTTCGTCTCGCCTTCGTGCCTGATGGCGCCGACGAGGCGATTGGGGTCTCGATCCGCCCTGATGATGGTCGTGATGACCGGGTGATGGTCCGGATCGCTGGGGATGTCGAGCCGGGGATCGTGGTGGAACAGGTGCGTCGCATTTTGTCGCTGGACCACGATGGGAGTGGCGTGATCGATGTGGCGAGACGCGATCCGGTGATCGGCCAGTTGTGGCGGGAGCGGAACTACCTGCGACCGGTGTTGTTCCACTCGCCGTACGAAGCGGCGGCGTGGGCGATCATCGGCAACCGGATCCGGATTCGCCAGGCGGCGCGGATCAAGGCGGAGGTGGCGCGGTCGCTCGGCACGGCCATCGAGGTGGACGGCGTTCCGGTTCATGCGTTCCCCGCGCCGCGAAACCTGGCTGAATTGACCGAATTTCCGGGACTCTCCGACCGCAAGGTCACCTGGCTCAGGGGGATCGGCGAGGCCGCCATGAACGGATTGCTTCGGGCGGACAGGCTGCGCGCGATGCCGCCGGATGACGCCATCGTGGCGCTGTGCGAGTTGAAAGGGATTGGCCCGTTTGGCGCGGAGCTGGTCCTGTTGCGCGGTGCGGGTGAGGCGGATCGGATTCCGCGCCACGAATCGCGATTCGGTCGTGCGGTGGCGATGGCCCATGACCTCGACGCGATTCCCGGTCCAGAGGCGCTCGCCACCATGGCGGAAGGATGGCGGCCGTACCGAACCTGGGTCGCGGTCCTGCTTCGATCCGTGCTGGAGGAGCAAACCCAGGAGATCGCGAGCTCGTAAGGTGTTTCCGGTGTTGTGGTGACATGCCTCGCACTGGTCGTCACGTGTTATGTATGTGGCACCCTAACTGGCGCCACATACAGGCTGTACCATGGCACACCGCCCGCGGACCTGCTCGAAGTACCCGCAAGGGCCATTCTGGAAATTGGCGTGCGTGCCAAATCCAGTTGACGCGATCATGGAGGTCATGATACTGTGCATGCACAGTCAGCGAATGGTTGACTGGTTCGCAGTTCTCCAGAACCAGCTAGGGTGAAGGAGGTGATGCCCATGTATAGTCACGAAACGACGGGCGTCACAGCGAAGGTTGTTCGCGCGTAGCGAGCAGTATCGCTGGACGCCCAGACAGAAAAGCCGACCCGAAAGGGTCGGCTTTTCTGTTGTCCCGAGCAGTCGTGATCTCCATCCAGTTGTGAGCCAGGTGGCCGCATCGTGCCGGGTTCCGGCATACTCTATGGTGCCTGGAGACATGATTTCGATGATGTTCGCGGACGTGTCCCGCATCGCCCGGTGACATCCGTGTATTGGAGCAAACGCCACGTGAGTGATGAGCAACGATCCTCGACAGAGCAGGCATCCCCCGAAACACTACGACCGGAACAGGACCTCAAGCTCGGCCTGTTCGACATTATGCAGGTCGATCCGGTGTTACAACTCGAGCCCAACGCGATGTACGCGCAGCGGCTGGATGACCTGGCATTCGCGGACGATCACGGGCTTGATGTGGCCTTTGCGGCCGAGCGGCACTTTCTGCACCATCATGTCATTCCGTCGGCCACGGCGTGGATCGCCTCAGCCGCGCAACGAACGACGCGCATGCGCCTCGGCATGCTTGGCTACACCTTGCCGATTCGCCAGCCAGTGCAGCTGGCGGAGGAGGTCGCCATGGTGGACCAGCTCAGTGGCGGTCGTGTCGAAGTCGGGTTCGGGCTCGGGCATCGTGTCGAGGAGCTGGTGGCGCTTGGGGTCGATCCGGAGAGCCGCGTGCAACTGTTTCAGCAGCGGGTGGCGATGATCCAGGCGCTTTGGTCGGGCGGGAAGGTTTCCTTTCAGGGCGGGGGTGTTACCGCGAAGGAGGTCGCGATCTGGCCACTGCCGCATCAGGAGCCGCATCCGCCGTTGTGGTTTGCCGGAACCGAGCCGGTGGCGGCGAGCTGGATGGGAAGCCGGGGATTCGGCTTCGCGGTTGGTTTCAGGCCAACCGAAGATCTTGCCGGCGCTGTTAACGCGTGGCGAGCGGGAATCAGGGCGCAAACCGACGAAGTTCGGCAGGTTGCTCCTCCGAGAAATATGGGTTCGCTGGCGTTGATGCGGCATGTCTACATCGCTGAAGACAACGACCGGGCCATGCGGGAGATCACAGACGACCTGATGAAGCTGAACGAGCTCGCCCACGGCGAACGCGCCGAAGGGAGCCGGGCAGAGCGACGTGCCGTCGCCCGTGAGCATGCGGAGCAAATGATTGCCACCGATGTCATGATCGCGGGTGGACCCGATGAGGTGGTAGCGCAAATCCAGGCGTCGCGTGAGACACTCGGTTTCGACCTCTTCCTGGCGAACATCTATGCCGCTGGTGTCGAGCAGGATCGGGTCCGGCGCACGATCCGGTTGCTGGGGAGCGAAATCCGGCAGCGATTGTCGGAGCCGGTCACGTCGAAGGCGTAATATCGATTCAGGTCAATAATTGATGCATCCGTGACATGCCATACGTGTAAACGACGCACTGTCATCCGCCAACCTCGCACCCATGGTGCAATGCTCGCGCAATATCCGTTCGATTTGGCGAGCGATGGTGCGTATTCCAGAAGGGTCTGCACCTGTAGCCTCGACCCGAAAGTGGTTGAGGTCTGCCGACCCGAACATGGAGGAAACCCATTGTGGGTTCCCTCCATGCCAAGAGGCGCCGCGAAAGCCAATAACGCGCCAGCATTGCCCACAACGTGCGGGGCTGCGAGTGTCCAGCAGATTCAAGAGAAGCAGAGGTGCCGGCAGGTGCTGAGCGGGAGCTAGTCGCGCTCTTCGTCGTCTCCGGTCTCTTCCGCGCCTTCTTCGCCTTCGGCGCCTTCGACACCCTCTTCGCCTTCGACCTCTTCCACTTCCGGTTCTTCCTCAACTGTTTCGGCGGCGACCGTGACGATTGTTTCTTCGGCGCTGGTAATCAGCTCGACACCTTCCGGCATGGTGAGATCCTCCACGCGGAGATGATCGCCAACTTCGAGAAGCTGGGAAATGTCGGCGTCGATCTGATGCGGGAGGTTGATCGGAAGCGCTTCGATCTCGACCTCGGTCAGGATTGTGTTGAGAATCCCCGCCATGTCCTCGCTCTGGTTATGGAGCGCAATTGGCACCATCGTGCGGAGCTTGACCGTCAGGTTCGGCGCGAAGAAGTCGACGTGCAGTGGATCGCGGCGAACCGGATCGGACTGGACTTCGCGGATCAGCACCGTTTCCTCGCCACCATCCCAGATGAGCTTGAAAATGGTCGAGTGACCGTGGCGCCAGTAAAACCGGTCGAACTCGCGGCGCTCAACAGACACGGAAATGGTGTTTTCGATGACCGGCCCGTAGACAACACCCGGCACCTGGCCTTCGCGGCGAAGCCGCTTGACTTTCTTGCCGTGGATGGTCCGTGGTTCGGCCCTCAGAATCAGTTCATCCGCCATTGAGATGGTGACTCCTACTTCCTCAAAATACCGGATTCGCGGTCATCGACGGTGAGAAATGCCAAGTCGATGGTTGCAATCACATGCCGCACGGCACACAATGGGAGAGGTTACCACAATGACGGGAATCTGGTGCGTTTTTCATGAGCCTGATGGCCAATGGGCGCCGTGCCGGTCCCATTGGCCGGAACTGGGGATGCGATCCGTCAGCGCGGACAGGCGCAGGCCCGCCGGCTACGGACAGATGGCACGTGACGCCGCCGCCGGAATGCGCGGGAAAGCACGGATCAGAAGCATCCACGCGGTGTGGTCTGGCAGAAACACCGACCCCTTCATGACATGATTGAGCCGGTTTTCACCCGAAAGACTTTGACCCACGTCGTGCATGATGCATAAACTGTGCAGGCACGAGGTGATTGAAGGTGTCATGCGCCGGGGTTTATGTGACTTGACGCAGGAGACGTTGGCACGTACGATACCTGCGATTTCCCATGCACTTGAGGCAGCGTCGCCTCGCGCGCCGGTCGTATGTCGACGGTAAGCAACGGGTTGGTAGTGCATCCCGTGTCAAAGTGTTTGAGATGACCTTCAAGATGGGGCGGGTGTCGATTTGCCTGGACGACGGATGTTGTTTCGGAGTCGACTGAATCGCGTCCTCCCACGAGAGGAGTTAGGTGGTGGGCAGATATCTCATCCGGCGAGGCCTGGTGTCCGTAATTACGCTTTTGGCCGTCAGCGCGATTATCTACTTCATCATCTTCCTTGCCCCCGGTGATCCACTTGGACAGCTCGCGACCAATCCGAATGTGCCGCCCGAGGTGCGGGCCCGGATCCGGGAGCAGTGGGGACTCAATGATCCCTGGTATATCCAGTACTGGAAGTGGGCCGAGGCATATTTCCTGCATTTCAACTGGGGCGAATCGCTGACGGCGAGAGTCCCCGTGAAGGAATACCTGCTCGACCGTGTTCCCGTGACGCTGTGGATCAGCGGCACGGCCTACCTGCTTGGCATCGCGATCGCGATTCCGGTGGGGGCGATCTCGGCGATCAAGCAGTACAGCTGGTTCGACAACGTCGCCACGACCTTTGCCTTCATCGGATTCAGCATCCCGACATTTTTCTCGGGCTTGCTGCTGATCATTATCTTCAGCATCAAGCTGGGATGGTTGCCGTTTGTTTATGATTCAACGGTATCCGGCCTGTGGCCCATCCTGCGGCAGTCGATCATGCCGATTACGGTGCTCACCCTGTTCAGCGCGGCGCAGCTCACGCGGTTTGTCCGCGCATCGATGCTGGAAACCATCAATCAGGATTTTGTGCGTACCGCACGGGCCAAGGGGCTGAAAGAGCGCAGGGTCATTATCAGTCACGCGATGCGAAACGCGATGATCCCGGTGGTGACGATCATTGCGGTGCAGGTGCCGTTCGTCGTCGGTGGCGCGATCATCACCGAGCAGATTTTCCGCATTCCCGGCATCGGCCGGGCGCTGATCGATGCCCTGCTCGCGAAAGATGTGCCGGTGATCATGGCGATCACCTTTGGTATCTCGATCCTGGTCGTGTTATTCAACGTGGTCGCCGACATCCTTTACGCGGTGCTGGATCCGCGCATCAAATATCAGTAGACCAGCCCTGGCCGCCGATGCGTGATGTTTACCGCGTATCGATGAGCGCGCTCAATCGTACGGAGATGACTCATGGCACGTGAGGAAAACGTAACCACAACCAAGCCCAGGCAGGTTTCGCTGGCCGACGCGGAGGGAACCCGCGGCAAGGAGCTCTCGAGGGTTCGGGCGCAGCGGTCATTGTGGGGGAATGCCTGGCGGCAGTTCCGGAAGCACAGGCTCGCCATGGCTGGCATGGTGGTGTTCGTCGTGTTCCTGCTGGCTGTGTTCCTCGGACCGCTGTTTTACAATGAAGAGGTGAACGCGCCGTTTGAGTATGAAACCAGCCAGGGGCCATCGCTCGATCACGTGATGGGAACGGATTCGCTGGGACAGGATCTCCTCGCGCGGATTTTCTTTGGCGGTCGTATCTCCCTTTCGGTCGGGCTTGTCGCCGCGCTCGTCGCGATTTCGATTGGCACGCTGATCGGCGCTATTGCCGGGTTTTTCGGAGGATTCGCTGACAGTATGCTGATGCGGTTCACTGATTTGTTCATCAGCCTGCCGACATTGCCGCTGTTGCTGTTGATTACCTTCCTGTTCAGGGACTCGATGGTCAACTTTTTCGATGAGAAGTTCAACAAGGGGAACTTCGGCGTATTCTTCCTGATCGTGCTGGTGATCGGATGCCTGGCCTGGATGCCCACCGCGAGACTGGTACGCGCGAGCTTCCTCTCGGTCAAGGAAAAGGAGTTTGTTGAAGCGGCGAGGTCGATCGGCGCCACGCAGGGCAGCCTTATCACCAAGCACATCCTTCCGAATGTGCTCAGCCCGATCATCGTTGCGGCAACGCTGCAGGTGGGCGCGGCCATCATCACCGAGTCGTCGCTTTCATTCCTTGGTCTTGGCTTCCCATCCGACGTGCCGACATGGGGGCAGATGCTGTTTGCGGCGAAGGATTACCTGCCGATCAACATGTGGGAGGCGATCTTCCCGGGCACCATGATCTTCCTGACAGTGCTGTCGATCAACTACATGGGCGATGGTCTGCGAGACGCGCTGGATCCGCGCAAGTCGAGCTAGCGTCCCGTGGCGAACAGGGATCGTGATACGCGGTGATGCGGCGGGCTCGGTGTCTGCTCCAGGAGTTCGCGCCGTGATGACCTGACAATGATAGGCATCCCGCGTCGTCGCGTGGTTTTCGGTCGGGTGAGTTTTTCGGATATGCATGCCGTCGAACAGGAGGCCCCAGATTTGACAGATGCCCGCCCGCAACCCCACCCGGATGCATTTATCTGGAACGATCACGGCCGGTTCGTCGAAGTCCACCCGATCAGGCTGGGCTGGCTTGTGGTGTGGGGACATTATGAGGATTTCGGCGCGATCCGGATCGACAAGGGCAACGCGATGTACCGGTCGCTGGACGGGGTGAGGCGTCGTCTGGTGGATGCGGTGCTGGAGCAGACGCGGAGCCCGCGGGCGGCGACCGACGCGACGCGGCTCTTTGACCTTCACACCTTCCCCGAACATGTGGTCGCGGAATTGCCGGAGCCGCTGTAGGGCGCCTTGATGCAGGCATCGGCAATGGCAACGAGCACACGATCGACAAAGTCGTCATTCTAGAGCGCATTGCGGAATGGTTGCGTGAATCCCGTAGTGCCGACCCGCAGCCTGTCCTGAAGCATCGAAGGATCGGCGGGATTCACGCCGTCCCGACCACATGCAACCAATATGCAATCCGCGGTAAGTCCCGTGACACGGGCAACGTGTCATGTACCGTAAACGACCGTCACCCTGATTGGTGCGTCCAGATCGTTGTGTCACGCTCCCCCACTTCCGTCATGCTGAGTGGCGTGTCAGCCGTTATGTGTCATTGCGCAATTCACGTCCTGTCGGGTCTTGGTGCGCGGGAGCAATTGTGGCCGCTGCGCGACCACTGGGCGGACAACTCCCGCGGGAGGCCCGCCCCTACACCATCCCTGGTGTGTCATTTTGTGCTTGACGCGCCACTGAGTGGTCCGTCTAGGTCGTTGTGTCGCGTACCACAAACCCCCGTCACCCTGAGAGCAGCGAATGGATCCCCGTGCTCATCGGCAGCGCCGCTGGCGTATGGCGGCCATGACGGGATTTTGCGCTTCGCGCAACGGCTTCGCCGGGGGATGCTCAATAGACGATCCCACAAGGATCGAGCGGACGCGGTCCATCGACACGTGGACATGCGTCCGCGGCTCAGCATGACGGTCGATGTGATGAACTCGACAACCTGGACGGACTACTGAGCGAGGGCCATAGGTGGGAGCCTAAAAATCCCCGCACGAAGCGCAGTGCCACACTCCGGGTTGTGGGAAGCTGGTTGGCGCTCAAACACGGCTCAACACAATATTCCGGATCGTGGTGGCGATAGACCTTGGGCGCTTTCGGCCCGAAGCTACAGCGGTCTCCGTTGTGCGCGCTATTCGTCGAGCAATCCTGACCGCGTGGCGATCGCCACCGCTTCGGTTCGGCTGGCGGCGTTGAGCTTGGTCAACACCGAGCTCACATGGAACTTGATGGTGTGATCGGTGATGCCCAGCATGCGGGCGATGGCCTTGTTCGGCAGGCCGGAGGCGACGTGCGATAGCACCTCGTGTTCCCGCGGGGAGAGGATCGGCTCGATGAGCCGCGATTCCAGGTCGGCATCCGGTTCGGTCTGGTCCACGACATAGGCATAGTCGGGGTGGATCACGGTGAGTCCCGCGATGGCCGCCTGCAAGGTGCGCTCAACCTGGGTTGTGCTGGCCTGGCTGGGAATGATCCCGCCGGGGATGCTGGCGGACGCCAGGCGCTGTGCCACGGGAGGCTCGCCCAGCCAGATCAACGGGACATCCCACCTCCGCGCCACCTGCACGAGCCCATTCAAAGTCTCGGTGGCGAAGTCGTCCGGCTCGACGACGAGCATCTCACACGGTGGCGCCATCATGCCGGCTGCCGCCTGTTTGGGCATAACGGCGTCGTGGGCGGACATGGGAATCATGCGAAAGGCTGGAATGGTGCCGAGTCGCATGGAC